>Ga0326760_1001369_pt1 | contig 10927 bp, 8 predicted proteins | sample GCREP_S_FD_207668 | JGI IMG/M metagenome (GOLD analysis project Ga0326760, IMG submission 207668) | Hot spring sediment microbial communities from Geyser Creek Basin, Yellowstone National Park, WY, United States - GCR.EP_S | ecosystem: Environmental > Aquatic > Thermal springs > Near-boiling...
CTAGATCCTGGAGAGGAAGAATTAGCCTCAAAGCGGTGGGGGTTTAGGGAGGACTTCGAGAAGCGCTATAAGAGGTTGTATGAAGGTTTGTTTTAGCTTGTGCAAGGATTAGACATTCACGTGGGGGCTCTCTACGCATCGTTGATGGAAGGCCTCTTTTCATGGTTTTCTTATTCCACTCCTTCATAACCTCATCCTTTTCCTCGTTCCTATCAACTTTCGACACAAATTCTGCCTCAGGCTTTCCAAACCATCTGATCAAGCGAAACCCAGGATCATCTATAAGCTTTCCCGCAAGTTAAAGAGAAACTTCAAAGGACTCGAAGAATCATCAATAAGTCCAAGGATCGAGGGCGTTTTACTATGCCTGCCCACGACCTGACTAGTGGGCTCGCCAAGCCTGAACCAACTCCTCCGGCTATTGCCATCACCAAAGGGTCTAGTCCTTTCGAGGCGAGGACGAAGATTATCGCGGTGTAGAGTGTCGATATGATGTGCGTGTACCTCTTCATGTCTCTAGCCCTCGCAAAGAGCTCTGTTAAACATATTACTTTGGAGAGGAGAAGCTAATACGGTGAAAACCTCACGTCTTTAACAAGTACATCGAGTAATACCCTTTGGTCTGGCAAACCCTACATAAAGAAGACTACCGTCAAGACAACCATAATCTACTTTTTAATAGCACTCCTTTTAACGTTGCTTTTATCTCCGATTCCCAACGTTCTCGCAACCCTCTTATTGATATACACGCTAATAGCATGGGTCTTCATAGCGTTCTACTTGTACTGGAAGTGGGCTCACACGTACTACGTCAAAGAGAACAGCGCGCTCATAACTAGGTCTTGGGTCTTCGGAACTTACCAAAGGGAGATAACCTTCGACAAGGTCCAAGACGTGCACGTAAAGCAAGGAATCATAGCAAGGGCGTTTAAGTGCGGCAGCGTCGTGTTCGTGACTACTGCTGGGCTTGAGGTGGGCTACGTCGAAGTTGGCGCTGGACAGCGGGGCGTTGGTGTAGGCAGCGCTAGGCCCATGCTCATCACTGGTGCGCATAACTCGTTCTTAGACGTACGCTTCCCAGAGAACGTAAGAGAAGTTGTCGTGAACAGGTTGATTGCTTAGAGAGAAGCGTTTTCAGCAACAAAAATCGCTAGCGCTATCGAGAAAATCGCTGAGAAGACAACATCGTATGCGCTCCTTACCTCAACGGCATCGATAGCTGAGGAGATAGCTAAGCTCAAGAGGCTCTCGGATGAAGGGGCGATAACGAAGGAAGAGTTTGAGAAGGCGAAGAAGAAGCTCTTAGGGGAATAGTTAACCCTTCTACCAAGACAGCACAAGCTCTACTTGAGGGTCAACTTTCATGAGGTCTCCAGCTGTTGAGCTTTAGGGTAGCGAAGATGTCGAATGCTCGTCGAGTTCGCTCCTGTGTTTCCGCGGTCAAGTAATTTGATGAATTCTCGTAATCTAAGCCTAACCCACAGTTTGAGCGCAAATTTCGAAATCAATTAGCGGGAGCAAAGGCAACATGTGCTGGAGTGCTAGCCTCAGCTTCGTCGAAAGGATGGAAGTGGTAGAGCCTCACCAAGGAACCGTTTAAAGCAAAAGGGGCATCATATATTAAATGGGGGCGCTGTGACGGGCTAAGCCTTTAGCACCGCTATTTTTGCCAGCTCATTAAGCCTCCTTATCTTATCGTCCTCCTTGGCTACACGCTTCGCTATCTCCGTGAGCTCTTTAACGTCAACGTCTTCGTTATAACCTATGGGCTTGCCGTAGCTTTTCATAGCTTTTATCGTCTCGACCACAAGGTAGCCGACGTTGTACGCGTCGCGTAGGGCTTTCTCGTCCTTCGTTACGTCGTCCATGTGGCTGTAGGCCATGCTCCACGGGGCTATCAGTACTCCCATGCTATTCAATACGAACATTAAGTGGGCAATGGTCATCGAGACCCCGGAATCAAGCCCTGTCACTATGAAGCCGGCGACCTTCCCTTCGAGTAAGCTTCTGCCTTGGTGGAAGATCATGTTCTCCATGCTCGTGAGCCTATCGACGAGGTTCTTTAGCAAACCTGAAGGCGCATACCAATATACTGGCGTCGCCAAGATAATACCGTCTGACTCTATGATTTTTTCACCAATTTTGTTAAAATCATCATCGACGACACAGGGAAACCTGCAGTACTTGACGTTGTCTGACACACAACCAATGCAAGGCCCGATGTCATAGTCGTAAAGGTACAACACCTCGGCCCTGCCACCAGCGTCTTCTATTCCTTTAGACGCAACACGTACTAGCTTCGTCGATGACCCGTACTTTCTTGGAGAACCAACTACGACTAGGACTAAGGGTTTTTGTCAAAGTCGATCATATGGATCACCTAGTATGTCAGGGCTTGATATTTCACTCGCTTAAGTCAAGGAGTGGTGGCAGGTTTTTCTATCATTATGCGCTTTAAAAATCTTTATGCTACTCAGTTTACTTTAAAAGTCCCAGACCTCATGACAGCTCGCGCGACTCCAGACCATCTCTCCAACTCTCATCAACTCAGCATTACAATGAATGATTCCGTTATTGCTACGGTATATTAAGCAACCCGTCTAACTAGTCATGTTTTTTATTTCCTCATTCAAAGTTACTGAGTTGGCGATTAAAACTTTAGAAATTTAAAGCCTTTGCAGAGTTAAAGATACCCTGGGCAGAATTCTTGAAGTTGATGATGGCGAGAGAAGTTTCACGACATCTCTTATATAGGGCTTTTACGTCCTCGTCTTTCTTCATGAGCCTTTCTATAAATTCTATGAAGTCGCGACAAGACTTGGCGATCTCATACCATTCTTTTATCTTTTCCTCTGCCTTCTTTATGACCTCTTTATCAGCTAAACCGAAGTGTGTAAGTGCCACGGACTCTATTTCGAGCTTTTTAAATTTCTCAAGTGTGTTTAATGCCTTTTCGTAATCAAAAGGCGGTGGAGTTGAGGGGATTACATATCCGTCAAAGCTTACTCCCACAGCATCTGACGGGAAGAGCACCTTCGCATCCTTTAAGTAGTAGGCTAGCATATGAGGTGCGTGTCCTGGAGCGTAAAGAGCCACTAGTTCATCCCCACCTAGGTCAAACTTTTGACCGTCTTCGACGACCACTATCATGTCTTCCTCTACATTTTTAGGCTTGCCGAAGACTTCGGCTACATCCCCTAAAATGGCTTTTGCGGCCTCCCAAAGCTTTTCTGGGTTAGCTATATGCTTAGCTCCTCTCGGATGAGCTATAATTTTTGCGGAGAAGAGCTTGGCCACTTCTGCTGCTCCACCTGCATGGTCTAAGTGGACGTGAGTAGGAGCTATTACAACTGGCTTGGCTCTTAGTCTTTCCAACTCTCTTATAAGATGTCCTGCTCCGCTTTGGGGTCCTGGGTCTATTACTACGGGTCTTTCGTAAAGTAGGACATAACAGGCTATATAATTAGGCTCGCAGTGTTTAAAAACGTCAACCATATGTATGTTATCCATTTCTTAGCCCCTCAACTCCATTCTAGGAAGTTTTCCCGTGAAATATGCCTTGGTTAAAGAGTTTTATTAATCTAGCGAATGGAACTATTTGAGAGTTCCTCAAGAACCTGTATAGTAACTGTCGTTCATATTATTGCTTAATGCCACTATAAAACTCTCAGGTTGACAAACTTAGCCTCTTAAAGCTCTATCATCGATCAAAACCGCTTTATGGCTTAAATGAATCAATAGCCATATCCGTAAGTCAAGGGCATTATTCTGAAGACAGTGAAAATTACAGGTCTTGTCTACGAACATTAATGGTTCATGAACCAAAGACTCGATTGTAAATGATGTGATCAGAACGTATCTGATGAAAAGACCCATATGTCAGTTGTGCTTCTTAGGATCGTTAAGTGGAAACTACCTTGAAGCAAGATGATGATAAGTCTAGCTATGTTTTACCCATCCTGCGTGAAGGCGGACTATTTTGTATCTGTTTTTATTGAGCAAGAGAAGAAAGGTTTTAATTTTTGAATAAGCTCCTTGACAGAAATTAGTGATCAAGCACCTACTCGTCGTTTAAATTTTTCTAACGAGAGTGAGAGACGCCAGAGGGGCCAGTAATATGAAAGTTTTTAAGGGTTTCGAGTGATTTTCTAAGCCTCCACAACTTCTTAGCTAGCCACTTAATGTATTCTGCTCTCTCAAGCTTTTTAATCTATTCTTGGGGCAGTCCCTCCTCACCATGATAGGCTCCAGCAATTGCTCCAGCCATGGCAACTATGGTGTCGGCGTCTCCTCCAAGGCTTACTGCATAAAGTACGGTTTTTACATAACTGTCGTAATTTTTAGCGAAGCAATATATGGCCGTGGGGACGGAATTTGGGGCTTCCATTCCGTTGCCTAGCTCTCTTACCACGATCCTTCTATCGCTTTCGTCAAGCAGTTGGATGGCCTTATTTAACTTGTCTCGATAGATGTCACTTCTAGAGAAATGTGCTACCTCTTCAAGGTAATCTCTGAGGTTAAGAGGCCCTCTGGTTCTAAGGACTAGAGCTATTGCGTAAGCCTATACAGCCGCCCCCTCCATGCCAAGTTCGTGTGCATGAGTAATGGCGGCAGACCTATATGCTATTTCTCTTAGCTTTTCCTCGTTGTCATAGTGAAGCAATGCTATAGGCGCGATCTTCATGGCCCCACCGTTACCCAATGAACCCAAGCCGCCATAGAGTCTCTTAGCAGCCTCGAACCACAGAGTCCCAGCCAATATCATCCTAAAGACCTCAAGTGGGCCAGGCCCATAGCCTCTCCACGGCTCTCTTTGCCAGTTACGCACGAAAGTCCAAGTCATGTGCTCTCCATTGAAGCCTCCGCACTCTATGAGTGACTCAGCGACTCCGATCATCATGTGAGTGTCATCGGTCCACCTGCCAGTAAACTCCGCGTTCGCTAACGTGATGTCAGTCATAGAAAGGCCTTCATACTTAGAGCCTAAGGCATCGCCTAATGAACAACCCAACATACATTCGATGAATTTGGACTCCATGACTCCGTTCTACTTCATATTCTTTATCTGTGTCAGTGCAAAAGCCTTTTCTTAGACTCAAGACATATTGATGGATTTTGATAAAGAGAAAAAACTCGCTCTCTTCAACCCATTAATTCAATAGATTATTTGTGGAAAAATTTCTGACGCACTAAGGTCACTTAATCTCTCACAGACGTCTTGAGCTAAGCCCCTCAGGTGGGGCCACGTGGATATTATTTATCTCCTTCTGAGCTCTTGCTTACGATGAAGAACGCGATGGAGTTTAAATTATAGGCATCGTGAGACCTATCGTAGCGAAGGTGGTTAAGAGCTTTGAGGACCTTCAAAAGCCCTTAAGCACATTATCGGGCCTGAAGATTCAAGGCCGTTGTGGAGATTATGAGATGACAAAATTCTTCTTGCGGAGCCTCTTGTGCTAGCACTCATCCTTTAATTGGTCCCAAAATATCATTTTGTTAGTCATCTTATCCGCCGTGCAATAAAAGGCTTCAGCTAGCTCCTTGGTAAAACTCTTATCCCTATTTCGGCGTTTTAATCAAGTGGGCTTACTAGTGATTAATTGTTCGCCTGCCTTTCAATTAAAGGGCCTAGAGGAAGTTTAGGTCTTAAGATGCATGATACCATGGTGCATAAAGGGCAAGTGGAAGAAAACGGAACAGATAACGTCATGTATCAACGCAACATTAAGATGCCACAAAGTACGTAGTGCAGTTCTAATGACCTCCTCCTTCTCGTCCCTTATATCGTGACAGTCATCTAAGTGACTACAAGATCTACTCGTAGCCCCTCTCTTGACAATAGGGAATGGTCATGAAGCATTCAGGTCTCTTACCTTGTTTTACGTGCATCATGGCTATTCAAGAAGATATGTAACAAAAGCGTTACTAATTCAGTAGTCGAGTCATCACTAGGTCAGCTCATTCTTTGTCTCATCAGCTTAACAACTAAGTTCTTGGGGCCAGACAAAATAGTTTACACCATTACCTCCTTTAAGTTGAGGAGCAGAAAGGTTTTACCAAAAAGCATCTCAACAAAACACATTAGCCAAGTAGAAGTCCGATTTTATCCGTGGTGGACAGGCTTGAAAGCCGCTTTTCTCTACGGTCCTCGAGACTTGCGTGTTGAAGAGATTAAGGAGCCCAGCGTACCTGAGAACTGAGTGCTCCTAAAGTCCATCGTCGTCGGCATTTGTTGTGCTGACAAAGCCTTCTACATGGGCACCTACAGGCTTTTCAAAAAGCCTCTCGTGCCAGGCCACGAGGTCGTGGGAGAGGTCATTAAACCGTCTAACTTGCAAGGCAAATTAGTCGTCCCTGAAATAAATTTCTCATGTTGGCAATGCGAGGTTTGTAGGGAGGGGCTCTACATTCATTGCCCCTATAGGAAGATCCTTGGAATAAATTTCGATGGCGGGATGGCCGAGTACTTTGCAGCTCCGCTAAGTGCTCTTCACATAGTAGACTTAGACCCTCTAGTTGCCGTAACGGTCGAGCCCTTGGCTGCTGTCGTAAATGCTCTTAATCAATTCCCCTCTCGCCTAATGCTTCAGTAGCTGTCTTAGGCCCAGGGAACCTCGCGTTATTAACGCTACAACTTTTAAAGTTCATGGGCTTCAAGCCGATAGCCGTAATTAGGAGGAAAAGCAAGAAAAAGAAGCACGTTGAAGATTTAGGAGTAGAGATTGTTGAAGTAGAAGAAATTGAAGAAGGCATAAAGAGTAAGACTTCACTAGGTTTAGGTTTTCATGCAGTTTTCGAGGCCACAGGTTCTCCTGAAGGACTTGACATAGCGATTAAGCTTGTTAGACCTCGCGGTTTGGTGTACTTAAAGTCTACGCCAGGGTCACTCTTTATTGCTAACATGGCTATTGCTGTAGTAAAGGAAGTCAGAATAATTGGCAGTAGATGTGGATCCTATAGAGACTATAAAAAAGCGATAGAGCTACTCAAGCTTGGTGTCGTGAGACCTATTGTTACAAGCGTCATAAAGGGCTTAGATCGTGCTAAAGATGCTTTTGAGCATGCCATAAGGCCTGAGGAGGTAAAGGTCGTGGTGAAAGTGATGGATTGACTTAAGCATAAGCCTTTAAGCGATTTTCTAAGGGTTATTTAGGGTTATTTATTGCTGAAATTAACTCCTCCCTTTTTACTAAACATAACGTCGATGTCCGACGAGCATTCTGGTCACTTCTTTATATGCTTGCTTGGTCTTTTGTTTACAATCCATTTACAATCCAACAGTAAGGATACTCTTAAGGCATAACATCGTCAAGCCATGCTGGAACAAAGGTTAAAAGGGCTATAATGCATACTAAGACAACTGCGATCAAACATAAGTAGTTTATAGGGATGTTATGTGATATGATAAGAATGTCATCTATAGCCTTATATGCGCTAAGGTGAGGTAAATGCTTTCAGAGCATGAGATCTTAGTGTTTAATGGGATCAAGGAAAAATTTGAACCCCGAAGAGATGTCGTCGCAATGGAGAAGGAAGCTAACATTTACATAAATAATAACTTTTATATGACCTTTCGCTATCTCCCATCGCAAGTAAAAGAGCTTGTAATAGGACATCTATTGACAGAGGGAATAATAGATGATATAAAAGAGTTGTTAGAAGTGAATTTATCAAAAAATAATATATACGTTAGATTATCTACAAGTAATGTATTAGACCGCTTACGAAGACTTAGTTCGATAATCATTAACGACTATGGTAGCGTTGGCCAAGAGTTTCTAAGAACTGCTCAAAAGCTTAAGTCCAGTCAAGTGAGATTTAGTGTTAAAAGCGTCTTCAAAGCGATTGAAATATTGAACTCTAGAGCACTAATATTTAAGGCCTCAGGAGGGACTCACGCAGCAACGCTGGTCAATAGATATAATGAAGTAATAGCGTTTAGTGAAGATGTGGGCAGACACAATGCCGTTGATAAAGTGATAGGCGAAGCCGCGATAAAAGGTTTTAACTTCGGCGAGGTACTCCTTGCATTGACAGGTAGACTATCATCAGAAGTGATTATTAAAGCGGCTCGAGTGGGCATACCAATTCTAGCCTCGATATCAGCTCCAACAAGCTTGGGCATAAAAATAGCGGAAGGACTTGGATTAACCCTCATAGGGTTCGTTCGAGGGAACCGCTTTAACATTTATACTTACCCTAATAGGATAGAAGAGTGGGCTAGACTATGTAACGATTCGTATAAAGGGTGTTGAAGACGAATTTGTAATAAAGTCTTTTTATAGTTTTACGGTATTAAGGAGTTGTGATGAGAAACTACATTTCAGGCCACGGACCATGTGATTGCCATTTCATGTCCTCTCTTTACTATCCTTACTTCCCTTTCCTCTTTCCTTCTAAACCCTCTAAGGGCGGTAGACCAACATCATGTTTCAGAGTTTACGTACATACAGCTGCTCATCACAGTTTAAGCTCACAACTGTTTACTCTTAAGAGGCGCCTGTGAACTTCAAGGCCTTGGAATACTTGCGATCGGACCTGGCAACTTAACATGTTGCGTCTGACATCCTAGGTTGCCAGGTCCCTTGCGATCCATCTCAAAGGATTTAAACAACCTTAAATCACCGCTGGAGTGTTAAAACCATTCTCTGACAATGAGACGATGAGCATAAACACTCATTTTTTAATCCTAGACCTTATGTGACACTATGTTCACTATGCTGTATATGTTGTACAAATATTAGTGATGCTTCACTGAGAGGGTTGTTTTAGCTAATTTAACAAGCCCAGTTAGACATAATAATAGCACCAAACTACGGACTTCATGACTAAAGACTTCATGAGCGTGGCGCTTTTCTACGGTATGTCTACGCTTTTTACGCTACAACGTTGACAAAAGTTCCTGAAACACATAACTACTAGCAACCTTGTCTTGAGCTGAAGTTCAACGTAAAGAAGGAGAAAAATGAGATGTGCGTGATCTTTGTGACGTCATGACATGGCTTCGCATACTAGCTCGCTTATGTCTTTTACTTGTATTTTGCCCTCGTATCCGAGGGTCTTCACGGCATCTTCTAGCATGGATAGACAGAACGGACAGGCTACTGCTATTACATTGGCTCCTACTTCGAGGGCCTGTTTGACTCGCACTTCTGAGGGCCTTGGCCGGCGCGGCCAATCAAACCACATGTGGCCCCCTCCACCGCCACAACAGAGAGAGTCCTCTCTATTTGCTGGCATCTCCACGAGTTTTAACCCTGGAATTGAGTTGAGAATCTTTCTTGGTTCTTCAAAGACGCGATTGTACCTCCCAAGATAGCAGGGGTCGTGATACGTGACCTTATAGTCAAGCCCTCTCTTTATGGGGATTCTGTATACCAGCTTTGCTAATAATTGAGTGTAGTGGAGGACTTCTATGTTCATTCCGTATTCGTTCTTGAAGGTGTTAAAACAATGAGGCGAGGTCGTGACTATCCTTTTGACCCCTAATTTTTCAAAGAGCTCTTTATTACCTTTAGACAGCTCCTCAAAGAGGCCGCTCTCTCCTATCCTCCTCATCTCTGCACCACAACATGTCTCGTCCTCGCTGAGGATTCCAAATTTCACACCAACAGCTCTGAATATTTTTGATAGCGATACTGCCATGTTCTGGCATCTGATGTCGTATGATGGTGCACAACCAACGTAATAGAGAATGTCGTGCTTCGTAGCATCAAACTTCTCTATGCCCAACTTAGAGGCCCACTCACCTCTTTTGCTCCTAGCTCGCCCCCATGGATTTCCATGAAGAAGGGTAAAATTGAGGGCATCTCTTAAAGTTGGTACTATCCTTGCCTCTTCTACTAAGCGCTCCCTCATCTTAATGAATTTCTCGACTTGCTTAATGTCGAGAGAAAGAGGACAACGCTCCTCGCATGCCTTGCAAGTCCTGCAGGACCATATTAGCTCATTTCCTGCTGGTACTTTAGTAACGCCAAATATTTCATTAAACATTCTAACCCAGCTTCTTGGTCCTTCAAACACTCTCTCGTATGTGAGGAAGGACGGGCATACAGCATTACACGCTCTGCAACCGATGCAAAAGAGTAGCTCCCTAAAGCTCTCTTTAATGGCACTTCTCCCATTATCTAGTAAGAGGATTGATACTTGAGGGTTCGTTCTTTCAGAGCTCAGTCGTCCCTCTTCGCTCAAAGCTTTTTTGACGCTCTCGATACTTTCGACTCTAAGCTCTGCTCCGACACCTTCAAGACCAAAGAGTCCTACGCAAAGGGTTTGCAACAAAGCATCTTCATTGTTCCGAACTACTTTCTCTAACCCTGCTAAGAATATTATGTGTGAAGCTTCACGTAAGCATTTCGTAATGTTCCTTGAATGTTCCATGAAGAATACAGTGCCATCTTCAGCCGAGATAGCATTGACACCAAGGAGAGCCACCTTCCCCTCTTCTTTAGTCGCCACTTCGCCACTTAGGCTGAAGTAGGTTGGGACGTATGACCACCATTTAACCTCTGGCTCCACCTTTGGCAATTTCCAATAGGGCATCTTTTCATTTAAGGGCTTAAAGCCTTCAAACTCCTCGTAGTATGTTTCTTCTATCTCAAAGCCTTGCCTAATTAACTCGTCCCTCAACTCTTCAACAGTACACGACTTATTTACTGAAATGCGGCGAACTCCACATAGATCCTTAATCGCCTTTACGGCCTCGATAGCATCCTTAGCATAAATCAACTTAATGTATGGGTACCGCTTAGCTATGGTATTCTTCAATTTTTGTAGTAGCTCTTCCATGTGCTCAATGGTATATCGGCGAATCTCTCTTAGTCTTTCCTTGACTTCTTCATAGTCAAACGCCGGGATTCTCTGGCCAAAGCGTATAGGGAAACGCCATGTGTCATATAGGATCCCGGGTACCTTGCCACCACTAAAT
>Ga0326760_1001371_pt1 | contig 10918 bp, 10 predicted proteins | sample GCREP_S_FD_207668 | JGI IMG/M metagenome (GOLD analysis project Ga0326760, IMG submission 207668) | Hot spring sediment microbial communities from Geyser Creek Basin, Yellowstone National Park, WY, United States - GCR.EP_S | ecosystem: Environmental > Aquatic > Thermal springs > Near-boiling...
GACTGGAGGAGTTGCAGAGCCGCGGCGGCGTAGTTGTGGCGACTCAAGTGGTGGAGGCGGGCGTCGACCTAGACGCCGAGCTCCTCGTGACAGACGTGGCGCCGTTGCCCAGCTTGATACAGCGCATAGGCCGCGCCGCGAGGAAGGAGGTCAAGCAGGCAGAGGTCTACGTTGTGTCAGACGGCGAGGCGCTGGAGGGCGCGAGGCGCGTCTACGGCGAGGCCGAGGTCGAGGCGACGCTGAAGTTGCTGAAAGAGCGCGCGGGGCCCGACGGGACGCTCGACGTGGACTGGCGCGACCCGTGCCCAGAGGCCGGGGGGAGCTACGCCAGCTTGTTAGAGAAATACGGCGAGGTGGTGTACCGCGACGCGCCTCTGGACACATCCCTCCTTGTGGAGCTCACAGCCCTCAACTCCCTCGTGACTATGCACAGAGAGGACGCGGAGAGCGCCCTCGAGCACTTCTGCGGCTTCGTCAGAGACGCCGCGGCGGTCCCCGTGATAACCTCCCGGAAGTGCCTAGAGAGCGGCGACGTGAAGAAGTGCCTCGTGTTGCTGAGCCTCGACTACCTGCTGAGGCAGAGAGATGGGAGGTCTCTCTACGCGAAGGTTCTGGACTGGGAGGGCGGGAGGGTCCGCGTCGCCGTACGCGGCGGCGCGAGGGCGGACGTCTGCGAGCCTGTAGGCGACGACGTGTACATATGTAGCGTGGAGCTTAGGCTGGACCCGGGGAACCCTGCGCACACCTGCAGACAAGTCCTGAGGCTGGAGTCGAAGGTCGCGGCGACGGTCGGCGGGGAGAAGGAGCGCGTCGCCGTGCTGGGCCTCTTGGCGAGAGAGGGCGCTTACGTCGAGGGGCAGGGGTTCAGGGCGGACTATGAGTGAGGCCGTCTACGCGTGGTGTAGCCAGCCGCTTAAGGAACACTTGGTGGGAGTGGCGCGGATAGTGGCGCTCGACGCAGAGACCCTGGACCGCGCCGCGGCGCGGACAAGAGACGTCTTTGGGTGCCGGCTCAACGTAGACGCGTTGAGGAGGGAGGTTTTGAGCTCCGCGGCGAGGCTCGCCAAGTCGCTTGGCGTTGAGCCTAGGGAGGCGCACGCGCTTTTGGCAGTCGCCGCGTACCTCCACGACGTGGGAAAGGCCGCGGCGGCGTACCAGGAGAGGCTCAGGGCCGCCTCTGCCCGCGACCCTGCCCATTGCCCAGCCCAGCTGAGGGGCCACGAGGTGCTTTCCGCCTGGCTTGCGTGGCATCTCGTCTACGAGTTGCTCAAGCCCCGCGGCGTTGCGGCGGAAGACGCGGCGGCGGCCGTTGCGGCCGGCGTGGCGCTCCACCACTCAGCCAGGAGGAGCATAGACGACGTGTTAGACGACGCCAAATCCGCGGCGATGGAGCCTAGGGATGTGGAGAGGCTGGCGGAGGCGGCGCGGGGCGTCGAGAGGTTCTGGCCGTGGGGGCTGGGCGACGCATTGACCTTCGCCGCTGGGCGCATGAAGTGGGAGTATCTCCAGACCCTCGACGCGGCGCTCCTTAAGCTACGCGCCAGGTTGCTGAAGCCCGCGGCGGTGTGGGGCGAGCTGGTGGCCTACGTGATCATGATAGCAGACAACCTCGACGCGGCCCTCGGAAGAGAGACCGGGGGGCAGGCGAGGCTGGTTCTTAGGCCCCTCCTCCGGTGCGGGACATGAGCGTCGTCGTGGTAAGGGGGAGGGCCCGCGGCGCCGTGGCGCTGGCGGGCTTTTCGGGGACAGTGGCGCAGGCTGTGGTGCTTGAGCTCCTCGGCGCAGGGGAGCTCCACGGGGCCAGGCCGAAGCCTTTTGCCGTGTGGCCGCTGGTGGTGGGGGGCAGGCCTCTGCTGGATGGGGCGGCGTTGGGGGAGGGGGCGGCGGTGGAGCTTCGGGTGGGATTTGCAGTGAGAGAGCTGGCGAGGAGGTTTGTGGAGGAGGTGTCTGCCCGGGGCAAGTTCCGGCTGTTCAGCGCTGAGGTGTCTGTGGAGGAGGTGGAGTTTTGGGAGGCGCCGCGGCGGCTTGAGGAGCGGCCGTGTTTCAAGGTGGAGTTCCTCTCGCCCACGCGTTTCGAGACCCAGCCCTACTACAGGAGGAAGACGCCGGTTTACGACTTCACGCCGAGGCCGCTTAACCTCTTCCTCTCGGCGGTGGCCTACGGCAGGAGGTTCGGCTTCTTGAAGCTGGGCACGCCGTTTCTCCGGTGGGTCTACACCTACGTGGGGCTGACAGACTTCGGCTGCCGGGGGCCCTGCGTGAGGACCGTGAGGCTTCTGGGAGGCGGCGTGGCCAGGGGCTTCGTGGGGTGGGCCCTGTACCGCGCCTTCGACACCCGCCGCCTCTCCGACCTATGGCGGGCCTTGGCGGTGGCGGAGGCCTTCAACGTCGGGACAGGCCGGGGCATGGGACTCGGCGCTGTGAAGGTAACCCCCCTTGACTGCCCAGGGCAAGACGCCCAGACGCAGACCCCGTAGCTGGCGCACTAGCCGCTGTTGCAGAGCTACGCGTTTTCGCCGGCCTTACGTCTAGACGCCGTGGAGCGGACCTGATGTCGGCGGCTCCCGCCGGGCGACTACGTCGGCAAGCTCTGCGACTGCGACGAGACGCAACGCGTTCCTAACGAAGTCTATTGCAACCTCTTTAAAATCGCAGTAGTTCGTGGTGTAGCGGGACTAGGATTGGGAAACCCTCACCTTTCCATTTTCCAACCCATCGCCCCACTTGACGCGGCCCCTCAGCGTCTCTACGCGCTTGACAAACACTTAAAAGCGGCGGCCGACAACCACAACACGTCCGGCCCCCTCCTTATACTCAAGATTCTACGGTACCTGTCGTGGCGGCTTCGCAGAGGAGGTTCTCCCTTTCGAGATTCTACGTCTTCAGTCCATTTTGAACACTTGCCGTTATCTTCTCCAATTTCAACCCTTCTTGAGATTCTACCGCATCTGACAGCTATGGCGGAGATGGCCGACCCCGTCCTTAAGCAGTTTCAACCCTTCTTGAGATTCTACTCCACAGAAGTTATGTTGAACCTGGGCTGGGACGTATTTACCTTGTTTCAACCCTTCTTGAGATTCTACGGCTCCGGCCGTAGCCCGGTTGATACCAACCACAACTTCATTAGTTTCAACCCTTCTTGAGATTCTACGGCGTTGCGCAACATCAAAAGATTCTACGCCGAACACGCGCCGTGTCTGTTTCAACCCTTCTTGAGATTCTACCTGTCAGTCTCCAGCCTCCACCCCCAGCGGCGAAGGTTGTGTTTCAACCCTTCTTGAGATTCTACGTTTATGCTGTCCGCTGGGCCGTCGTGGTACGCCACGCCGACTACGTTTCAACCCTTCTCGAGATTCTACCTCAGAATCGACCAACGCGAACTGCGCCGCGCCGTGATCGCAACAGTGTTTCAACCCTTCTTGAGATTCTACCGTGTCGGCGCTTGTGGCGGGTTCAGCCTACCTAGCCACAAGGAGTTTCAACCCTTCTTGAGATTCTACCGGAACGCGCCTCCGCCTGCGCCCGCGGAGCTCGTATATGTTGCCGTTTCAACCCTTCTTGAAATTCTACCTGACGAACTCGTACACAAAGTAGTAGGGGCCGTGGACGTACTTGTTTCAACCCCTCTTGAGATTCTACAGCAGATACGCCGCTGGGCGCAACTCTAACCCCCCTTTTTTTCTGTTTCAACCCTTCTTGAGATTCTACAGGAACCGGAGGAGGTATGAACAAGCCAGCCCCGCCGAGAGGTACGTTTCAACCCTTCTTGAGATTCTACAGGGTTCTGACGTAGAGCGCCGCTGGCGCCGACAGTATCGGTTTCAACCCTTCTTGAGATTCTACTAAGGCTGAGGAGGAGATGGAAAGGAGACGGAGAGAGCAGGTTTCAACCCTTCTTGAGATTCTACAATATCTCAATCCAGTCGTAGGCCAGGTCGGGAGCGAGCGGTTTCAACCCTTCTTGAGATTCTACCGCTCGTGTGGTTGGTTGTTGTGGGTTTTTAAGTTTTTCTTTGGTTTTTTGTGGGCTCGGCGGTCGGCTTGAAACCACGCTTTACATTCATTTCACACGGCGTTGGGTAAAATCGAGACGCCATTCTTCGACGCTCCGAAGAAACGAAAACGAGAAAAAAGGCTAAAAAGAACGCCATTCTTCGCAGTGCCGCTTGGCGTATTTCGCCGGTGCCGTGTCTGGGCCGTGGTGCCGGTGGCTGTGGTGGGTCTGTGCAAAAGTAATGTCGTATCTCGTCTACTCTAGAGATCGCTCTTCTTCGTCTCGTTCGTCGGCGTCCTCTGGGCTCTAGTTGCCTGCCTTCGTTATGCTCTCAGCTTCTCCAGCTTAAGCCGGGGGATCCTGTGGCGTCTTCCACTAGAACGTGGCGTTGCAGGTGAGGCCCCTCTCCAAAAGCTCCAACGTCAGCCTCTTCAAAGCCGCCAGAAGCCTAGCCTCTACATAGCCCTCGTCGGAGGGCTTGGGAAGCGGTTTTTTAAGTCTCGTCGGCCATGGGGAGTCCGTTGCCGGCATCTACTGTGCTCGCCTCGTCAGTGCCTGCTTCAGCTCCTCAAGGGCCTTCTCAAGCTCGCTACTCCGCTTGACGCGTCCCTTAAGCACCTCTGCGCGCCTCGTCAGCTCCTCTAACACCGACGTTATGTCGGCGGCCGCGTCCTCTCTGGTCGCGTATTTAGAGAGCTCGCCGCTTGGGTCGAGCCCGTGGTGCTGGTAGTCGTGGAGGTCGAGGACGACTGCCACCCAGAGCGGCATCCCCCCATGACCCGCCTCTTCGAGAAGCCGGGTCAGAGTCTTCATCTTACCCGTCGGAACTCTAGACACAGCCGTCGATTCGAACCAACGCCTCTCCTCATCGGTCTTGACGAACGTCTTCAGCCTCTCTAGCGCGAGCCGTAGCAATGCGGCGAGAAGGGCCTTCCAGGCCTGGAAGGCCTTTCCGGCGGCGTTTCTCGTAAGACCCCTCTCAAGATACTCCAACGCCAGCCGAGCCTCGCCCAGCACCTCCAGAAGCCTAGCCTCCACGTAGCCCTCGCCGGAGGGCTTGGGCAGAGGACGCTCCACAAACTCAATAACCACGAAAAAGGCTACACTCTCTTTAAAACTTTTACACAGACGCCGCCGAGGTGCTTGATGTCAAGAAGGCGCCCCCAACGCCCTTCTTACTGCTTCTCTGTGTAGCGGCGTCTGCCACGCCACATCTCTCCCAATGCCTAGTTCGGGATCCCTCTCCGGCGGCGGCTCGTCGACCCAGAATATCTGTTCTCTTTCGTATATGTTGTATAGGATGAGGTTCCTTTCCAACAGTTGCCTAATCAACTCCTCGGGGGCGTCTGGGCTCCACAGAGCCTGGGGGTCCTCCACAGCCTTCTCAAGCCAGCCCCTCCACCTCGCCACGAAGTCAGGTGTTAGCTTCTTCTCCTTGGCTAGCCATGTGACTACGGCGTTTTTATCCCATTTTGCCGTGTATAGCTTGGAGAGCATGTCGGGGTTTCCGCCGGTCTAGCGCCACACTTCTTCAAACGGCGGCTTGGGGCTTGGCATTTTCTCATAGAGTTGCCGGAATCCGTTCTGCGGCATGTTCCACATAGGCATGGCTAAAGACCACCTATGACGGCCTAACTCATACCGCGTCACGCCTTCGCTTGTGGCGACGAGGATGACGATGTTTTCGTACCTATACACGGGGTGTTCTATCATGTTGAGCAGACCCTTCACATATGCGGCGGCTTTGTCTAGGCCGATTGCCTGGAAGACGTCGTCGGCGACGACGGCGATCTTCCTCCTCCTCTTCTTCAAAATCTCCCGAGTAAGGTCGAAGACGGCAAGGGCCAGCCGGCCCCACCTCTCATCCTCAAGAGTCTTCCTCACTAAATCTGCAAAAAGCGTCTTGACCTCGGGATCATCCACCTCAGCCGAGAAGACTCTATCCAGCGGATGTAGGTAGAAGACGTCGTACCCCAGCTCCCTCAGCGCAAAGGCGGCCTGCCGGAGAAAGGCAGTCTTCCCACATCCCTCCGGCCCAAAAATCACCACGGGAAATCTGGTGCCTCTCTGGGCCCACTCCACCACCTGCGCAAGGGCGCGGTCTCTATCTATAAACTCCGTCTCGACGCCGGGCGCTATTTCGACTTTGATCTTTTTCACGTCTTTTATATGGGCTTTAAATAAAGCTTTGGCGCCGGGAGGTTGCCAGCTGATATTGGGTGCTGGGATGTCTTCGGCGCAACGTGCTTTGGTCTCGTCGGGCGTCTTGCCGCGTCTCTGGGCGTCTCTGTCCTTCGGGTTTATATGGGCTGGATGTTGCGGCGCCGCTGGGCGCTGGGGGCTGGTTGGGGTCGGAGGGGGGCGTGTGTGGCTTTGTCGGTGGCTTGGCGCTGTGGGCTCGGCGTTTGGTGGGTAGTAATGTTTAAGTAGGGCTTTGGTGGGTCTGTTATGTTTCTGCAGTTGGAGTGGGTGGTGACTGCCGTGGTGCTTCTTGTGGTTGTTGTTGTGGTTGTGGCTGTGTTGGCTAGTTCGATTCGGGTGGTGCCGGAGTTTATGCGGCTTGTGGTGTTTCGGCTGGGGCGTCTTGTGGGGATTAGGGGGCCGGGGCTGGTGTTTATTATTCCGGTGATTGATCAGGCGTTTCCTGTGGATCTTAGGGAGCAGGTTATTGATGTTGCTAAGCAGACCTGCATTACGAAGGATAACGCGCCTGTGGATATTGACCTGCTTATCTATCTGAAGGTGACGGATCCGGAGAAGGTGATTACGCAGGTTCAGAACTTTAAGCAGGCGGCGGTGGGCATCGCCACGACGACTTTGAGGGCTGTGGTGGGGGATATCGAGCTGGACGAGGTGTTGGCTAAGCGTGAGTACATCAACTCGGTGCTTAGGGCGAAGCTTGACGAGGTGACGGCTCGGTGGGGCGTCAAGGTGACCGCCGTGGAGATTAGGGAGATCACGCCGCCCTCCACGGTTCAGTCGGCCATGGTGAAGCAGATAGCCGCCGAGAGGGAGAGGCGGGCCATGATTGCGCAGGCCGACGGCGAGAGGCAGGCGGCTATCCTCAAGGCCGAGGGGCAGAAGCAGTCGGCGATTCTGCAGGCGGAGGGGGAGCGGCAGGCCGCCATCCTCCGAGCCGAAGGCCAGGCGAAGGCGCTGGAGCTACTGAACGAGGCCGCCTCGAAGCTGGGGCAGAACGCCATACTGCTCCAGTACCTCGACGCGCTTAAGTCCATGGCCGCCTCGCCCTCTGCCAAAATCGTGTTGCCCATGGAGGTGCTGGCCTTCCTCCAAAACCTGGTTAAGAAGGGGGAGGGTTAAAGCTCCACCCTTTCTCCGCCTCTCAGCACCTCCAGCCTGGGGGGCCTGTTCTGGATTATGGACTCCCCCAGGTGGAGCCTGAACTCGAAGACGTTGGTTACCTCTCTGCCGTTGACTCTGGTCACCACGTCGCCTCTGGCGAGCCCCATCTCCTCCGCAGGTGAGCCGGGGACCACGTCTACCACCAGGAGGCCTCTGTCGGTGGGTAGGCGGTAGAGCGTCTTCAGCGCCTTGTTGAGGGCGACTACGTAGATGCCTAAGGCCGGCCTCACGTAGCGGCCGTAGCGCCGCACCATCTCGTACATAACCCTAGCCAGGTCTATGGGCACGGCGAAGCCGACCCCCTGGGCCCCGGCGATCACCGCCGAGCAGACCCCCACGGCGGCTCCTGACATATCCACCAGAGGCCCCCCTGAGTTGCCTGGGTTGATCGCCGCGTCTGTCTGGATCAGATATTCAAAAAAGCGGTCCCCCGCCCTCAGCGACCTCCCCACGGCGCTCACTATGCCGAAGGTGGCGGTTGGCTTGTCCAGAAGCGCCAGGGGGAACCCAACCGCCACCACCCCCTGGCCCACCCTAAGCCTCAACACGCTACCCATCGGCAACGGCGGCGCCGAGAGGTCTGAATAAAGCAGGGCGAGATCCTCGGCCGGGTCCGCCGCCACCACCTCCGCCTCGCTCCACTCCCCCTCCGGCGTCACCAACGCCACGCCGCCGCCGGACGCCACCACGTGGTAGGCGGTGACGTAGACGCCGCGGTCTACTGCAAAGGCGGTGCCGAGCCCCACGTCGCCCGGCCATTCAAGCCTCCTCGTGGTGACAGCAACCACGGATTTAGAAACCTTCTCCACCAAGTTGCTTAAGTCCACGGAGGCGTCTACTAGTAGGTTTAAAACATTAGGTGCCTGGGGAGCGAGGGAGGCGTGGGTGTGTGCCAAGCCGCGGTGCTGAGCAACGCCATTATGATCAGCGCCAGGAGTAGGGCGAGGAAGGCGGCGCCGATGCCGGTGCCCGACAAGGCCGCCAGGGTGAAGAGTGCAAGGAAGAACCCCACAAACAACGCGAGGGGAACGGCGAGGAGGAGCCATGGGAGAGACGGCGCCAGAAACGCCAACGCCGCCCCCGTCAGAAAGACGCCTATTAGGAAGGCGACCGGCGCCAGCAACACGCCTAGAAACACGCCGAGTGGGTTCACGAGGCGGCCGGCGAGGAGGCTCAACAAGAGCCACAGCAGGAGGGAAAAGCCTAGAAGCCACAGCAGTAGATCTAACACATACCTCTCTGAAAGAGGTTTAAAAAGTTATTAACTTGCAAGATGCCGACGTCGTGAAGTGGGCTGAGCTCACCTGGCCGGAGTTTGAGAAGGCGGATAAGAAGGTGGCGCTTCTCCCAGTGGGCGTGGTGGAGGCGCACGGCCCCCACCTCCCCCTGGGCACGGATGCCCTTATGGCGATGTACATCGCCGAGAGGGCCGCCGAGGAGGCCGGCGTCCTTCTACTGCCGCCTATTTTGTACGGCTACACCTATATCCTCGACAATTCCCGGCACCATCTCCATATCGCAAGAAACCCTCTACAGGCTTTACAAAGACGTGTTTCTAGAGGCGGCGCGGAACGGCGTTAAGTACTTGGTGGTGGTCAACGGACACGGCGGCAACGTAGACCTGTTGAGCCGCTCGGGAGGTCGCCAAGAAGACGAGCCTCGTCGTCGTGTTGATGAACTGGTGGGTGGACATGGCCAAAGAGGCTAGAAGACGGGTTCTGGAGACGCCGGAGGGACACGCCGCCGAGGACGAGACGAGCGAAGTCATGGCGGCCTACCCCCACCTAGTCCGGGAGGTGCCGAGAGACGTAGATGAGTAGGTGGAGGCTAGATACGCGGTATTCGGCAGAGAGGCGAACCGGCTCCTGTATCAAAAGGCGGTGCAGGGCTACCCCTCAAAGGCCTCAAGAGAGAAGGGAAGGCCATCCTCAAGGTTGCTGTTGAGGAGCTCGTCCAGTTGATAAAGGAGCTGAAAGAAGACAGGCTCCCGCTTAACAAGGCGGCTTGACGCAGCGGCCGGCAACTCACATGCGCTCCTGCCGCCTAGGGGGCATCCGCCGTGTTCTACTTCTGAAGCTTTGCGGTGAGGAAGCCGACGCCTATCAAGATGTATGCCGCGAAGAGGAGGACCACGCCGATGAGCACGATGGTTAGCGCAGAGCCCCACCAGTACAACGTGTTGGCGGCGCCGAAGAGCCCCTCGCCTGTTGTCTCCTTCATTAGCGTAAGCAACTGCCGCATCCTGTAGGCGGAGGCCACCTGCAGGATCCACCCAGCCACCCACGCGGCCCCAGCCACGGCCAGCGCCGCGCCAGCCAAGGGGAAAGCCCAAACCGCGTGGAGGCTCACCAGAGAGAAGCCGGTGGCGCTCCGCGCCACGGCGAAGGCGGCGGAGGCGAAGACCACATACAACAGCCACATCACAGCGTTGTCTTTGGCAACGACATCGCCCAGTCTCTCTACATATGCGGAGAGGCCCACGTATATCAAGACGGCGCCTATCAACACAGCCGCCCAATTGGTAAAAACCCCCACGCCCGCCACCAGCCCGCCCACCCCCGCGAGGACCTTAGCAAGCTCTAAATCCATGGTGCCTCCTCTCCACCTCTTTAAAAACTAACAACCATCTTCAACAAAGATAGAGTGTTTGAGTCTGTGGGGAAGAGGCGATACTTAATTGCCACCTGTCTTGCATAGAAGCCGGCGCTGGTATAAGCAGTTCCAGGTAGACCAAGCAATACAGTCAAGCCAGTGGCCAACCACTGCCTAATCGGGCTCCGGTAGACGAGGAGGTAGCTGACGACCTTGAAAGGACCCTCCTAACGCCTTGTGGCCCCCCATTGCTTGACAACACTATGACGGCAAGTGTGGGGGTTTCAAACCCCTTGTAGGGGGACCGTGAGGTGGGGCGTTGGCGCGGAGGCCTGGGAGAGGTGGAGACAATCGTTGCGAGGTGAGGATTCTTATTCAGCAACGCTACCGATGCCGTCTGGATCGTCTAGGCAACGGGACGGGCTGAACGGCGACCTAGACGCCGGGGTGTTGCCCAGTCGTCGGCGGATCACGTAGGGCACGAAGTGGGGTCTCTGGTGGGCGCCGTGCGGTAAGAGACCCACTTTGAGACCCGCGGTGGGGCACTGCAGAAGAGGCGGCGGTGGGGGGCGCAGTGCCGTCTGAGACGTCGCGGCCGTCTGGGTGGGGCGTTGCGACAAAGCATTAAGTCCCAAGGCTATCAACGAGACAACTACGCGACTCCTATTGCCGTGTCTCTATATGGATATTTCACGTTTCCGCCTTACTGCTACACCGAGACCCTCCGGCCCCTCATCACGGGGTTGCCGAAGTCGAAGCGCTCCTCGCGCCAGGGGTCGGCGTTGAGGGAGTAGCCCTGCATCTCCCAGTAGCCCGGCACCGGCTCCTCCAAGGCCTCCAACGCGCCGAAGTACTTCACGCTTTTCCACGCGTAGCGGGTGGGCACCACCAGCCTCGCGGGTGCGCCGTGTTTCTTGGGGATGGGCTTGCCGTCCATGGCCCAGGCAATGATGGAGGTCTCCTCCAGAA
>Ga0326760_1001373_pt1 | contig 10909 bp, 14 predicted proteins | sample GCREP_S_FD_207668 | JGI IMG/M metagenome (GOLD analysis project Ga0326760, IMG submission 207668) | Hot spring sediment microbial communities from Geyser Creek Basin, Yellowstone National Park, WY, United States - GCR.EP_S | ecosystem: Environmental > Aquatic > Thermal springs > Near-boiling...
AAACTTTTACTAACATTAGTAGTAAATCGCTCAGGTCTTGAATCCCAGTCTCGGCCCTCAGCTCATCGAGCATCTTCCCTACATCTTCCCTAACAGATAGGCTTACATAGCACTTAGAGGACACCTATCAGCACCACCAATAAGAACTTACTCACACTAGTAGTGCATAAGCCTTCTGCGAGCGCAAGATTGTCAGCTTCATAACTTGAAGTCTCGGGAGATGCGTGGCCTGCTCTCCGATCAACACTTTACGACGAGGGCCACGTACCTAGGGCTCACGTTGCCGTTGTAGTTAAAAGAAGATCACAACCGTTGCTAGAGCCCAAGGTTTCTCAAGTGAGTACGAGGCGTGTAATGCCTCCATTCAATGTAGTACTTAAGCGGAACTAGCGTCTTAGCTTGTTGACCATATCTACAAGTTCTTGAAACTGCCTCGACTCAACCTTGGCCTTCCAGTTATCGCCCCAGATGACCTCTCCACTCGGCAACTGCCCTCCATTAAACGAGAGGAGTCCAGGTTCACCGCTCAAGAAGATCAACACCCTACTCGCCCTCACCTCTATGGGCCAGGTGGGGTTGGTAAACTCCGAGTATATTGAGAAGCTCTGCTCGCCATCGAGCAGGACGTCGAGGTAGGTCGACCTCTCCTTCAGAGACCTCATCTGCTCACCAGTGAGCACGAGTCTCAAGTGACCTTTCAAGTTCTTCAAAACAGCTTCACAGGCTGATGAGAGCCCTTGGCCCTCCTTAGTGGATGGATCGACCGTCAAGTTCACGCCATCGGCGTAGTGGACGACGAACAACTTCACCTTGCCCTCGAGCGAGACGCTAGACGTCTTTGAAAGGGGGAATAAAAAGAAAAAAGAGACTATTGTAAGCGTAGCCGCTACTAAGAGGACGCTGATCGCTACGAGTAGCCTCTTACCATCCCTACGACCTAATTGCTGGCACTGCTTGGGCGAAGTCAAAGATCCTCCCGTCCTTTCCCACTAAGACTCCCTTCACCACGTAGAAGGGTACTAGTTGCGTGGGCTCCACGTCAGGTGGAGGCGCGTAGTACACTAGCTCGATGGACTTGACGATGACCTTGCTCACCATCTCCCTCGGCACGCTCCTTCCATAACCCAGCTCCTTGAGCTTTTGAACGACCTCTTCAGGCCTCAGTATGGGGACCTCGCTAGCACTACGAACCTTCCAGAAGCGCCCTATGAAGCCCATGACCTCTCCTCCTTCACCTATGTAGACCCTGACCTTAGCTCCGGGGCCCCATATCGGTATGCCGTTGTACGAGAGCGCGAAGTTCACGTGAACGTTGTTTAGGAAAGTCTCCCTAGTCCCGTTCCTAAACGCGAAGACGATCGTGTCGTTGGCTAGCTCGGCGAAGGTCATCTCCAAGCCCTTCGGTACAAGTTCGCAGGCCTCGAGCTTTTTCAAGAGCTCCTTCGCTATGCGCACGTACTCATCGGCAGCTGGCAATTGCTGTGGTGTTAGGCATGCTTTGGACATCTTATAGTTATCGAAGAACTCCACTCCTCCCGTTCGATACAGCCTCACCTCCTTGGAGCCCTCGACGATCATCCAGCCGCCTCTGATCTGCTAGGCCTCACCTCTCACGCCGAAGATGCTCAGCGCCATGTCGGAGGCTTACTCCTTAGTCAATTCCGCCAGTATCACCTCTAGGACGGCCACTTTGCTCGGGGTGTTTGACGGCGTTGCCTCAATTACCACGACCTCTCCGCTTGCAGGCCTTAGGCTATTTGCTAGTAGTGCTAAGAGTAGAGCTAAGCTTAATGCGATTACTACCTTTGAGATAGTTTTGGCCTTCAACGCTGCCACCTCATCCTCCGAGCCAGCTGGCCAGCGCACCCGCTATTACACCAGGATCGGTGGCTCCACATGCAAATATCGAGGGAACGGTGTACGTCTCGCCCGTCGGCGTAGTCGTAACTCTCCACGTGATCCCTGCAACTGGCGGATTGTAGTACGCCGGGTTCCTGACAACTCCATTGATGCGGTCCAGCCTGTAGATGCCAGCCCTGTCAAGTACGTCGAAGAGGCTCGACGTCCTGCCGCCCACAGCCACGAAGGCGCAGCTCTCGCACTGCTCGCGCACTTGTTGCAAGGCTACTTGAAGCTCGTCACCGCTCGAAGCGCTGGCTAGCCAGTCGCCGCTGAAGACTATCAATACGCCTTTGAGGGGTGCTACATTGGCCGAGAGGTCCTTGAGGTCGACAGAGCGGATGACTGTATTACCTTGCGCTTCGAGCTCGCTTAACAAGGCGTCGAGCAAAGCGTTGCTAGAGCCGACTTGCCGTACACTCAGGCTTCTGAGCTTTGAAGCGGCATTTGTGGTGCCTTGGCCTTGGGTTTCCGCGCGAGTTTGAGGCGAGCTGTTTAATGTGAGCGCTATGACGATGCTCGAGAAGACCGCTATTACGATGAGGACTATAAAAACTTTTTTCCCTCTCTTCTCCTCATCAGATTACATAATTGTGTATGGTCTTTTTAGTTTTTCTGATCGAAGCTTGGTAATAAAGAAGTCAACAGTATGTCGCATTGCCAAGTCCAACTTGAGGACGAGGCAGGTCTCGTCGAGGTTGCGACAACCTCTTCACACTTCGTCCAGAGGTCTCTTAAGCTTGTAAAGCTCATGTCCAGTGCTGTCTTCTGTGTGGTGCTCATAGCTTTCATACCGCTTTGGCTGGCTTAAGAGGCAGGCTTACGGATTGATGGCCTTGTCCCAGAGGTTCGGGAGATGACCGTCGCGGAGCATCGTAAAACGTCCAGTAGTTGCTATATGAGTTGATGAGCGCCCCAAGCGACGAGTGCATTAGATTAAGCGTTTTAGACGGCCTCTAGACCCAGCCCATCGCCCAAGCGGCGACCGCGCCAGCAATCGCTATCGTCAGCACCAGCAGTATCACCATCTCTATGCTCAGCTTCACCTTTTGAGCACCTCGTGTAAAGCCTTGCTTAAAAGGGGGAGCGAGTCGTCAGCGGATGGCCGAGGGCTGGAGCGTACCCGAGAGCTGCGCGGTGCAGGCCTCAAAGGCTAGGAGGGGGGCGAGTGGTAACGACCATCCCCCGGAGGTTCGGGAGGTGAGGAGGTCTATTCGACGTTCACCTCTGCCTCCTAAGCTTTTTAAGCTCTTCATCAAAGTACTTCTCGAGTAGAGAAAGAAAACTCGGCTTACATTCATCGCATCTTATCAAGCCCTTATTGACCAACACCCTGTGGAGCTCCTTATAATACTCCCGCTTCAAAGGATCTCCGTAGCCCTCACTCCACAAGGAGTCGTAGGCGTGAAAGTATATGGCCACGTGCAAGTTGGCGTGGCACTTCATGCATATGTTCAGCCGCCTCTTTATGTGGTCCTCGTAGTGGTCTACGAGCACGTTCTCGTCCGAGCCACACAAATCACACTTGGGCACGCTAGCATCGACCTCCACGAGATATATGCAAGTCCCGGAGCACACGCATAGAAAAGTCTTCATCGCGTCATGCAAAACCCGCACATCTCCCGAAGCTTCGAGAGGTGTGAGAGTCCGTTCAGCGCTTACTGCTTTGTCGTCTCCCGAAGCTTCGGAGATGATCATCAACTCACTTTTTAAAGCGATCGAAGCGGTGAGAGCAGTGCAGAAAACAGCACAAAACATAAGCCCCACGAGCTTGAGAGACCTCTTGAGGAAGTGCGAGGAGATAGTCGCGGTCCTCGACGAGACCTCTAGAGAGCTCGACGGTTTGGAGGCGAGGCTGAGGCGTTGCTCTTGGAAGCTGGCAGGCCTAAAAGACGAGGCGATGAAGGTTGAGGGGGTTGAAGGAGCCTCTTTGAGAAAAGAGCGCTTGGACAAGGCCTCCGACCTGCTCAGCAAGGCCTCCGCCAAGCTCTTGAAGCTCTCGGAGATGGTTGATAATGCGTGCTTCGAGGTGAAGGCCTTCGTGATAGAAGGCTCAGGAGAAGTCAAAAAGGTGAGAGAAGTGAAAGCATGAGCACTATCAGCTATCGGCACTCCACGATTATCAGCGGCGCTATCTTCGCTAACTTGCTTTCACGCCCATGCCCTAAGTAATACTTGCTAGGAGTATCGAAATAGATGTCATAGCCGTGACCAAGCATTACGAATATTAAGTCATTGTTTACCTGTAGGCTGAAGCGTTTGCACAAGACTATTTATTTCTTTCTCAACATCATCTGAGCCTCCCTTAGCTATAGCATTCTTTACTAAATCCAGCAATTTCTCAACGATATTCCTATGGTCTTCCGCGGGAATTGGTATGCAAATACTTTGAAGCAGTTCTTCATTCATTATTACATAGCCTCCACGTTTCTTTGAAACTTTTTCTGAAAGTATCTGATCCATAGATTTTGAATTGAGGAATGCTAGTATATACATCAACACTTCCTCTTCTGTAACTCCTTTACCAAGTACCTTACTCAGCGCATCCTTCAATTTATCGAGTGAAGCTCGCTTTGGAATGATAGCGACAACAGAATCACGAGGAAGGTAACCATAAGTATCGAGAGCAAACCTAGCTGTTTTAGTTAATCTCGGCGATACAATTTTAGGCTTACTAATTAGTTGAGGTGTTCTCGGTCTATGATACTCATACCACATTTTATTGTATTGCTCAATGAATTTTCCCTCAAAGACTCTTCCCTTCAATTTCTGATAATATTGAGTAAGATATGCCGCGGTATTGGGATACTTGATAAGTCCTAAAGCAATTCTATGATTCAGTATAAACTTAATCTTCGCATCTTCAGGCGAGTTTTCCTGCTTAATCACATGCTCGACATCATCAATACACTTAGTGAAATCGATAGCATCATTAACCCGACTTTTCGCTTTATCATTTATTTTGAATGCCCGTATCCATGAATTCCCTATGGCTTTGTATGGGAACAATATGTAGTAGCCTCTCCACGCTATACGCCATTTCTTTACATCCTCCCCTCCAATACCTCTAAATAACAACTCGTTTTCAAGTTTGAATTCTGAGGCCCTCTTTTCATTAAGCCAAAAAATCTCCTCTGAACCCTCCCCACCCCATGTAACACCTTGAAGAATATCTGCAATTTCTATGATAGGTACACATCCTTGAAGTTGTTGCGTAGACCTAGTCCTCAGTAAGCTAGACATAGTCTCTACAGACAATAAAACGTTGAATTTGGGAAATTCCAATTCACGTTTTTCGCCAACTTCCGCACTTTCTAAACTAATTTGTTGAAGTGCTTTCTTCACAGACTCAGCAAGTGATCTCCTTATTGGGCTAAGATCACGTATACGGTTGCTCATCACTTTACACCCTTCTTACTGACCTTAATCTTCAAGACCCCTACATCGCCTGAAGACTTAACCTTTTTTATAATAGTTATAGCGGGGTAGTTTGTAAAACCGGGGAAGATTACGTCACCAAATTCGCTTAAGTCAACCAGATATAGCATAGTAGCGTTATCCATTATATACTTACGAATACCTTCTCCAAAGTCTAAGTCAAGATACGTAATTTGCGTAATCATACCAAGGATACCACCATCTTTAAGCCACCTAAGCCCTCTCTCCATAAATAGAACGTATATGTCAAACTTTCCTGTAGCGGATTTGAACCTCTTCTTATACTCCTCCCTCTTCCTCTCATCGCCTAAGGGACCGAGCTTTCCTCTAAGCACACCACCCCATGGTGGATTTCCTACAACATAATCAAATTCTTGTTCTAAAATCTTCGCAAACTCTTTACTCCTCCTCACAGCTTCCTTCAGGCGTGAATTATTTACCTCAGCGAATTCTTTCAATAACGGCGTATCAACTACTAATGCATCGTGTGTTACAATCCTTAGATTCAACCTATAATTTGGGTGGTAATGCTTCACATCAACGTAGAGATTCAGTAGCTGAAGCACAATGTTCAATGTAGTTAGGAATGTTGCGAATGAGTGGATGTCTATTCCGTAAATAGACTCTGATATGATGTCCAGTATCCTCTTCTCACGCTCCCAACTAGGTAGCCTCTTATCATAGAGCTCCTTATGGCAGGGCATTTCATGCTCTAGGTGTTCCCTAAGACGTCTCACAGCTTCAATGAGGAAAGTACCACTTCCGCATGCAGGGTCAAGAAGTTTCCTAGTACAAAGTTCAGGAGAGTTTTCAGTATACCCTACCAAGTCAAGGATCAGCTCCGCTATTTCATCAGGTGTAGGGACAAAACCAAGTCTTCGTCTCTCATCTTCTGGCAAGAACTTTAGATAGACTTCTTTCCACACATCCCTATCTATGGAACTAAAATCGTACGTCTCTAACCTTCTAAACACACGCGAGAACGCTTTATCCAGCTCTTCCTCTATGTTGCTTAACTTTTGCCGTTCATCAGATTTGATAGCTTCTCTATATACATCTGGTACATACCACCAATCAAACTCTGATAATGCATATATCTCTGGGAATAACTTCTCAAGATTTTCACGAATTTCGTGATGAAGCTTGAGGAAAGGTTTATCAGATTTTGGAAGGGATATCTCATCAATAACACCCTTATCAACACCTACACGGTAGAGTAACATCCTTCCTACAATAACATGTGCTGTCTGGAGAACGAACGTGCCTACAACCGTTTCGTAAATACCCCATATATTCTCATCAACAGCGGCATATAGAACTTCAGCAAATCTTTTCTCTAATTCCTCACTCCACTTCAACCCACCTACATCTTTCATAATTGTAGCTATAGTCAAATCAACAAACCTTTTCACAGCTTTCGGATCAAAAGGTAGCTTATCCTTTAGTTTGCGAGAAACTCCATCCGCATCAATTCTTATGAAACCATCCTCTATACGTCTACTACTCTTGATAACATTACATATAAACCCACGTGTTTCGTTTATCGTTGGGAACAGGCTTCTGTAACTCCATTCATCGAACAATTTTAACGCTATTTCCCTAGGCTTACCCTCTATTTCACCTTCCCTGAACGCATCGAATAATCTTCGAAGAGGTCCCCGAACCTCTTTTAGAGAATCATTAAGACTGTTAACAAATGATTCGATGACATAGGATTTATCTTTGCTAACAGTAAGTTTTCCCGAACACATCATTAAAGCACCTCATATAGGAAATTTTTAGCATGAAGAGGTATGAAAAACCTCTCTATTAGAGTAGGATTCGTTTCATTGACATTTACAATCTCCTGAGCACCAAGTTTCTCTCCCAGCACTTCAAATCTTGACCAAGCAAGACCATCCGTAATTACAGCGTATCTTAATGTGCCATAAAATGGCATCCGAGCTTTGAATTCGCCTAGTTCTGCCAAACCTCTACCAGGTCTCTTCGTCTCAAGGTATATTTTAGGTCTTACATATTCATCAACAAACAGAACGTCGAATAGCTCTCCAAACACAATATACTTGATAGGCCATCCTAAAACTTCGTGAAATACTTCATATACAAGCCATCCTCTAAAGGCTCTCTCCCCCCATTCATAAGGAAACCTTAAGTATTTGCCATAGTCCTCATATCTCTTTAAAACCTCTCTAATCTTATCAAGTACCTTCCGGCCCAACGTAATTTCCTTCTCACTCATTTCCTTACCCTAGACCTTATCCTAATGACAAATTCAGACACCTTACCTGTTCTAGGACTAACACCATAGTAATGATTGAACACTCCACCGCATTTTGGGCATTGAAGCATCCTAACGTCGTAGAACCTGAACTTCCAAGATTTTAACTCTTTAAAGCCGCCCTCGGACCCACAGAAGGGGCACTTAACCATCAACTGCCACCAGTCGAACTACTCTTTCTTAGTTAAGCATATAAGCTTATCCGCGAGGATTTACGCTGAGGCGAAATATGAGCGATATGAGCGATAAGAGAAGCGCTGAGAAAAAAGTGGAGAAAGGTGAGGAGAAAGAGGGCTTCGAGAAGGAGAGGGGAGAGGGCATTGGAAGCGTTGAGGGCGTTAAGGGCGTCGAGGATGTTAAGGAGAGGATTTTGGAGCTTTTGAAGCAGGTCTATCCGCTCGACCTCTCGATAAAGGAGATCGCAGGGAGGCTAGGCGTTTCTAGGGTTACTGTCAGCAAGTACGTGGCAGTCTTGGAGGCTGAGGGGAGGATAGAGTGCAGGGTTGTGGGGAGGGCTAAGCTGTACAGGTTGAAGCAGGATAGTGGACATAGAGGACTTGCTTAAGGACAAGCCCCCCTCCTGCTTGCCTACAGCTTGCACATCTCCCGAACCTTCGGGGGATGGTTGTAGGGCTCTCGTGAAGGGCCATCAAGGCCGTGAGACATAGAAGCGTCCAGCAGCTGCTGGATGCTTTCACGGCCGTGCGAAGATGCTTGTCAAGGCCGTGTCCCGAACCTTCGGGAGATGAGAAGGCCTATTCGGCATTAAGTTGTTGCCACTCTACTTCTTTTCTCCTCAAACGCTCAACCCTATGCCCTTCTTTATTGCCTCTAAAATCTTTTCGCACTCAGGAGTCCTTTTCTTCTTAATGAATTCTTCTATGCGCTTAAGCATCTCCATCTTCTCAAGTTGCTTTATTACGTCTCTACCCCACCAGACTAAGAACGCATTTTCTTCGATCTTCGGCCGCCGGTACCTGAGGTCTAAGATTATTTCAGGCTCAAAGGGAATGTGGCAAACCATCAACAAGGCCAAAGCATCTGACAAGTAGATATCAGCTAAGAGCTCGTCCATATACTCTTCAACAGACTTGAGAAACTTGCCATATTTCGATATTGTTAAGGCAAATCTTTCGACCACTTCCATACGGGGGAGTGCTAAAAGCCAAGAAAGGTTAGCGGCTTTATCCACGACCTCATTTACCCTCTTTATTACGTTTTCATCAGCAGGGCCGAAGGCCTTCTCCTTAACTTTTTCCATCAGCTCAAATAACTCACCCTTCTCTTTTAGGAACTCTTCACGAACTTGCCTCGCGTATTCTTCAACCTCCTGTGCCAAGAGCCGTGGATCCCGTAGCTCTTCCGGCAAGTCCTTAAATTGTAGAAGCATTCTTTGAACTCCTCTTAGTCCATCGCTCAATTTATTTGCCGACAAGTCCAACACGCTCTTTACAACGTCGTGCCCTATTTTCTTCTTGAGCTCTTTTTCAGACTTCACGATACTGAATTTGAGGAGTAGCGCCTTGATCGCTTTCTCTAACGATTGTTGAAGCATGTAGATTGCTTGAGAGCATAGGCTCTTCTCAAAGAGGACCTTAGCTGCTTCGAAGTCCTTTTGAGCTATTTCGATTAGAACTGAAGGATCGGGCTTTCTCTCCATTCTCTCCACCACATTGCTAACCTCTTCGTGAGTCCTCCTCAAAGTCCTCACTTCCAATACTCTCCTTAATTATTTTCTTCTTCATCAATTAGCTACACCCAAACCTTAAAGCTGTTAGTGCCAGCCTCCTCCATTACGCTCGCCTGAGCAAACGTTATGGTTTTAACTCAAAGCCAACTCCCGAACCTTCAGGAGATTATTGAGGAGGACCGCCTTCATCGTCACCACTTCGAGAGGACGTGCTCCGTGATGGTAATGCTCTTCAGCCTCTCGATCTCCTCCCAGCTCAACTTCCCGTGAGCCCACTTCTCTCCAAGCCTCTTCACCTCACCCGGCAAGAAGCTCTCATCGATGTACCTAGCATACATCAAAGAAGCCTTCAAGCCCTTCTCCCTAGCCCTCAAGTAAGCGGCGTAGAGGAACGCGCACGAGAAGCCGTCGTCGAGGGCTAGGACGTAGACCTCGCCCCCTCTTCGGAAAACATCCACGTGGATCGGAGCGCGCCTACCAACCCTCCTCAGCTTGCCCACCAAGTCGTCGTAAAGCTCCTTCCCGTACTCAAACCTCAACATCAACATAACGCCCACCGCGCTTGTACAGCACAGCCCTCCTCATAAACTTTAGGAATGATCGCTCCTAACAAACCAATCAGGTAGCCACTCCTTAGAAAGCTCAAGGAGTGAAAGCTTCTAAGGCCAGTCCTCGTGAGCTTTAGGGCTCGCCCTGCTCGCAATATCGAAGCGATCAGCTCCACAGCTCGTAGGCGACCACGACCCTCGCACCATCGCCCTTGACCACAGAGAGCTGGCCCACAAGCTCGTCGTTGAGGTAGACCCTGCTCGTCCCGGAGTAGTCGTAGCCCCTAGCGTACGGCAGCTCCTGAACGCCCTTAGGCCCTATCGTCTTTCGAGCCTCCACTTGAGAGAGGTCGAGGCGGAAGAGCTCCACCCTCACGATGTAGACCCTAGCGCCGGACTCGTAGCTCGTCGTTATCTGAACTCTGGGCACGAGCTCCACGATAACGAAGCCCTCCTCTTGGTACACCTTCGCCTTCCTCTCGCTCGACCACGCGTGGGAGGTCCGTAGACTAGGACTCCCCCCGAGGCCTCGGGGCACGGTATCCTCAGCTTCGACTTGGTTGCCGTGACGACCAGCGGTTGCTCGTTGGGGAGATCGACCCTTATGGTCACGGCCTCTTGGCCCACGAGGGCTGGCACGTCGAGCGTGAAGGGCGTCCTCTCCTCTATGCAACGAGCCCACTTGACCGCCTGACCCCTCACGTACTCTAGGCTTAGAGTGGTGACTTGGGCGTAGGGGTCCCAGAGGAGAAAGGCGAGCGCTACTCCAGCCACGCAGGCGGTTATCAGGACGGCCTTCTCAGTGGTCCTCAGCATGTCGTCTAGGGCTTAAAAAGAGGGCTAGGTAGCGCTCATTTTCAGCATCTCCTTGACGGGGCTTCGATTCACTCAACTTAGCGCTGACAAAAGCACAGTTTTAAGCTGAAAAATCAACTCAAAAAATCGAGGGTTAGGCCTTTGCTAATTCGACGCTTCAGGATCTCGGTACTAGAGCTGGTGGGGTGCAGGAGGAGAGTAGGGGAGGGGGCTGAAAGTAGGCCCAGCTAACCCCGAACC
>Ga0326760_1001375_pt1 | contig 10905 bp, 9 predicted proteins | sample GCREP_S_FD_207668 | JGI IMG/M metagenome (GOLD analysis project Ga0326760, IMG submission 207668) | Hot spring sediment microbial communities from Geyser Creek Basin, Yellowstone National Park, WY, United States - GCR.EP_S | ecosystem: Environmental > Aquatic > Thermal springs > Near-boiling...
GATAGCTCAGCAGATGCTGAGCTACAGCAGTCAGATACCTGCTTTTCTCAATATCTGGTATCTTAGCCTCAAACTTCTTCACTCTCTCACGTCTCTCTGAGAAAACTCCTCCGTAGAGACGTTCGAGGTAAATGTCTTCTAGAAGAGAGAGAAGAGTTTTCACATGAGCCTCTCTAGAACAGATCATCTCGCCAGAAGATGCTTTCATCAGATAAACAGCTCCTATCTTAAGAGCTCTTTCAATAACGCCGTAGATAGGCTTCTCGCTACTATACTCAAGTTTATCCTTACATTTCTCAAAAATTTGCTTTCGATTCATACATCCATTCATACCATGCTCAACTAAACACTCCTTCAACTTTTTAATCGCTGTGCCAGGCCGAGGTTTCTTTTTAGAAGCTTCAGGTCTCTCTTTAGGTGTCCCCGAGATGCTCATCCCTTTAAAAAAGTGAGACCCTACCTTATATACATGATACTGATCCTACAGCGATCTTCACGATCAACGATATGAGAGTTAATTGAACAATTTTTTATATGAGGGCTGAATCATGTTTCCTCTTATCTCTGCAATATATGCAGGTAGGCACGAAATAAGAAGTAGTGGTGGCAGGCTGTATGTTCATCTGCCTATTAAGACGGTCGCAGGACTGATCTCCAGGAGAGTCAGGGTTGTGGCTGTAGTTAATGCTGAGAACTGTGAAGACAAAACTCTTAATGGATCTATGATCATGTTCAATGCTAATTTAGTTCGTGTGGGAGGAACCTTCCGAGTTAACATTCCATCTTACTACGCGTCTCAGATGAGCCTCGTATCTGATTGTGGAAAGCTCGACATATGGCTGACACCAATATAGCTGATCTATTGGATAAACTCAATATAATGATCGAGATGAACTGAAGAGGATCTTTGTATGAAGAAAGTAAAGACCATTAATCTGGAAAGGTGGCTCAAAAGATCCGAGCCTTTAGAAGCAATAGACAGAACTCGAGCCTTTAAGGAGCTTGATGAAGTTGATGCTGAGAATCGAATCAATGAGATGAAAAAGATCTATGACATGGATCATTTGTATAGATACTGGAGAAATATTGTAGAGGAAGGCGCATTCGAAGGAATATCCCCTCGAAGCTTTATCGAGATCTTGATAAGGTTGATCCCCGTAGCTGACGAGAAAATGATCGAGATACTCGAAGAAGAATACACAAAGGCAGGCATAGATCTTGAGTCTTTCAGAAGAGACCTTGATTTAATAAAAATATTCGTGAAATCGGATGCTCTTAAGGCTGTCGCCACAAAGCTTCATGATGCCTGGAAGATAAAAAGACTGTCAGAGAGAATTACCAGAGTTGCATCAGTATTCGCAGATATAATAACACAGCATTATAGACATCTCAGAAATTTTACATCAAATAATGCAGATCTAGGCCTTCACTGCTGGGACGGCAAACGATATGTAGAATGTGAGAATCAGATCAAAAGCTTGATTGAGCATCTTTACACACTATTCGGCACTGAGAAGCTTGGGATCAGATACTCGATATTAGAGAAAGAGATCATGACAATACTTGAAGACAGATTGAGAGAGCCTATGAGCGAGGATCCTCTGTCAATAGCTTTTGATAATTGTGTGTTCAGCTGGGAGACATTATCATGTGAGCCTCACGACCCTAACAAGGTAGTTTTCCACCATATTCCTCACAAGATTAACAAGGATCTTCTGAACAAGCTTTTGAAGACAGAGAACATCACAGAAGATCTTGTTAATAAATACGCCCCCAAAACTCTGAAAGCGTTCAAAGAGTGGGTCGGAAACAAATGGATGATACTGTTTGAGGCGATGGGCTTCACCCTGTATCCTAGACCGTATAAAAAGATGATTATTCTAGTAGATCGCGAGGGCAGATTCGGGAACACGGGCAAAAGCAGTTTTCTAAACTATCTTGAGATGATCCTTGGAGAAGAGAACTACAGCTCGATCCCTCTTCAAGCTTTTCAAGATCTTATTGCCAATAGATTTCAGATAAGCGCGATATACAGAAAACTGGCTAACATATATGCGGATCTTCCTGAGAGAGCCCTGAGTGAACTAGGCGGTATAAAACTCGTGACGGGAGAAGACACGATACAAATAGAGAGGAAATATAAAGATCCATTCGATTGGAGGCCTTACACCAAACATATCTACTCGGCTAATGAGCTCCCCAGACTCTTGAAGATAGACAGAGCCTATCTAGATAGAGTGTTGATCATTGAGTTTTTAGGCCTGTTTGAGAAGAAGATCCATAACTACATAGATACTTTAAAAGATGAGATTCCTAACGCCGTGGCAGTTGGGATAGCTGCTTTTCATAATGTGTTGAAGAGAGGATCCTTCTCATATGAGAATACTTCTGAGGACGCTAAACATATATGGCTTTCAAAATCTGACTCAGTGTATTCCTTCATGAGATGGCTTGAGACAGGAGGAGCGTTAACAAAAGATCCTTCTGGGAGAATCAAGATTGATGAGCTATATAAATACTACACTAGATATTGCTGGATATTTGATAGAGATTCTGTGGCTCAAAACATCTTCACCAGAAAACTTAAAGAATATAGATACGAGATCAAAAGACCTCACAACGTATCAACTCTATATGGATTCAGACTTGATGAGAGAAAGCTTGAGGAGATGTTGAGAAGAGAAGAGTCTGAAGAGACATAGACCCTATGAATCATAGGTTAATAACGGTTAATGATCATTCTGACCATTGTTTTTTACTATTTTTTAATTACTATTTTACTATCTTTTATCAAAATCCTGTCACAAAACAGTAATGTGAATGATTATTAACCGTTATTAACCTATGATCGCTGATGAAAGATCCTTGCTTGTCTCGAGATATCTGGAGCTTAAGAACAAAACAAGAAAGAAAAATACATGCTTACTAAAGATCTGTATGTATGATCTTTTCCTCGAAACTCCAGATTTGGGGAATGGCACAAAAGTCTCTTTTCTACTTTCAAGAGTTCGCCAGAACCTTCGGGAGAACTTACATCGAGAGCTAAAAACTGTGGGTCTATTTCTGCAACTCAGTACGGAGCTTCTCACAAAGCTCTCTCACGCTTGACGACGCTATCTCCTTGTGTACTGGAGGGTACGGGCCTCTGTACTTGCTAAAGCCCAGGACAACCCTCCTCCCCTTCGTCAACTCATTGAACGCCTTAATAGCAGCCGCCGCTACTGGCAGGGGAGTGTTGTTGACGTAAACTATGCCGTAATACTCCTTCTCTCTAACGAAGTCCTGTAGTAGCCTTCTCAAGACCTCAGGTCCGTAGCCAGGCTCGAGCCCCTTCGACTTGAGGTATTCGATTAAAATCGTGTAGACTTGTTGACTCTTCTCCTTTAAGACATTAATGAGCCAGTCAAACACTTGATCGAACGTTGAGCCCCCCATGGTCCTAAGCTCCTTGAGTTGATGAACGTAGTCCTTCATCAACTCTCTCACTTGTTCGAACAGAAAGGCGCTCCTATCAATAGTAATAGGTGGATAGGTGTTTAGGAGGCAGTCAGTAGCGACGTCTAAGATGTGGTGGAGTGTTGCTAGAGCTAAAACATCATCAGGCACGTACATTATATATCTTTGTCCAAGCTCAGGGTTTTGTCGCACCTTTCGCTCTATTTCCAGTTTCTTAAAATAGTCCGCGTGGAGGGAGCTCTCGGTCAGGGCGTCATAGATGTCACCGAACTCAAGCCATAACGCTGTTAGCATTCTGTAAAAGCTCTTTACACCCTCCAGACCTGCCCTCCTACCAAGGTCATGCTCTCCATACTCCTTGTCAATAATCTTATCTATCCTCTCAAGAAGGCCAGGAGTCCAAATAACGAAGTCTTCAACCTCTCTGCTGAGCTTTTCATACAAGGCCTTGTGGACTTTCCATGAAGGCATCCTGACACCAATACCATTGTTTTTCGTGTTATATGACTTTCAGCACAGGAGAGCTCTTTAAGGACAAGTAGGCTGAGAAGAGGATCTAAGCTGGAGCAGACCTCCCAGCCCTCTCCAGCTCATCTCCGATCTTCCTGATCTCGTCCGCAAGGATCCTAACCTTCTTCGCAAGCTCCTGCATCCACTTAGGTGCGACTCCTGCGAATAGCTTGTTCAGCTCCTCATAGACCTTTGCATATATCTCGCCTATGTTCTCTCTAGAGGCCTTCTCGCCCACCTCTATGACCAAGAAGCCGTCTGCTACAGCTTCTTTCTCAGCGGAGTCCGTGAATGAGGGGGCCACCAGCATCCTCAGATGAGGTATTAAAGGCATTTGGAAGAGCCTTCCGAACTCCTCTCTGACGACCCCGACTTCAACTGGGTTGTCCCAGTTCTTGCATGAAGCGTAAGCAATTATCTTGGTCCCCTCGATCATCTTTTCACCCCAGACATCGATCTCAACCTCTGTGCCGGTTCGAGGGTTCTTAACCTTCTTGTCCACCTCAACTGAGAAGCCGAAGGCTTCAAGAGCTCCCGCTACCACACCCTCCAACACATCCATAGCGCTGTTAATCCATTTAATGATGTGAGAAGGGACTTGATGAGGGCTAGTCATCTTCTCCTCGCTTGGAGTAGGCGGCTTTACGAGCTCGAAGAATTCTATAGAAAAGCTCTTTGAGAGGATCTTCAAGAGCTCTTCATGAACTTCGCTCCTATATGTGTTCGATGCTACCACAACTCTTCCTCCCTTCATGAAGAGCCAGAGAGCCCCTCTATGTCGCTCCTCCAGGTATTTAAACATTGACTGTGTAGGGATCCCCTGAATAACGACGACATTTATGGCCTCTGGCCCATAGGGAATGTAGGGCTCTTTGGGCCAAGGGTAAAGGAGGACGTTTATGGGCCTTGCCAAGGGTTTGGTGAATGCAACGAGGTTTTCAGAGCGACTCACATCATATCCAGCCTCCTTAAATGGTTTAGCAAAGGATTTCACCAGCTCCTCTAAGGCCTCGAGGTATAAGGATCTTAAGGCCTCCTTGACGTAATCGTAGATCAGCGGGTTTACGAAGCCCCTGCTGATCAGGCCGTACATTTCGACCTCGCTACGGAGAATCTCAGGGGGCTTGCCGAAGAAGCTCTCCAGGAAGTATGACCACTCCCATTCAACGTTGGAAAGGGCGGCATCTATCGCCGATAGTCTAAGGAGGTCTCCCTTCTTATATAGCTCTCGAATTACGGACTCGACTTCGGCCTTTGTGAAGATCTTCACGTGCGCAGAGACTTCACTCGCAAGCCTCTTGATGAGAGGGATTGCGGAGGGATACACGACCAAGTTACGATAGCTGTGCCTGCGAGTATACCAGTCATCAATAAAGCCCAAGAGGTACTTACAGAAAAGCTTTCTTACGTTAAATTCCTTAAGCCCTAACACTGAGGAAACCACTTCTGAGAAGTACTCTCCATCACTCGAGCGCACCTCAATGAAGCCCATTGGATTAGTGCGAACAATGAGTTTTGGATAACCCCCATCGCTTCTATCCTTAAACTTCTCGATCACGGCGCACGCTATAGAGAGGGCTTTCTTATCAGTGAGGACCTCCTCACTATCACTGAGCAACTTTAACCAACGCTTATCGCGCTCCTCAACAATTTTGAGAGCTATCTCGTCAGAAGCATCGGGGGCAAAATAACGCTTTGAAATGTACTCCTTCAAGTAGTTTATCAAATACTCCTCCTTCCCCTCAATCCTCACTTTTGAGTACATATAGATGTTGCCCAAGGATCCTTGAATTCTCGACCATACCTCATTCGCAACTTCTCTTCCAAAAGCTAGCTCAAGGTTGCTCACGACATTATATTCAGCGGGAGAGTGAATGTAGACGAGGAGCCCTATGACATAGGCGGGGCCTCTCTTAGCCAATTCATCAACGATTGCCTTGACCTCACCAGCATCCACGTATGTGGAGTGCAATTTCTAACTCCCAATTGTATAGAGGTCTCGGCCTTTATATCAATTGACTCGTTAATAATTATTAGGCTGTGCATCTTACAGGTTTTTTAATATGACGTAGTGTAAACAAATAGATCATAAAGATCTATTGTTTAAAATAACATAGAGATCCTTGATAAGCTTCAAAAATCTTGATTCTTAGCTTCCTATTATTATAAAGATCCTGGCGACAGGAAGGGAGAAGAAAAGATTTACAGACGGGATTTATCTATGAAGACCTCATCTTACTCAGGCTTTCAACATTTTTCTTTTACCCGAAAGAATCTCTTGTCTCCAGATCTTTATCAAGTACGGTACCTGAAAACATTCTGATCTTTTTCAAGACAAGAGGCAGGTTATAGACAAAAATTTGTCTATCATTTGTCTATAAATGAGATCTTTTTGTCTGCCGTCTGTCTACATAGTATCTATGATATGGATATTATAGACACCCGAGACAGCTAAGGATCTAAGTTGCTAAGAACCTAGAAGTAAGTTTTTCTCTCTTCGGTGTCTATCGAGTGTCTATGATGATGTCTATCAAGTGTCTATAGACACCAGAGTGTCTATCATGGTGTCTATGATATGGATATCACAGACACTACTTAGACAAATAATAGACAGAAAGATCTTTTTGTATTCATTTGTCAACCCATTTGTCAAAATTTTGTCAACAATGGATCATTGACAAATAAATACAAAATGTATTCATTTGTCTATCCGCTTGTCAATAATTTGTCAAAAAATTTGTCTATAGACAAGAGAAGGCTTGTAGTTGCAATAGTTTCTATCGCAACTTTACAGTCAGAGATTTTGTTTTTAACAGATTGAGATTCGTATATATTAGCTTTTCAGACCTCTCTTAATATTGGTGTTAACATCAGGCTGATATTGGGCCAATATTGGTGTGAATATGGTGAGGTCAAGACGTAAGAAAGAGACTTACAGAGATAGATGGCTGAGAGAGCATCCTAGAGTATCGTTTTATCTCGAGAGAGATAAATATGATATGATAAAATCTTTGGCGGAATCTAAAAATATGAGCATAAAAGAGTTTATTCTCAGCTTGATAGAAGGCTTTGAAAAATATCATGAGGATGTTGAAAAAAGAGTTTATGACAGAGCTTTTAAACAAGGCTATCTGTTTGCGCTAATAGATTTTACTGAAGATCCTGAGGCTTTCTACGAGAAATTTAAAAAGATTTATCCAGATGAGGAGCCTCTTTTCTACACATATCCATGTTCAGTATGTGGACAGCCTGTGATTGCTAATCAAAGAAGCAACTCCGCAAAAACTGTTAGAGAGGCTATTACGAAGACTTTGACAGAAGAAGGCTGGGGACATAAATGTTGTCATGAAGTTAAAAAGGGCAGGAGTACATCCTGTTCACATCTGCCTAAAGGATTGAAATAAAAGGCTTCCTCCTCGAATCATCATATTATCATGTTCTCCTAACACGATATAAGTAGATCATGATAATCAAAAGATCTTTCTCAGGTACCGTACCTTAAAAACATTATTTATAAATAAATTTGTATTTCTCCGCGGTCTCAAAATATTCCAATTACAGCAACCTCATTATAGCAGGCACAACTAAAATAATCATCAGAAATATTAGCATCAGCAACATAAGAAATTAGCAATCCGCGTCTAAAAATCATGCTACTTACTGCTAAAAGTTGATTGTTTGTAACGTGAACAGAGCGTGTTTTGGAGAGTGTGAACAGATCAGAGTTCACGTGAATAGTTCACATGTGCCATGACACATGTGCCTTGATTCTCGCGAAGTGTGAATTTTGATCTGTTCACAGTTCACACAGAGTTCACATGTATCGTGCACGCGAGAACTTCGAGAGAATGAATCATGTTATAGCGTGAATCAATTCACATGTGAATTGATCTATGTGAATTGATCTATTGTCTGTTGAATCAAGGCACATAGATCAAGGCACATGTGAATTTTGTATTCGCGTGAACTCTGATCTGTTTCTCGGAGTGCACACGTGAACTGCACATGTGAACTCTGATCTGTTCACGTTTTTATAACATATGGTTCGGTCATAAATAATTAGTTTTCAGCATCAAGTCCCATGATTTTAGATACATGTCATGACATTGTTTATGTATTAACATGCTCTTCTGATTGATCTTGTGAAAAAAATTCTCAAAAATCCTCAGGATCTTTTTCAGAGACTAAGCTCTTTTAGATAGCCTAGATATTTAGAGTAATGATCATCAGCTTCTCCAAGAAGATCCTCGTATCTAGCCTCAGAGATCTTAAGTTCTCCAAATCTGCTTTGTATAAATCTCGCCACCTCTCTAGATCATTACAAGAACTAGGGCATGCCAGGGCATAGAGCGTTATATAATTAGGGGTAGGACAATACGCTATGGAAGGCCTATAATGGTTGCTGGTATATATAGTTATTTGTTATATTTAATGTATACCATTACAACCTATAGAGCAATTGTTTAGTAATTCATGAAGAAGATAAAGAAAGAGTGAATGAATCAGTTTGAAAAATCTTTAACTATTGTAAGATGCTTTGATTTAGCTCAGCTTTATGACTATAACTGTTTTTGGTTCAAATGGGCTTGGCCAGTACTCAATTACTAGCTTTGCTGGTTTCTCCGTTTGTGGTATAAGATACATTATGTCTCCCTCTATATAGCTTTCTGGAGCAAGCTTTATGAATACATCCAACTCATTATACTCAACAGCCTTCTCTTCAATATCGCTAGTAACTGTAAGTATACTTTTCAGCTGGTATGTATACGCTTTATCGTAACTTTTATTCACGTCCGTGACTAGAATTGGTATACTCAGTTCTGCAGGTCCAAAGGGAGACTTGGCTTCATTAGCTGTATTCTCTATTCTGAGCCTAGCAATAACTATCTTCATACCTTCTGGCACCTGATAGTACCTCCACATGCCGAAGAAAAGCGTCTTTATGTATGTAGCCTCTTTAACATCTAGAACAGCTAGCCTCCAAGGACCTACCTGAACAACTTGTCTAATAACTGCTTCAACAAATCTTTGTGTTGGCGCTGGCTTTACAGTTACCGTCATTGTTACTGGTTGGAGTAATGTGGCGGTAGCTGTTACTTCTCTTGTCATAGTGCTAAATGTGTATATACTTACAGTCTCTCTAACAGTTGCTGTCGTTGTCGTTATTAATGGCGTGTAGAATGTTAGTGTAGTAGGGCTTGTAACAGTTGTTGTCTTAGTACCCGCAGCTCCATAACCAATACCAGCACCTATGACAAGTGTCACAATAGCGATCACAGCTATTGTTATAGCTTGCTTAGAGACCATAAACTACACCCTAACATCAATAAGATATATCCGGTATCTCCTTAAATACTTTATATGCTAATAGTATTGTATGTGGGTATGGTGCCCTAAGCTACGCTTTTCTCTCGTTGCTTTGATTCCTCCTCATGTTGTCGCTCAGCAATGCTAGCCTGTAGCTTCTCTAGCTCTTCCATAACATTGAATACTAGGAACCTCACCTACTATTCTCAATATCACTCCTCACACCTTCTCAGCATCTTTTGGCCTCATTGTTTTGCTTGTCTTTATCTCGAAGAATATTATCTTTTCCACATTCTTATCATCTGTACCCTTTAGATGCTATGTAGTCTATCGGTGAGCCTATGCACCTAAGATCCTTGGGCTCTATGCCATAGTTAGCGAACATATTATATAGCTACAAAATTTTCCTCTCTAGAACTTGTTGAAATATTCTCTGTGGTGCAACTTTTATTAATAATATTTTTAAAATTATATCAGGTGATGTTGTTATTATGCTTATGTTAAGTATTACTAGAGCTAGTAGGTATTGCATAGCTACAGTATCTGAAGAGGTTTGGAGGTTATCAGAAGTTGACATGTCTAATGAGTATGAGAGGTCTCTGAAACTAGCAGGATTATTGCGAGAAGGAGATGATAAGAATGGTTAAACATGCTATCTTATTAGCTAGTGAGAAGTGGTGTGAAGAGGCTTCTAAGGGTAGAATAAAGATTTATCATTTCATAAAACCTAGAAGGAGGAGTATTCGCGCTCTAGGACCTGGCTCTGTATGTGTAGTTTTAACTAAAAAAACAAGAGAGAAGCCGTCTAGGTTTTACGGTGAATTTACAGCTGTTAGAGTTAGAAAGGTTGGTGCTGTTGAGTGGAATGATCTTATTAATAAAGGTTTAATATTCTCCGAAGAACAAGAACGTTTAAGAAGAGGTCAGGAGAGATGGATTATAGAGTTTGAAGAGTTTAGAGAATATGAGGTCAAGGTTGCTAAAGAAGAACTTACTGATGTCAGAACTGGTACAAGTAGACGTCCTATCTCAGATTGGGTTATAACAGGCTTATCCTATATAGATGAGCATGCTTTACAAGCTATCAGGAGTAGAGCTGGAAGAATTATAAGCCATAGAAGTATTGTAGATATGATTAAAGAGATCGGCGTGATATTAGGTTTTCACGTCAGAACTGAAGAATATACTCCTGATCAAGTCCATAGATTAGATATTACGTGGAGAACTCATCCTACACATTCTCCTTTGAAAGTTTGGGAAGTTGAAACAAGTGGTAATGTAGTATCAGCTTTGGCAAGATTGAAACATGCGTTTGATATATGGCATTCAGAACTATATTTAGTAGTATCTGATGCTAGAACTAGAGAAAGAGCGGAAAATATAGTAAGACCACAAGTTAGAGGCGCTTTTGCCGAGATAGAGAAGTTCTTAACGATATTAGGGACTGATGAGATAGCCAACCTCTACAATAGCTTGAGACCTCATAGAGACATTATATCAAAGCTGGCGAGGAGATACCCGATACATTCCTAAGCTAATCATATAATTAGGATAAAAATATAAACATAACTTAAAATCCCACGAGCTTTCACAGAGCATCTTTTATATTTCTCTCACAGCAGAATTCTCAGA
>Ga0326760_1001376_pt1 | contig 10880 bp, 10 predicted proteins | sample GCREP_S_FD_207668 | JGI IMG/M metagenome (GOLD analysis project Ga0326760, IMG submission 207668) | Hot spring sediment microbial communities from Geyser Creek Basin, Yellowstone National Park, WY, United States - GCR.EP_S | ecosystem: Environmental > Aquatic > Thermal springs > Near-boiling...
CACAGGATGAGGGGAGCCCCGTTGCCCCTGAAAGCCATCAATGAGGATAGCAGCAGTGCTATCCGAGATGGAACGGGTAGTAAATGTTAACTACCCGACAACGGAGTGTTAAGAGGCCTAGGATTAGCATAGTTCATCTATTTTCTTCAAAAAACTACTTATATCAAAATTTATATCCAATTTTCTATCCCTCAATATCTTAGTTATTGAATCGAGCACCCTCGGGAGTGCCACCTTCACCTCGGGGCTGAGCCCCTCCCTTAGATCTATCGAGCTCGGTACTATGCCCACTACGTAAGTCTCCGGTAATCTCCCCATCGCCAGAGCTGCAGCTATTAACACCTCCGCGGTGACCCCATGGCTCCAAGAACTGATCAAATGCTTCAAGAGGATCTCCCTATCCACGCTAGATCTATCGACTCTGTAGACTCTCACGTCCCCCGGCTCCCCCTCTTCAGGTGAGAGGGAATCGACCACGAACAGTATATCGGAACCCTCTATCTCCTCCAAGAGCCCTATACCACCGATCCCCCCGTCCACTACCCTCATCCACTCAGGTATATCCATTGAGGAGAGAGCTTCCGCGAAGTAAGAGCCAGCGCCATCGTCCCCTAATAATCTGTTCCCTAATCCTAAAATGAGTACCCTAACTTTACCATGAGATCCCTCAAGGTCCTCAGGCATCCGACTCCCTCAGCTCGAGGCGGGACATTGACGATGTATACTTCGCCCTCAGATAGGGAGGCTATCACTCCCGTCAGTGTGTTTACGTCATTCACACCTAAGAGCGTCAGAGGTATAGATTCTTTCAATCTCTCGGTATCCCTCTCGACCTCTATTTTCTTTACAGAAGTCCCCTCACCCTGTGAAATTATTATTATGAAGTCCGGATCGTACTCTATCATTTCAGTTATTGAAGCTAGCGGGTATTGAGTCGTATCGAATAATTCCACGTCACCACCCCTCACTTCACCCACCAGCTCCCTTATCCCCTCGAGGACGCTCTCAGGAGGCTGAGGGGAGCTTATCACGATAGCGCATCTCTTCCCTCCCATCCTCACGTACTTTCCGGGCTTCATTAATGCTCTCCTAATAGCTTCGATCGGATCCTCCCCTCCCAAGGACATAGATAACTCCTTCCTGATCTCATTAATATCCTTCCTATTTATGGGAAAAGAGTATACCAATCTCTCGAGCTCTATAGCAGATATTATCGAGTCCTTTATCTCACGCTCTATTTCATTCAGCTCACCGTAGAGAGTCCCGAGGAGCCTCGCGATCTTCTTCAACGACATTTTAAAAATTTTATAGTTTGATCTTATCCAGTAAATAATGTGATATATGGACAGCTCTGAAGGCGCTCCCTGTGAGTTCCGATCCCTTATTCAAGCTGAATATACACGTCGGGCATCCGGTAACGACTACCTCGGCCCCGCTCTGGACGACCTCTCTCGCCTTCTCCCTCATGACTACCTCATAATCCCTCATGAGGTCCCTAGTGAACTCAGCCTCCCATCCATCCACCTCCCGGCTCAAGCCGAGCAGTCCCCTTAGCTCTCTCAGGTCCTCGCTCAAGAGAGCTATACCGGATCCACCCCCGCAACAACGACTGAAGACACCCTGGCTCTTGGGTAACTCCCTGTACTCCTTGGAGGAGGCCCTCAGGATCTCCCTAGGTTCCCTCTTGACGCCGCTATTCCTCAACTTGCATGGATCGTGCCACGCTACCTTTACCTCTCCAGCCTCTATCCTGAACTTCCCAGCTCTATAGAGTTCGTAGAGATATTCAGCTACGTGTAAGATCTCATAATCCACTTTCTCCCGGATTAAGAATGGCATCTGAAATCTCATCTCCTCGTAAGTAGTTCCCCCATGCGATAAGATCACTTTCTTAGCCCCGATCCCCTTAACGTAAGAGTTCACTCTCTCTAAAGCCTTCCTCTCTGACTTCCTATCGCCTATGAAAGATCCTGTACCGAATTCGAAGCCCAGTGGCCTTGAGGGGAGAGTCCAGTTGATTCCGAGGGCATCTAGGATCTTTGATGTCGATATTATAGTTTCCGGAGTCAATATAGCCTCTATGACTGTCGGTAAGTAGAGGACCTCGGCCCCCTCCCTATCCAAGGGTAGCTCCTTCCCTACACCTCCTCTCACTCTCCCGATAGTAGAATTCCATAGATCCATCACTCCCTCATGCCCCGCGATATCCCCGCTTTCTATCTCACTCAAGCGTTTCAGGATCGTCGGGGCCCTCCCCATGCTGCTGAGGAACCCCCTGAGTATCCTTATTAACTCACCGCTGTAGATACCGAATGGGCATGTGTTCAAACAGTTACCGCAGTTGACGCATCTGTAAGCCATGTAAGTCATCCTCTTGAGGTCATCCTCACCCTTGGGATATCCAGCATTAACTATAGATCCTAAGGCATAGCCTACAGCTGTTACCCTCTTCCTCCATATTCTCCTAAGCTCCTCAGCTTTATTCACAGGCTCGTACTCAGGTCCAGCTGCTATGTACGGGCAGTGAGGCGTGCAGAGGCCGCAAGACACGCAGGACTCGAAGTAATGTAATGTAACTGGATTCAACTCGGAGAGAGTTTCATTAATAGCTGAATCGAGTTCCCCATTCATAGCCCTCTCCTCCACATATCATAAGCCTCATGGAGCTTCCCGTACCAGTAACTGAAGACGAAATGGAAGAACTTCGTGAACGGTAGTATCATTACTAATACTTCGCTCGCTAGTATGTGGATGCCCAAGACGTTCTTGTAAGTGTCTATATCGCTAGAGGGTAGATGGTGCGTGGCCATGTAACCGCTCACTAAGATAACTAGGAGGAGGATCAGAGCAGTGAAATCCCCTATTCTCACCCTGGAGAGATTCTCCTTGAACTTCTTCGGGAACTTCTCGAGTAGCTTGAATGTAGTGCCTATTATAGCTATTATAGCGAGTACATCTCCGTTCAATACCACTGTCAGGGGTCCCCATATCGTGTTCACGAAACCCCGGGACATAGTGCTAGTGGGAGTCACGGGCGATGTCACTGTGAGGGCCGAGCTAGTAGCGCTAGTGGGTATAGCTAGGGGCCGGAGTAAGGAGTAAGGTGGGAAGTAGTAAGACCACCAAGCTATGTGATGCGAGAGTAAGAAGAGGAGCGGGATGACCCCCAGGAAGTGGAGTAGGAATATACCAGTGACGAACGTTACCTTAGTCCTCTTGATAGATGCCCATATTGGGAATATGAATGCTCTTATCAGAGCGAGGACTTTGTGAAACAGGGAGGTCTTCCTCCAGACTGGTTGAGGGGCCCTCTTGAAGAGGAAGATGTATCTAGATATTCTGTAAGCTATCCCGAGTGTGAAAATGAATAATGTTGGTAGGATCATGTTATAAACTGAGAACTCATAGATCCCCATCCCGATCCCCCTCAGACAGTAGCTATTGGTGTGAAGAGCTTCTCAATCCTCCTGTTGCCCACGAACATATGCACAGCGCATGCTATACATGGATCGAAGCTCCTTATAGCTCTAACTATGTCTAGACCCGTCCATTGATCTGGAGGGAGCTCCTCCGTTATCTCCACTCCCAAGACTGATGCCTCATACGGCCCTCTGTATCCCCACCTATCCCTCGGGGACAGGTTCGGAGTTGTGGGCGCATGTATCTGGTAATTCTTTATCTTGTAATTCTCCACGACCATCCAGTGCCTCACAGAGCCTCTGGGAGCTTCATCGAACCCGAATCCCAAAGAGAACGCTGGCTTCTTCCAAGGCCTTGAGGTCTCCAAGCTACCGGATTTCGCATGCTCTAGAGCAGCCAATAAGTTGTTCCAAGCTGCTTCCACGTGAAGTGCGAAATTGAATGCCCTAGCCCTCATCCTCTCTATAGTCGTCGATGCCCTCACCTTCGGTATGTTCCACTCTAAAGTCATCTTATCCCACGTACCTTGGGGCATCTCTAGTACAGCTGTCTGGGGGAGCTCTATCTTCACCTTACCCCCGTTCTGTATGGCGTGAGCCCACATCCTAGCTATAGGCCCTGCTTCTATCGGGTAGATCTTACCCTTCCAAACGAACCTGACTATAGCGCCCCAGCTGTACTTAGAACGCCAATCTTGAGCTTGTGGGCGAGGGATAGTCGTCTTATTCCAGGGGTGATACTTCATAAACTCACTCATCCCCCAGACCAGCTTATTGCCCAGAGGATCCCTCTCTACTATCAGGCCATCCCACTCATCGTAGAAGGAGGAGTCGACTAGCTCTATGGTCCCTAAATTCATATCAGTCAACTTATCAGTGACGAGCTCCCCGTCCAATATCAGACCGGGTTTCATGTACCTCTTCCTGCCAGCATCATCTATGTTCTTGTATATCTCCTCGTAGCTCTCTCCAAGTGAGGAGTAAGCCTCCGGATCCTCATAGATACCTACGCTGATCAGATTAGGTTTCTCATACGTGATCCCCTGCCTCTCATAACCTATGGAGTTGTAGAAGTTCGCGAGATCCTCCCATATTGTAGCGATGAATTTCGCCCAAGCGGTCAATTTCGTGAGCCTGTATGAGTACTCTATCAGGGTCTCCTCCGTGACAGTCGCACCTATCCCCCCTGGGATCAGTGTCCTGGGATGGGGGTGACTCCCGTAGAACAGCACTCCCATCTGCCTGGCGATCTTCTGCATCTGTAATGCTAAGATGTATATCTTCCCCTGGAGTGGGTTCAGGGCGTCCATTATATCCCCTATACTGGAGAAACCGTGCACATCCGAGTGCTCTGCTTTAGTCCTCTTGGCTTCACCGTACACTGAGGGGGTCAGTCTCGATACTATCACGCCGCTGTAATCGGGGCCAGCTAATATACTCAAGTGAGTCGGATTATCGTATATGTGATCGAGAGCCGCCCAAGCGAGGTTCCTTATGAGCACTCCGAACGGCTTGGGGACAGCGCCTAACGCCATATCATTCGCTTTAGCGGATGCATTTGCGTGAGATGCTGCGCAGACACCGCATACTCTACTGGTTAAATGTATAGCATCGGGAGGCTCCCTCCCCCTGAGGAATACCTCGAAACCTCTGAACATAGCGCCGAAGCTCCAAGCTTCCCTTATCTTCTTCGTGCTCTCATCAACGATAGCTTTTACCCCCAAGTGACCCTCTATCCTAGTTATAGGATCTATGAAGAGCTCCCTCTCCACCATGCATCACCCCTCACTCCTTTCTCTTCTTAGCTGATTCGCTCACAGCGTAGCCTGCTGCGAGTCCAGCTACAGCGGCTCCAGCTAAAGTAGCTGCTAGAGTCGTTACATCAGGCAAAGCTGGGGCTTGAAGTGGCTTGTAGAAGGGCTCGAATTTATCGGGGAAGCCTGGCATCGTGCACCCGATACAGACGCCCCCAGTCCTAGTGGGCCCTCCTATCCCCTCTATCCACCCCACTCTGTTCCAGGGGCAGTTGCTCACAGGCCCCTTACAACCGACTTGGAACAAGCATTTCGGATCATTATCGCCCGGATTGACTCTGAAGTCCCCGGCTGCATAGAAGCCTGCCCTGGGGCATTGTTCATGCACAGTGTTCCCGTAGATGTAGAGGGGCCTCCAGTAGCTATCTAACTTGGGGAGCGGGAGGATACCGTCAGCGGCTAGTATCAGATGACCCAGCACTCTCAGTGTAGCATTACCATTAGCTGGACAACCTGGAACTGCTATAGCCGGTCTCACGTCACTCGTAGGTGATATCTGCACACCCCTCCTCCCCTCTATGAATTTTTTGAACGGTTTAGCTTCCTCCCACCTGCTCACAGCCCCCTTTATCCCCTTGACAGGATCGTCGAAGAAACCGAAAGCTCCAGTGGGGCTCCATCCATCGGCAGCGTAACCCCCGCTCTCTAGAACTTGCGAGGCGACTACCCCCCCGTATGAAGCACAAGTGCCGACGCAGACAACTGCTACTGCTCTCTTCAATAACCTCCTCACCCATTCATTCCCCGTCACAATCCTGCCTCCTTCCTCCCCCAGTGAGAACCACCAGCCGTTGTTCCTAGCGGCTACTTCCTCATCGGGGAACGATCCCTCTATTACTAGAACGTAGGGATCCAGCTCCCCCCTCTCAGCTCTCCTCAGGTATTCTATAGCATCCTCTCCCCACTCGGGCATTATCGTCTCGTGATAGACTAACTTCACTCTCCCGGGGCCTATCGCTGGATTCTCACCGACTAAGACTTGGACGAGATCGGGCGCATCCCCCTCTATCAGGGCGATAGTATCTCCAGCGCAATCTTGAGCTTCGAACCATATCAAGTTCACTCTACCCTGTTTCAGAGTCTCCGCTGCTAATTTCTGAATCCTAGGGAAATCTAACATTATTAGAGAAGAGAGTAAAGCCGAGGCTTTCAAAAAATCTCTCCTACTGATTAAGATCCTCGAGGGGGCGTCATTGACTTCTGGAGATTCCATGAGATCCCGCCCTCTTGAGGGAGACCCTATCGGCATATAATAAAAACTTTCTGCCGCGTAAGATCTAGCAATATTTCAAACATGTGTAGATTCCTCTAACTTTTCTTTTTATAGATTTCCCTTAATGTATGAAGATTATCGATATTGTATTGAGATAGATGTTTCTTATGTAGCTGCATCGAGCAATAAAAAGGAATAGCCGTCCCCAGCACCCTCCAACACCTCATATGATATTGATCGATTACTTCCATTATAAGATTTAATTTTAATGATAAATGTGGGTAGTAGGTATAATGAACAAATTTAATCCATTTATTGCTCAAGTTTTTTAATCAGTGGTTAATAGAGGGCACCTCCATCTTTTAGTATTTAACATGATAAATTATATTCTTAGGATCCATTGAGTATCAATATAGAAATCAATAAATAAAATGACACCATCTATATTCAGGTAAATTCCATATATTCTGAATAAAAACTTATATTGAGGATCTCTAACTTCAATTTTATTTGAATTGTCGCATTAACAAAAATTTCCCGGGAGTACGTCATAGAAGGAAATCTCGCACGACCTCACCCTAGTTAATGATTATACTGCGAATGGTAGACCATGAGTGCGGGTTACCGTAAGGTTTTTTATGTAGCAATTGTTCATTGTATCACGAGGGTGTCCTATGATAGCCCCTGCTACAGTCAAGCTGATGCAGTTCGGGGGGATCGGTGTCTGGGAGATCTTGCTGATAGTGTTAATAGCTTTAATCCTCTTCGGCCCCAGGAAATTGCCCGAGTTAGCGAGGGCAATGGGTGAAGCATTGAGAGAGTTCAAGAGGGCGGCTAGCTCTGTGGAGGAGGGTCAAAAGAGCCCCTCTCAGAGCGAGAGAGTTGAGGGAAAGGTTAGCATCAGGGAGTTGGCTATGAGCTTGGGTATAGATGTATCAGGCAAGACTGATGAAGAGCTTTTGGAGGAGATAAAATCTAGGGTTAAAAGTAGTGGATGAGGATCTATCGGATGATTCTTCTGACATCGGATGTCACTCATTAATATTGAGCTTTAGTTCCTCTAATATTTTGAGGATTATTGAGCACTTCTCCTCGAACTCCTCCTCATCTATAGTATCGATCGCTGGGCAAAGGTCATCCAACTCGCATTCATTAGCTGAGATGTTGAATACGACTGGATAAGCCCTACAGCCTAGGGGCCTATTCTCATATATCTTGCACTTCCCTCCCTCGAGGAAGTAGCACTTCCCATTGACGTTCCTCAACCTATAAAAATCACTCTTCTCCGAGAACTCCTCCCTGCTATAACCTAGCGACTCTATCCTCTCGATATCACTCTCCGTCAATATCATCTCAGTCTCGATGCAACAGATATGACATCCCTCCGGGCAGAGCATCAAGGTTAAAACTTAGGGCCTCTTAAAACTTTTATGTACTTGGAGAAGGCTCTGAGCAAGGGGCTCGAATTAGGAGCTGAATTCGTTGAGCTGAGGGAGGAGCGTTCATTGAGCACTATAATAAGGGTAGTTGATGGGGTCATAAGGGAGCTCAGCTCGGGGGACGAGTTGAGGATAAGTGTGAGGACTCTTTACAATGGAGGGTGGGGCTTCAGCGTCGCTGGATCTGAAGAGGAGCTAGATGATGCACTGAAAGAATCCTTCAAGCTCGCTAAACTCTCCTCTAAGTGGTCCTCGAAGTTCGAAGCAGATTGGCCATCCTTCAAGGGGAGTTACGAAGTCCTGGGGAAGGAACCAGCATGGGAGGTCCCATTGGAGAGGAAGATAAGCATTTTAATAGATCAGCATAAGATCGCTAGCTCTATAAGAGGTGTGAAGAATACTAACATCCACTTATTAGATTCTTTGAGGGAAACGAGGGTCATGAATTCCCTGGGGACGGACACTAGGCAGAGGATATCGAGGGTGAGGATCTCCTCCTACATATTCGCCCACGAGTCCGGGGTCACTGAAGCCGCTTTCGAATCCGAGGGGGGATTGGGTGGAATTGAGATAATAGAGGGAGCTGATGTAGCTGAGAGAGCTGCTAAGAGGGCTGTAGAAGCCCTATCCGCAGTACCGGCGCCTCCAGGGAAGCACAGAGCTATCCTGGATCCTAAGTTAGCTGGTGTATTCATACACGAGGCATTCGGTCACGCTGCTGAGGGGGATGCAGTGCTCAACAATGAGAGCATACTCACAGATATGATGGGAAAGCGGGTGGGCGCGCCCTCCGTTAGCGTAGTAGATGACCCCACTATAGAGGGGCTCTACGGGAGCTATAAGTACGATGACGAGGGGACCGAGGCCAGGAGGAAGTACATAGTGAAGGGAGGCATCCTCTCGGGATATCTGACGAACCTAGAGGTATCTAAGAAGCTGGGGGTTGAGCCCACGGGTAATGCGAGGTCAATGGATTTCGGAAACCCGCCTGAAGTCAGGATGTCCAATACTTTCATAGAACCTGGGGACTGGAGCTTCGAGGAGATGTTATCTGAGATTAAGGAGGGGATTTACGCTATAGGGTCCCTCTATGGATATACAGATCCCGCTAAGGGCCAGTTCATGTTCAAAGCTGAGGGGGGTTGGTTGATAGAGAGGGGGGAACTCAAGAGGAGGCTGAGGGAAGTGGCTATCACTGGTATGACCCTGGAGGTCCTGCACGATATCGAAGCTATCGGGAAGGAGCTCTCCTATGACCCAGGGAGCTGCGGGAAGAAGAATCAATTCGTGCCTGTGACCACTGGCTCCCCTCACATAATGGTGAGGAGTATCGTATTCGGAGGGAGGTGACCTCATGTTAGTGGAGGAAGCTGTCAAGTCGGCTATGAGGAGCGGAGCTGATGAAGCTGAGGGGTTCGAGATAAGCGTGAGGAGGATATCCCTGAGCGTTGAGAAGGGAGTATTGAAGACAGCCAGCAGCATTAGGGAAACTGGGCTCGGAGTTATAGCTGTAATAGGTAAGAAGCTGGGTATAGCTTTCGCGACGAATCCTATAGATGGGCAGTCCGTCGGGAAGAGAGCTTATATCAATGCAAAAGCTTCCCCAGAGGATCCAGACTTCCAATCTCTCCCGGACCCCCGTGAAGTGGAGTTAATGGACTGCGTCATGGATCCGAGGATAAGGGACGCTGAGGTAGATGATGCCTCATCTCTCTTCATGGAGTCGATAGATGCAGCTAAGGTATCTCGGAGCATAGTCTCAGTATCCGGTATCTTCGACCTGATCTACAGCGAGGTATCGATATTCAGCTCCAGGGGAGTCGATGCTAGGGAGGGGAGGACCTCTTATCACGTATTCCTAGAGGTATCAGCGAAGGACGGGGATAGGAGGGGATCTGGATTCAATTTCTCGGATGGTAGGGAGCTGGATTCTTTGGATCCAAGGAGACTGGGGGAGGAGGCTGGGGAGATAGCCCTGATGAGCTTGGATTCCACTAGGATAGGTGTCGAGGAGCTACCAGTTATATTCAAACCCAAGTCCCTATACGCGATAATCCCCTTCATAGTAGATCAAGCGGCTAATGCTGAGAACTTACACTACGGGAGGAGCTTCCTCACTGGGAGGCTCTCCACTCAAGTCGCTAGGGAGGGGGTGAGCCTGATAGACGATGGTAGGATCCCCTGGCTCATAGGCAGCTCTAGTTTCGATGATGAGGGGATCCCCAAGGGGAGGACTGTCGTTATCGATAAAGGAGTATTCAAGAGCCCGATATACAATTGGTACGCTGCTAAGAGGGAGGGTAGGGAGAGCACTGGGAACGCCTCTAGGGATTACAGGAGGGCGCCATCTATATCTGCTAATAACGTCCTCTTGCAAGCCCCGGGATTGGAGATGAGTGAGGATGAGCTCATCGATGTCAATAGGGGCATATTAGTGTTGTACACATGGGATACCCCGAACTTAGCTACTGGTGAGTTCAGTGGTATGGCTGAGACAGCTTTCCTCATAGAGAGAGGGGAGATAAAGAAGTCCCTCAGGCAGACTGGGATAGCCTTCACTATAGAAGGGGCTCTGAAGGGGCTGGAGGGTGTCGGTAAGGAAGTAGAGCCCGCGGGCCGATATTACGGGGGATCTATCAGGATAAGGGCCAGGGTCTCTGGACCGGGACTTTAAATCCTCTTTTCATCGGACATACATTAAGGCTCACGACCCCCATCCGACCTCTCCCACTGACCTCCTCCCCGCCCTTCAGGTTTCATCAGTTCCCCGCACCTATTCTGGTTTACAACTGAGAGCCTCGCCATTTATGGCGGGGAGGGGTCAGAGCTCCATCCCATGCCTCCCATCGAGGCACGGGCATCCCTCTGTGGAACATCCCGAAGGACATTCAGGCTCTCAATATAATGCTTTAATAATGCTCGGAGGGGTTTGTGGAAAAGGTTAAATAGGTGTCGTGAGCCGTAATATATGTCTCGATGAAAAGAGGATTGAAAG
>Ga0326760_1001378_pt1 | contig 10876 bp, 7 predicted proteins | sample GCREP_S_FD_207668 | JGI IMG/M metagenome (GOLD analysis project Ga0326760, IMG submission 207668) | Hot spring sediment microbial communities from Geyser Creek Basin, Yellowstone National Park, WY, United States - GCR.EP_S | ecosystem: Environmental > Aquatic > Thermal springs > Near-boiling...
GAGCTCTCGCAATAACAACTCTCTGCCTCTGACCTCCCGATAGCATGTGTGGATATCTCCACATGAACTCGTCTGGTGGCGTTAGTTTCACGTCTTCGAGGCTCTTGGCTACGATTTCTATTCTCTCACTTCTACTCAGCTCTGGGTGGTGTATGTCGAGGGGTTCTTCGAGAGTCTCGAATATTGTTCTACGTGGATTTAGGCTTCCATAGGGGTCTTGCCATATCATCTGGATATCTCGTCGTAGAGGCTTATAGTGCTTTTCCGGTATAGATAATAGGTTTATGTGCCCGTGCTCTGATACCTTCTTAAGGCCTGGCAGGCTTGATATTTCCTTCGCTATTCTCTCTGAGGGGAGGTATGTTATAGATCCCCCATTTATCTCTACGAGCCTCAGGATTGCTTTACCAGTAGTAGTCTTACCACAGCCAGATTCTCCCGCTAAAGCGAATACTTCACCCTCTTTAACGTCAAATGTAACTCCATCATTTGCCTTTACGTATAGTCTTGGACCAATTATAAACCTCCTTCTCAGTGGAAAGTACACTTTAAGGTCGTGTACGACGAGCTTGGTGTCTTTGTCTACTTTGGGGTTATATATGTTTAGGTCACTAGTCACGTTTTACACCCCTTTTACGCGTATAACCAGCAGGCAACGTAGTGCCCTTTCTCTATTTCTATAATTGGTGGTTCCTGTTTTTTACACTTCTCCGTAGCGTATTTACACCTTGGGTGGAATCTGCAGCCAGGTGGTGGTTTTATAAGGTCTGGTGGTATTCCGGGTATCCACGTTAAGTCTCTTATCTCTCCCCTTAGTCTTGGAATACTGCCGAGTAGTCCCTGTGTGTAGGGGTGTTTAGGAGTCTTGTATACGTTGTCGCTTAAACCATACTCCACGATTTTCCCAGCGTACATTATAGCGGTTTTATCGGCGAGCTCTGCTATTAAGCTTAAGTCGTGTGATATTAAGATAATTGACGTGCCTAGTTCTCTCTTTAGTTTTTTAAGTAAGTTCATTATTTGAGCTTGAACTACTACGTCTAGTGCTGTTGTCGGCTCATCTGCTATTACTAGTGGTGGGTTTAGTGCTAGCGCCATCGCGATCACTACTCTCTGCTTCATTCCTCCACTAAGCTCAAATGGGTAGCTTTTAAGTCGCCTTGGATCTATACCAACCATTTGGAGTAGTTTAGCGGCTTCGGCTAAGGCCTCTTTCTTAGTGTAATTCTTGTGTAATATTAGTACCTCTGCTAGTTGGTCTCCCACAGTGTACACGGGGTTTAGGGCGTTCATCGCTCCCTGGAATATCATTGATATACCCTTCCACCTGATCTTCTTCCTAAATTCCTCCTCACTCATCTTAGTTATATCTACGCCCTGGAAGAACATGCTGCCTCCTGCTATTCTGCCTGGCGGCGGTACGAGCCTTATAATTGTAAATGCTAAAGTGCTCTTACCGCAACCAGACTCACCCGCTAAGCCTAGGCTCTCTCCTTTATTCACCTCTATGCTAACATCGTCGACTGCTTTAACTACACCTCGCATTGTGTAGAAGTATGTTTTTACATTTTTAACTTGGAGTAGGGGCTCACTCATAGGTTTACACCAGTGGGCTTAGGTTTCTCAGACCTGGAGAGTTTTGTGTAAGTAAATATGTGTAAAAACACTACTTAGTCACCTCATAGTGTTCTAAGTCTAGGTTCTACTATTCTCTCAATCGCTAATCCTAGCAGTACGAATGTTAGTGATGTCAGTGATATCATTATTCCCGGCGGGAATATCCACCACCACACATCAAATCTATTTTCTGCTCTAGCACTCGCCAGTACTGATCCCCATGTAGGCCACCCGTGTCTTATTCCGAGAACACTTAGACCAGCCTCGGTTAGTATCGCGTTTGGAACACTGAACACTAGTGATGCAGTAGCGTACATAAGCACTTGTGGAAATATGTGTTTAAATATTATTCTGCGGTTTGATGCCCCGAGGGCTCTTGCAGCCTCTATGTATGGCTCCTCTTTTATACTGAGTGTCATTGCTCTCACCGTTATTGCCAAGCCTCCCCAGCCAAATACAATCAGTATAACCATGTAGAGTAGTATTATGTACAGCGACTTCATCGGTCCAGCAAACATTGTCTGAGCTATAGAGCCTATAATGATCATGACTGGCAGGAACGGTATATTACCAAGTATATCTACTGTCCTCTGTATAAACTCGTCAATAAAGCCCCCGTAGTAGCCGCTAATAATACCAGCGAATACTCCTATAAACACCGATGTCGTTGCTGTTACAAGGCCTATTGCGAGAGCTATTGGCGTTCCATACAATATAACCTTAGCTAGGTCAATGCCCTTATCCGCAGTGCCAAGTAAGCCGTAACACCCTCCTTTAACAATTATGCCCACAACTGCACTAATAGACTCCGGCGCCTCTCTAATCACATATGTTAGAGTCACGTTTATTCTGTAGTCGCCTTGTAGAGTATTAAATCTCAATACTGGTTTAACTACTTTATCTGTCATTATAGCGGCTTCAATTAATTTTTGAACTTTGCCGACTACGTCGCCTATAGTGTTTCTAATATCTGCTGGGAGTTTCGCTAAGGTCGCCCATTTTTGCGCATTTGCTAATTCCCCGCTAACATTGTATAGGGTGTTTAAGTAGTCTGTGTATGTAACAGTATTTATATTCTCAATTAACCAGGTTAAGTTGTTATATGCTAGGGTTAGGCTATTTATTATTCTTATTTTGTAGGTCTCACTAATATTAGTAAGAGAGCTTATAGTATCATTTAAGTTAAGTATGCTCTTTCTAATAGCTTCTAAGTCGCTAGTGTCTCTATTAAGTGTTATACTGGCGTACTCTGGGTATACGAAGAGTGAGAGTATTGTCATATATCTGTTTTCCAGTTCAGATTTAATCGCAGACCTCAATATTGCTGTGGCGTAAGTTTGATATGTCTTATTTTCGCCAATTAACTCTAATGGTAAACTAATGTTATAGTGTGTCATGAGACTAGTTACTACGCCGGATATGTCAAATAATTCTTTAGTTGTTTTTTGTTCTGGTAGTAGGGCTCCACAAGTTGTCACATTTCCTATGGATAAAGGTATTCTCCAGGGAATTACTACTAGCCCGTCTGGTCGCTCTATACTTATGAGTAATAGGGGGTTTCTGAGTGTTTCGTTTTCACATAGTAGAGGTGCTTTCACTTTTATGTAAATGTCCTGTGGGGGTGTATTAGTATCTAGCGTATATGTGTATGTATATGTGTAGTTTGCTTGCTTTCTAGTTGCATTAGTACTTACAATTGAAGGCGTGTATATGTATATTTGCGCTGTTTGAGGTGTCTTAAATCCTAGTTTATTAATCCAACACGGCGGCACGACAATTGGGTTGTCTTCCCAGAGTGAAGTAGACTCCCATTCTCTGAGGAATTCTGGTGTTATTGACACAGCTGCTAATACTGCTAGTGCTACTAGAAATATGAGTAGAAATAGTCCCACTTTGCCAGGGGTTTCTCTCCATATTTCGCCAATTGCTGTTTTCACTCCCCTCAAGAATTTAATTAATCTACTTTCAGGCCCCCTCTTTTTAGACGGCATGTTGCCTCACCCTATCTTGCTCTAACTCTCGGGTCTATTACTATATAGAGTATTTCTAATATAAACCTAGCTGCGAGATACACTAGGACGTAGACGACCATGAGCGCCATTATTACTACCGGGTCTGGTGCGGTTATTGCCTCATAATACAGTGTACCCATTCCTGGCCAGTCGAAGATCGACTCCGTTATGATCATTCCTCCAATAGAGCCTGCTAGGGCTAAGATAATACTTGTTAGTACGGGGGCTAGTGATGGCCTTAAAACATACTTTTTCGTAATATCGCCTTCCGGTATGCCTCTCGCCTTGGCGGCCATAACGAAGTCTTCTCTAATTACACGTAGTAACATAGCTCTGAATCCGTAAAGCCACCCCCCGAGTACCCAGATCAGGAATACCATGAGTGGCAGTGTTATGTAATATAGTATTGAGATGAGGTTTTGTAGCGGGTTTGCCCAGAAGTTTGCGAATGCTGGAGCTACAGCTCGCAGGTTTCTCGGGAACCAGTTTAATCTGTAAGAGAATATGTATATGAATACCATTGCTAACCACCATAGGGGAACGGCGTTCATTAGTGCTGCGTATGTTACTACAAACTTATCTATTAGTGAGCCATGTCTATATGCTATTCGAGGTCCTAGCTTAACACCCAATAGTGCTGCTATTAATTCACCAACTGTTACTACTGCTATTGTCCTTGGCAACACACTCGCTATAACATAGAGCACATCTACTGGGGGTACTGTTGGCACTATATTTGCAACGCTATATGTACCAGTTTTACCAAAATCAAATTTTAGTGTTCTCCACGCTAAGTTCCACATTCGCATATATGGTGGTATAATATTCCCCTGATCGTCTATTAAGCCGTACACCTTCTGGTAGTATTTTGTTAAGTTTTCTCGGAGCTGCGTTATGTATATCTCTGATATATTCCCTCCTCTCCTTAAAGCCATGATCTCTGCGTTCACGGCCTCTCTCACTAATGCCTCGTATATTTTCATTGAGTATCCGCTGCCCTCGACTATTGCGGCGATCACTATTACTATTATAACGAAAGACACTGCTAGAATTATACCTCTCCTCAAAATAACGATTTCGGCTCTAGGCACTAATAACACCTCGTCCTGGTACCCAATTACTGATATATCTTGTAGAAGCGGGTTTAAAAATACCTACGGCATCACAGCTTATTGAAGTACTATTACGAGTCGGTTAAAGTAGTATTGAGAGATTAGTTAATAACCTTTATGTTCCTGACTTCGTGTAGCTTTTTACTTGTATGATAAAAATACGTTAATAGCTAGCTTCTCATCCGCGCTGTTCTCATTAAATTGAGAATGGACAAAGCATGTCCTTATATTTCTATTTAGTGAAAGGATCTAGAAGTGTGAGGATTAGGGGAATTAAAAAGTGAAAAAAGGAGTTTTATTTAACAAATCTGTTTATTTTCTTCTAGCTGCTAGTGCAGCCAGTATTATGATTATTACTATAGCTACTCCTGGTACTCCGTAGAGTAGCCATGCTGGTGTAGTTGGAACAGGAGTTGTTTCAGTTGTGGTTACAGTTGTTGGAACAGTAGTTGTGGCTGTCTCTGTCTTAGTGGTAGTAATTGTTGTTGGAGAAGTAGTTGTCACAGTAGTAGTGACAGTAGTCGGAACAGTTGTGGTCATGGTTGTAGTCATGGTTGTGGTCACGGTTGTCGGAACAGTTGTTGTAACTGTGGTTGTTTCAGTTGTTGTAATAGTTGTCTCAGCGACTGTTACGGTAGTTGTTTCAATAGCGGTAGTTGTGGTCTCAGTTACAGTCTCGGTTACCGTCTCGGTTACTGTCTCAGTTGCAGTGGTGGTTTCAGTTGTGGTCTCAGTTGTAGTTGTGGTTGTTGTTGTGGTTGTTACCATGGTTAGTGTCTTAGTTATTGTTTGTGTTATTGTTATTACTATGGCTCCTTCTGGAGCCGCTGTTAGTAACGGTACTCTCACAGCTGCCGGTGTAGCTATTGTTTCGGATGCAGCGAGTACTATTAGTGTGTAGTACTGGTCTGGTATAAATGTGCTTGTGAGGTCTGATGGCAGTGTAATGGTGAACTTGTCTACCTCTACTGGCTCAGCTAAGCCCGTGGCCACAACATTGCCTGCTGGGTCTTTGAGCACATACTTCACAGCGAATGGCGGTATACCGCTGACTGTAACGTTGATCTTGGCAGTTGCTCCTAGATATACTTTATCTGGAGTTTCAACGCTCACTATTTCCGTGTATGTGGGGAATCCGTAGTACCAGTCTCCCTTCTTGAATGGATATGTAGAGTCTCTAAACGCTGTTAACTCGATTAGCTGTGCGCTTGTGTCTAGCTTTGTTAACATAAATGGACCGTAGCTTATCCACGCTAAGCTGTAGGTGTCTATCCAGTTGAGGTCAGCGTTTATTCTAGCATTCCACTCATCCATGGTCATTCTATTATCAGTTAGTGCTTGAACCTTCGCTAGCACGGTTTCATTATTGAGGTAGCTGCCTAAGGTGTCCCTTATTCTCGCGACGTGTTCGGGTACAACGAGGCTTATACCTGGGCACACTTTCGTCTGGTAGAGGCAGAGTCCTGTCTCACTTCTCCTGTCTAGTGCTAGCTCAAATGTAGCAACGTGTATTTCTAATGGGTTGCCAAAGCCTATACTAGCCCACGCGCCAATGTAGTCTTCGTCGAAGTGCCAGTAGTTGACGTATACTGTCATTAACTTATTTTCATCGTCAAACTCCCAGGCTACAATTGTGTCTAGCCATGGCTTTGTGTTGCCTGATATTCTAGGCTCTAAGCTACTGTATGCTGGATCGTAGACTAGCTCGTAGAGTAGTGCTACGTAGCCAACGTAGTCAGCCATGGTGATCGTGATGCCATTGTGGAACTTCGTTCCAATCATCTTACTGAGGTCAAATACTACCATGCTAGTCGCATATACGCCTTCTCCAACTTCAACCCACACGTTATTCTCCACGTCCCACTTCTTAGCTGTATCTGGCACTTGGAGCTTCCCAGTTGGACCCTCAGTCTCTACGATGTATGGCGTTCTAAATGCCATGTAATCTCCACTGAATGGGTGAGCCCACGTGGATGGGTCGTATGTTCCTCTAGCCGGGTCTACACTGTAGACGTCAGTAAATCCACCCCACCAGTTCCACACACTGCTCGACGTCCACGCCCATAAGTGTCCAAGGTTCAGGTAGTTCCTGTCTTCGCGGTACATTTCTCTGAGGTTCCATATACCTCTGAGACCAGCACCTAGATCTAGTGTTACACCTTTAACCTCTACTCTAACAGGATTCGTGTCTAGTCTTGTTACAACCCAGAGTCTAATCGAGTCCGCTATACAGAGCTCAGTAGCCCTCCTGTATAGCTCGTCTCTCTCCTCTTTACTAGCATAGTTTCCAGTGTATATTCTTATAGTTAAATCGTCTATTTCTGGGTTTCTGTAATTCCACCACGTTGGATCACCCCACCCAGGCATCCAGCCAAGCCATGGCGCACAGAACTGAGCTATAGTACCAGAGTCGTACTTCTCAATGCCGCCTTTACCCCAGCCAGCAGTGTACACGTGCCACTGGAACTCCGCGGGGTCAGTTCCATAGACTGTATCAATAGCTGTTGCGAAAGTCATTTCTACAGGGTTAGTGTTAAATCCGAGTTTCTGAAGCTCGGCATTGAATGTCCATCCGAGGTCTCTTCTCTCATCTTCTATTCTAATAATGATTGTAAGTGTTATTGGCTTACCCTCATAGTACCAGTATCCATCAGTACCTAGGGCTGCACCAATGGCTGACATTACATCAATAACTACTCCCTTAGCGTAGTTTAGATCATATTTAAACTCGTACTTTGCTACAATGTCAGCAATTGTGAATATGTCTGGGTCGTACTGGCTTAGGAAAGTGTACATTGGTACCGCAAAGCCCCTCATAACAACTGATGCAAACGCGTCGCGGTCAACAACGTAGTTTAACGCTAATCTAATTTCTCTAAATGCTAGTGGGTTTACACCTTTTCCTGGAAACGCGCCGAACTCCGCAATAGTGTATACTGTCTCATCTACTGTCTCGTAGTATAGGTTTACGAGGGCTTTAGCTGGAACAGTCACACCATACTTTGACTTAATATAAGCTAGTACCTGGTCAGCTGTTAATTCGCCCTCAATCGTCTCAACGTGTACTGGTGCGGGGTTTAGTGTTAACTCGATCAATCCAGCAGGCGCGGTAACTAGCCTTACGTTGGGATCACCGATTAACTGTACTGCCTGTGCAGGCCGCAGAGCAAACATGTACGCGTCTATTACACCAGCCTGAATAGCGGGCACGGCGTCTGGAATAGTATACCTCCTTATTGTGATTTTATCTGAGGCTGGACCTGGCTGCTGTGCAGTTGCTATTGAGGAGAATACTACTAGAGTTAAGGCTAGGGCTAATAGGGCTATTTTGTACTTCATCTAAGACACCCTGATTATTTTTAAACTGCAGAGGGGTTTATAAATCCTTTTAAGAGCCGCGTGTCTATACTAGAATAGAGTAGGTTGCGTATGAAGCCTGAGTCCCTCTACTTGATAGTCTGGATCACGCTCTTAGCCATCTCGGCTATAACTTCAATTACTGCTAGCAGTAAGAGCACGGAGTCAAAGCTCTCTTCACGAGAGTTAATTAACCGTACAGAGCCCATATCCCTCACGGAGCTTATTGGGCTCGAGCCCGGAGTTAACATATCGAGGGTACTAATTGTAAATAAGGGCTCTGAAAAAGCAGTTTTAAACGTCTCCTGTGCTAATGACCTACGCGTAGTTGAATTAGAGACTGGTGGAGAGACTGCTCTCGAAGGCTTACAGGCGCCATGCTGGCTAATTCCCCTTTACCCAGTAAACATATCAGTTACTGTTGAAACATTGAGAGAAGTGATGCCATACGCGTGGCTTAGTATCGTGTCAATTATGTGCTTTGTACTCTCCTTAGGAGTACTCTTCTTATATCTGAATATAGTAGTATTCAAAAAGACGAGAAAACAACTGTGAATTTTAAAGGTCACTGCGAGAACTGCTTACTTAGAGACATAGTTAGCGGGATCTCTCCTCTCACGCCGTGCTACCCCGGCTACGTGCTTATACACGTAGACTAAGAGCGTTTCTAAGTCTTCTACATAGAGCTAGTAGCTCAGGCTTCATGTACGCAACATATACGAGTAAAGATATTGGCAGTACAACTAAGTGCGCGTTTTTGTATATTACAAGTACTTTTTGACTATCGTTCACGTCAACCCAGTAGAAGTAGTAGTTTAAGTGGAGGCTGCGAGTTTCCAGCGTCCTAACCGGCTGAGTTAAATTGACAGAATATGTGGCTTCGGGCGGAACACTCACTTTTGCGGTTCTAACTACACCACTCTCCTCGTATGTGACAAGCTCAAATTCCAAGACTCCGCTTTCTCTATTAGTAACCTCTAGAGTGGGGCCGGCGTAGTAGTAGCAAAATGTTGCATTTACATAGTAATTGTAATACTGTATCATCCCCTTGTACTCTAATTCGTAGCATCCTTTTTCACGTGAAGCAAAGGTAAAAGGTGGATAACTAATTGCTCCGGTTTTATTTCCACTCGTGTATGCGATGTTTAAGTAGAGTTTTATATACATGGGGTTTAATTTGCCGCTACTTATTGTGGAATCATTGGAAATTAGGAGTCGTTTAAACTCATCGTAGCTGATCTCTCCATTAATGCTGAAATCTACGAGGTATGATCCATTGAGGTCTATTAGTGGAGATACACCTAGTAACGTGTCGCCTAGCAACATACCCGCTACCCCACTGATAGGAGGACTAGTAGTATTTGACTTCCAGGGTGTTAGCGTGCCAGTAGCGTTTGCTGCTACAAGGACTCTATTAGTAGTAAACTTGAAGTCTGCTTGCAGACCTCCTAGAGGTGTCTCAGGGCTGATCATGGATAGGGCTAATAGCACAATTACACTGAGAAAAATAGAGCTCAGCGTAGCTGATTTAAAGCGCTCACGCACCCCTCTCTCACGTCGTTTCTTGGCTTTCTTCTTCAATACAAAACACCTCTTAAGCGTGACCACTGCAATCTAGAACTGTGATAACACTACAGGCCCAATTAATATTTACACTCCAACTAGAACCAGCAGTGAAAATAAGAGCTTACAGTAGCTGTGCGGGGGGTGGGATTTGAACCCACGCAGGCCTACGCCACCGGGTCCTCAACCCGGCCCCTTTGACCAAGCTCGGGCACCCCCGCACCCCCATTAGTCCTCCAGATTAACAGGGGCTTTATAATTTTAAATAAGCTGTACGAGTATATTTACGGGTGTGTGCTCAGTGTACAAGACTATTAGCCCAGACGAGTACCATGTGCTACACCCAAGACCCGTTTACTTAATTGTTACTCGTAGTTCTAGTGGAGAATTAAACGTTATGGCTGCGTCGTGGGTTACTCCCGTATCAGACGAGCCCTTCCTCGTTGCCTTGTCAGTGTGGAAGGGCAGTTTAACACACCAGTACATTAAGGAGACGGGAGAGTTCACAATTAATATTCCACTAGATAAGCACGTCAATTTAGTGTTTAAAGCGGGATCTATTAGCGGGCGAGAAGCAGATAAGATATCACTATTGGGCTTAAAGATCACGCACTCCACAGTAATTAACACCCCCGGACTCGAAGACATGCTTGGCTTCCTCGAGTGTAGAGTTATTAGTGAAGTCGACGTTGGCGAGTCAACTCTATTTATAGCTGAAGTCAAAGCAGTGCACGTGAGAGAAGACCTCTATACTAGATATGGCTGGGACCTCTCAAAGACGAGGATTCTACTACACCACTCTGGGAGGGGATTTACAACTACTAGTAGACTCATTCTAGCTGAGAAGTAGCACTTTAAATAAAAGTGCAACTTTATAAGCACACCGCTATCCATAAATTAACTGTGAGAGCATGCCCCGCGTTAAGACAAAACTAGTCTCCTGGGATGAGATCGTAGAGTGGTCAATGGGCCTTGCAGACGTTATTAGTAAAAGCGGGTTTAAACCAGACCTCGTCGTGGCCGTTGCGAGAGGAGGCTTTGTCCCAGCGAGACTACTCTGCGACTTCTTGGGAATAGAGAACCTTCTTAGTATTCAGAGTCAACACTGGACTGAAGCCGCGAAAGCCGAGGAGAGAGCTATTCTCAAGTACCCTTACACCGTAAATGCTAGTGGACTGAGAGTCCTAGTTGTAGACGACATTGTAGACACCGGGG
>Ga0326760_1001379_pt1 | contig 10867 bp, 5 predicted proteins | sample GCREP_S_FD_207668 | JGI IMG/M metagenome (GOLD analysis project Ga0326760, IMG submission 207668) | Hot spring sediment microbial communities from Geyser Creek Basin, Yellowstone National Park, WY, United States - GCR.EP_S | ecosystem: Environmental > Aquatic > Thermal springs > Near-boiling...
GAAGAGGAGAAAGGTGACAGACCCAGAGACAATAGCATACTACCGTAGCATATTCAAGAAATACCTCGAGGATAAGGCGCTTAGCGAGGAGCTAGTGAACTACGTTATTAACCACGAGAACAAGTGGCTACGTAACGTGTTTAGACACTACGTACAGTACCTCTACTACCTCAGGAAAATACCACCTGAGACCTATGGGTGGCTAATGGAGGTGGTGCCCTCACGGAGCTACAGGCTAGATGTGAGAAGCTATCCTATAAGCATTGAAGACCTAGCTAAAACCATGAATACTCTAAGGGAGAGCCACGAGCTATACTACCTGGTCTACAGGTTAATGCTTGAGGGTGGATTAAGACTATCACACGCCATACACTTAGTTGAAAACTACAACCCGGGGGAGATAGTAGAGATAAACGGGCTTGAGATGGACACACCTAGGCTAGTCTGCTTCTACGATAAGAGTTTTTGTAGATACTACGTGGGTATACGCGAGACAGCTAAACCATGTGAGTGGGCCTATTTCTCAACTAATACACTCAGACTACTAGGCGAATACGTGGGCTCAACTGTAAATAGGAGACCACTTGAAATATACGTTAAGAGGAGGAACCTACTACTACCCAAATACATGAGGAAAGCAGCGTGGAGACTAATGATTAGAGTAATGCCTCGCGAAGTAGCCCGCTTCATACAGAGCAGATTTGGAGAGCTAAAGATCTCTGAAGCTAGGTACGAAGACTTGTTGAGTGAAGCGGATGAGTACTACCCAAAGTATCTGAATTACTTGAGTGGCGCCCTAAAACTATGATTTTATATATTGCGATGGGCATTTAAAGGGAGGTGATACTAAACTAATATTCAGTTGAACTCATAGATGAGTTTGTATATGTGATAACATGTCTCAGGCTAAGGAGTTTTGTGAGCGGTGGAGAGGTCTTCGTGATGGAAGATACTACTATGTCTTAGACAGCGGCCATTGCAATCCTATAGCTAAGTATGCTACAAAATCCGTGAGAAAATACGAAGACGAGATTTGCTACTATGTTGAAGAATCCAAGATTGCAAACAAAACTATACTTGAAATATCTCCAGCTACTGGTGTAGAGCTTGTCAATAAATGTGTAGATCTCCCACACCTAACACAGATTGAGAGGAGGTTTCTAAAGGAGTGGCACGAGTACTACATCCCAATGCTTAAGTTCATTAAGGATACAACTGCTAAGGGTATTAGAGTTAGTGGTGTGCTAGAACCTCACTTAGAGCATCTACCTAAGTATCCACTCTCATTCTTCATATCTTATAGTAGTGATGAGAGGTTAAAGTCCTTTGAAGCACTCACAAGGGAGGTTCATGAGGTTTGGACTGCTTTAAGAATTCTCAAGGAGTTTGTCAAGGAGATAGGTTTTGTGTGGTTCCAGCAAAGTAGTGCTAAACCAGTAGCTAGAATAGGCAATTACTCTCTATGGTACGAATTTGACTTCACACCACACACAATGTGTGGAGGCTTCATACAATACTATTGTGGGAGTTTCAATGTAGAGATGTGTAGAGAGCCTCTTCCACAGTGGCTACTACAGATATGGTCAAGAGCTCAAGCAATACTTGGTAAAAGCCCAAGAGAGCTACAGGGTCTTAGACCAGACATAGTGTTTACACAAGCCGGCTCTTGTAGAGATCTCTTCAAAAGCTCTACTCTATTGATTAAGCTGATTATCGAGTGTAAGAATTTTGACTACGAGTATTGGGCTGAAGATGTTGAGGAGCAGATAATAGCGTACAAGAAGATCTTTCAACCAGAATACATGGTTGTAGCATCACTAAAACCTGTACCTCAAGATGTTAAGAACGAGCTTAGATCTCTAGGAATAGAAGTTATAGACCATGTCTATCCAGGAGGGGCCGGTGAAAAGCAACTTATAGAATATGTTAAGCAAACTCTATTCCCAAGGTGAAGAGTTCGCAGTGCCTTATGCAACACGGTCAGAACTTTGGGACTTAATTAAAAACCCCCTGCTACGGTAGCTGTTTACTTAACACTTCTACGCATATGTTTCGCTCCAGATTTCATTGACGAATCCAAAGATGCTGTGTTATCGTAACTACTAGAACATGGATTAAGTGCTGAAGAGTTGAATATTGCTCAAGAAGCTTTAGAAGTGTTCATAGAGCTCATTAAGTATGAGAAGAGTGTTAAAACAAATATATTGAAGGATTTAGAAAATTGCTTGAATTCGTTGAGCGAGGGAATTATGAGTTGTTTAAGAAAGCCCTATTAAGAGAGAGATGCGCAAGATCACGATAAGGTCGAGGAAATAATAGTTTCCAGGAGACACCTATGTGGAAAGAAGGTGGCGAAAATACTACCCCAACATTACACAGCTGTAAGAGGCCCTGGAGACTTCTGTTTTAAGTTTACTAGTGAAGAGGAGTTAAAGCACTGGATAGGAGTCGCAGATGCTATTTGGGAAGAATATATCGAGGTCTTGAGGAAGTACTATAGAATTATCGGTGTCAAACATTATGCTCTACCCGAGAAGCCTAAGTGGATGTTTAAAGAACGGGCATCTCCATGAGTGTAAAGTAGAGGGATTAATGCTCATAGAAGTGTCCAAGGGATTAAATTGATTTGGAGTATTTATGGTAGTTGAGCAGTATAATTTACTAGTTGAGTTCACGCTTTAACTCATTGGTGGCGTAGAAGGACTGTGTGATGGTTATGGTTTTGGCTCTTCGTAGAGAGATAGATGTGCAGGGCAGGATTAGGGATATCCTAAGGAAATTCGTTAACCAGAAATTCAATGGCGTTACTATAAAGGGGGTTATAGAGCAGTACGAAGTCGACGGGAGATTCGCTGACTTAGCAGTCCTCAAAGACGACAATAACCCCATTCTACTGATAGAGACCAAGAAGATTAGACATGATGCAAGGGGGTTTAGTGCTGAAAGGAGGTTCATCGTTGAGTGGGAGGAAGTAGTGGGGCATGTAGTAGCGTATGCGGCTCTCCTCAAGAGGAAGGGTATTCGTGTGCCGTTTGTTGCGACAGCTAACGATAAACGCTTGGCGCTTTTCATTGTCCCCGAAAACATTGAGGAGCTCGTTGACTGGGATGCTATCAGGAGAAGAGAGTATGGAAGAGTCTTAAAGAACTTCTACGAGTTTATACACCAATATAGACGCTCGATAGGAGAGCATAGATTCTCTGAAGAATTCTTCAAAAAACTCCTAGACACGATCACAGCTGTCTATAAGGGTAAGCTTGGCGCAGAGGAGAGGAGAGAGCCTCAATGGGACATAATAATGAGTCTAAGAGACTTCATTGACTACATAGCACCGTTTATAGAGCAGGCAATAGCTCCGAGTGGTAGTCTGAGAGAAGACCTCGAGCAGAGAGTCAGCGAGTACTCTCAGAAAACGGGCTATAGGCCGAATCCCACTGTCCTGGCCAGGGAAATGGCGTATGTATTAATGAACAAAATAATATTTTACAAGGTTCTCGAGAAAGTCTATGACATACCGAAGCTAGAGCCATTATACGAGAAGAGAATTGCAACCACCTGTAGCTCCTATATCATGAAGCTGAACGAGTATTTTGAGAAAGCCATTAATGTATCAAGCGATTTCGAGGCAATTTTCAAGACAGGCATATATGATCTCACCGTGGGTGACATCGTAGAAAGCGAGAGTGTTCTAATTGCTCTCGACTGGCTTATCGAGTACCTAGAGCAATATAGAATTGAGAAACTCGGCGACATCGTAGGATACATATATGAAGAGTTAATACCGGGTGAGGAGAGACACCGGCTAGGAGAATTCTATACTCCCAAGCCAATAGCAGAGCTTATCGTAAAGTGGTGTATTAGAAGCCCGGAAGAACGAGACTATAAGATCTTAGACCCGGGCTGTGGCTCAGGGACATTCCTCGTAGAGGCTTATAAGAGGCTGGCCGAGCTAAAGCTGGGTAAGCCATGGAGAAAAATTGAACATGTACCTGACGACGTACACAAGCAAATCCTGAAGCAGTTATATGGGGTAGATATAAACGAGTTCGCAGCACACTTAACAGCTATGAATCTGGCAATGAGGAATGTTAGGGCACCGAGCCCGGAGGTATACATATTTGTGAGAGATTTCTTCACTATTACGCCAGGGCAACACGTGATAGTGCCATACAAGACTAGAACGCCCGGAGGAGAAAAACAAGTAGGAGTAGTATTTAAAGACTTCGACGCAATAGTAGGGAACCCGCCATACACTAGATGGACCCAAATTCCGGAGAAAACTCGTGAAATAATCCTGGAGTTATACGGCAAGGTATTAAGGAACTACAATTTGAGAAAGTTCGTAACAGGCGGAGCTATTCCCGGTATATTTATTCCTTGGATAGTTCATTCCGCAAAATTCCTGAGAGAAGGTGGGAGATTGGGGATGATAATAAGCGATAGCTGGCTTGGAACACAGTATGGAGTCGGCTTCGTAAAGTACTTGGCTGACAACTTCAAAATAGTCGCTATTATAGACCTCGCAGAGAAAGTCTTCGAGGCACCCTTGATAGGAGCCTGCATTATTCTCCTAGATAAGACCTCTAATAGGAACGAGAGAGACAGCAACAATATCGTGTTCGTTTACCTAAAGAAGCAATACGATGTCGACACTATCCTCAGAATTATTGAATCTGCGAGAATGGGCAAAGTTGAACCTCGTGAAGGCATCGTAGTCAGCGTTATAAAACAGGGAGAGCTCTATAGACGCCTAGAGGGGGGCGAAGTAAAACCAATTACTCTATTCTTCAATGTCGAGGGCATAGTAAATGCTATTGCATCTACTGGGAAGGTAGTTAAACTCGGCGACCTCTTCCAGCCAAGCGAAGGCAATACCGGCTGGTCTGTCTACGCTTCCATGAGGGGTAGAGGTGCCGGGACAGGAGGCGAAAAATTTTACTTAATAGGCGAGGACGGAGTCAAACGATTTAACTTAGATAAATATGTAGGCACATACTTAAAGCCCTCTATTTCATCATCAGATAGACTAGTCTTCTTCACGTTTACCAAGGAGGATTGGGAAAAGAAGAGGGAATATATGTTCGTAGCGAATGTACCATTTACGCGATTACCACCTGAGATCCAGGAATACATTAAGCTAGGGGAGACAAGCATAATAATCACTAGTGGACCAAACAAGGGTAAACCAGTCTCGGAGTCTACAGTAGCCAAACAAAGAAAAAGACTAGGTACCGTGGAAGTTCTAGGCAAGCCGATAACCTTTTATGATTGGTATGACCTTGGAGGTATTATTGAAACATCTATCATAGCATCTCGTTATGCCCGATATTGGCATAGGTTTGCTCTAGTTACTTATAATGTATCCTGTAATGACAATCTCATAGCGTTATTGCCTCGCCAGGATATTTCTTCAAAAGAGGAGCTTAAAGCTTTGCTAGCATACTTAAACTCTTCGTTTGCACGGTTCCAAATCGAGGTTATAGGTAGGGTTCCTGGTGGTGTAGGTCCTCTAGGGCTCGATGTAAAGCCTTTGAGTAACCTCCTAGTATTGGATGTGAAGAAGTTGTCTAGAGAGGATATTGAGAAGCTTGCCCGGTTATTTGATAGACTTGAATTTGAAGCTAGGAGGCTCGGCGGTGCTGACGAGGTTGAAAACGTGTTTGGCTCTGAGCTTGCAAAGGAGTTGACTGGTAGGAGTGATGTTAGACCTGGCGTCGAGGGATTATTCAATACCGTGATAAGGGAGATAGACTACGAGATTGCCAGGATACTCGGGTTAGAGGGCTTAGTTGAAACGATTAGAGCAATGGTATTAGAGCTAGTTAAGAGGAGGCTCTCGAGAGCCCAGGAGGCTAATCGTGAAGCAGTAAAGGGATCTGAGGAGCTCCCGAAGCTCGAGAAGCCCAGGAGGAAGAGCGAGGAGACCGAGGCAAAGGGGAAGACGAAGAGTCTAACCGAGTTCATGAAGAAAGGCAAAGAGACAGCGGGAGGAGAATAGCTCTTCTCCCACAAATCATTCTACATTTATGTCCTCGTTAGCATTACAGTAGTAGCTATTGGTAACCATAGTGGATTACATGCGGAATCGCATCCTGGTGCTGAGTTTACTTGGCGCTTGCAGCGTGTTCCCCTGATTTGGGGGATGTGGGGGCTTGTGTAGTGCTTGGTGTGCTGTGTCGCTGGAGACGTGTTTTCAAACAGAGAGCATTGGGTCTGTGTGTGGCTGTGGAGTAGAGTGCGTGTTGAGTAGCCGTGTACTGGGTGTTTTAGAAAGACGTTTCAGGTAACGCATTGTAGCCTGCTCTCGTTCTTGGGGCGTGGGTGTTGCGTGGTTAAATCATGCAACTCGCTCGTGCCTGGGGAGCCGTGTTCTATGTGTAGTGTGTGGTTTCCTGTCCTTGGTTTCCCTGCGAACCTAGCGTCTTTATAAGACGCTTTTAGGAGACGTCTTCCTAGAGGGGGCTCTCGAATGGCTAGGAAGAAGTACAACGACGAGGCCCTCAGGGCTAGGGTGCTGGAGCTTAGGAGGGAGGGCTTGAGCTACAGGGAGATTGCTAGGAGGCTCGGCTGTAGCGTATACAAAGTGTGGGAGTTGCTGTCTCCCCTCGAGAACCCCCGCTCAAGGACTAGGCAGGTGGCTGAGCTAGCCCAGAGAGTGGATGAGCTGAGTAAGAGGATTAGCGAAGTCGAGGAGAAGATGTCGAGGGTGAGGGGCCTAGAGGACTTCGCCGAAGTGGCCTCGAGGATTGAGGAGCTCGAGAAGAGGGTGAACCAAGTGAGCCGAGACCTCGACATAGCGTCGCTCACAGCGTTCTACAAGGTATTCGACAACCCCTGCAGGTGGATTGACGATAGAGGCTTCTGCACGCTGCTCCACTTCGGGGAAGACGATGTCAGGGAATACCAAGACGTAGAGAGAGACGTGGTAAACGGGAGAGTATTATACAGGCTGAACGTCGAGGTACACCCATGGCTGTGCCTAGGATGCCCCTTCTACAAGCCGAGAAGAGTGTGAAGTCTAAGGGGACTTAATGTTGGCGAGGCTATCACGCTGCATTCCCCGAATTCGGGGAAACACAAGTCCGGGCAATACAGCCACCACAAACCCCGCGTTGAAAATCCAGACTGGAGTAAATGGAATTGATCCACTATTGGCAATAGAAGATCCCCGTTGAAAAAGGTTAAATAGGACCCCGCTCGATCATGAGTACCCTCCGTGAACCCCGTGGAATTGATCCACCATTGCCAATGGAAAGTCTCCGCGGAGTTAGGTTAATCAGGTTAGTCAGAAAAAAGTATTTTTAATATATAAATTCGCTTTCCAGTTCCCCTAGTATTCTGCAGTTATTTAGTGAAAATATACCTAAGTATATCCCGGGCTTCTTAACCTGATTAACCTTTTTTAACGGGGATCTTCTATTGCCAATAGTGGATCAATTCCATAGAGCTCGCGGGGGACACTCATGATCAAGCGGGATCCTATTTAACAAGTTTCCACAGGAGTTTTCTATTCTCAATGGTGGATCAATTCCACTCCCAATGGTGGATCAATTCTGCGACGCGTCCACGTCGCGGTAAACTACGGTGCGGTAAAAAATCAATGATTGTGTGGGGAATTATTCGGTTTCTTCCTCAGGCTCTTTGAGCATGTTCTTTAACTCTACAATGGGTTTTACTAGGCGGTAGCCAGATATTGTTGAGACGTTGCGGGGTCTTATTATCTTAAAGCCGTGTTTCTTCAACTGTGTTGTGAACTCGCGTTGTTCAATAGCTTCTTTATCATGTGTTTTACAGAAAGCGGTGTATACCTCGTAGAGATCCTCGACAGGTATTCTGCCTGTTTTATCTTCGACAAGTGCATTTATTGATTTGAGCCACTCAATGAAGCCGTACACTGGATCCGACTTAGTCAGCCACTTGATTTTTGCGTCTTCAGCTGTGTTCTCATAGCTGAACCTCCCCTTTTCAAGCACCCAGCTGAATGCTGCTATTCCCAACGCAATTATCTGCGGTATTTCACTCCATAGTGTCTTATTGAATTCTCTAATGGGCTGTGCGAAGTTGCCCACAAACTCGACAACGAGCCAGCGTTTCCAAAACGCTTCGTCAGCGTTTTCTACGATTGGTGGCTCGTTTGCACTAAACACGTGCTTGGTGTATGGTAGCCACTTAAATGGCTCTTTGTTCTTTCTATCAATGGTAATGTAGTCCTCACCTGTTAGAACCTTGAAGTACCCTACCTGTGTAATTGCTTTTTTCGGGAGGTCTGGGAAGAAATTGGCGAGCTTCCTATATATTGTAGCTCTTACAAACCTCAGGCTTGGATCTATAAGTTCTTGCAGTGAGACAGCTGAGTAGTTATCACTAGTGAGGATATCCTCTAGGTGCCGGATATATGTGCTTTTGCCCACGTCTCCCTTCTTGCCTTCGGCATCGGTGAGTAGGATCGCCTTCTTGTAGCTCCTTGGGTAGAGGACAAAACCCACTAGTTCAAATAATAATGTCCACTTATCCCCAACCCATTCTTTATACGCATTAAGCGTCTTTGGGGTTGCTTTCTGCACGAAGTCCTCTACTAGCTCTACATCAAGTGCTTTATTCAATAAGTCAACATCTATTCTATGTGGAATATAGTGGAAGACATATCTATCGGGGCTGTGCGGACGACACTCCATTGTCTCCCAATCGAAAACGCAGTTCTTGAAAGCTATTGCCGCTGGCTCATATTTCAATTGCTCTCTTGTCTTATCCTCTAGAATACTCATGACTTCCTTTTTCACTACGCTATATCTAACTCCATAATTCTCGAGATTCAGTAGTTCATATGAATTCTCAAGCCACGCTTCAACCAGCCCCTCACATACAGTATACTTCTTTCCATCCCAACAGTGGAGCCCTAAATCAACATCGTTTACAGTAAAGTTCTTCACATACTTAAAGCTCTCCATGACAGCAGTAGTCAGCAGACTCGATATCTTCGCAACCTTGTTTGTTATTTTCTGCTCTTCCCTCGCCTTCAGTATTTCGAGCACGAGCTCGCGGGGGACACCGAGTTCACTCGCAACAACCACGCTTCTCCGTATTTGCAGGGTTTCAGCAAGCTTTTTCACTCTCTCTACGGCTTCATGCACTCCTAGTACTTTCTGTAGCACTTTCTGTAGCCCGGGCATATCCTTAGCATCAATCTCTAACATCTCTACCTCAAGATCCTGTAGTCTGGTGCCGAAGAGTTCCTCTAATTGACTAGTGTAGGGTGTTAAGTCAATCCCGGCTTTCCTATAACTGTATACTATGCTACTAGCTCTTGCCTTAATTGGATCGGTATCTCCGGTCTCCTCATATAGTGCCTTCAATATCTTGGCTACGGATAGAGGGGATATTCCAGCGTTGGCGGCCCAGCTTGATAGGGATAGCCAAATATTTTGTCTAGTCCCGGGTTTGTAAGCGTCTTTCAACAACTCCTTGGCTCTTATTATATCAGAGTCCTCAAGATCTCTCAGCTTAGTGGCTACTGGTTTAACGGGTTCGGCTTTTTCTAATTCCTCTCCAATCTTCGCGACAAGGACTAGTCCCTCATCTCCATAGATCTCCCTGAATATATCTTCTAGCTTCTTTTCCCCGACAACCGGCTTGGCGGCTACATTATCTAGCTTAACTCCCAGGATCTCCTCTATTTTATTGGAGTAGCCCTTCACATCCAGACCTGCCTTCTCCAAGCACGTTATGAAGGCTACAACTCTCTCCTCTGCCTGTGTCTCTTCAGCCTCTCTTAATAATACATTTAATACCTTGGCGATTGACTCAGGGGAGATTAAGCGGTAAGCAGCCATGTGTGTGAACTGGCAGACTATTTCATTGCGGTACTCGGGCTTAGCCTTGTAGACACGGAGCAATGTATTCTTAATGATTTCAATAGTTGCATTGTCAAGTTCTTTAAACTCGATCTCAACTTCGCCTAGCTCACTGTGTGCAACCCGCTTGGGAGGGGTTTCTTCTCTTAATGCCCCGGTTTCCCTCAATAAACCCATTAATTCGCTCTCAGGGATCTCCCTAATGCCTAGTGTGGGGCTATTGTAGTCGAGGGGTTTTACTGGCTCGACTCCTAGACCAGCCACCATGAGTAGGTTGGGGGCTTGTACTTCGACTTCTCCCTGTGTTATTGGCTTGGAGAGTAGTTTTGAGGCAGTTGCTTTATCTACTATTATTAATGCCTCTACGCGTTCTCCACGCTTCCAGGAAACGGTGTTATTGACTAGCTCGCTGAGAGCCTTGTACTTGTCCAGGGCTTCACGCCTAGCTCTCACAACATAGAGTAGTTTATTGGGGTTGATGGGGAGGCTGGTATTGTTTATTGCTACCCCGCTAAACCCCGCGTCGATAAACCCCTCTGCTAGCTTCTCCTCGGGCAACCTCTTACTGATATCTACTCCGTGTAGTGTTAAAACAGGCTTGCCCCCGGGGTTTACTGGGATAACGTTAAACCCCTTCTCGTAGAGCCTTGACCCTATCTCAATTGCTTGTAGTTGTTCAGGGGTGTACTCCCCTTTCTCCAGCTTTTTCTTTATAATCTCCACTAGGTCTCTCTCACTAAGCCCCATTACTTACCTTCCTCGCTCTCACTACAGTTCCAACATGTAGACGCCTCGAGTAGCGTCTTAACCACGTAGCGGAATTGGGCCTCAGTGAGCCGGTTAATCGGGATATCTCTGAGGTCTCTGTAGGTATAGTGTGGTAGCGTGTGGTTTGAGTAGGCTACTTTATTAGGGGAAACTCGCTTAGTCTTTATTGATAACACGGCCCTTACACGCTAGGTGCGGAATATTCTCCTCTATTTTTCACCTGCTAGTGGCTCGTAGTGGCCTCTCTA
>Ga0326760_1001380_pt1 | contig 10862 bp, 9 predicted proteins | sample GCREP_S_FD_207668 | JGI IMG/M metagenome (GOLD analysis project Ga0326760, IMG submission 207668) | Hot spring sediment microbial communities from Geyser Creek Basin, Yellowstone National Park, WY, United States - GCR.EP_S | ecosystem: Environmental > Aquatic > Thermal springs > Near-boiling...
GTGTATTAAGGTAGTACAGAGCGAAAAGTCTTGAGCCAGTGGAGTAGTAAGGAGGAATAAGGGAGTCACTAAAGCACAGCATTTTAGTGAGGTAACTCCTATTAAGATTTAGCAAAGAGCCGTTGGCCGCCCCGGCCCCCAGGGGGTTTTCATTCAGCATTTCAAGGCCTTGTATAAGAAGCCTCCAAATATTTGAAAACGTGTATTCATAGGATGCAAAGTATATTGAAGCTGAGCCGCATTGCGCAACTTGTCCATGTGTAAAGTAGGGGATTATAATGCTTCTAAACTCCGTAGCCTTATCTAAAAACGCTCTTCTTAACTCAATTAACTTTTGTAAAACCTCTAGCACTCTATCCCTTGTATAAAGCCTTAAAACAGCTGCTACATGATCATTTCTACTCCTCCCAATAGCAATGTAACCAGCATCAGCACTGGCAACTTCATGAAGATACGCTTCAAGTGCTTCAAAAACGTCCTCGAAATAGTGCTTTCCCTCAGAAATCCACCTGTACAAAATCTCTCCTTCAGACTTCACGATCTCTACCAATGCCTTTAAAACATCCTTGCCGTGCTCTTTTGGCATAACTCCCTGGCTCAGCAGGGTCTTTACATGTGCTAGCATAACCATAGCGCTATACTTAGCTAAAATCCTGTCTTCCTCAAGGCTCGAGAAGTAGCTTTCAATAAGGTCTTTTGAAGCTCCCAGGTATATTCTGTACCTAAGAACCATCTACACCTCATCCCATATGCTTAAAGACTATTCTGGTGCCTCACCTTTAGCGCTGTTAAGGCGTAAAACCCGTGCACTGTTATAAAGCCTCTAGCCTCCTCATCTGATGGGTACCAGCCAGTATTGTAGTCTATAAGCTCTTTAGAGTACAAAGAGAACGGGCTGTTTCTTCCAACAATTCTTAGACCTCCTTTAAACACCTTAAGCCTTACCACACCAGTAACATACTTGTTCATAGAGTCTATAACACCCTCTAGGTGAATTCTCATAGGGTCTACCCACAGCCCCTGGTAAACCAGGTCAGCCCACATTTCATCTACACTCTTCTTGAACCGCAACTCCTTTGGAGTAAGAACCATTCTTTCAAGGTCTTGATGAGCTTCAATAAGTGCTAGTGCAGCTGGTGCCTCATAAACTTCTCTACTTTTTAAACCCATAACTCTACTCTCTATGAGATCAATTCTTCCAAAGCCGTGTAGCCCGAGCTCCATATTGAGCTTTTTAATCATTGTTACGGAATCAATTTTCTCGCTGTTGATTTTCATTGGAACCCCCTCTTCAAACTCTATAGTTAAGTAGTATGGATGGTCAGGCGCCTTTTCAGGTGGCACAGTCCAGGCAAAGGCGTCTTCACTTGGCTCTGCCAGGGGGTCGTCAAGCTCTCCTCCCTCTATACTCCTAGACCACAAGTTCTCATCAATACTGTACTTCTTGTGCGTCTCTGGAACCTTATAGCCATACTCACTCAAGATCTTTATATTCATGCTTCTCGTTAGCTTAAGCTCTCTAACAGGTGCCATTATCTTTATGCCTGGCTTAAGAAAGGCTTTGAGGGTCAAGTCAAATCTTATCTGGTCATTACCCTTACCTGTACAGCCATGTGCAACAGCATCAGCCTTTTCCTGAATAGCTATCTCTGCTACCTTCTTAGCTATGAGGGGCCTTGCGAGAGCTGTGCCGAGCGGGTACTTACCTTCATAGAGAGCATTAGCCTTAACAGCTTTAAAGATGTACTCTTCTACAAACTCCTTCTTAGCATCTATGGTGTAGTGCTTTGAAGCTCCAAGCTCATAAGCTCTCTCCTCAACACCCTTTAACTCCTCCTCCTGACCAACATCAACGGTGACCGTGATTACCTCTGCATCATACCTCTTCTTGAGGAGCACTAGTATTGTAGAGGTATCCAAACCGCCTGAATAAGCTAAAACTACCTTCACAATCCATCAACCTTTTCATAAAGCTTTTTACTGGAACACATTTTTCCACTTTCCGAAACATTTATAACAAGAGGTACGGCTTCCGTTACAGGTGATACAAAAGTGTCATCAATATCCCAAGTAGTCACCGAGGTTGTGGCTGGCGATCCTATACTCAGGCAGTGCGTGGCTAGAGGAATTGTTAATTACCGCAAGCTTGCAAAGCTGTTACAGCCAATGATTTCACAAGTATTAGGTAAGGATGTTTCCGTAGATGCAATAAAAGTTGCATTACTAAGATCCTCAAGTAAGATTGGCGAGGAGAAGGGTGTTAGGAGAGAGGTATTAGACATTATAGCTAAATCCTCTGTAGAATTAAGAACAGATATAACTATAATAGTTGTGAGAAGCTCAACCACTAACTACATAACACAACTCCTAACAAAGGTTGTGCAAAGAGCAAGATTTGTAGCAGTTATGCAAAGTGTAATTGCAACAACAATTGTTATTGATAGGGATGCAGCTGAAGAGCTTCTAAAAAACATAAGGAGAGAGGATATTATAGATGTGCAAAGAGACCAAGCAGCAATAGTTATCGTAAGCCCTGAGGAGATAATGAAGATACCAGGGGTTTTAGCATATATAGCCAATGTGCTTGCCCAAAACAATATCAATATAGTACACGTAGAGTCATGCTATACTGATACAATAATAATAGTTTCTAAAAGTGATTTAGAGAAAGCATTCAATGTGATTATGAAGCATATAGAAGGAGCTAAGAAAATGCTTTCCCTATTAAGGAGTTGAGCTCTTACATAGCTATAATATAGTCTTATAATCGTTGTATCATTCATACTCCTCATCGTTACTCAAATTTGCATCTGCTTAGGGTATTTAAGGCCTTTCCATGACCTCTATTGTTTAAAATCTCTTAATTATCATTGATGTGATAATTGTGTTGCAGTCATTCTTGCGGCTTGCAAACGTTCACCAGTGATTAATCTTACGTAGAGCTACACAGTTACGTAAGAGCATTGTAAACTTTAGACTCTAAAACATCAAAAAAGGTGTGTTGTAAAATGTGATGGTTCAATAGTAAGCAGGGCATCTTGGCAAGACTTTGAAAGATTGGTATTAAGTAAACTATGTCATTATTAATAATGCTAACTTACACCTAGATAAAGCCTTGCAAGTTCAGGATGCTTCAATAGCTCCTCGGGATTTCCTTCGTATCTTACTGTACCGCTAACTAATAGATAAGCCTTATCTGCTATTTGTAAGGCTCTTAGGGCATGCTGCTCCACCAGTACAACAGTGAGTTTAAAGACTTCTCTCATTTCAACTACTTTTTCAAGAACCTTCTTTACGTATATTGGAGCCAAGTCTGTAGTTACTTCATCGAGTAGCATTACTTTTGGTTCTTTAACTAGCGCCATTCCTATAGCTAACATCCTTCTCTCGCCACCACTTAAAGTTCCCGCACGTCTATGCTTGAACTCTTTTAGAGCAGGAAACGTGTTATAGACTAGGTCAATTCTATCTAGAAGTTTAGACTCTGGAAGAAGATGCCCAGCAATTTTGAGATTTTCTTCAACTGTTAAACTTGCAAATATGTTATTCATTTGAGGTACATATGCAATGCCTAGCCTAGCTGCTTTATGTGGTGTTATTCCCGTTATATCAGTATCTCCATAGAATACCTTTCCTGAATGTATTGTTGCTAGCCCAGTTATGCTATTGAGTAAAGTTGTTTTGCCAGCTCCATTAGGACCTACAATAACTGTTATTTTATGGGGCTCTGCTTGAAAATTTATATTAAAAAGTACTTTGAGTTTTCCATATCCTGAATACAAAGCACGTGTTCTTAACGTATCTTATTCACCTATGTAAGCCTGTATAACTTTTGGATTCTTTACTACTTCATTTGGCGTTCCTTCTGCTATAATGCTTCCCTTATCCATTACATAAACGTAATCAGCGTAAGGTAAGGCTATATCTATTCTATGCTCTATAACCAAAAACGACACATCCATTGCTTTAAGCAGTCCTCTAATATGCTTAAAGATTTCGCTTGCATAGGCAGGATCTGTACCACCTATGGGCTCATCCAAAGCTATTAACTTAGCTCCCGTAGCTAATGCCCTGGCAACCTCAAGCATTTTTAGTTGTCCAGCACCTAACTTATATGCTTCATAGTCCCAATACTTGTCTAATCCAACTAGCTTTAGTATTTTAAATGCATTTCTCATCTTCTCCTCCTCTTCCCTAATCCATGCATGCCTGAAGGGCGCTATCCAGGGGCTTTCCCCTCTATTCCCCAAAGCTGTAAGAACATTTTCCAGTACTGTTAAAGCTAAGAATGGTTGGGGTATTTGAAATGTTCTAACAAAGCCACTGCGATATACTTTATGTGGCGGCCAGCCAGTAATATCAAGTTTCTCACATTTACTATTATAAGGATTGAAATATACCTTACCCTTGTCTGGCTTAATAACACCTGTACATACATTAATCAATGTTGTTTTACCAGCTCCATTAGGACCTATTAACATTGTTATTGCATTTCTTTTAACCTTAATACTCACATTGTTAACTGCTACTAAACCTCCAAAGCGTTTAACTAGGTCCACAGTTTCTAATATTGCATTCATGATGCTAGTACCCTTTATAAATAGATCAATTACGTTATAAAACAACTAGGAGTTTTTAAATTTAAATTAAACATTTTAAAAATTTAATTAGGTTAAAAATAAATGAGTTAACTTTGTTATTTATACCACTCAATTGTTTCTGTAAGTCCTTTGTAAAGCCCTACTACTTTCCATTCGGGTTTTTCATCAACCTTGACCACAGCCCATATGTCGTAATCTCCCACAGCTCTATCTCCATTTTCATCGAGTTTTATGTACCCTGAAGCACCTATGTATCTCTCTAATATAAGTGGAAGAGCTTCTTTAACAGCTACAGCATCATATTTATTAACAGCGTCTAAAGCTAATGCTATGGTCCAGGCTATGTCATATACGAAGTATGTGTAGCCCATGGGCTCTAAACCCAGCTTCTCTTTCACAAGCTTCCTTATCTTCTCACCATGTGGTGAGACGCCAGGGGATGCCATGGTGTTATAAAAGCCAGTCTTAATTGCCACCTCTGCTATAGCGGGTTCAAGTAGAGGTGCTATAGCTGCAGTACCATCAGAACCCTGCCACTTAACCTCTAATAGAATTGGATATGCCTTAGCAGCAGCAAAGAATGCAGCCGCCTCCTCAAAGCTTATGAGTAGCACTCCAACCTTGTCTTTACCATAAGTAGCTACAGCTTTACTAACAATGTCATTGAGTCTTGATGCCTCAACTGAAAACTCCTTTGCAGCAGGATCGTATCTTATTCCCTCTAAAACACCACAGCTTTCACCACTCGCCTTACATATCTCCTTGAAGTAATCAGTAGTGTACTTAGCTAAACCGTCTCCCCATGTATCACCCCTCCACACTGGAACAACCCACCTTACACCTCTTAACCACATTATCTTAGCTATTGCCCTACCTTGATATACATCATTTGGCGTATATCTCAAGGCCATATCCTTGAGGGCTAGGGCTGGGGATGTAGATGATGGTGATATTATTAGGATATTGTTAGCATTGCAGTAACCTAAAGCCTCAGAAAGCTCAGCACTTGAAGCACCTCCTATGAATATCTTTACCCCAGCTCCGTGCAATGCCATGAGCTTATCTAAGTGAGTTTTTGGATCTGTTGCCGTGTCTTCAATAATAAACTTGATTCTCCAAGCTCTGCCCAATGAAGCTAAATAGTCGTTGATCTCCTTCTCAGCAAGCTCTAGAACAACTTTATACTGCGCTCCAAAGGTTGATAGAACACCAGTGAGAGGTAATAACACCCCTACCTTAACCTCGCCCGAAAGCCCTACAGGAGCTGTAGGCGGGGTTACAGTTACTGTTATAGTTCTAGTTACTTCAGCTGCTGGTGCTGTCACAGTTACTTCTCTAGTTGGTGCTGTGAGATGACCTGCAAAGAATCCTGCAATTATTCCAATTATTAAGAGTACTACCGCTAAAATATATGCTATGCTAGGCCTAGCCATACCTTTATACCCACAATGTATAGTGCTAAGGATAAAGTTAAAAAGTTTTTATGCAATATAAAAACTTTTAAGCAATTCTAGTTGAAGTATGAAGTGTTAAAAGCTTTTAAACCGATTTCAATGTATGGCTCAGTCTTGGTAAGCTAAATAATGATAAAGAATAAGCAAGCTTGAGGGTAATACATTGTTAGACTTAATAATTAAGGCTGTAGCGTATTCTAGCTGTATAGGCATAGGTGCGGCTGCAATAACACTTATATACAACACTACAAGAACTTTTAACTTTGCTCATGCATCAATGGTATCCTGGGGCATGTATATGGTGTTTACATGTACGTACCTCCTCAGCCTCACTCCTTATCACAGCTTACCACTAGCTGCTCTCTTTGGGTCTTTGCTTGGCTTAGCTATTTATATAACGGTGAATAGGAGGCTGCTTAAAGTTAAGGCTAGGGAGATAACACTTATGATGTCAACGCTAGGTGCAGACCTAGTTCTCTATGGCTTTCTTAATGTCTTTTCTGATTACTTACTTAAGGTATACCGGTTGCCCGCTAAATATTTTGTGTTGGAAACGTATGATGTTTTCATAAGATTTGGCGACACTGCGATAAGGCTCATAGGACTTGTTACACCAACATTACTGGCGCTCATTGTGGTGCTGCTACACATGTTTTTAACGAGGACTAAACTTGGCATAGCCATGAGGGCGTCCATAGAGAACCCAGAGCTAGCTGAGTTGAGTGGCATCAATATAGAGATGACCTACATATTAGCATGGCTAATTGGCGGAGCTCTTGCAGGTCTAAGTGGCGGGCTTCTCTCATTAGTTATAACAGGCTACACAGCCGTAGGCATGACTATAGTTGTAAGCTTCTTTGCAGGATCTATTGTAGGAGGGCTGTACTCACTATATGGAAGCATGTTCGGAGGCTTTTTAGTTGGGCTAAGTGAGTACTTAGGAGTAGCACTACTATCCTCTATAGTTGGTGGGTGGATATATGCTTACAAACCTGCCATTCCCCTAGCCATTATGGCGGCTACGTTACTTATTAAGCCAGAGGGTTTAGCAGCTCTTTTAAGGGGTGGTAGAAGCTAATGGAATTACCTCCAATAGCTTTACAAATAATACTGAATTTCTCAATAGGCTTAATAGTTACAATAAGCTTAAACTTAGAAGTAGGGTTCCTAGGTATACCGCAATTCGGCAGGTTGCTAGCCGTAATAGCGGGGGCTATAGTGGCGGCTGCTGTGCCTGGCAGAATACTAGCTGCTTTTATGGGTTTGCCTTGGGGTGCTGAGTATGCTTATCATCTCTATAACTTTGGCATTGTTGCTAAAATTAATGAAGTTTTAGCATCAAGCCCTGCTCTCTCCATAGGAATATTCTTTCTCACGTTAATACTTGCAGCTGCTATTGGGGGGGTTATCGGGTACCTATGTGCTTACCCAGCACTTAGGCTTAGGGAAGCATACCTCGGAATAACACTTTTAGCCTTTGGTGACTTGCTTATGAACATAGCCTGGAACTATGACCCCCTTGTCGGCGGCACAACTGGCGTATGGGTAATAGACCCATTTAGATTTGTAGGCACCGGTGGAACTAGGTTTACATTCTCAGCTCTTCTCATACTTACAATAGCTATAGCAGTCTTTCTCCATGCTGAGCTTTTAGCCAGATCCCCATATGGCCGAACTCTTAAAGCTATTCGAGATGCGGAAATTGCTGCAAGTGTCTATGGTAAGGATATAGTCAAAATGAGAGCACATACATTAATAATAGGAGGAGCTATAGCTGCTTTAGCAGGAGCCCTCTGGGCTCTATTCACAGGAAGCATGAAAGCGAACACCTATACAAGGCTTACCTGGACTTTCTGGCCATGGGCATTCATGATGCTAGGAGGCACGGGAAACAATCTAGGTGTACTACTTGGTGTACTTCTTTACACAGTCGCCAGAACAGTAATAATATTATATAAGGGTGCTCTCACAGCTATAATACCTATAGAGCCTGAATGGCTTGAGTACATAATGATAGGATTAGTAATAATTATAATAGCCCTCTTTAGACCTCAAGGCATAATACCAGAAAAACCCGTCTTAACTCTGCCTAAAAGTAAAATAAAAACAATAGCAGAAAGTTTGAAAGAGTACCAATAACTCACAATTATTGATTAATACTTAACCAATGTCAAGCACATTCATTCTTGCTCACTTAGATGCTCTAATGAATGCACCTTTTTAGTAACATTGCAAAATTGTTAATTAAGGTACTGGAGGCAAGGACACTTGGAGAGGAGGTAAGCGCATTAATTGTTAAAATAATTTAAAGAATTCCCTTATGGCGTTTCTATACACCTTCGCACCATACAGGACTTCTTCTATACTTATTTTTTCTTTATTTGTATGTGAGAGTTCTGACTTTCCAGGGCCGTAGGCAACTATATTACTTGTACAACTTTGTAAGAGGTTCATATCACTTGTTCCTAACTTATAGACAAACCTAGGCTTTTCACCTTCTATTATAATGGCTCTAGTGAGTGCTCTAACAATAGTGTTGGTAATAGAGGTTTTAACAGGATGTGTATAGTCTAAAACGTTGTAAGAGCAACTATTGAATTGTGAGACCAGATTTTGTAAATAACTATCAACATTTTTAAGCGTGTCCTCTATACCTATCCTAAGGTCTACGATCATATAACCCTCATTAGGATATATACTATACCCTAATTCTACGTCATCACCACAGCGTATTGACAGAATTGTAGCTGTAGTGAACTGAGCTTTAAATATACTGTACTTCTCCTTAATCCTAGTCCAAATATTTATAAGCTTCTCGTATACAGGAGGCTCTAAGGGTGGTGACGAGGAGTGGCTTGGTATTGACAAGCACCTTATCATTACCTTCATGCTCCCTCTATAACCCAAGACAATAGAGTTATTACTGGGCTCTCCAACAATTATTCCGTCAGTTCTAAAGCCACGTTTTATGAGTTCCTTAGCACCTCTACTATCTCCTTCTTCTCCTACAGCAGCAATAACGTATACCTTGTGTTTATTTAAGTCCGTGTCTTTCATGGCTAAAGCAGCTCCTATGAACATTGCTACGAGAGGGCCTTTAGCATCTACAGCTCCCCTGCCTCTAACAGCATCATTTTCTACCTCTATTGGTAGCTCTCCAGGAACAGTGTCAATATGCCCTATTAGTGCTATTGACTTTTTGCCATAGCCTATCTCTATAATGAGATTTCCAGCATCATCGGTATATACAGTGTCAAAGCCTAGGCTTTTAGCATAGCCTTGCAGTACTTTTACAGCTTTTTCCTCATGACCTGTAGGGCTATAGGCTTTCAGAAGGTCAACTAACATATCTAGCGCTAAACTCCTCAATGCATTTTCCAATGGTCTCCACCGCGTAGTTTATATCATTTATAGTTATGAGGTATGGTGGCAATAGTCTTAAGACAGTTACTCCAGATTTGAGAGCAAGTATTTTGTCTTCTTGAAGGCATTTTATTACCCTAGTCGGTTCAAATCGCAACTCTATACCTATCATTAGCCCAGCTCCTCTAACCTCTCTCACCATTTTCGCATCCCTAAGCATGGCCTTCAATGAGTTAATAAAGTATAGCCCTTTCTCCATTGCTTGCCTAGGCACAGCATCTTGAAGTAAAACCTCAGTACTTGCTTTAACGGCAGCACATGCCAAGGGGTTTCCTCCATATGTTGAACCGTGAAGCCCAGGCTCAATTTTTGACACTAATTCCTGCGGTAGAAATGTTACACTAACAGGAAAGCCTCCACCAATAGCCTTACCCGCTAGCAAGATATCAGGAATGACATTGTATTGCTCAAAAAGCCATGTTGTTCCCGTTCTGCCGAAACCTGTTTGAATTTCATCAATTATAAGCAGGGCCCCAGTTTCACTTGTTTTTTCACTAAGGGCTTTAGCAAATTCTTTTGATGCGACATTCACTCCTCCCTCGCCCTGTATGAGCTCAATTATAACAGCAGCTGTGCTATTATCAATAACTTTCTCAACATCTTCAACGCTATTAAACCTTGCCTGGTACACCTCTGGAAGAAGTGGTTCAACGCCTTTTCTGTACTTCAAGTTTGAAGTTACAGAAAGAGCTCCAAAGGTTCTGCCATGAAAGGAGTTAGTGAAGTATACAATTTTCTTCCTATTACTAACAGCTCTTGAAACCTTCAATGCAAAGTCAACAGCCTCACTACCACTGTTCAAGAGGTATACATACTCAAACTTTTTTGGCACAATTTTTGAGAGCATTTCTAACATTTCTTCTCGAATCTTAACTCTAAATGATGTAGAAGCAGTTGTAACTTTACTCAATTGCTCAATAAGAGCCTTAGTGATGTGCGGGTTTCTGTGCCCTAAGAAGGCAACACCGTGACCTGTGTGCATATCGAGATACTTATTGCCATTAGAATCCCAGACATACTGGCCTTCAGCATAAGCTATTTCCAAACCTCTGTCCTCGTAAAACATGAGGTACTTTAACATAGCGTCACCTACACTAGCTCCTTAGCACTCTCTACAACTTTGCTTATTTAATTAGTACTTACCTTCTTATCTGAGCCTTTATGTACTCTGCAATCTTTAAATGAACCTTCACGCCGGTAGCTGCAACCGTGTTCTTAAACTCTGGAACAGCGTTTATCTCGTTTACTACATACCCCCTCTCTCTATCTTCAAACACATCTATACCAGCAATTTCAACACCTATTAGCTTTGCTGTTTTGAGTATAAGCTCTCTGAGTTCCTCATCTATTTTAGCCGGCTCTGCCTTGCCCCCTCTAGCGGTAT
>Ga0326760_1001381_pt1 | contig 10859 bp, 14 predicted proteins | sample GCREP_S_FD_207668 | JGI IMG/M metagenome (GOLD analysis project Ga0326760, IMG submission 207668) | Hot spring sediment microbial communities from Geyser Creek Basin, Yellowstone National Park, WY, United States - GCR.EP_S | ecosystem: Environmental > Aquatic > Thermal springs > Near-boiling...
CTGTAGAAAATTTAATAGGAAAATTAGAAAAGTTAAAAGAACTGTATAAAACCTCTATTTAATTTTAAGCCCCGGTAGCTCAGCTGGAAGAGCGGCTGCCTTGTATGGCAGCTGAGCAAGCAGCAGGTCGCGGGTTCAAATCCCGCCCGGGGCTTTTTAAAATTATAAAAAATATGGCTCTTCAATAACCATTGTAATTTCAATTTCTATTTGGAATTGTTTATATGTAGCTTAAAATTATGAAATCTATTTTAGAAAAGGAAAGTGCAAAGTGTTTTTATAGCAGGGTTTAGAGTTACAAAATTTTCCTTAAATAGAATTAAAATTACTAAGCCAAAATTGCTGTAGATACTCAAAATTTATTTCAAGAGATTTCAAAAAATATTACTATGCTGTCTAAACAATCTATTAAACAATAATAATTTGTTCTGATGAAACACTGAAAAGTGAATTGAAAGTAATGTAAAAATTAAGAATTGAAATGTATTTGTACAAAATATAGAATGTTTTAAATGGACCGGGCGGGATTTGAACCCGCGGCCTTCTCCTTGCGAAGGAGACGCTCTTCCACTGAGCTACCGGCCCATAATTTGCAAAAATAATTATGATAGTAAAACTTAAAATTCCTCCACGAATAAAGATTTTAGAGGCATTGGGATCTATAGCAGATAAAAGAATAATTGTTTTAGATGAAAAAAGAGCAAAGGTAATTTCATCGGAAAAAAATAAAGAATATTTTGTTTATTTAGATTTAGAAAAAAATGTTGTATTTAGCGATGATAATGGAACGAAATTGAAAGGATATATTGGTTATCCAATAATTGCTTTTTTAATGATTAAAGGAGTTCTTCCTTTTGATGAAAGAATTGCAAGCGTGCTTTATCAAATTCCTTGGAAAAGATTAAACGAAAAATATAAAAATTATTCGATAGTTGAAAAAATTGTAAAAGATATTGCAAAGAAAAGAGGAATAGAAACAAATTTTTTAGAAAATTTTGTAGAGGAAGTTATGAAAAAAATTTCAAACTTATCTTTGTTTTATGATCCTTCTCTAGAAAAAAATAAATAAAGTTATGCAGTTTCTACTTTAAACTTTAAAAACCTGTTTATTACAAAGTTATATAAAAGTGCTACTATTAAACCACTTACAAAGCCTATTGCAAAAATTACTATTAAAGTTATTGGTATTGCTATTACAGACAGAGCTGCCAAAATAGGTATTGGTAAGAAAGTTGCACCTAAGGCAAGCTCTATTGTTAGAAGTATTGCTGCTGTTATTACACTTGTTATTCCATAGAACAAGCCAAAAGTTACGTAGTCCACCTTTTTTACTTCTTCCATAATTTACTTTTTTAACTACTTAAAATATGCGCCGGCCGGGATTTGAACCCGGGCTTTCGGCTTGGGGAGCCGATGTCCTTCCTCTAGACTACCGGCGCATAAAAAGGTAAAAATAAAATATTTTATGAAAATATTTGATGATTTAAGAAAAGAAATAGAAAAGACACAAGTAGTAATTCTAGCTGGGGGAACTGCAAAAAGAATGGGAAAAATAGATAAACCAAAAGCACTTTTAGAACTAACTAAAGAGAAAACACTGCTAGATTATGAGATAGAACTTTTTGCAAGTTGCGGATTTAAGAAATTTGTTTTTTTGCTTGGATATATGCATGAAAAGATAGTAGAACATATAGAAAGAAAAAATTATAAAAGTTTTTTAGATATAGAAATTTCAATTGATCCTACAACAGAAAATTGGGGAAAAGGAAAAGCAATAAAATATGCATATGAAAATGGAAAAATTAAAAGAGAAAGATTTATAGTTACCTTTCCAGATGATTTAAAACTTGACAAATCTTTACCACTAAAATTATTACTTCAACATTTAACTGTGAAGGATAAAAACATCTTGGGAACTATAACATTAGCAAATAGCATAGAGTTTCCATTTGGTGTTGCAAGAGTAAATGAAGAAGGAAAAGTAATTTCTTTTATAGAAAAACCATTAGTTAATACTTTAACAAGCATTGGTCTATACATTTTTGAACCAGAAGTTTTAGATTTGGTCTCAAAATACATAGATCTAAAAGTTCCAAAATCAATAGAACTTGAAGAAATAATACTGCCATTGCTTGCAAACAGCGGACAATTATATAGCTTAATAGTTCCTCATGATATTTGGATTGCAATTAATGACATAAAAGCTTATGAAAAAGCAAAGAAATTATTCTCTTAATAGTTAAACGATAAGGATTAATATTAAAAGATATTTAACATCCTCCGTAATCTTGATTAATATGGGACTAAAAAATTTTCTACAAGCAGTAGTAATAATTTCGATAATCAGCACTTCACTATCTTACAACATCGAATTCTACGTTAGAGATATAAACGGTAATCCGATAGAAAATGCAACTATCATTATTTCCTCTGTACAACTACCAAGAGATCCTGTTACAGATTGCAATGGTTTTACTTCTGCTGAATTACCACAAGGAACGTATAGTATCACAATTAGAAAAGGTAATACAGTAGTTTCACAAACAATATATATAAATTCGGATAGAAAATTAATTTTTAATTTAAATCCTGAGTTTTATATATCAATAGAGCCTATTAATGGCAGTGTTCTAGTTTTTAGAAATTATTGCTATAAAAGTTTTACAAGTAATAAGCACCTCATTTCAGCTTTTACAAACGATATCTTTGAATTTTATGCAGTTGAAAAATCTTTAACTATTTTTGAGAAATGGGAATATGAAAATAAGGTAGAATATAGCTCTTATTTAAAAATTGTACCAAATAAAAATCTATACATTAAAGCATATTTCAAGAATATAGATATAAAATTGGATGAAATTATTAGACAACTTGCAAACATACAAGAAACTTTAAACAAAATATTGAATAATCAAAATGATGCAAGAGAAAAGTTAAAAGAAATTCTGGCAAAGTTAGATTATTTGATCAAAGAGTACGAAAAAATTAATTCTAAGCTAGATCTAATCAATCAAAGCTTATCAAACATATACTCACTATTACTACAGATAAAATCAAAAATAGCCTCTATAAATAATAAGCTAGATAAAATACTGGACATGTTTCCAGAATTGAAAAATGAAATACTTGAAGTAAAAAGTAAAATTTCGCAACTTGAGGAAAAGATAACAAAAAAACTAGAAGAGATTGAAAAAAAATTAGAAGAAATATTAAATGAAATAAAATATATAAAAGAAGAGCTAAACAAAATATTGAATAATCAAAATGATGCAAGAGAAAAGTTAAAAGAAATTCTGGCAAAGTTAGATTATTTGATCAACTTATATCAATATATTAAGGATATTTTGCTAAATCAGTCTTCGGAATTTTCTCAAAAGCTACTTTTAATTTCGAATAATTTAGAAGAAATATCTAATAAATTAGGAGAAATAAGGGGATTTTTCCCAGAGTTAAGAGATGACATTGACAAAATAAAAACAAAGATTGATAAGCTTAAAGAAGAAATTATTAATAAAATTGAAGAGATAAAACACACAATTTATTCCTCAAAAGACGAAATTATAAAAGCTCTATCTAGCAAAATAGAAAATCTAAAACTAGAAATTTATAACAATTATATTTCAAAATTAATAGAACTAGAAAAAGCGAAAGAAGATTATTGTATAGAAATATTGAATGATGATTACGAAAAATTATACTCAGGCAATTTTATTCTGTTATTAAAAAATTGCGGAGAAAAAAATTTGACAAACGTAAGAATTACTCTTAAATATTTAGATACAGCAATAATCAGAACTATAGACTTAATATATCCGCACGAAATAAAATATCTAATTATTCAATTGCCAAGAAAAGCAAATAGTTATGATATTTATGTCTATGTATCTTCCATAAACGCATCAACAGAGAAAAACGTAAAAGTTTCTTTTTCACAAGCAAAAGTTTATATTGAAGTTCCTGAAATAGTATTTAAAGAAAAGGAAAAGGAATTTTTCATTAAACTAATAAACTTTGGAAGAGAAGAGGTTACAGATTTCTTGAGAATCGAACCTTCTTCACATGTTATTGTTGATGGGGAAGATAAAATTACAATTTATCCACATCAAGAAAAATATGTGAAAATAAGAGTAAGATTATTAGAAGAGAAAAATTTTGAACTAAAATTCTCTTTTGCAGGAAATGAAATTGTAAAAGAGTTTGTCTTTGAAAAAGAAAAGTTTGACCAAATATTTATATATCTGCTTTTAGCAATTTTAATAGCAATTATTCTGTTTTTAATATTTAAAACGTTGTAGTTTTTCTTTTACTAACTTCCTTTTCAAGAAAGAAAAATACAGTAGAGTGCTTTCTCCCTTCTAACAACATTTCAATCGCTTTTTTTGCTAATAAAATGTCTTCATACTTTCCAATTATTGAAATTGTATTTCCATACACAGAAATTTTTGTATTTGTAAGCTCCTCAATCTTTCTTCTTACCTTTCCTTTTTTTCCGATAATTCTTCCTTTTAATTGAATCATTCTATTTCTACTTCTAGTAAATTCCTTTATGTTCAATATTTCAAAGAAGTATTCATCACTAGATAAAAGCATTGCATCTTCGACTTCAAAATTTTTTCCTAAAGCTTGAAAAATCAATTTTGCTCTTAAAATCTTATAAGGTTCTCCTTCAATTATGTAAGAATCTTCTTCTTTTTTTATTTTAACATCTAACTCATTACAAATTTTTTCTAATACCTTTTCATCTATTTTCTTTTCAATTTTTTTAGGTAAGAAAACTACATCTATCATATTATGAATGAAGAAACAAAAAAATTTATTTTAAAAATTGCAAGAAAAGCTATTGAGAACTATGTAAAATACAGGAAAATAATTAAAGTAAATGAATATCCAAAAGAATTGGAAAAGAAAAGAGCTGTATTTGTAACAATTCATAAAAATAATGAATTAAGAGGATGTATAGGAAGCTTGGCAGATTTGCCAATTATTGAAAATCTTATAAATGCTGCTATTTCTGCTTGTGAAGATCCGAGATTTTTGCCTCTGCAAGAGGAGGAACTAGATAAAATAAAAATTGAAGTTTCTATTTTAAGTGAATTTAAAAAAAGTAGCATAGATGAAATAAAGGAGTTTAAGCATGGAGTATATATAAAAAAAGGATTAAAAAGTGCGATATTTTTACCACAGGTTTGGTATGAAATTCCAGAAAAAGAAAAATTTCTTTATTATTTATGCTTAAAAGGAGGAATAAATCCAAAGGAATTGAAAGATTGTGAAATTTATACTTTTGAAGCGGAAATAATAAAAGAATAAATAAATTATGCCCGGGTAGCTCAGTGGTAGAGCGGCCGGCTGTTAACCGGTAGGTCGCAGGTTCAAATCCTGCCCCGGGCGAAAACAACTTTAGAAGTTTTGCAATAAAAATTGGCTCTAAATTAAAATAGTTTTATGAAAGGTGCTTCAACTTTTATTGCAACAGTTCTTCTAGTAATCGCTACAATTACAATAGGATTAGGTGTTTATTGGTGGTATAAGTCAACTATCTCTCCTGTTTTAGAAAAAACTGGTGGAAGTGCTCAATCTCAAGCTCTTTGTTCTTTGGCATCTATAAGAATGTTGAGAGAAATTCTTATTGTGATTCTTATGGGAATATAAGTTTTTATATAGAAAATGGAAAAGTAAAACTATCTGATTTATTTGTTGACGTATATGCAGAGTAGTATATTGGAAGTTTTAAAATTTATGATAAGTATGAAAATGAAATAAAAGAAATCGATCCAAATAAAATTTAAGAGTTTTTGTTAAAGTAAATGAAAGTAAGAAATCTTATACAATAAAAATTAGAAATAATTGCAATTTAGAAAGTTCTTTAACAATAAAATGCAATTGGTTAGAAGGTTGGTTTTATAGAATTCCAATTTTAATAAATAATACTGCTTCCTCAAATTTACAAAATGTAGAAATAAATTTAGATAGTTTGACATTAATTTCTGATGCAAAATTAGGAAGAGATTGTAGTGATATTAGATTTACTGATAGTGGTGGAATAAGTTTATTAAATTATAATATAAGTAATTGCAATTCTGAAAATACAAAAATTTGGGTAAATATAACTATTCCAGCAAATTCAAACAAAACAATTTATTTGTATTATGGAAATCCAAGTGCAAGTTCTTTAAGCGATTTTTCCCTTATAACTCCGAGATATATTGGGACGGAATTTTATTCAACTTGTTTATCAGATGCAAACTTTAGAATAGTTTCTTATGATGATAATAATGTAATAACTATTTATAGGAGTGATACTTGGAGTTTAGTAGCAAGTACAACACTTAATAGATTTGGTACCTATTCTTACTATTGTAATTCTAACAATCCATTCTTCATAAATTCAACAAAACCTATATCTGTCATTTATGATAACACTCCTCTTTCATATGATTCTGACGATGATTTCACAAGTGTCTATACAGATAAATTTTGGGTTAGAGTCCCAAGACATTTATGGATTTGTAGTTATGATAATAACAATTTCATAAGAATTCAAGACAATACACTAAACAATGTTTGGAGTGGAACCTTAAATGAGGGTGAGTGTTGGTATTCTTTATCTTTATCTGCTAAATTTTACTATATCAATGCAACTTATCCAGTAACAGTTCAGTTTGGATTAGAGGATAACGATATATATGGAATTGTTTATGGTAAAACATTTCCAAATGGAACACAAGTTTATTACTTTTACTCTTATGGTTATACAATAGTTTCTTCTCTATACACAAACACTAATGTAAGAATAGAAAATTTGCAAACTGGAGTAGGCAACTGAAGTGGAACATTAGTAAATGAAGGTGATTATGTAAGAGTACAGCAAATAACAAGTTTTTCAAGTAATACTCCTGAATTTGTAAGAATGAGAGTAATTTCAAATAAACCAGTAATAGTTTATACTGAGGGGAGCTCATATAATTATGGTTCTGAACAAATTCTAAGCATTAACGGAAAAGGAGCAGGTACATACTTCGTTTTTAGAGTCGGAAGTGGTACGAGGTATATAAGAATTATTGGAGCCGAACCAAATACTAATGTTACTATTAGTGGATGTATTTCTGCAAGTGTAACATTAACAAAAGGACAGCAAGTTGAATATTCTTGTGATACATCTTGGAGATTAGTTAGAATTAATTCTACTAAACCGGTTTTAGTTTTTGAGCGTGGTTATTCTGTTGGCGAAGGTATATCGATAGTTTTTCCATATAGATACACTTCTCCAGAACCAACAATTAGTTTAGGCTTGGAACAACCTTTGAGTAATATTGTAGAACAAACTCACTATTCATATTAAAAATTTACTTTAAATTTAAAACTCGTATCCCAATATTCGCAACCAAATTTTTTGTCATAAATATAATTCAAAATTGTAATACATTGAGAAGTAAAATAAGCAGTATTTCCTAAGGAAATTATTTCTCCGTATTTTTTTGCAATATCAAAATGTTCTTTTTCTAGACCTAAAAAATCTCCCAAAACAAAAGCACTGTTTTTTTCCAATTTTGCTTCTTCGACATTTTTTCCACTTTTATCTAATATAAAAATTTTAAAATCTTTATATTCTTCTAAAACTTCTTTTAATCCATTATCATCTACATAAACCCCTTTCAGAACTCCTTTTTTTCCTTTTTCATGTTTCCATAAGGCAATTCTTATCAAACTTCCGACATCCTTTTTGCTCCATGGAGTTTCCAAATTTGAAACAATTTTTATTCTTTTTGGAGGTTTTGGAGGTCCATAAAGTAAAAGATTAAATTCAACGTCTTTTCTCAATCCATTTGAAATAAAAAATGCATGAATTATTGAATGAATAGCAATATCTAATCTTCCTGCTTTATAGAAATCTTTTATTTTTGAAGTAGTAAAGCCGTGCGAAACTAAAATAAAAACTCTCATAATATATTTTGCTTTGATGTTAATCATTATGGAATATATTTTTTATATATCAAAAATTCAGTATGATGGAAAAAAAATGGGAAATTCTTCTCTACAATAGTGAAAATTTTGGAGGAATTGCACACTGCAAAAAACATAATGTAAGATGTATAGTAGAAATTGAAAGGAAAGGTGAAGGAATTGATCTAACTTACTATATACCTCGACAAGAACATTTCTATACTAATTTAGCATCAGGAAAATGTAAAAGCTGTTACTACTTTAGTATAGAATTAGAATTAAAAAATAATTGTGAAGTAAAAGCATTATACTGCTTTAGAAGAGGGAATAAATTAAGATTAACACCAGTTTGTAAAGATAATGAAGGAAGAATTAACTATCTAAAACCAATAGAAGTAAAAATAAAAAAAGAAAAGATTAGATATGAAAAATGAGGAAAAATGAATTAAAAAGATTATACAAATTGATCAAAGAGTCAGATGAAGAAGTAAGAGAGATTTTCAGATCTAACGAAATAGAAATAGATAATTTCGAACCCCCAAGAGTTTATGTTGGAAGTTTTTGGCCTTCTGCTAATAAAGAAGGAATTTATTTTCCTTTCTTAATATTAAATACAAAGGATAAAAATAGAATAATAAAAAAAGAACTTTACTCTTACTATTATATTAAAGTTTCAAATATTAAACCAGAAAAGTTACATAGAGATTTAAAAAATTTTATAGAAATGTTGCTCTCAATACTTGCAAAAGATTATAAGGACAAAACTATAATTGAATGTTTTAAAATATCAATAAAAGATTTAGAAAGTGCATATAGAAATTGCAAGGATTATGTAAGGGAAATATATCTATCTCTTTAAAAATATTATGTTCCATGGCATTGTACAATGAAATTCCAAAATTCTCAAAATGTCCAAAATGTGGTAAACCTGCAAGAATTAAGTTTGTTCCAAAAGAAATCAGTGATAAAACAGTTATTTCTATTAAAGTTTATGAATGCGAATATTGCGGTTATAAAGGAGAAAGATTTTAGGGGAAAAAACGATAAAAATTTCTTTTAATAATGTAAAAACTGTAACAAATTCTTTTTTCAAATCTTCAAAGCTTATTTTCTGTTTTTTTAAAGTTAAAAAAAGTAGAGAAGAAAAAAATCTAAAAATAAAAGAAATGTAAAAAATTGCCTCTAAAGATGAAAATTGTAAAATAAGAGATGAAAGAAAAGAACCTAATGCTAAAAAAATGCTACTGATAAAAGATAGTAAACCTATTTCAAACTTTGAAGAAACAATGTTGGAAATATATGAATTTGTACCTATTGAAAAAACTCTCCAAGCTATTCCAGCAATAATGCTATAAAATAATATCAAAATATAATTTTTTGTAGTTACCCAAAAAAGAGGAATTGTAGAAATTAAAAATGTTGAAAAAAACAGCAAAGTTTTAGAAGAATGTTGCTTAGAAATTCTAAGTATTGAGGGGAAAAACAAAATAAAGGATATCACTTCAATTATACCGACTAAAGACCATTCAAGCGCAGAAAATTTTAAAATTTTTACTATGAAGATTGAAAAAAATGGAGATGCAATACCTACAGAAAAATAAAAAATTGAGTAAATTATTAAAAATTTTTTAAATTCTTGAGAAAGAAAAATAGAAAATTTTTCCTCTCTTATTTTTACTTCTATTTGAGATAAAATTAAAAGAGAAAATAAAATTGCTGAAAAAGGTAGAATAAAAAGGAAATATTGAAAACCAAAACTTTTTATCATTATTCCAGAAATTAGTGTTGATAAAATGTAAGATATTGCATAAGTTAAATTTTCAAAGCTAAAACCGCTTACATTTCCTTTAAATTTTGAAATTAATATCCAAGAGTAAAGAAGGTATGAAATTCCTCCTGTAATAGAAAAAAATAGTATTGAAAAAAGTAATGAAATAAAAGATTTGAAATAAAAAAGCAATAGAAAAGATACTCCATAAAGAAATAGAGAAATCTGAAATGAAACAAAAGATAAGTTTTTATATTTTGAAAGGAAAATTGAAGCAATAAAACCAAAAGCACTACTAAAGTTTAAAATTCCAATAAGTTTTCCAATTATATTTTCTGGAAAATTTAATGAATAGAGATAAAGAGAAATGAATGGAAAAATTAAATTGTTTGCAAAATTGAACAAAAATGTAAAAAGATAAATTTTTTCCATTATTAAATTATGTCAATCTTTAAGAGCTATGATATTAGAGGAATTTATCCAAAAGAAATAAATGAAGAGATATTTAAAAAAATTGCAAAATCAATAATAACATTTTTTAAAGATATAAGAAAAGTAATTGTTGGAAACGATTGTAGAATTTCTTCCAATTCGCTAAAAGAAAGCATAATTTCTGCTCTTTCAAATTACAGTTTAAAAATTTACGACGTTGGACTAATTTCTACTTCAACTTTTAATTTTCTTGTAAAAAAATTTGATCTAGGTTTAATGATTACAGCAAGCCATAATCCAAAAGAATATAATGGATTAAAAGTTTATTACAAAGGAAATGAAGTTGGATATGAAGATGGATTAAATGAAGTAGAAAAAATTTTTAATTCTGGAAAATTTTTTGAAGAAAATAAAAAAGCAAAAATAATAAATGCAGAAAAATTGAAGGAAAGACACTTAAGATTTTTAATAAGAAGGGGGGAAAATTTAAAAAATTTGAAGATCGCAATAGATTTTTCTAATGGATGTGCAAACGTTATTTTTAAAGATTTTTTAAATTCTTTAAAAATTGAAAAAATTTATTTGAATGATAAAATAGATGGAAATTTTCCAGCTCACGATCCAGAACCAAATGAAAAAACATTAAAAGAATTAATAGAAATTGTTAAAAAAGAAAATTGCGATTTTGGAGTTGGATTTGATGGGGACGCAGATA
>Ga0326760_1001383_pt1 | contig 10852 bp, 7 predicted proteins | sample GCREP_S_FD_207668 | JGI IMG/M metagenome (GOLD analysis project Ga0326760, IMG submission 207668) | Hot spring sediment microbial communities from Geyser Creek Basin, Yellowstone National Park, WY, United States - GCR.EP_S | ecosystem: Environmental > Aquatic > Thermal springs > Near-boiling...
CCTCCTTTACCTGCGCGGCGTTTGTGAAGCCGACGGGCGCCGCCACTGCGAAGGGCAGCTCGCCGCCGCCTCTGCAGTGCTCCACCACGGCGAGTAGGGCGGTGGGGGCGTTGCCGACCACCACGCCAGCCGCGCCAACCCTCCTCAAGACGCACAACATGCCCGCGTACGACTTTGTGACGCCAGAGGCGCCGTTGGCGCAGTCCAGCGCCACATGTATGAGGCTTCGGTCGTACCGAAGGCCCGCCGCAACCATGTGGACGTCCGCGGCGACGGGGCCGCCCAGCCACTCCCTAAACGCGTCGGCCAAGTCGTCGGAGATGTAAAGAGCCTTGGCCACGTCAAGGTTTCCTGTGGCGTATGCGGCCCGCGCCCTCAGCCTGTCCCTCCAGTCGGAAAGGTCCAGGCCCAGAGCCGACGCCACCGCGTTGAGAGACTCCACCTCTATCTCCTCGGGGTCCAACACGTAGGAAGGGGACTCAGCCCTCAACGCCGCCTGTATCCGGGCCTTGAGGGCTTGGTAGACAAGAGGCGAATCCCCCAGAGGCGGCGTCACGTAGACAAGCCTGCCGAATGTGCTCCTCTGCCACCTGCCGACCTCTACGCCCAGCTCGCCAAGGATGTCGCGGTATACGTGGTTCCCACTTCCCAGAAACGCCAACGCGACGACCACAAGCCCCTCGCCGTTGCGCATGAGGTCGCGCCAGTTGGGCTCTGCATACTCGTTGTACCCAACCCGCACAGGCACGCCCAAGTCCTTCTCGAGACGGGAAGCCAGCCTCTTCATCAACTCGTTGAAGTCGCGCCTCCGCGAGCCGTGGTTAACAACGATAACCTCCATGCATCCGCGATATGCCCTATTTTTAAATATTGGCCTATAATCCATTCAATAAATCTATCGGTAACGCAACGCGTGTCCGCAGATGAGTATAGTGAATTTAAGTGGGATTTGTATCCTTACTAAATGCCAAGCATCCTGCCGAATAAAATTAAGGAAATTTGGTCAAGAGATGGAATTTTGGCACGTATATATTACCAGGAATATCGAGGACCCGTCGTGAAGACGCTAGTAATTGAGTTACCAGGAAAAACCCAAGCACTGAGCACAATGGATGGTTTCAAGGAAATATCCTTCGCATGCAATAATTACGCACCGCCTCAATTATGGAAGTGGCTCCATGAGCCGGGAAATAGGGAGACCTACCTCAGGGAGTTACTAAAAGAGCTAGGGCTCCGTCTCGAGGATGGCGCCTGCCTAGGCACCGGCGTCGACATGGATAACGTAGTCGTTAAAACCGTGGAGTACTCAGGACTCTGGGTCACGTCCTTCGTGACCGCAGGCGTCAAGACAAACGCGATGAGGGCAGGTCTTGATGAGGCGCAATGCGTTGAGGAGGCCGGAAAATTCACGTGTAAGGATAGGGAGGGTACAATAAACGTAATACTACTGACCAACGCGAAGCTGACGGCAGGCGCCATGGCTAGGGCCCTGATAACAATAACAGAGGCAAAAGTAGCCGCGCTCCAAGACCTAGACGTAAGAAGTAGCTACAACCCGAAGGCGCAGGCAACGGGGACCGGGACCGACAATGCAATAATAATTTCGGGCTGGGGACCATTAATAACGTACACTGGCGGGCATTCAAAGATCGGCGAGTTGATGGCGAAGACCGTATACGAAGCCGTTAAGGAAGCCACAATTAGGGGTAGCGAAGGCTCTGATTTTTAAGTTCCGTATAAAGAAATGCTTATATATGGGTTATATCTCCAATTCTTATGCATGGGCGGGAGTTACGTGGGCTGTCACGGACTCAGTTGGTAGTTGCCGCGGTTTTAGTGCTAGCACTCGCCGTAGCCGCGGCATACCTCATCATCCACCATAAGCCCAAGGCCCCAACAAGCGCTCCAGCAACCACTAGCGTTAATGAATTGATCGCATACTCCTCGCCAAATTTCGTAATGTACCCCGTAAATGCAAATACAATAATTATCAATAACTACGGTGAAAACATTACGTTAAGAATACCGACAGGTAAGATCGTGGCCATGAATACGGTGGCTCTCCAGGTATTGATAGACATAGGCGCTGGTAACCACGTTGTCGGCGTTGAGGGTTACGCGACGAAGCTCCCATGGCTATTTGGAAACTATAGTAACTTACCGGCGTTGAGCTCCGGCATGTGGTCGATTAACTACGAGGAAATAGTTAATCTAAAACCGGATATCGTGATAACCTGGAGTTATATATTACCGCAGGTCAGGCAGAAGCTACAAGCCTTCAATATACCGGCCATTGCGTGGGGATCCACGGATAACCTTACATCGCTCATATACTTCCTTGGGTTAATAACAAACCGCACAGATAGGGCAATACGATTAATCAACTGGATGAATCGCTTAGAACAAGAACTTAAAACGTACCAGTCACAGGTCAATCAACACCCAAGGACCTATATAATTTTTGATTGGGAGTACTCACCCTGGTACACAGCAGGCTCTAGCAGTAACCCGTATTGGGCGGCCGTGTTGGCTGGGTTACAGCCGTGCTTCAATAAATCAATGCAGGTACAGCCCGAGTCCGTTTTACAATGCAACCCAGATGTTATAGTAGTCACCACGTGGTACCTAAACCCGCACTCCCTCAACGCAACGGCGTACTGCAGGAGCATCATAAGCTCTGTGAGGAATAACCCGGTGCTTAATCAAACGGCAGCCGTTAGGGAGGGCCGCATAGTAGTCATACCTGGGTACCTAACCCAGGGACCCCTTCGCTACATCACCGCCCTATACATAGATAGCGTGTTGTGGCCTAATGTGGTGAGGGTTAACGCCACGAAACTCCTCAATCAATACTTCAGCGAGTTCCTATCAACAGCCGAGCCAGGAGGGACTTGGTTCTGCAGTGGGTGATTTCATGACCGTAACAATAAAGAAGCCCAGGCCTGAGGTTGGGAGGACGCTTAGGTCTGTGGTGTTAATTATAGTACTTGCCTTGTTAATGCTCCTTTTATTTGCCGTAGATGTGGCGACCGGCACATATAAGTTACCCATTGATTGGGTCTACAAGGCGTTAATCAACGCAGTAGTCCCAATTTTTGAGTTGCCAACCGACGCAACCCTCGTGGTACTCCATTTAAGGCTTCCCGAGGCTGTATCGGCCATAATCCTAGGCGCCTCGTTAGCGTCGGCCGGCGCGGTCCTCCAGTCAGTACTCAGGAATTACCTGGCGTCCACATATACGTTGGGCGTCTCCGCGGCCGCAGGCTTCGGCGCCGCTCTAGCCATAGTACTAGGCTTCGGAGGCTTTGTGATTAAATACCACGTACCCGTGATTACGTCACCCTACCTTATAATACCTATGGCGTTCCTCTTCTCATCCCTCGCGGCGCTTACGGTGTATGCGCTGGCGTACCTTAAGGGGGCTACGCCCAGCGTAATAATACTCGCTGGCGTTGCGGTGATGTTCATGTTCTCCATGGGAACCTCAATGCTTCAGTACTTCGCCGACAACCCCGACGCCACCCACGCCGTAGCAATGTGGATGCTTGGTAGCTTAGGAAACGTTAGGCTAAGCTACCTACCCTACATGGCTCTATCACTGCTACCAATAATTTATTACTTGGCGGTTTCAGCAAAGATAGACGCGCTTGGGTTGGGTGATGATGTTGCCCATAGTCTCGGTGTTGACGTTAGAGGGCTTAGGCTAACGTTGATTTTATTAACGGCGTTTCAAGCCGCCGCGGTGGTTAGCTTTGTCGGTATTGTGGGCTTCGTGGACTTAGTCATACCGAACATCTTGAGGCTGATTGTCGGCAATAATAACGCTAGGTTGATCATAACATCGACGATCATGGGCGCCGATGTGACGTTAGCCGCAGATATCATATCGAGGATCCTAGTACCACCGTACGTAATACCGATAGGGATAATACTGTCTCTCATTGGCGCGCCCTACCTATTGCTCATGGTTATTACGAGAGGTGGTAGGTATGGTCCTTGAGGTCAAATCCCTCGATTGCGGTTACGGGAAGAAGCCCGTAATTAGGGGCGTGGATTTAGTAGTCGATGATGGCGAGGTTACGGCATTGATGGGCCCCATAGGCGCTGGTAAGTCCACATTGATTAAGTGCATGCTGGGTGTTGCCAGGAGGTTCAAGGGTTGCGTATGCGTTGATGGTAAGGCATCCATTACGATGAGCCATAGGGAATGGGCTAAGTTAATAGCATACGTCCCGCAGATGCCGGAGAGACCATACGCCGTCAAGGTCCTTGACGTAGTCCTACTCGGTAGGCTACCCCACATGGGGCTTAGGCCAGGTAGGAGGGATTATGAAGTGGCATACGAAGTCCTTGAGAAACTCGGTATTTCGCACCTGAGCAACAGGTACATCCATGAATTAAGCGGTGGTCAATACCAACTAGTGCAAATCGCGAGGGCATTGGCGCAGGAGCCAAGGGTTCTACTCCTCGACGAACCCGTGACGAACCTGGATTTAAAGCACCAGGTTTTAGTGCTCGAGACCTTACGAAGGATCGCCAGAGAGAAGGGTATATCTATACTTATGTCTCTCCATGATGTAAACCTGGCACTTAAGTACTCAGACAGGTTGGTGTTCATGAAGGACGGCAAAGTAGTGGCCTACGGCCTCTCACCCTCGACATTGGGATCATCAGTAATTAAGGAGGTCTACGGCGTCGACACGAAGGTTGTGTGGATTGATGGAGGACCTAGGGTAATAATTTAGGTTGCATGAGGTTCCTGCTTGTCCTCGGTAGGGTTGGCTACTCGGTAATGCTTGAGGAGGTGTTGCGTGAGTTGCGGGGTAGGAGGCTTAGTATTGATTTAAGTATATATTATGGCTATAAGTACCATAAGAGGGATGAGGAGAAGAGCCTCCTGGAGCTCATCAGGAATTCGGAGGTGGTATTGCTTTCAATATGCAATAGGTCGATAGGTGAGTTAGCGAGGTCTTACTCAAATTACGTGGTGTCTCTGACGCCCTATGCCGCCGAGTTTTCGAAGATCCCTACCAATCTTGACCTCATCAAGATATTTAACTATTGGGATAACCCGAGCAGGGAGAACCTGAGGAATTTACTTGTATATCTGTACAACACGTTAACTGGTTCGGGAGTGCCGTACGATGAGCCTAAGGTGGTGCCTGACGTGGGTTTTGTAGATGAGGAATTGAAATTCATCGAGAGGCCTGTGGTTACTAATAGGGAGGCTCCGTTAATAGCCGTTTTGCTTTACTACCCAACAACGTTTGAGGAGGTATCGATACTTAAGATGGTTAAGGAGTTCGTCAATGCTAATTACGTAATTGCGTACTCAAGGTATGGGTTGTACGCCAATGCGTTGAATAAATTGATTGAGGCAGGCATTTACCCAGACCTGGTTCTCGATTTTACCTATAAGGGCGAGCCGTCGTTCCCGGAGGCCGCAATCTCAACCTATAAGAGGCTGAACACGGTAGTCCTCAGGGGCTTGGTCATGCACGCCGATGATGTTGAGTCCTGGCGAGCCTCGCCCCAGGGTTTGAATTTCTTTGATTTGATGTTTCAAGTCATTATGCCCGAGATAGAGGGCGTGGCGGAGCCCTTAGTTATTGGCGGTATAGGTAGATTACATAGGTCGGAGGTGCTGAATGGGGATCTTTTGAGCATAGTGCCGGTTGATGATAGGGTACGTAGGTTAGGCGGCAGGGTCAATCATTGGCTAAGCCTTAGGCGAAGGGGCAATCGTGATAAGAGGATAGCCATAATAATTTATAATTACCCGCCCGGCGAGCATAACCTCGGCAGGGCATCGTACCTCGACGTTATTGAGAGCGTGAAGGTGATACTGAAGGCGCTCAGGGATGCTGGATATGCCGTGGATGATCCGCCTAGCGACATTGTTAAGGAACTAATACGTGGAGGTATTGTTAATTCGCCCGAGTACGTGCCAAGGCTCGGAGGGCAGAGGCTAAGCCTTGAGGAGTATAATAAGTACTTCAACTCGTTGCCGGAGAGCGTTAGGGCTAAGGTCATTAGGGAGTGGGGCAGTCCGCCAGGAGGCGTGATGGTTGACGGCGATTCACTCGTTATCCCCGGAATAATTTTAGGCAACGTCTTCCTGGGGCTTCAACCAACGAGGGGTTGGCATGAAGATCCAGGTAAGGTGTACCACAGTAAGGAGTTGCCGCCTCACCATCAATATCTAGCATTCTACCACTGGATAAGGGATGTGTTCAAAGCCGACGCCGTAATACACGTGGGCACGCACGGGACGCTTGAGTTCACGCCGGGCAAAGAGGTTGGGTTGAGTGGTGAGTGTTTTCCAGACATACTTATTGGTGACTTACCGAACATATACATCTACAACGTCTCCGCGACGCCTGGGGAGGCCATGATTGCTAAGAGGAGGAGTTATGCTGTGTTGATAGGCCACGCGGTTCCGCCCTTCACCACGGCTGGGCTTTACGAGGGGTATCTCGACCTTGAGAAATTATTAAATGAGTATGAGGAGGCTAGGACGTATCAGCAGGTCACCAGGGCTGAGGAACTCGGGAAGTTGATCCTCGAGAGGGCGAGGGAGCTCCATATAGAGGCCTCGGATGTTGAGGAGGTACATGTTGAGTTGACGAAGCTTAAGAGGACATTAATACCCAGGGGGCTTCACGTGTTTGGTACTAAGTGGTCGTTCGATGACGTAGTGAATTACCTAACGTTTATACTTAGGTATGATAGGGAGGTGCCGTCATTACACAGGGTTCTGGCAAGGGCTAGGGGCCTTGATTATGACGAATTATTGAGGAGGGGTAATTCCGCACTTGATGATATTGAGAATGAGGTTAGGGAATTGGTTAGGCAGTACCTAAGTGCTGGCAGTGTCGACTTAAGTAAGTACCCTGAGCATATTAGAAGTGATGTATTAACTATACTTAATTACGCTAGGAAGGTTGGCGAGAGGATACTGGCCAGCGACGAAATTGGCGGGTTATTGAACGCGCTTAATGGCGGTTATGCGGACATAGGCCCAAGCGACGAGCCGATATTCAACCCTGAGGTCTTCCCTACAGGGAGGAACCTCCACGCCTTCGACCCGAGGACCTTCCCGAGCGATTTCGCGATGAAGAGGGCGGGCGATGCCGTTAGGCTCATGGTTGAGAAGTACCTGAGGGAGCATGGTAAGTACCCGGAGAAGGTTGCCATAGATATTTTTGCAGCTGAGACCATAAGGACTAAGGGCGAGCCGGTGGCGCAGATACTACACCTGCTGGGCGTTAGGTTGAGGAGGAAGAGCCTTTGGCAGGTTGAGCTGGAGCCAATACCGCTGAATGAGCTTGGCAGGCCTAGAATCGATGTGGTGGTTACAATAAGCGGTGTCTTCAGGGACATGTTCCCCAACCTAATATCGCTAATCGACAGGGCTGTTAAGCTCGTGGCGGATCTGGACGAGCCTGAGGACATGAATTACGTTAAGAAGCATAGAAAGGGAAGGTTACGCAACGCACCCACGATCTTTGGCCCACCTCCCGGCGAGTATGGCGTGGAAATAGCGCCATTGATAGAGACTGGGGCTTGGAAGAGCGAGGATGAACTTGCTAAGGTCTACATATTTAGGATGGGCTATGCATATGGCGAGGACATACACGGTATGGAGGCATCCAACGTCTTAACTGAGCATTTGAGAATTACTGATGTTGTGACTAAGATTAGGGATACGCATCAATTCGAGCTTATGGACATAGACGATTACTACCAGTTCTACGGTGGGTTAGTGAGGGCCGTATGGTACGTCAGTGGTAAAAAACCTGCCACCTATTGGACAGACACGACGAGGGAGTTTGTGGAGGTTGTCGATAACAGGTTAGCGATTAGGCGGGGTATGATAACGAGGATGTTAAACCCTAAGTGGATCAATGAAATGCTTAAGCACGGCTACTCAGGGGCGTTGCAGATAGCTGAGAGGTTTGATCACACACTTGGACTGCAGGCGACTACTGGGGACGTTGAGGAGTGGGTCTGGCATGAATTAACGAGAAGGTACTTAATGGATAGGGAGGTTCGCGAACGCATAAAGAAGGTTAACCCCTGGGCCTTAAAGCACATCGCCGAGAAGCTATACGAAGCCTATAAACGAGGTTACTGGAGACCAAGTGAGGAGGAGTTGAGCATAATCCAGGACGTGGCCTCCGAGACCGAAGCCCTAATTGAGGGTGGGTATGGTGAGTGAGGTAAATAGGGTGTATTTTCCATTCACGGCAATAGTTGGTAATGAAGATGCGAAGTTAGCCTTGATACTAAACGCAATCGACCCCGACATAGGCGGGGTGTTGCTTGTCGGTGATAAAGGCACCGGTAAATCCACAATGGTTAGGTCCTTAGCCAATGTTCTTCCCGAGATCGAGGTAGTGGCGGATTGCCCCTTTAATGATGACCCGAGAGACCCGACGCACATGTGCGAATTATGCTATCGACGGTACGTGAAAGGTGAAGAGTTGCCTGTGGTTAAGAGGAGGATGAGGGTTGTGAACCTCCCCCTGAGCATAACCGTGGATAGGCTCGTTGGTACAATAGATATAAAGAGGGCTTTGAGGGAGGGCATTAGGGCACTCCAGCCAGGGCTTTTGGCAGAAGCCAATAGAAACATACTATATATAGATGAGGTAAACCTGCTCGACGATTACACGGCCAACCTACTACTTGACGTAGCCGCGTCTGGTTGGAACATAATTGAGAGGGAAGGGCTCTCATTTAGACACCCTGCAAAGTTCGTCCTCGTTGGTAGCATGAATCCTGAAGAGGGTGAATTGAGGCCGCAGATTCTCGATAGGTTCGGTCTATACGTGAATGTCGAGACGAGTAAAGACCCTGAGGAGAGGGTCGAGATAATAAGGAGGGTTGAGGAGTTCCGTAAAGACCCGATATCATTTATGAAGAGGTACGAGCCTTATGAAAATGAGCTTAGGGAGCGTATTTCCAGGGCCAAGGATCTGGTGAGAAACATCGAGATCGACAATGACCTGCTTAAGTTCATAGCTAAGGTCGTTACGGACATGGGCATAAGGACGCATCGGGCCGAGATAGTCACTGTAAGGGCGGCTAAGGCACTGGCGGCATTTAATGGTAGGACGAGAGTGGAGCTTGAAGACGTTAAGAGGGTCATGAGGCTCACATTACCCCATAGAATCAAGGCTAAACCTTTTGACAAGGCTCAAGGCAGTCCTAATTTTAACGACCTTCTCAATCAAATATTTAATAATGAGCCGCGTAGTGATAGAAAAAACCATAACAATAATACACAACCAATGAAATCGCTAAGCACCGAAAATGCAGATTTGTCCGGAGGGGAAGCTTTCAAAGAACATGGCAACCTAAACCAGGCTAGTAATGAACTCAATAAAGATGGTGGCCTTACAGGGCGAGGCGTAGGTCCTAATAATTATGGTTCATTTAGACGCGATGAATTGAATATAACCACGGGTCTTGATTTAACCAGGGAGATCTCGGGCTGGGGCGATTTAAAAACCGTGAATAAATGTTCAAAGGGTAATACCCGTTATGTAATTGGTGGTGGTAGAGGTATAGCAATAAGTTACGTAATTCCTAAAAACGTAGATGAACAAAATGATATAGATATAAACGCCACGATTAACGCAGCAGTAATTAGGAATCCAACGTTACCAATAAGCATAGAGCCCATGGATTTTAGGGTTAAGCTTAGATTAACCAATGCGCCGACTCTCATCGCAATATTGCTTGATTTAAGTGGTAGCATGAGTGCAAAGAGGAAGATTGAGATTGCGAAGGGCATTATTAAGAGGTTAATTGAGGATTCTTATATTAAAAGAACATACTTAACACTAATAACGTTTAGGGGATTAGATGCCGAGGTTCTAATGCAACCCACGAGACATTATGGAGTGCTCTATGACGTAGTGGATAAATTACCAATAGGAGGTGCAACACCACTGCCGGCAGCGCTTGCTAAATTGCTAACCATCGCAAGAAGCTTTAAGTTAAAATACAGGGATTCCGCAATTTACACAGTTTTGATTACCGATGGTAAGGCTAATGTGCCATTAAGGAGAAGTGTTGCTGAGGACTTGAAAGAATTATGCGACACCTTACTACGGGTGGGCGTGGATCTCACGATATACCCCGTGATTACGAAATCCCTAGACCCTGTGCCTAATTATATCGAGCACCTAATAAGGTGGTGCGGAGCAAGAATTGGCAGGTTTGAGGTAATGTAACCGCTTGAAATCTATGAGCATAGTTTCGCAAGGCTTTAGAGATTTCAAAAAAGCTTGTTAACTTACCTGACTGAGTTAAAGAAGTCGTGGTTTCGGTAATCTATGCCAATGATAATCCCAAGCTCGCCGAGGTCACTTACGTGACTATGCACCATTCATAATGAAGAGGATGTTTTGGAAATCGAAGAGAAGCCTAGGTTGTTGTTTTACGGTCCTAACGGATTGGGAAGACTGGCGGCAGGCGGGTGCAAACACCTAATCGGCGTTGGCTTATTTCCGCCTGCCGTCATACTCGACAAATGCAACGACCGCGTGGCGAAGGCGCCAGCGCTCATTGGCCTGCCAGCTCTGCCCTTTCTGGCAGTTGAAGAAACCCAGCCAGTGGCAGCCCTTTTCGCACTTAATTTAATATCGCTCTTGGAGACCTGCGGCCCACATGTAGAGCACCGCGGCAAGGGTCTCCTCATTAAGGCCTTTACGTGGGAGAGGCCGGCCTCACGAAAGCGGCTGACGATAGGACGAGACTTTACCGCGCCAGCAGAAGCGCGGGCGCCTTGACCCACCGCGAGGGGCTCAGCGCGGCGAAGGGGCGGAGCTACCGTTGCTGG
>Ga0326760_1001384_pt1 | contig 10851 bp, 10 predicted proteins | sample GCREP_S_FD_207668 | JGI IMG/M metagenome (GOLD analysis project Ga0326760, IMG submission 207668) | Hot spring sediment microbial communities from Geyser Creek Basin, Yellowstone National Park, WY, United States - GCR.EP_S | ecosystem: Environmental > Aquatic > Thermal springs > Near-boiling...
TGGAGAGTTAAAAAATTTGAATTGGTAGAGAAAGAAAGGTAGAGAATATGAAGAAGATTATCGAAATGCCGAGAAGTAAGTTTTTAAGGGTAATGTGTAAGAAATGTAAGCATCAGCAAATAGTTTTCGATAAGCCTTCTACCGTAGTTAAGTGCTTAAATTGTGGAGCGATATTGTTAAAGCCAACCGGCGGAAAAGGAGAAATAGTAGATGCAAAAGTTATTAAAGAGCTTAGCTAATTCTTTTTATGTTTGAGGAAGATATTTTTGAAGAGCTCTTGAGAATGAGAAAAAGAATAGAAAAATTAATAAGATCTTTTGCTCCTCTAGAAAGTTTAGAGGAGGCAGAAACCTTTCCTGTAGATATCAGCGAAACCGAAAATGAAATAATAGTTAGAGCAGATCTTCCAGGTTTTTCTAAAGAAGATGTATCAGTAAATGCAACTGAAAATACACTAACAATAGAAGCGAAACGTAAGGAAAAGAGAGAAGAAAAAGGGGAGAAGTTTTACAGAATTGAAAGAAGATACGGAAATGTAAGAAGGGTAATAAGCTTGCCGACTGAGATTGAACCAGAGAAAGCAAAAGCTAGGATGAAGGATGGTGTGCTTGAAATCTTCCTGCCAAAGAAAGAGAAAAAGAAAGGGAAAGAGATAAAAGTGGAATAAACTAAAACTTTGCCTTTAAAAGCACAACACCAAAAAGCAAGTAGAGAAATCCAAGCAAGAATGATAAGAGATTTATCCTTTTTGCTAAGTCAAAAGTATCTATAGATTGCCAAACTATCGCATTCATAAATAGAACTAAAATTCCTATCAATATTATTGCAATTGAAAGTAACTTAATGGATTTTTCTTTAATTTTCTTTGTAGTTCTCCTCAACATTTAAAATATTGTCTCTTCTCTTAAAATTTTTAAACTCTTCCGCAAATAAGGAATATGGTGGTTAGACCACAATCCTTTATTTTCGAGTAGATTTTTTGTTTTTGGTTTTCGATTAGTGACATTTCTCCAAAGGAGGTGTTGTTAAATGTTAGACATAAATCTCATCAGAAAAAATCCTGAAATAGTAAGAAAAGATCTGGAAAAAAGGAACGACCTAGAAAAAATCAAACTTTTAGAAGAAGTAATAGAGCTAGATAAACTTTGGAGGAAAGAGATAGCAGAGTTGAATGAGCTAAGGAGAGAAAGAAATGAGTTAAGTGAAAAAATCGCGAAGCTGAAGAAAGAGGGTAAAGATGTTACAGAATTGCTAGAAAGAGCAAAAACCTTGCCAGAAAAAATAAAGGAGCTTGAGCAAAAAGTGGAAACAAAAGAAAAAAGAATAAAAGAAATTCTGATGACTTTGCCAAATATTCTGCATGAAAGTGTGCCAATTGGAAAAGATGAAAATGATAATGTTGTAATAAAAACTTGGGGTGAAATTCCAAAGTTCAACTTTAAGCCCAAAGACCATCAAGATTTGGGGCTGCCTTTAGATTTGATGGACATAGAAAGAGCAGCCAAAGTTGCAGGAGCTAGATTCTATTATTTGAAAAACGCTTTAGTAGAATTGAACTGGGCGTTGATAAAGTATGGATTGGATTTCATAAAGAAGAGGGGCTTCAAACTATTTCAGCCACCATACATGATTAGAAGAGAAGCTTTAGAGGGAGCAATAGCTTTCCAAGATTTTCAAGACATGATTTACAAGATTGAAGGAGAAGATTTATATTTGATTGGAACAGCAGAGCATGCTCTACTAGCTTATCACATGAATGAAATTCTTGATGGTAAAGATTTGCCATTGCTATATGCAGGAATTTCACCTTGCTTTAGAAAAGAAGCAGGCACTCATGGTAAAGATACAAAAGGAATTTTCAGAGTACATCAATTTGAAAAAGTAGAACAGTTTATTTTCTGTAAACCAGAAGAAAGTTGGCATTGGCATGAAGTTTTGTTAAAGAATGCTGAAGAATTCTTCCAAAGTTTAGGAATTCCGTATAGAGTTGTAAATATTTGCACCGGAGATATAGGGCCAATTGCAGCTAAAAAATATGATATAGAAGCTTGGTTACCAGGTCAAGGAAAGTATAGAGAAGTTGTTTCATGCAGTAATTGTACAGATTATCAAGCAAGAAGAGCTAATATAAGATTTAGAGAGGGAAATGAGATAAAATATGTTCATACATTGAATTCAACATTAGTTGCGACAGAAAGAGCAATTATTGCAATAATGGAGAATTATCAGCAGGAAGATGGAAGCATAGTAATACCAAAAGTTTTGAGACCTTATTTGAATGGAGCAGAAAGAATTACAAAGAATGGTTTAGAGTAAAATTTCTCTTTTTTATTTTTTCTTTAGAAATTCACTTCGAAGATTTTTACTTCTGGGTTGCTGTAAACGAGTTTAAAGTATTTTAAGCCTTCGCCATTGAAAAAGTAAAGTTTTGTAAGCATTGAATTAGCTGTTTGAGGATCCATGTAGATTGCTGTACTGCCATCGCTAAAAACTAGACCATCTATTTTGTTCGTGGCGTTGGAATAGTCAAATGTAAGTTGATTTCCTTGATACACAAAAACTAATTTTCTAACAACCGTGTTGAAAATTCCTTGAGATGGTATGTTTAAAATCGGAATTATTTTATCTTCTTTGAAAGCTAGAGTTAGAATTCCATTTCCATAAACTAGATTGCCTTGATTATCTCTTCCTGTTAGAGGCAAAACAACATATTGCCTTCCTGTACCAGTTCCAAAGTAAGTTAGCCAATAATATTTACCAATCAAATCGTTGCTAGCGATGAAGTAAATTTTTGTAATGTTTGTCTTACACGGATCTTCTTTCAGAATGTTGTCATAAATCGTGTTGCCATACTTTTTCTTGATTTCATCGCATTGTTCTTTTGTTAAGTAAGTATATTTTTTCAAAATGCTATAAGCCTCTTCTTCGTTGCTAGTAGAGAAAATTCTTCCCATATCTTGAATTCTTATGTTGTGATCGTAAGGAATACAAACTCCTGGACCACAATGAGCACCATCTGCATGAACTTTCAAACCAGTGTAACCAGCTATTATATGACCTGGATCCCACCAAGTCGCAACCAAAGTTGTTGTATTGCCGTGCTGTTTTAACCAATCTAGAGCACTTTTCCAATTTTCGCTTATACCATAACCTCTTGAGTATTGCTCTCCAAAAACATAAGCTTTTGAAAACAAATCGAGAAAATAGAACAAAATTATACCAAAGAAAATAGCAATTAAGAACTGGTTTTTATAAGATTTCAAATAGTTATAAAAGTTTCCAATGACATACCCTGCTGACAAAGAAGTCGCAACAGAGAAAATCAAAGCAAATCTTACTCCGTGCAAAATCATGTAGAATGTAACTAAAGCGAATAGGAATAGGAAAATTTCTTCAAAAGCTATTTTTTCTTTTCTCCAAATTTTGAAAAGTATTAAAAGCGGCAAACCAAAAAGAGTTAAGACTGTTGGTAAGAAGCCGACGCTACTAGCAACTCTTTGAAAACCTTCTAAAGAGAAGATGTTTATACTTTGAAGTTCCGCAACTGAAATATTTACTAACAAAGTAGGAACAAAACCAGCAAAACCCAAAGCAGCTAAGATTGAATTTAATATGTTCTCTTTAAGCCAAATTTGTGTTATAGCATTTATTGTGATTATAATAATCAAAAATGGAATAACTAAAGACTTTGCTTCTTCTATTAATGGTTTAAAATTCACTTTCAAAGACCTATTGTGAATGATATCTTCAAAAATCCTGAATATTAGAACCGCTGGAATGAAAAATAGAAACGCGATTAATGGATACCAACCTCCTCCAGACCAAGTGTAGATAAAAAGTAAGTTAACGATAATTGCAGTTAAATACCCAATCCAATCTTTTCTTTTCATTGCAAACATCAAAGAGAAAATGGATAGAAAAGAATAGAAAACGACAAAAGCTTTACTATCCATATAGCCAGCAACCGAATAACCAATGAAAGATGGAGCTAACACTGCAAAAAATGCAGAAAACAATCCAGAAATTTTACTTTTTGTCAAGTAGCGAGTTGCAATATATGCTGGGATTGCTGACAAACCAGAAATTATTGCTGGAGCTATTATGAAGAATTGCATGAATGTCATTTTAACGAAATTACTGATTATTTTGTAAAAGGTTACTAATGTATACTCAACACCTAAATGCTTCTCATAAGGTCTGCCAGGGGGATAAAAACCAAGAATATCCCATTTTGGTGGATTGTAATTGGATTCTAAAACGTTAACTGAAAGTCTATAATAGTACCAAGGATCGTAATCTGCAACGATATTAGGAACATAAATACTTCTTATATAAAAGCCTATGTAAATAATTAAAAACAATATTATCAGGGATTGAATTTCTTCCCTTACAAAATCTTTCATTACAATTTCTTAATTTTCTCGCTTAAAAAATGAAATTGATTTCTCTCTCTTCTTAGCTTTAGTATCTCTCTGATTCTAATTAGATTTAATAAAAAAGCTAAAGGGAAAAGAATTAATCTTTTCCACCAATCAGATACAATAATTAAATTGGAAGGATTGTAGCCTCTTGAAAAATTTTTTCTTATAACTATTAAAGAAAATATTTCAAAAACGTTATTTTCTCTTAAGTTAAGAAGAATGTAACGTACATAATTGTAAGTAGAGACGAAAGACCAAAAGATTGATTTTCTTTTCTTAGTGCTCGTGTTATGAAATACTTTTGTTCTATTGGTCACCGCTATCTTAAAATTTGAGACTCTTACTCTATTACAAAAATCTGGATCTTCATTTCCCACAAAAAGAAAATTGATATCAAACCCTCCTATTTTTTTAAAAACATCTTTCCTAACAATAATGCAAGCTGATGGAACATATTTTGTGTATTCAATTGTTTTCTTAGTAAAAGTTTGATAGTGTTCTGGAGTATATATAATTGGAGCTAATATTCCTATTTCTTTCTCTTTTTCCATTATAGAAACGAGTTTTTTTATCCAATTTTTATCTTCAATTTTAACGTCATTGTCTAAAAAAATTACATAATCTGCTTTCTCGTTTTTTAGACAATATTCAATCCCCACGTTTCTTGTAAAACTTGCTCCTTTGTGTTCTTTTAGAAAAATTACTTTAACATTTTTAAATTTTCTTTTAACTTCTTCTCCACTTCCATCAATCGATCCGTCATCAACTACTATTACTTTGTAATTTAGATATTCTGTAACATTCAGAATCGAAGAAATACATTTTAAAAGAAGATTTCCTCCATTCCAATTATTAATTACAACACATACTTTTTTCTCCATACAGCAAATTCACCTAACACTTCCCGCCAAACGAAATTAACCTTTTTATTTTCTTTTTAATTCCATAAACAGTATAATTTAAAACGTCTTTTGGATATTTAACTGAAGTAGAAATAGCCTCTATTGGGTTTCTTATAATTGCCTCTAGGATACGAAGCGGTGGTATTTGTTTTATTATCAGTACGTCTTCCAATGTTAAGTCTTTTTTCCTTTTACCACCACCAAGATATTCGTATGGTTTCCAGTTTTTCATGACCCTTAGTATTTCTTTTTTACTCATTTTTCTATCGAAAATTTTTACTCTTCTACATAAAGCTTTTGGCGACTTTATTTTCAATAACCTTTGGTAATTCTTTGGCAAAACATAATCATAAGCCTCTTTATTAGAGGGACAAGTAAATGGTAGTGCTGCTCCGCACATAGGACAATATCTTTCAACTTGGTCTCTAAATTCTTCTGGAGTTTTATTCCACCACCCTGGTTCTATTGGATATCCTCCTGGCCCATTAAAAGTTAAGTCCAAAGCTGCGGCGACCTCACAAAAAAATCCTCCCTTTGGATTTATGGAAGGCGACCAAGTCTCTTGAACCCAACAATTATCTATTAACTTCCACATTAACTTTTTATCCTTTACAACCTCGCTGATTGCAACTAAAATTGGCTTATGCCTTTGCCTTGGGTCAGAATGATCGTTAAAATATACACCTAGCTTAAAAGTTTCTTTTATTATTTTCTTGTATTCATTCCATTTATAGCCAGAAGTCCATAAACCAGCCTTATGAGTTAATCCTTTCCTTTGAATTAATTTACATATTTCCTCAAATTGAGGATGTAATGTCGGTTCCCCACCCATTATTCCTATTCCACCTTTAAACCCCTCTAAAGAATCTATAGCTTTTTCTATAAAATCCAAATCCATGAAATAAGGCTTTCTGTGGTGCCCAACTAACCTTGTACAATTAGCACAACCTATATTGCAAGCGTTTGTAATTTCAATTTGAATTAACCAAGCATCATAAATTGGTTTCATAAACAAGAGTAGTGAAAGCTATTATAAAAGTTTTAGTTTCTCTTTCCACCATTCTATTGTTTTTCTTAGACCATCCTCTAACGAGATTTTTGGAGAATATCCAATCAATTTTTTCGCCTTGGTCAAATCTGGTCTTCTTCTCAAAGGATCGTCTTTCAATGCTGGTTGAAAAACTATTTGAGATTTAGAATTAGTTATTTTCAAAATTATATGTGCTAAATCTATAATTTTGACTTCTTCATCATTTCCAATGTTTACAACATTACCATCAATATTTTTCTTTAAAAGCAACTTTAACAACCCGCTTACTGTATCTGTTATATAACAAAAACTTCTGGTTTGAGTACCATCGCCATAAATTGTTAATGGTTCGTTTTTTAGTGCTTGTGTGATGAATTTTACTACAACTCTTCCATATCCTGTATTAGAAACGTCTAATCTTGGACCATAAGTGTTGAAAATTCTTGCAATCCTTATTGGTAATTTGTATGTTTGAAAATAGGAATAACAATAAGCTTCTGCTGCTCTTTTTCCCTCATCATACATACATCTTGGGCCAAAAGAATTTACATACCCATAATAATTTTCGGGAGTTGGAATTACTTCTGCATTTCCATAAACTTCACTAGTGCTTGTAAATAGAAAAGTGGCATCACTTTTTCTTGCCAACTCTAACATATTTCTTGTTCCTATTAAATTAGCATCTAAGGTTTCTATAGGATGTCTTTGGTAAATAAGGGGAGAAGCTATACTTGCTGCATGAATTATAAAATCAAATTTTTGAGATGTAGAATATTTACAAACATCTGCTTTTATGAATTTAAACCTCTTTTTGTTTAAAAGATGTTTTATATTCTCCTTTGAACCAGTAAGTAAATTATCTAAGCAAAAAACGTCTGCTTTTAATTCATGCAAAACATCACAAATCCAACTTCCTATAAAACCGGCACCACCAGTTATTAATACCCTCTTTCCCTCAACTTTGTCTTTGAATTCTGATATTTCTTTAATTACGTTTCTAATGTCCTCTGAGAAATTGTACATTCGTTCACCTCTTATTAATAGGTGGGGGTGGAATGACTCCCTCTCCCCTATAAATTTTTCTATTGGCTTCCTCCAATGCTTGAATTGTTCCAATGTCCATCCACATCTTTATTTCACTCAAATAACCTGCTAACTTCTCTTTGGCTGCTAAATTGGAAAAAAGATAACTTTCTAATTTAACCTTCCTTGCTGGGAGAAATTCATCAAAGTTAGAAAAAATCTCATTGCTAACAACAGTATAACCTGCGTTTACCATAACCTTTCCTTGTGAAGGTAGCATTTCTTTTGCAGGTTTTTCCACAAATTTTGTTATCTTATAAAGGTCTTCTTCTATTTTTACTCCATCGGCAACTCCAAATCTACTTGCTTCTTCTACAGGAACTTCAAAAAGAGTTATTGTACACAAACTTCCTAACTTCTTTTTAGCTTTTTCATGTACATTCAACAACCTTTCTATGTCGACATCCGAAATTATATCACCATAAACTACCAAAAAATCTTCATTTTTGTTTAATAATCCTTTGTTTTCCTGATTTCTCAAAGCCAAGCTTAAATCTCCTCCTGTTTCCCAGCCTAATGCATGCTCTATACTAACTTTCAAATTGTTGCTAAAATATTCAACCCTATGAGAAATGTAGTTTTCTAGTGCCTTTTCATGTACATCTCCTGCTTTTATTATAACAACTGCTTCCTCTATTTTTTTAGATTTTCCTAATCGGTCCAATATCCATTCTAAAATTGGTCTTGCTCCTACTTGTGCTAATAGTTTAGGAGTGCCATAAGAAAGAGGTCTTAACCTTGTTGCTTCTCCTGCAGCAAGAATATAAGCCTTCATTCCCTCACACCATACTTTTCCTTCATGTAATTATTTACTTTTAGAGTAGCATCTAACATTTCTGGTACATAAGCTTTCTCATCTAAAAATGCTAGAAATGCTTCTAAATCTTTCGGTAAGCACTTACCACCAAAAGCTTTCCCGTGAATAGTTCCATAAGGACCAATTCTCTTATCCATACCAACAATCTTTGCTGTTTTATGCGGGTCTATATTTAACTTCAAAGCCGCTTCAAAAAGGTTGTTAAAATAGGAAATCCTAGAAGCTAAAGCACAATTTGCTACTAATTTTATCCAAGCCGCTTCTCTCCAACTTACTCTTTCAATTGGTGTGTTCTTTTTTGAGTATTCATTAACTTTTTTGTAAATGTTTTCTAGGATATCTCCTCCTTTAGAATTTGGATGAGCTTCTCCAATCACATACCTGTCTTCATTGAAAAATCCTTTTATGAATTGCTCATCGTTAGTCCAAGTCCTTGCAATCTCTGTTAAAAATTCGGGATTTACACAAACTTCTGCATTTGTTATTTTATACTCATTTAAAATTGGAATTACAACTTCTTCAACTGTAGTAGGCAAAACTGTACTTTTTATAACAATTACATGCAATTCTCTCTTTTTAGTTAAAGCCTTTGCTACTTCTCTGACTGCTTTTTCAACAAAACTTAAATCCATTTTTCTATAGCCATGTGGGCTCCTTTTTTCTGAAAGAGGTGTGGGAACGCAAATAAAAGAAATGTCAGAATTTAGAACTGCCTCTTCTAAATTTAGTGTAGCTCTATAACCTTTCTCTATTAGCGCGTTTACTTTTCTTTCATCTATATCATGAAAAACAACTGGAAAGCCAACCTTTGAAAAACCTTCTCCCATTATCGTTCCTACTACTCCACTTCCTATAATGCTTATTTTCTCCATTTCCTTCATTGATTTTTTAAATTTAAACTTTTGTTTTATTTTGGTTTAATTTATTTACTAGAATATAATATAGAGTTTATGGAAACTGAAAACAAACATGGATCGAAAATTGAAAAAGAAATTGAAATTACAATAAAATCCCCTTTGTTAATTCTGTTGATACTCATATCTTTGGTTTATTTTTATTTTGAGCTAAAAGTTGTTTTGCCAACAAACATTTCTTTTGGAGATGAAGGTTTTCACACAAGCATGGCAAGATATATTGCTAGAAATTTAGAATATCCAAAATATATTCCCTTTGAAGGAAGCGTTTTGATAAGAGATGGATTTTATAGGCCGCCTCTCTGGAATTTCTTGCTAGCAAGTTTTTTCTTTATTTTTGGAATAAATGAAATTATTGCCAAAACTATAACTCTAATTATAACTTTCTTCTTAGGTTTGTTAACATTTGCTTTAGTAAAAAGAATTAGCGATGAAATTACAGCTTTCTTTGCTTCCTTGCTTTTGATAAGCTTCCAAAGCGTTTTGACTTACACTGTTTTGTTTTACTATGCTGATTTGCTTCTCTTTTTTGTAACAGCCTCTTTCCTAAGTTTTTTAGTTTTCATTAAAGAAGGAAATAAAAGATTCTTTCTTTTGTCTGCTATTTTTGCTTCATTAGCTTTATTAACAAACCAATTTGCTTTAACTTTGTATGCTATTTATTCACTTTACTTTTTGTATGAATTTTTATCAGAAAAGAAATACTTGTCAACAATAAAACTCTATTTGCCATTCTTCATTTTGCTCATTTTAATTCCATCCGGCTATCTCGTTAGAAATATTCTTACTTATAAGACTCCACTTTGCTTTTCAATACCATATATTGGTAAGCTTTTTGACAACTCGCAATGTAAGTTAGATAAATTCGAAGAAAAGTACAATTTTGTTGGGCAAGCTATTCCAATTGGAACAGAAGCTTCTGCATTTTCAATCGGTTTAATGAATTATCTTGAATTCGCTTATGCAAATACTTTCTTCACAATTCTACCATTCATTACTGGCTTGATTTTATTCTACTTCAAAAGAGATAAAACTTCTATTTTGATTTTTATAACATTTTTAATATTTGCAATATTGTTAGCTGAAATTGGAAGAGGAAGAGCTGAAGACGCTGCAAGATATACTTTAGGTTTTGCTTCATTAGTTGCTTTTGTTGCTGCTTACTTCTACAAAGAACTTTTTGAATTTGTAGAAAAGTACTTCAAATATTTAGGTTATTTAATCTTGTTAGCAGTTGTTGTATTTTCATTTTCAGTTGCTAAAGCTAGGTTAGATACTCTATACAAAGTAAAAGTTTGGGACCCAAGCTTTTTTGAAGCTTGTAAATGGGTGAAAGAAAATACTTTACCAAATGCAACAATTTCAACGATTTGGGGGCATAATGGAGCTTGGTGTAGCGATAGAAACATGGGCCCAGCTTTAGCTGATATTTTGCTGAGCAACGATTTAAATTATACGCTGAAAGTTTTGAAAGAAAATCAAATTGAGTATCTTTGGATTCAGAAAAGCAGCATAGATCCTTTGAACAGAGGTTATGCGGATAATTATCCTAGCAGATTCATTCAAATGTTGATTGATAATCCTCAATATTTTGTTAAAGTTTATGAGAATGGTCAACCAATAGAACAATGCTTGCAAGGTTGTTATGGACAAACGATTTTTAGAGTAAATGTAACAAATCTGT
>Ga0326760_1001385_pt1 | contig 10850 bp, 12 predicted proteins | sample GCREP_S_FD_207668 | JGI IMG/M metagenome (GOLD analysis project Ga0326760, IMG submission 207668) | Hot spring sediment microbial communities from Geyser Creek Basin, Yellowstone National Park, WY, United States - GCR.EP_S | ecosystem: Environmental > Aquatic > Thermal springs > Near-boiling...
ACACTGCTATATAAACTTGGCTCATGAAACCAAGCACCAAGAATACTACATTAGTAGGGTATTCTCAACACTTAAGGTGGACGTCACTAGCAAACCCGCAAAGATCAAGGAGAAGCTAGGTATAACGGTAGCTAAGAGAGATTTGGGTTTAATGATCTTGGCTAATTTGACTATGGTGGTGTGATTGATATTATCTCCACTCCTATCTTCTCTGCCAACTCCTCAACGCCTTTGTCCATGAAGTCCCCTATTATTGCTAGCCGTGACCGATCTATAATTGCTTGCGATTAGTTGTAGATAGCTATGAATAGCTGGTTTATATTTATTGGCTTCTCTACGTGTGTTTGCTCGTGGATGATGAGTTTTGGTGTTTGAGTTGTTGTCTTCAATGCAGATGAGGGGCTCACGGGTTACGTGGAGCCCTGATAGCCCCCGCAATGAAGCAGTGAAAACCCGAGCCAAGCGGGGGAACCCCGAGACAAAGAAATATTTAAAGATAACTACAGCTATCCACAAATAATTGCCTCGGGGAAACCCCCAGAGAGCAGAAGTGGGAGAACCACTAGCGACAGAGCTCTTTTACAGATGAAGGGTCAGGTGAAGTAACAGCTATAGAAATTGTGGGTTTAAGCGGGCTACTCAAAAAGAGCTAAGATTTAAATCCTAAATGGTGAAATAGACCTTTAGCAACACCATTATTTTCTTCTACAAGTTTAAGGCTTAACTGTCTCTTTCTTCAAGGTCAGCTTACTCACTAGTGTGGTGGGCTACTTGGTTTTAAACCTCTCTTCTAAGTCTACACGGCCTCTTGGGTGGTATCCTAGCGCCTCCCAGTAGCCGTCAATGTACCTATCTGTGAAGTGGATCCTCTTGACCCACTTAGCGCTCTTCCACCCATAAAGGCTTGGCACTAGTAGTCTAGCCGGGTAGCCGTGGAGTGGGTGTAAGGGCCTGCCATTCATCTCTAGTGCTACTAGGTTTTCACTACGGAGGAAGTCCTCTACTGGCATGATCGTCGAGTAGCCGTCTAGAGACTCCACGTAAACCCACCTGGTAGACTCTAGTGGCTTAGCGAGCTCGACCAGCTTAAGAACCGGCACGCCAGCGAACTCTAAGCCCTTCACGCTCCAGCCTGTTACGCAGTGAAAGTCCACCAACACACTTGTAACACCGAGCTCGTAGAGGTCTGCGAGGCTGAGCTCTATTGGCCTCTCAACCAGCCCATCAACGGTGAGCTTCCAGTTGGCGATGTCCACTCTCGGAACCCCGAGAATGGCGTAGACTATTGGGATATCAATGTACACCTGCCCTGGCGGAGCTCCCTCACTATGCATCTCAGTGGATGTTAGGTCTTGGCTTGGATCGTAGGTAGCCCTATTATACCTCAGCTCTAGGCTAAGGCGTCTCGGTATGGTGAACAATATCCTCGTAACCTCGCGATCTCTAACTAAGACTCTAACGCCTACATACATATCGCTAGATACGTACACTCTAAACCTGTGTAGTGTGTGAGTATACCCAATACTCTCACTAGACTCGAACACCACGCTCGCTCCTAGCCCATGTAACAAGAGGTCAACAGCCTCCTCTACGACCCTCTCAATATCTGAAACCCCCTCTACACGCCTCGATACTGGGCAATCAACAACTACTCCAACACCCTTAGACTCTAATCCCGGAGAGCCAGTCTCATAGCACCTCGATATCAACATACACCATCCACATAACGGTGTAGACTAGTCTACATTAAAAAAGCTCTCAACAAGCTTTCACAGGCCAAGCTCATCTAGCCTAAGAGTCCTCTCTCAATTGAGAAGCTGAACGCGCAACTCCTACTTCTCGTACGGCAAAAAGCACGTTGCCATAGATCAACTCTGCGAGGGGTAATTGCACGAGGAACTTTAATAGCCTATCACGGCGACTATTAACGATGCAAACACCGTCTTCAATGTGATCCATTCAAGTACTTCGCAGTGATTCTAGCACCTATGTAAGACGCTAGCGGGCATTGATAGGAACCCTGGGCCAACGCATGAACAAGCCCATGACCGAGGTCTGAAAAAGAAGGATCAAGAAGGTGTAGAAGTTAGTTAAAAGGATACCATAGGTGTGCAGGGGGTGTGCACAATAATTGATGTACAGGGTAGTCGTAAACCTAGGTCAAAACGCTGTAGAGTTTAGAAATTCAACGAGCTATATGTAGTTAAGGGTGAAGTAGAGAGTAGTGACCAAGCTCTACAGATCGCTCGAGTTGAGGAACAAAGCCTCGTGTACTGTTAAGTTAATTTTTCTTCTAACTGAAACGGTCACATACCCCGCTGTTAACCCTTCACACTTAGCTACCTTCGTGGGTAGGGCGCTTTTAAGAAGCTTCGTAAATGTGTTATCCAGGGTGTTCCTCACGTCTTATTTAGATGAAGTAGAGTTCGAGAGATGGTTGAAGAGCGCTTTGAGAACCCTTGAATCAGCTAAGAGAGATCTAGAGTTTGGAGACTACAATTGGGCTTGTTTCAAGGCGCATCAAGTCGCTGAAAAGGCGTTGAAAGCTCTACTCTGGGGTGTTGGGAGACCTAGGATAGGTCACTCTCTCGTACACCTACTTCAACATGTAGTAGAGGTTTTAGGTGTGACACCCCCAGATGAAGTGGTCTACGCGTGTACTGTTCTAAGCAAGTTCTACACCCCCACCAGGTACCCTGACGTGTGGAGTGAAGGGATCCCAGAAGACTATTACAGTAGGAGAGAGGCTGAGGAGGCTATAAGACTCGCTAGTGGAGTTATTGAGTGGGTTAGAGAACTGTGGAGAAGATTATTGAAGAGAGAGTGAAGACTAGAGAGAGGGCTATAGAGGAAGCTAGAGAGTTCGCGAAATGCGCTTCGAGGAGGCTTGGGAGGATCACGGCGATCCTCTACGGTAGCTATGCTAGAGGAGACTTCAATGAGTGGAGCGATATAGACGTCCTCATAGTCGCTGAAAGCCTACCTAGAAACCCCATTGAGAGACTCAACCTAGTTGAAGACTGTGTAAAGTCACATCCAAGAGTGGAGCCAGTACTCATAACCCTCGAAGAGCTCAATAAGTTGAAAAACAAAAACCCAGCAGTCATCGAAGCCTTTACGAGAGGATTAGTACTAGTCGATGACTTAAAACTCGCTAATCAGCGCGACTAGCGATCGCCTCCGAGGCAGATCAACAGCGTCGCAGACAAAGTCTCGTAGTCGTTAATATAAGGCTAGATTGAGAGTTGAGTATTGGTTGGTTGCCCCTTGCACGCGTGATCGGCTTGTCAAGTTCATTTGGTTTAAAACGTCGTGAGGAGGAACTCGAGGAGATCATTGAAAGAGCGCTCAGGAAAGCTAGATTTACTTTATCCACTTTTAACGCTATTTTCTTAACGTCCCTTAGCCACCCTACTCCATGTAGTATTGGCTTGTATTTCTTCTCAACGTCCTTCAAGCCCATGGTTTCTATGACTATTTCTGCTAATTCATTGATTGTTATCCAGTCTTCCGACGCGACGTTGTATACTTCGAAGTAGCCACTCGTCTTCCTCCAAGCGGTCATAGTTGCCTCTACAGCGTCTTCTATGTATATGTAGCTTCTAACTTGCCATCCATCACCAAGTATCTCTAGCTCGAGAGGGTTCTCCCTCAGCTTCACTATGAAGTCCCATATAACGCCATGTCTAAGCCTCAGTCTAGCTATATTAGCGTATCGTAGTGCAATAGCTTTAAATCCATTAGTTTTGCATACGCGTGGATCAAGTTCTCACAAGAAGCTTTACTAGCCCCATAAATAGAGACTGGTTTAATAGGGGCATCCTCATCGACGAGGATTTCCAAGAGCTCTCCATGGACAGAGCTAGAGGATGCAAAAACCAACTCCCTCACATTCCTCCTCCTCATAGCCTCCAGTAGGTTGAATGTAGCTACAATATTCTCATTGAAGTGCACCTCGGGGTTTACAGTGCTAACTCTAACCTCCGGGTTTGCAACATAGTGGAATACAGCGTCTACACCATCGACAAATGTCTCTGTAGCCTCATATTATTCTCGGTGATTAAAACCCTGAAGTTACATCTATATGATTATAACACTGTGTATTAGTGTCGCACAATGAGCGTGCTATACAGTGCGTTAATCAATGGGTTAATAATCGCTGGTTTCACGGGGCTCGGCTCAGTAGTCGCCTTCACTGGTTTTAAGTTACCAAGATGGGGACTCGACTTCTCAATGAGCTTCGCTGCTGGAGTTATGCTTGTCGCCTGCTTTACTAGCCTCATTATACCAGGGTTTGAGAGAGGGTTCTACTTTGATGTGGGTTTAGGAATTGCTGTGGGTGTAATGGTGATGGTTTCAATGGATCTCGTTATTCCACACGAGCACTTGACAACCGGGTATGAGGGGCCTGAGTACGTGAGGAGAAAACTAAGAAAAGCAATCCTACTAGCACTCGCTGTGGTAATACACAATGTGCCCGAGGGACTGGCCGTTGGCGTATCAACTATTTATAGTGAGAGACTCGGGTCTGCAACAGCATTGGCGATTGGGTTGCAGGATATACCAGAGGGTGTAGCTGTTGCATTACCGCTAGCAATACTGTGGAATAGTAGGTTGAAGGGCTTCATCACGGGTGTTCTCAGCGGCTTAGTCGAGATGCTTGCAGCTCTCATTGGAGCACTAGTATTCGCACTTGCCAGTGGTTTACTTGGCTTTGGAATGGGTTTCTCGGCTGGTGCAATGATGTATATAGTTGTCGAGGAGATACTGCCTGAGGTGTTCCACGAGTCCTCTACTTACCGCAAAATCTCTGCGGCAGGCTTCTTCTTAGGATTCTACGTCATGTTGTACCTAGACCTCTTACTTAGATAATTGAAGCTCTTTTCTAAGCTCGACTAGTTCAACTGGTATATTGCTCGCTAATCCATCAGTACTCACTTCAATTAGCCTCAATACATCCTCTCTACTGTTAACAGTCCAAGCAACCACCTTCAATTCATACCTGTGAGAAAAATCAACCGTTTTTCTACTTGCTAGTCTAAAACGAGGTAGTAACGCCCCTAGCACCTAGTTTCACAGCGTCTAATACTCTTCCAAGTGGTTGAGCATATATTAACCTCGTTGTCCAAACGAAAGCCTCACTTTTTAAGGCAGAGGAAGGGTCAGCTCGAGCACTCCAGTATTCAACAATAATTAGGCGGGGTAAAGGGCAGGAATAAAAATCAGGTTGCGTTATATAGTATGCAGTTACAGTATGTGTAATAAAATAAGATAGTGGTTAATTGGGGGTTTAATCTAATGATTTTAACACTATACTTTACAAAGGATGAATCTACATTTAATCCACGTAGCCTAAAGAGCGTTATTAACCAAATAGGGGTAGTTCAGAAAATATACGTTATATCCGCTTCTCCAATAGATTTAAAGAAGTATGGATTTGAGACGCCAAATATAGTTATTCCAGTAAAGCAGTCTTGGCCCGTCCCTGTAAGGGTTGGTTTTTCATTCAACATAGCTTTAAGGCTTACAGGAGAAGATGTAAGTAAATACGAGTACTTGTTCAAAGTAGATGGAGATGCTATTTTACCCCAAGACTACTTAAAAAACATTATATCTCTCAATCCATTACTAGCAGGCTATGGGCCGGCAATGCTTATATCAACAAAGTTCTATAGAGCAGTGCTGAGGGGAGTATACCCCATGAACTACTGCGATGACGGCTACATAATAGCGGCAGCTATAGCTAGAGGGGTTTGGCCAATACTACACCACATAGACATAGACATACCCGAAGCTCCTACACTACCACAACGAGAATACATCTATGGAGTGGAATACTACAAATGGGGCATGCCACTACCACTCCTACTACTACACTCACTGACCAGAATATACCTAAAGGCAACGGGTAAAATGAAGAAAACACAGAGGAAGGAGCTTAAAGCATATATGTGGAACCTAGTAGGCTATATACATGCATCTATAAATAAAGAGAAGAAGTACGAGTTCCACAGAGACTACGGTAAAATGAGGATCCTACACCTATACCACTCTCTACTCTCACAACTAAAATAACGGTGTTGAGAAACGACATTAATTTACGTGATAACTACAAACTATAACTCAAAACCATACCTACCAATAGCAAGACTCAGCCTTTACAGCGTCTTCAAGGCAGTATCGGAAATAAACAGGCAAAACGAGTACAAAATACTCCTAGTAGATAGTGCCTCAACGGATGGGTCATTCGAAGAACTCCGTGAACTAGGAGAAAAGCTATCCATGGAGACAGGCATAGTATTCGAAGCAATAAAGTTGAAGAAAGACCTGGGAAACTCCTTCGCATACGCGTATGGCTTCCTCCACTCACGTGGCAAGGGGGCAGACTACATTATCTACATGGACAATGACTTCGTAATAACAAACCCGAAAACACTACTGAGAATGCAAGAACTAGCTGAAAAACTATCAAGAGCAAATATAAAATACTACGCTGTAGCGCCGATGTTTATACTCGATGACAGGGAAAGGGGCCTGAAGATAGCGAGTTCCAATATTGACCCCCGTAGCGCTATTGAATCCATGCAAACAGATATAGAAATCAACGCCAGCGGGAAGATCCTTGTGACAAATATAGCATATATAGACATACTGGGCAGAATAATCCACCCCTTTGATTGCAATTTATTAGAGTGCAAAAACAATGCGGAAATAGGAAGAGAGTTCGTTATATCACCATTTGTCCCAAGCACTTTCTCACTGCACTCCTCACAAGTAGCCCCGATATTTCCACTCCTGTACATATGGGGTGATGATCAAATAACGGCCATTAACCATGCACTTAGAGGCTACTATTCATTCGTAGTCCCAGGAATTCTGGGCATTCACTACATCGAATCCACTAGGAAAAGGTCTTCGCCAAGGAAGGCATATTACTCCCATAGAAACCTCGTATTGAGCAGCTTTTTAACAGGTAGAAACAAATACTTGTTCTACACGGTTACCTCGGTATACGAGGCATTCATATGGGCGCCACTAAGCCTTGTTGAATTAAAGAAGTATATTAAGATGAAGTACTACGCTCTAGGCGGATATGCACCATCCAGCATCACTAAGTACGCGGTGGCGGGGTTTATTCACGGCCTACTAATACGTAAAAAAGTAGAGAGGTCTATTGACAAATGGTTTAGAAAATACCTTGGCGAGCCACCTAGAAGGAATTTCCTAGATTATTTCACTTATAAGGGAATAGATAGCGCGAATATAGCGAGGCTACTATTATACATTATTACAGGAAAACAAGAGCTTCTAGTGGGAAACAGGAAGTCCTCGCCCTCGAAACACGGTGTATATAAGAGTTAAATAGTGAAAAGCTCCTTGCTAATAATTCAGATCCTCCAGCAACTTATTTCTATTCTTTCTAAACCAGTCAAGCATGTATTCTGCTTGTGGATAATAAGACAAATGCCCTGCGAAAGAGTCTAGTATTAGGAACCTTCCATGTAGCGTGGTATCCGCGTAGAAGTTTATTGAGTCCTCGTCACCATAAGGAATAAATAATCTTGTGAGGTATAACGAATTCGCATCCCTATTCGCTCCATGTTTGAATTTTGGTCTTGGTGTTAGATATCCATTGAAGCTCAACAGAAAATCTCTTTCAAACAATATGCACCCGATGGAAAACCTTGTGGGTATTACTTCTATTGACTCCCTGTTCTTTTCCTCGAAAAGCTGGGCAACCTGGTTTAGTGGTAGTGATTTTTCCCAGACATATTTTGCGGTTGCAGGATCTCGCCAAATCTTCTGCTTAGTGGGTTCCCTGAAAACTATGGGTTCTTCAAAGAGTCTTTTATATTCTTCGAGTAAGTTAAGAGTCTTTAGAAAATAATAGTATGATACCGTGTTCACGTTGAGTACGGGTGCTACAAACCCTATATCAACCCCATTATCCTTTAGTTTTTGGAATGCTTGAAGCATATTCCTAAAAGTATTCTTGGTCACGAACACATCATCATCTATTTTTATAACGAGGTTTGAACATGCATACCTTGCGAGAAAATAGTTTTGTGCCGCGACATAGTTGTTTGGATAGCTCTCGAAATAGCTAAATCCATAATCCCTAGCGACGTTTATTGCTAATTCTCTATGGAATCCACCAGCATTAACTAATACCACGTCTAGACCTCTACTGTATTCATAGATCCTTCTAAGTGAAACGCTCCACAGATCGGGGTATTTCCCAATGAGAACCATTATTATAGCATTACTTCCCCGCATGTTGTCAATGAAGTATTCTTTTTTCACGTAGAAATTATAACTTCTCTGTGCTTTAATGAAAATATTTCTAATAATCATCATTTCAAAATCTCGAAGTGTTGCCTCTCTCTTGATAAGTGATTTAATCCAATTAGTTAAACTCATGGTTTCTTACCCGTGAATTTGATTTAGCTCTAACATGACGTCTTTCAACACCATGTCCATATTTAAGTACCTCCACTTACCCCATCTGCCAACGGTTATAATATTGTACTTTTTCAACTCCATTATCACATTCTCCCGGGTTTCTGTCAAGCCAATTCTATGAATCGGGTAGCCATATTCTTGTAGCCATGCTTTCACGAATAGTACTTCGCCTGGTTTTATTACGTCTATTTTCTCCAGGTCTTCGAGCGTCCTACTGGTGTATTTTTCTATGTCTTCGCTTGTTACCTCGGTGTGCCCTGGTATTGTTGTCTCTGCTATTAATAGTGATTTTCCAGGTGGTGCATTATAGGGGCTGTAGTTGGACATCCATATGTATCTGTGGAATACTGTGTCCTCGCTTGGAGTGTAGATCCAGTGTTGACTAGGTGCCTGCTTGTTTAGTGCTACTGCGATTACTAGGACTTTGTTATAGTCAAATTCTCCAGTATACTCCTCGAGCTCTGGATCTTTAAGGACTTTAATGAGTTCTGGAAGCGGAATAGTGTTTACTATTTTTTTAGCTTTAATCACCCTACTGGATACCTTGATCTCGAATCCTCTCTCCTTTTTTACCTCCTCTACCATGGAGTTACCTAGTACTACTCCTCCCTGCTTTACTGTTTCCTCGTATACGGCATTGAATAACGCTTGTATACCACCCCGGAGTGGATAATAGAATTTAGCTTGTTCGAGATACCCAGCAGTTGGAATACCCACCGCGGACTTAACGACATCGCGCCAATCGGGTACTGGTAATCTTCCAGGTGTGTAAACCCAGTCTACATCAATCTCCTCCAGCGGCCTCTTCCACAATTTCTCATTATAGGGAACTAAGTATTTCTCGGCAATCCACTTACCGAAAAAACCGTAAATATACTCCTTCAGGTTCCTTGGCTTCCACTCCTTCCCGAGTGATAAGAGTGCTTCCATGAAGGAAATCAACGCCTCTGCCCGCTCCTCTGGTGGTAGAATAAATAATCCATTTTCAAGTGGATATGGAACTAGTGTTTTACCGAGTAATACGAATGCTTGTCTATTGTGAGCAATGTAGTTTCCCTTGAGAAATTCAACTAGCAGCTTATCGAGGACTGTTCTATCCTTAGAGAATATTATGTGAGATCCTCCCACATCCACTGTAAATCCATTAATAAACTCTGTTCTAAGAAGACCACCTAGATTTTTACTCTTCTCTATGCACACAACTGAATAACCCGCCTTGGACAAGGCGTGAGAAGCGAGTATGCCTGCCCATCCACAACCGAGTACTGCTACGTGGAACATCACTTTAAGCACCCTATGAGAGAGTATGTAAATGTAGAAAAATAATGGCTATAATAAATGAGGGGCAGAAATATACCATAGCTAAAGATCGAGTAAGGCCTAGAGGTGATCTATAATGTGCAGCGTGCACCTATCGCGCTGTACATAATAATGTAAGTACCTAAGAGGGATCCATAAGATCTATTGGAGACCCTAATAAAGTAATATCATAGTAAATGATTTAGATAATTACTCAGCAAATAATACTCGGGGAAATTACTAGAGCAGAGGAAGGAGTATAACTTGAAAATAATCGTTATTGTTACACCCGTGCACTAAGTAGATACATAGTACTCTGTAAGCACTCTAAAAATCTATTGAATTACGAATGTTCTAGTGTTGATCGTGGTTAAGTATACGTGCTAAATAAAACTATAGGCTATTATGGCTTGAGCGAAGTGTATTGTTGACGCTGAGTCACCAATACCAAGTAGTCTCTCAGCTTATCCCTTGGTAGATTAGGCTTCAACTCCACGCTCTCTAGTCTCAACTCATCTATTCTCGCTTTGAGCTCGCCTATTACCCTCTCTGAGCCAGGCCCTGTAGAGCCTACGAGTATGAACCGGTAGTCTGATAGCTCTCTTGCCACGTCGAGGATTGCATCTAATCTCTTCTCTGGTGTAAACCTGCTAATAGTCACGATCGCTTTTCCCTATTAGGATTGTTCGCTACAGTGTTAAAGTACTCTACATCAACGGGTGGGTGTAGAACGTCTAGTATAACACCATGCACTTTGTAGACAACGTGTGCGGTCCAAGAGGAGTTTACCAGTATTCTACCGGACCTAGGGGTCTTGTAACTCCTAGCTACTAGTTCAACAAGTTGGTTATAGATAGCCCATGTCACTCCATCGCTCTTAGTAGGTAGTAGTGTCGGGTAATGTATGTAGGATATGTCGACAGGTGTTGGTAGATTGCTCTGCGTGTCGAAGACTAGGTCGTACTCGCTTCTAGCGCGCTTCATCATAGACTCGTATGCTCTGTAGACTAGTAGTCTTCGAAGTCTTACGAGTCTACCTGGCATTAGCTTGGATAAGAGTTCAGCTTCCTCAACTCTCTTAACTAAGA
>Ga0326760_1001388_pt1 | contig 10825 bp, 10 predicted proteins | sample GCREP_S_FD_207668 | JGI IMG/M metagenome (GOLD analysis project Ga0326760, IMG submission 207668) | Hot spring sediment microbial communities from Geyser Creek Basin, Yellowstone National Park, WY, United States - GCR.EP_S | ecosystem: Environmental > Aquatic > Thermal springs > Near-boiling...
CCGATAACCCTGATTACGAGATGGCGGCGTATCTCGGGAGCAACCTAGGGGTGTTCAGCCCGAAGGGAGCGGTGGTTTTGTCGAGCCTGGCGGACGAGCTCGGCCTCTGCGGGATTCAAACCGGCAACGTAATGGGTTTCGCGGTCGAGCTTTACGAGAAAGGGATCCTTACGAGGGATGAAGTAGGGTATGAGTTGAAATGGGGTGATGTAGAGTGCCTGGCTAAGCTGATGAAGGACATAGCTTATCGGAGAGGCATCGGCGAAGTGCTGGCTGAAGGAACGTTTAGGGCTGCGAGACTCCTCTCTGAGAAGAAAGGAGTAGACCTGACAAAGTACGCAATCCAGGTTAAGGGTATCGCTGTGGGAGCTCACGGTGTGAGAAGCGGTAAAGACTATCCTCAGCCGATTTCCTACGCCCTATCAGTCCAGGGCGGTGATCACACAAGTGTCGCAGGATTCCCCGTTAACTCCACTGAGTCTGAAGCCTGGTACTCGATCCTCGACAGCGGAGTCGTATGCATGTTTACGGTTTTAGACGACTCCACGCTTCTCGAGCACCTAAACAAAGTGACAGGGTGGGGCCTGAATACCGGAGAATTCTATGATATAGGGAGGAGGATAATAACCCTGCAGAGAATCCTACTCCTCATCGGAGGGCCTGATGCAGAGTGGAGCGCTAGGGATGACGACAACCCTCCCAGATTCTACGAGCCTCTTCCAACAGGACCCTACAAGGGAAGTGCTCTTAAGAGGGAAGAAGTGGATGAGTTGAAGAAAAAATACTATGCTGAAATAGGGTGGGACGAGAAGGGCATACCCTCAGAGGAAACCTTGAAGAGACTCGGGCTTGAAGAATTCACTCCAATGTTAAACATGCTCCATTAATAGGTTTTTAAAGATGCCCCGGATCTGTGGAAAATTCTCATGGATTGATAACCGCGAAGTATGTATTCAGTATGACAAGTGTGTCAGAGTTGCAGAAGCTTTGACCGACCTCCTCAAACAAGTGGAAAAGAAGACGAGCATTGAAGCAGTGGTCGCTAGGATAGGCGGAAAACTACTCAGCAGTAGCGATATTATATGCGAGGACTCGAATATAATGATAGTCAGGGTTTTCAAAGGCGGCTAAGATGAATGGGGAAAACCGGAAGGAGAAGAAAAGAGCAGGAGTATTGGAAGCAACGGTCTCGATAGTACTCAATACATTTCTCTTCGTGGTCAAACTCTACGCTGGAATAGTCTCGAACTCTGTAGCTGTATTGGCGGACGCCTTCCATACTTTATCCGATAGTTTAACGTCAGTAGTAGTATTGATAGGGGTTTGGATAGGCTTCAAACCCCCTGATAAAGAGCACCCGTTCGGTCACCAGAGGGTTGAACAAATAGCTACCGTCGTCATCGCCACTATGCTAGGTATTGTAGGATACGAGTTTTTCAAGCAGAGTCTTGAGAAGCTTCTCAACCGGGAATCGCTCACGTTTTCAACCATAGCGCTTGGTGTAATGGCTTTATCAGCTGTTTCCAAGGAATTGCTTGCCAGATGGGCTCAGCGGCTGGGGGGAGAATATGATATGAGCAGTATTAAAGCTGATGCATGGCATCATAGAAGCGATGCTGTAGCCTCTTTGTTAATTATTATTGGGTTGTTGGTAGGCGACATGTACTGGTGGGTTGATGGCGTCCTAGGCCTGGCCGTGTCAGGACTGATAATATATCTTGCGTGGTCTTTAATTAAAACTGCCTCAAACCGTCTAATAGGACGTGCGCCATCTCGCGCTGAAGAGGATGAGTTGAGAAAGATAGTTTCCTCCATAGTTCCCCAAGCAAGCGATCTGCACCATATACATGTCCACGAGTATGGAGACCATGTTGAGATAACGCTACATTTAAGGCTCGACTCGAAGATTACCCTGGAGGAAGCACACAGGATAGCAACACTGATAGAGGAAGCGGTGAAGGAAAAGCTTGGATGGGAGGCGACAATACATCTCGAGCCCGATAAAAAAGTAGATTACGAACATTCAACCGATTAAGCCAAGAGATACGGCGTAATCATATCTCGCTAAAACAATCCCCGCCAAGCCCTCGATAACAAGGTCTCCCTCAACAATTCTTGTCTCGCCGTAAGATACAACAACCCATTTACCAGCTGGAAGGGTGAATACTTTTGGTTCGAGATCATTATTCGCGATCACTAACACCTCGTTATCATAGCCTCTGAAGAAGGATATCACCGACCCGTTTGAAGCGTAAAGAGAAATAATGCTGGTTTTAAGCGCTGGAATGTTCCTTTTAATCCACGACATTCTCGAGTAGGCTTCGTAAACCTCGGTTATTATCCTATCCCATTGGATCGGGTACCTCTGCTCATCGTAGTAGCTGGACGACCCTAAAATGCCCCTCTCATCTCCTTGGAAAATGACCGGCACGCCCGGGACCGTGAACTGGAGCGTAATGAGAAGCTTCAGCCTCCTTACAGACTCGTTCGTTGGAGTTGAGCCAATCCTTCCTCCTCCCAGGTCTGTCAGGATTCTCGAAGTGTCGTGCGAGCCTATAATGTTGAAGCCCATGCCCGCGACCCCCACAGGGATTTGGGCGTAGTAGTTGTAAAGGTCTCTGAAGACTTGATCACCGTTTTTCTTGCCCGCTGCGTATTGTAGAAGGATGTCCCTTCCGAGCGCATAGTTCATTAAGCTGTCGAAATGCCTTCCCTTAAGCCACTCAGGACTCAGGGTCCATATCTCGGCCACTATGTAGGCATCCGGGTAGCGCTCCTTGATAAGCGTCCTCAGCTCCCTGTAGAAGTTGTCAGCGTCGAGCACTTCAAGCGGGGCATCGATCCTCAACCCGTCAAAGCCGAATTCAAGCCAGTGCAAGGCTACGTTGAACAAGTACTGCTTTACCTCAGGATTGGAGTGGTTGAGCTTGGGCAGGCTACCAATACCCCACCAGCACTCGTAGGCCGTGCCGTCCCCGAGCTTGAACGGCCACTTCTTAATTATAAACCAGTTCCAGTAGGGGCTTTGCGGGCCGTTTCTGTAAACGTCCCTGAACGCCCAGAAGCCTATGCCGACATGATTGGGGACGAAGTCGAAAATCACTTTCATGCCACGCCTGTGCGCTTCATCGAGGAGTGTTCTCAGAATGGTTTCATTTCCATACTTGGGATCTATGAGGAAGTAATCATAGGTGTCGTAGCCGTGGGCGCTACCGGAGAGGAATATTGGGTTGAAATAAATCATCTTAACGCCCAAGCTCTCCAAGTAGTCGAGTTTTGCGAGAACCCCTGCTAAATCCCCTCCGAAGTATTGGTGGCAACAGTGAAGACTCGTTATTGGATCACTCCAGCCGGAGAATATTGGTTTAGCACCTCCCGCCAACTCATTAAGCCATAACTCGTCGGTCTCATTACCTCTGAGATCATTGGAGGGGTCACCGTTATAGAATCTGTCTGGGAAAATCTGGTACCCTATGGCCTCTCTAACCCATGATACTTGTTTGAAGAAGCTTGTTGCGTTACCGTTGAAATACTTGTTTACGGGATCCTTGAATATTCTTAATCCATGAGTTCCGAAATCAATTATAAAATAGTACTGGATGGTTTCGTAGAGCGGTATCTCCCTGTACCATATAATTGTGTAGTCAGTCCACAACTGCTTCTTCATCCTATAGTATTCCCCGTTCACGACTAAATACACTGAGGCATCACGCATGTTAGAGGTGAACAATCTAGCGACAAGCATTTCATCAGCTAGCGACAAATACACTGGGTCGTCTTCAATATGGATGAAAAACCTGGTCTCGCTTGGAAAAGAGACCTGTCTGAGAGCGTTTTTCCCGCCGAAGCCGTCGTCAACATACCCTTGGGCATCCGGGTCTACAGGGAGCCCGTAGTGGTCAGTCGACATGTCTCTCACCCAAGCCCCGTTGATCAAGTATTTGTAAACCACTGTTCCAGGGGGCACGCAGAATAAGGCTGTCCACGTCCCGTTGTCAAGCATGAACATGTCGTGAGGGGCCCAGCCTGTGAAGTCGCCCGCTACTGAGACCCTGTAAATTGTTTCATTCGGAAATGGTGTAAACCTGAAGTAAACAGGTGCTTTAAGGGGCTGGCATTTTAACTGCTCAATCATGAGTGAAACGTAAACGTCTTCGAAATGTTTCAACGGGGCTTGTGTAGCAGTCTCCGTAGTAGTCGTAAACAAGGGAGTTGTGTTTACGTCTTGATCACGATTTAGTGTTGGAGACAGGGTAAGAATCAATGCGATAGTCAGGAGTAAACCCGCTACAATAATTAGCTCGCGTCTTTTCATGGAAACCACTCCTTAATGCGTATTTAAATTTTAGTAATAGGTATTAAATAACAGACTTGGCTGGAGTTGAATCGTTGAATGGTTGTGGTTCCGGAACAACCTGTTAGATACTTAAGGAAGCGTCCAGTTGTCACAGTACTGCTTGTGCTTGCAAACCTGGCTGTTTACTTTTACACGAGCAGGGCAAGGTCTTTCCTGCAGACGGACCCATACTTCATCTACACTTACGGATTCAACCCCTTGTTTCTTTCCACGTTCGAAGGCGTTAAGAGAATCTTTACCAGTATGTTTATTCATGCGGATCTCTTCCACATAGTATTCAACATGCTCTTCCTCTACTTATTCGGGAAGAGCGTGGAAGCCGTAACTGGATCATTAAGATTTCTCCTACTATACCTTGCGGGAGGGTTGGGCGCGGTTCTATTCCATGTCGCTTTAATCCCCGTAGGTGGCTATGAAGCCCTCGTTATACCTGCGGTAGGGGCTTCCGGAGCCATTAGCGCGGTCCTAGGAGCGTTTTTCCTATTATTCCCTCATACAAGAGTATCGCTATGCATGTTCCTTTTCTTCCTCCCAATATGCCTTCCACTGCCGTCCTCAATATACTTGCTGATATGGTTCGCTGAGCAGGTCGTATATGGATACTTAAACCTCGGGGGAGTGGCTTACTTCGCGCACGCAGGAGGGTTTGTAGCAGGAATGGCGGCCACCTGGCTAATAGCTTCAGGGCCGATAAAACGGTTGAAAACCGGGTTGACGAGCCCCCTGGAGGAATACCTTCATTCAATAGGTGTCTTCCCGCGAAAATTCTACACGCTGGGAGCTGGTACCAAGGTGCTCGCAACCCTTCTCCTCCTCGCACTCCTAGCCGGGTTCTACATTTCATGGGAGAGGAACAAGGAAATGACGAGCGTGTACTCGTTAAGCGTGGAAGCTGGAGGTTTGAACGACACGGTCATACTGTATAAGCAGAATGATTCGTGGATCGTTTCCCAAAGCCATGTAGACACCGTAAGGTTTGTCGTTAACAGGCTCCACCCAGTAGGCCTCCTAGCCAATCCCGAGCTCGCCAACCAGTCTATCACAAATACGGCCATACCCCCGTATTTTGTCGAAATATATGGCGTTAGAACACCCGTTAACTTGTACATAGAAGTAGCCATATACGATAGTGAGGGCTTGGTTGAAGTATTCAAGGGCAGTATGAGAAGCTACTTTGTGACAATCACCCAGACGGGGGAGGTGTTCTTAAACACTACCAGGGAGGTCCACGTATCGTTCAGTATTGAAAAAGGACGGGTTGAAACCTTGAAATACATTGATTACTCCATCTACGCCTCCGCTGCGCTGACTGTTATAGCGATAGGAGTGGTCCTGGCTGCTGATAGGTTCAGTGTTGTAACAGATATGGTTTACGAGTAATTAAGGATTAAAACCTTTCGAGCAGGCTCAATAAATCATGGTGCGGGTAAATGAGCCAGACCCGGTACAAGACTGTTGCGTATGTTTCCACGCTTACTGCTCTAGCAGTAATACTTCGGTTTTTTGAAATACCTTACCCACTGCTCACCTGGCTGAAGTATGATGCCTCAGGAGTCCCGTTAGCAATCCTAGCATACATGGGCTGGAGCCTCCTAGCATACTCGCTCCCTGCATACTACCTTGTATCCGTCGCGCTTGGAGCAGACTTCGTGGGCATGGCTATGAAAGTCGTCGCCGAGGCTTCAACAATTATCCCCTTAGTCTATTTGTATAGAAGGCTTAAGGCTCAGAGAAGGCTGGCAGTCCCCCTTTCAACAGGAGCGGCCGCGTTGAGCAGGGTTGTCGTGATGCACTTGTTCAACGTTCTCATAACACCTTACTGGCTGGTTTACTCCTACGGGATGGATTATGAGACAGCCCTCTCATACGTATACAGCATAGTGCTCCTCATCGATGTTTTCAACTTGACTATTGCCGTGCCAGTAAGCCTGGCCGCGATATACGTGGCAGAGTACTTGTTGAAAACGGGTATACTGCATGAGTAGTGAGATAGGGGTACAACTAGAGGATTTGTGGGCAAGGTATGGTAGTGGAGAATGGATTCTGAAAGGGCTGAACCTAAGCGTTAGCAAGGGGGAGTCTGTACTTATAGTAGGGGCCACAGGCTCCGGGAAAACCACTCTAGCAAGGATTTTGAACGGAACCGCGGGGCCCATCTACGGGGTTGAGGTGAAAGGATCCTACAAGGTCAACGGTGTAGAAGCCCTAGGGTTAGACCCTTTCGTCCTCGGCTTGAAAATCCACGTTGTCTCGCAAAATCCTTACATTCACTTTTTAAACTTCATCCTTGAGCATGATTACAGGGATTACGCGAGAAAGGTCTACGGAGACAGGTTTGAGAAGCAAGTAGTTGAGAAAACTCTAACACAATTCAACATTCGCGAGCTACGGCACCACTACTTCTTCAACCTCTCCGGAGGACAGGCGAGGCGGGCTGCGACTGGGAAAGCCCTTATACCCAATCCCGAGATACTGGTTTTCGACGAGCCGTTCATGTGGCTGGATGATAAAGGAGTTAACGAGTTCCTCGACATGCTCAATCTTTTGAGAAAGCTCGGCAAAACCATTATCGTCTTCGAGCACCGCTTCAACAAGGTGATAAGGTTTTTCGACAGAGTGTGCGTGCTGAGAAATGGGAAGATTGAAGAAGCGGATGTATCAGCGTTGTTCAAGATTGCGGCAGCGAAGACTCTTGGTTCAAACCCTGTTTACCAGTCTAGCCAAGAGGGGCGTGGAGAAGTAGTCTTAAGAATGGAGAACGTAACATTCGGCTACGGGGAGCCGGTGCTGAGCAACGTTAGCTTAGAGCTCAAGAAGGGCGAAGGCGTTGCTATAATAGGGTTAAACGGATCAGGTAAGACCACCCTTCTCAAACTCATCACGGGCTACTTGAAGCCCTGGAGAGGAAGAATCAGGGTGAGGGGTCGCCTGATCTACATTCCACAGTTAATCCACATGTTCTACACGGAGGGGAGCCTTATGGAGGAAGCAGTAAAGCTATGCGGGTCTGTGGATGGGGGCGAAGCTTGCGTCGACGGAGCTTTAAGAGCGCTAGTGAAGGAGGGGTTGAACCCTGATAAGCCTCCTAGCCAGTTGTCGCATGGGCAAATGGTTAAGGCTGCAATTCTGCTGGCTTCAAACACGGTTAAGCCGGACTTAATCCTGCTTGACGAGCCTTTCAGCGGGCTCACATATATCGACAGGTTCAACATTATCAAGCTACTCTCGGAAACACCCTCTGCGAAACTGTTGACAGCGAGCAGTTGGGAGTTCACCGGGCTGTTGAACAACTGGAGGCTCATGATGCTTGAGAATGGCGGTTTAAAGCAGGCTGAACCGTTGGAGAAGCCTTTGAACGCCTTGTTCAGCGTTGAGCTCGCGAAGCTGTTAATGGGTGTTGAGGATTGATCAAGGACCTGGCAGAGCTACTGGTGACCAAGCCCCGCGCAAGGTGCTTCAGCCTAGCGGCAAGGATTATTGCGCCAGTAGTTCTTATTACAGCATCCATATTAGCCGCGGCCGTGAAGAAGGAATCTTCCACAGTCTTTTACGCGTTTACCATCGTGTTCACGAGCGGTCTACTCGCATACAACTCGGGGTTTGCAAAGCTGGTGAAAGGGGTTCAGCTAATCCTCTTGTTCATACTTCTAGGTTTGCTCATAAACATGCTAGCGCTCGCCACGGGGTTGACACCCCTCAGCATTGAAATAGTGTTAACAGGGGCCCTGAGGCTTTCAGCCATAGCTCTCACAGCCATCCTCCTGTTTCAATGGATAAGTGTTGAGGAGTGGATCTCTCTTTTCTCGTCAGCAGGTGCTGAGGGTTTCGCGCGAATCCTAGCCCTATCGATCATACAACTCCCACTCAGCCTAAGGGCTTTCAGCGAGGCATTACTATCGGTCCGGATAAAATACGGCGGCAAATACTTCACAAGAATGCTCAACCCTCTCCTACTCCACGCGATAAACACTGCGAGAAATGTTAGCGAAACCCTTCTCATATATGGGCCGCCAGCCCCGGTTAAAGCCGAGGCTTGGCGTTGGAGAGACATAGTCTTATACGCGGGGGTTTCAGCAATAACCCTAACCCTGCTCATCTAGGGGAGGGTTACTAGAGTCCTGTATTGAACCGGGGTATTAGTTTCCAGGGCAAGTTCTAGGAGCTGCCCGGAAGTAAAACTTAGGTTGCAGTCGTTATCGCTTCTTAAAGCAATCAATACCTCCCGTGTCTCGCCCGCCGGCACAGTTATAGGCAGTTCCTTCTCGACAATTATGTCGTCCTCGACAACGTATGTTTTGAAGCTACATTTTAAATCGTTCAAGTAGTAGCCGTATATTTCAAGATCACCACCCCCCTTATTCCGGACAATCAAGGATGGGTCAAACCCTCCATCTCTTTTAGTGATCACGTAAACCCTGTAATCATAGGATGGGAAGCCGCCGGTGGAGGCGAGAACGTTGCTATACCACAACCCTACCAGCAAAGCAAGTAGCGATGTCAGCGAGAGGAGTGTAACCGTTAACGCCTTATTCGTGATCCCGCCCCGTTTAGATCATTTGTCTCAGGATTATTTAAATATTGTGGAAATGGGAATAAGGTGGGCTGAGAAGTAAAAACTACTTCAACTGAATACTCTGCGGATACTCCATACCGGTCGATGTCGCAATAGTTATCTCAACCATTTGCCCAGGAGTGAAAAGAATGCCGCAGGACTCCTGGCTCCTCAGGGTAAAGTACAGGGCAACTCGCTCTCCCGGGGCAATATAGTAGTCCATGTTCCCCGCGGGGTGTGAAGCCCTGCCCCTTGCCCCTTCAAACTCAACCATTATATCGCAAACCCTGTGGTTAACCATTATTCTGACAATGCTCGTAGGCCTTGTCCCAATATTCTTGGCGATAGCGGTGACGTTCCACCCGCCCTCTACCGGGTTGCTGTAGGAGGAGATTATCTCTAAATCCCTGCTCGACTCAACACTCACCATGTTGGAAGCCCAGAGCGCGAAAGCTATGGAAACAGCTATTGCGACAGAAACCAGTATAACCGTAGCTATTAAAGGGCTTAAAGCCCGCACAGGGAGGCACCTAGCCGTGGAGAGAGAAAAAAATACCTTATGGTAGGGTGACCATTTTCGGATACTCCTTACCGCTGGCGGTGTGAAGCTTTACCTCAACCTGCTGACCTGATGAGAAGCCGTTACTGCTACTCAAGGTAATGGTTATAGATCGACTATCTCCTGGGTTAATCGAAATGCCGTTACCTATTTCTGGATCAATATTTGCACCTTCTATTTGTCCTATTGGCACGCCGTTTACAAATACTTCGTCAATTGTAGCTGTGCCTGTGCCCTTGTTCTCGACCTTTAGTTGAATCCTCCAACCTGTACTAGTTTTTTCAGCGTATGCGTAGGTTATTTGCAGGTTTTCCACTGTTGTGAATCCTCCAACTATGCCTGTCAGCCATAGTGCTACTGCTATTGAAATTGCTATTGCTACTGCCACGATTATGACTGTGGCTATGACTGGGGAGATCGCCTTCATGGGTTCTTCCACCATTATTAAAATATTAGCGTTTTGCGATTAAAAAGGTTTTGAGGAGATACTCCAGGTTTAATCATTAATCAATGTGTCCTGGAGATTTTTGAAAGGATTGTGTTTACCTCGTCCGTGAACTCTGCCTGGTGGGCTAGGAGTATCTTGTCCCCGGGCTTTAACACTATGTTTTTAGCGAGCGGGTGTGCTATCCACTCGGTCCCGCTTTTCACGGCTAGCACCGAGCCCCCGTACTTCCGCAACCAGAGGGTTAGCTTGTCGAGCTCGACTTCTTTTTCAACCGTGATTGTTCTGAGGGTTTCACCTATGGTTTCGAAGACTTTTTTGAAAACGTCGTAGTATTCTCCAGGTGTTTCCCCTATCATCATTGTTATGTGGCTTATCGTGTTGCTGGCGTCGGCTATGTCCTCGAGCTCTTTCAACATGGTTGTCAGCCCTACATGGGTTGAGGAATCTATTCTCCCGAAGCACTCTCTCAGGGTGTTGAGGACTTGGAGGTGTTTCCAGTCAACGTAGACCTCGAGATCCTCTACCTCTTGGATGACCCCGGGGTTGGCCTCCGTGAGCGAGTAGTGTGCTAGGTCGACCATCAGCCTTGTGAACTCTTTCAGCTCGATAATCCCTTTAATCAGTTGCTCCGCCTCCCTGTTCTCGAGCGGCTTCTCCGCTATCTCCACGCCCTTATCCCTGAAAAACCTGTAAACATTTTCTTTGAAGCCCCTCAAGTAGATCCTGCTCCCCCTTGAAATCTTCTCACGCAACCCCGGCGCGATCCTCCATTCCCCGTTCTTAGCCACGAGAATAACGTCTAGCGGGTACTTATCAGTGATATCCATTACCCTGACATCCTCGGCGAGAGTGTAAGGGGCTATGACCTCGCCCTCGGTGTAGTAGAGAATGTTCTCGTAGCTGACCAGT
>Ga0326760_1001389_pt1 | contig 10822 bp, 11 predicted proteins | sample GCREP_S_FD_207668 | JGI IMG/M metagenome (GOLD analysis project Ga0326760, IMG submission 207668) | Hot spring sediment microbial communities from Geyser Creek Basin, Yellowstone National Park, WY, United States - GCR.EP_S | ecosystem: Environmental > Aquatic > Thermal springs > Near-boiling...
TAAATATTTTTCCTAACACCCCATTTCAAGTTTTCGTAATTTAAATAGAGAAGAGTCCCTCTTTCAGCTATAAATGAACCTCGTTTGTATATTAATTTTGAATAAATCCTCGAAACTGCTTCATCGCTCTGTATCAATCTGCTAAGTAAACCTAACGATATCTCTTCGAGATCGTAGTAATTTTTGGAGATTAAATTAACCAAAAGCTTAGAAATTTTAACTGTATTCCTTAGCACATGTCTCACCATCTTACTTGCATTATTTAATGATGAGATATAATAGACATTAACGTCTCAAACTCCGCACGAGCCACATTTTCCCAAGAGGAATGTAAATATAAAAATGTATCTAGCATACTATTGCTTTGAAATTCCGATTCAGCCATTCTTATGATGGCTTCGGCCAGTTGTTTTATGTTGCCTGTGTCTATTAATAATACATTGGGTAGACGACAATAGAGTAGGTATAATGCTGGTATTCTATATGCTACTACACTAGTTTTTAGAGACAATGCCTCTAGTATGCTGAGCGAATAGCCTTCTCTATACGAGGGTAGTACGAAGACCTTAGATAAAGCTACATACTCAATCAGCTTATGTCTTTTTTGTGGGGGAAGCCACCTAATATTGTATTTTCTAGAGTAGTCTAGTATTTTTCTTCTAATGAATTCCGTGTCTGGGGAGCCTACTATTAGAAGCATCAAGTTGGGTGCCTCTTTCTCTACATAAGTCCAAGCCTTTAATAGATCAAAAATACCCTTCTCTCTACTTAGTCTACCAAAGTATATTATGAGCCTTTCATTCTTCCGCAAACTAATTCTCTCTGGAGTTTCTAGTTCGATCGCACTACCTGGAAAAACAACTCGTAGTTGTACATGACGATCTGGCAAACCAAGAAACGAAGCAGGAGATACCCCAAGTATACCAATAAGACTATTAGAACTAAGTATGTTATTAAGAAGCACTCGTTCATAACCCTCTGGAGGATTATGGAGAAGGATGATTATTTTACTTTTGTTGAGCCTAGATAAGCACATAGCTGAAGAAAGTGCATCTACAGTTTCATGTGTGACGTACATATAGTCCACCCCCTTAAAGTAATGGGAAAAACTTTGACAATGTCTTATCTCTTCTCTTGAGATATAGTGTTGGGCTCCAAAGAAGCCAATGTGACTAGTTAACGAGTAGCTTTTTACAAGATCATAAACGTTTCTAGCAAAACCAAAAATAGATACATTACCCCTACTTATATGCTCTCTTAGATTGAAAAGCATGACTTCTATTATCTTTTCGTTTACAGAAATACTATATCGTGATCTTTTCTCAACTGTGCTTAGATCCTCCACCACGTGTTTAATAAGAAATTCATATGCACATTTGGGGTCATGGTCGCAGGAGCTCAAAAAATACTTGTAAAGTGCGCGGAAGACATTAAACGGTATATATAGCTCAATGTCATTATCGAGTGAGTTTTTTAACATCTTAGCAACGAGGGGTAATGTTTTGTATTCTCTAAAGAAGCCCCCTATACCCACGTTGAAAGGCATCGATATGATGAGCATTTTACTTCGTTGTACCATGAAGACCCCTATAGTGGTTTTTGAGTAATCCTAACAAGATCTTGAAACTAGCTATTGTGGAACTCAAAGCCGTATTGATCGTCTTTAACTGAAATACTTTCGCAAGCGCATTATAATATGGTAACATCGCGTATAACAAGAATTCCTCATCCGGTTTTCTATTCCTTAAAGTCCTTAGATCTGCTGTCATGTAAATTGTACCTTTAGAATGCTTTCCAATAAGTGCTAAATACAACTTTATTCCACTAAACTTTAAAGAGGAGAAACCTCCTTCGATTCCCGATATAAGCCACACAAGTGCATCCATGATAGATCTCTCGCTTATGACGAAATACTTTACGCGAAGAATATAATAGTATCCAAGTATTAGAGGTATGAGCGATATGAACTCTATGTAAATCCATAAGGGAACTAGCTTACGAGGTATTCTAACGTTATAGTAATGAAGATCCATTCCACGTAGATTTAAAATATCTCTCAGGAACAACATAATTATGTAAGCAAGCGTGTGTGTTCCTCTTATGCGGACTACTTTGACTTTAGATCCTTTCTCTTCGAGGTATTTCTTTAGCATTAAGGCCATTGTAGTTTTACCGGCTCCATCGGGTCCTGTGAAGAGTATTAAAGGCTTAAGCACTCTTATCTCACCAATATGTCTCGAATTAACAACTTAAGGATTTTCGCATTATTTCTTCTAGGATCATCAACTCTAAAGAGTAGGACACGTGCATACTCTCCTAGCTTACTCGCTAGGACGATGTCTCCAGCTGTTCTATGGAGGAAGTGTGCGTAGTCAAATATTCCGCTACGCTCTCGGTTACTCCATAGTTTCATGGAGATCAGCGGGTTTTTAGAGATGAGGACTACTAGTGTAGACTTTAATTTCTCGAGCGTTCTTATAGTGTGAGACTCCGCTACTCTATGGAAAAAGCTGTAGATTGCTCTCGTTAAACCCCTTTTCTCTCTACACAACCCATTCACGAAGTACTCGTAGTCTATAATAGCGTTTGGATAGTACTCGTCTATCAGGACAATAGTGTTCTCATCTCTTCTAGGAGACAATGCAATTCGAAGCAGTATAGCGGTGTACTTCAATGGTATAAATAATGCATCGAGAAGCATCATTAGTGGCAGGTACTTGCAAAATGCACGTGGATTATTGAATCTGAAAGTTAGGTAGTAGTTCCCAATATACTTGTACCGTGTAAGTGATACGATGAATCTCGTTACTAGATATGCTAACCCGTGATTAATATTCACTCCTACGGATATAACACTAAATCCCCTAGACCGCAGAATACCCGCGAGCTTTCTTATAATTGTTGTCTTGCCGGTGCAGAAAGAGCCTAGGAATAGATAAGCGTACATGCCATCTATTCTTCGAATCTCTTGACTATTGGCTTGAAGCCCAGAATGTAATAGACGAACGCGTCGATGCCTTTACCTCTTGGGAGGCTCATGACTTCTCCTAGTATTTCACGCAGAGGCTCTCTCCCTACTTTGCCTATGATTGAGCGGAGGTAGGATAGAGCTATTGTCAAGGGCATTGGCCTAGCATAGTATTTGCGCAGAATTGTGGGGGCAATTATTTTCTGCCACGTGGATATTCTATGATGAACACGTGGATTCACGAGGCTACTGTAATACAACATGGATAGTAGTGGTATCTCTAAACCCAGCCTCTTGGCTTCATCGAGTAATGCCCTTCCATCGCCAATGTATTTCTCGAGCACAACTTCGAGCTCTAGTATATCGGAGAGCGTTATATACAAGTCCTTCATAACCATGTGCGACGCCGTGATCAATACAGAGTCTATTGGGTGCGGTACTTTCATGCCATTTAATAACACCGCTCTCTCGAAAACCAGCTTCTTGGGGTAGTATTCGTAATCAGCCGCGGCAATACTAGTATGAATCTCTACATCGACTACTACGCCGTCTACAACACGCCTCCACAAGTCCTGCTTTAACCCAGGCTTTCCGAGGTAATACCCCATTTTATTCATGATATGCGAGATTTTTTTAAGATCTTCTCTTGAAGCGATAAGAACGTCTATATCCGAGATGTCCTTTGGAAAACCACCAATAGTCTTAATTACAACTGCGTCAACGCCACCATCAGCGAGGTTCTCATATATATTCCTCGCTTCATCAACGTATATGAGGTATCTTCTAATCCTCTGCAAAGCCAGGTCATTGGCCTCTGAGTAGCATTTCTGCAGTAATAACCCCAGTGCCACTACGAGCTTATTTAGCCTTAGAAACTCGAGTTCTCTAGAAAATAAGTAAGAGGCTATCGCCCGGAAAGATTTACTAGGGCATTTTCCCTCGACGAAGAAGTCATATAATGCAGTAGTAACATATCTCGAGACGCTATAATTGTCCATCATCGGGGATTCACACCTTTCAAGTGTCTTTCATCGAATCCAGCAATAATTAAAAATAAGGAGTCGCCAAGGTCCCTATATAGCTCAGTACATAATTTTATCTGGGGCTTTTCGCTTCCGGTGAGTCCATGAGAATCTATGACTTCACGTACTTTCTCAGAGAACTCTTCTTTATTTCTAATTATACATATCTTCGACGAGTAATAAGTAGTATTCAGCCCCATAACCGAATATGGAGATGCAATCACTCTCAGTCCTGCAAAAATATATGCTAAGACCTTAACAAACGTACCTGCAGAGTGACTAAATACTGGTGCAAGCCCATAGTCTGATGTAGCCAGTAGTTCTTTGAGTTTTTCTCTTGGTACCACTCCTAATAGCTCTATGCTTGAGTTTTTCACATGCTTTTTCATGTCTTGCCATGGACCCGTAATTATTAGCTTGAATTTCTCTGATGGTAGATCATTAAAGACCTCAATGGTTATTTTGACGGCCTCTTCATTTGCTCTCCACTTGCCGCCAGCTAGTAATATGAAATATGGTCTATCATTATCGGTACGCTTAGACCGGTATTTCGCATATTCTTCAACGCTTTCGTAACATACAGGTGCAGGATTTGGAATAACTATTGCTTTCTTGGGCTTAAACATTCGTTGAGCATTCTCTAGATCTATTCTTGAGGGGTACAAAACGATATCTGCTCCTCGTATTTCTAGCTTCTGGAGTGCTAAGTATAGACCGTACCTTAGTATCTTCAGGAAGTTTTTCCTTGACACCATGTATAATGTCTGTGCATAGTTCGCTAGGGGGTCGTATATTATTAATGTTCTTCTTGCACCTAGACGTCTCACCATAAAAGAAAATAAGGACATTGTCCCAAAGACCATTAAAGTTTTTGTTCTACTCAGCAGATTTCGCAACTTATATGCTACCAGAAATTCATCTATGTAATGAGTAACCTTCATTAACAAGTTATAGTCGTAATGTCTATTCCACCTGATTATTCTGGATACTGAGATATAGAATCTCCTAGGTAGAGTTATATAGATCACATTATCAACAGTTTTTAGTTTAAAGTCTCTCACAAGTGGACTGATATTAAAGATTATCACTTTGGCTTTATATGATTTCGCTATGTTTGAAAGTATACTGTGAATACGCACCTCATCGCCTGACGACATCTTCCACGGTTGCTGAAAGTACGTGTATACCAAGAGGATAGTTGATGCTTTCATAGTCGGCTTACTTTTTCCACGTAGTTTCTATGCTTTGTAGGTTTTTTAACATGGCCACCATTAAATATACTTGTTGTAAAATCCAGGTTCTAAAGGTCTTTAAAACCAGTAATGTTAACCCTAGAATCAATAAGAACCCGCTAATTACGAGTCCTTGGATCATTGCAACAACCAATATTATTGTACTGAGAAGAAGTTGCCATGGATTAATGATGTAAAGGTACCACTCTATTCTCCATATGTGGTCAAATGGTGATGGTTTGTAAGTATTTGTTCTCTTTGCTATTTTCTTTGTGTTTAGAAATGTATTAATGTTAAATTGTGCTCTCCTTATTTTTGTCCTAATGGTGCTTCCTCGCATGGGTTCATAAGACCAGACATCGCCTACTTGTATAGCTCTGTAACTGGAGAATGCGATGTATGACGCGATGAAGCAATCCTCGATATATGGTTCTTGTGGGACTTTTTCTAGAATATCCCTTCTAACTACTTGGTAAACCCCGCTATGGATAGGTGTGCTGTGTACTTTCGACTCTGCTATGCGTATAATATTGTAGTAATCTCTGTAGACGTTCTCGTATTCTACTAATTTTCCAGCATAGTATTTCAACGAGGCAGTGAGGGCCCCCACACCCGGGTCTGCAAAATACTTTACCGTGTTGAGAATAGCGTTTTTGTCTAACATGGCGTCAGCATCGGTGATCACCACGAGCTCGCCGCTCACGTACTTCAAGGCATCAAATATACTCTTCATTTTTCCCTTTCTAGACTCTGATACTATTAGCTTAACATTCAGCTCTGGGTGCTTCTTCACCCATTCCTTGACGATATCCAGGGTTTTGTCTTTTGAACCATCGTCAACTATCAATACTTCTATTAGATCTAACGGATATCCCTGTTCAAGCAGGTTGTCTAGCTTTTTCTCAATGTACTCTTCTTCATTGAATGTGGGTATAATAATGGAGATTCTGGGTCTGTACGACTCATTCATTCTTATATTCCACTCTCTCTTCAGCCACCTTGTTTTTGCGTAAACATAGTAAGTTAATGGAACACCAAAGTGAAGAACTAATAATGCTAGAGCCACTAGAAGCAACATAATCATGGAAACTCAGACTATTTATGTGCTCTCAGCAGACAATTTGTCAATAGTAATGCGTTTTCTTTTGCCCTTTGTGGTTTTGTTGTTCCGTATGCTACTGCGTGTATGATGTTCTTGAATGGTTCTAGGTATTTGCAGGCTTCTTCTATTGTTACTGCTCCTGAGGCTAATATGTTTATTGCTATTATCTTGGTGCCTCTCCCACCGAGTTTTCTTATGGCTTCTTCTGCTTCTTTCTTGCTTGGCGCCATTTGGTATCCTAGTGGGTTCATGGGGGTCATTACGTATTCTACTTGGATATTGTATTCCTCGAGGTACTTGTTTAACTGGCCTATGTTCCGTGTCTCCAGTCCGAAGCCTACTCCCAGCTTCTTCTCAACGAATCTCTTCAACTCGCGTAGTAGTTTTGTGAGGCTGTATGCTATGATCAGCTCTGTTAAGACCTCGTGTAGTAGTATCGCTTTAACCCTATCCCTCGGGAGTATCTTGAGGTATGAATTAGCCTCCATGCCAATGAATAAACTAGCCAGTCTATTGAAGTTTAGTGTAAGAGCCGATGTTAAGGAGTCAACTGGGTGTTTGAACACGATGTCTCGTACCACTGTTTTAGCCAGGCCCACTGTACCGTAGACATTCGCTCTCCTGACATATCCCTGAGCGTATGGTATGAGGATGTAGTAGTTTAACCTGGCAACAACCTCCGGGTGCTGTCTACTCATGTACTCTAGTAGCTCGAGGTTTACTCTATGCGTCGAGAACGTGTAGCCTGTTATGCCCCCCTCCAAGCCGGCTTTTAGGACACTGGCCTTGGCCTCTAAGCCTGCGGCCTCGCTCTGCTCAATCCTCGCCTTTTCGTGGGCTAAGTGACTGACACCTAGGAATGGGTTGTCTCCCAGGAGTATTTCCCTGATCATTTTTCTCCTACCTCCTCCCGGCGGCCTCGTATAACTCATCTACGAGCCTCATAGTCTCAATTGATTTCTCAATACTAGTCAATGGCTCCCAGGCCTCGTGTATCGACTCCAAGAAGTGTATGTTTTCAATAGTGTATTCTGGGTCGGCTAGATTCACAGGTGGTATTCCCTGGTAGTAGTGTGGCTTGTAGAGTACTACTTCCCTCCTGTTGCCTAGTAAATCGTGTTCAATGCTAGTGGATACTTTGAGGTAGTCTTCTGTAACTCTTATTACTCCATGGGATCCAAGTACCTCAATGTATGTCTCGGGGACTCTGTACTCGGGGTTTGACCAAGAAGCCTCCATAGAGATCCTATATCCCCTATCGGCTTCTAATTCAGCTGTGAACACGTCGTCTACACGTGTATATATGCTCTTATACTTGGCTCCCACAACACTTTTGACTTTAAAGAACCATGTAAGCATGTCGACCAAGTGTACCCCGAGATCTAGTAATACGCCTCTACCCAAGGCGTTGAATCTATTGGTTGGCTCGAGGATATCCCCAGACCTGATGTACGCACACACCTTCTCGACTTCCCCTATAGCACCATTCTCCAGTAGTAGCTTGGCGTGTCTAAAGGTTAAAGCATACTTCTTCTGAAACCCAACCATTACTATTTGACCCTGTTTCTTCATGGATACTAGGCTCTGTAATTGCTTGTGGTTCAATGTAGGAGGCTTCTCCACAAATATGTATTTCACGCCATGTTCTAGTAGACTCTTCACTATGGGGTAGTGTGAGCTAATGGGAGTGGTCACATATACTGTGCTAGGTTCAACTTCATTGAGCATTTTCTCAATATCTCTATAGAACTTGATGGATTTAATCAGCCTTGAAGCACCGAAAGTTAAGAGAAGACTCTTATCGACAATAGCCTTGACTATCCCTGGGGCTAGGAGATTGAGAATACCACTGTGGAGAAGCCCCATTTTACCAAAACCTATAATAGCAACCCTCAACTCATCCTTTACAGCGTGTTTTCCCCAATTAGCTAACTCGGGGCTAAGCCTCAATATTAGCGGTTGAACGTCATTAATATTCATAGAGCTTCACCACGAAGAATAAACTACGGTAGCTTAGTCTCCTTGAATTTCTCTCTGGTAAATTCTCCTCCTACTCCCCAGTTTCCCCTGAGTACTTCGTGTATTACTACTTCTACTACGTACCCGGGTACACCCCAGCTCCTCGAAGACCTTTGCGATGTCCTTGATTATTCTTGCTTTAGCCTCTCCGGATAATCCACTCCACATGTATACATGGACTATGGGCATGTTTTCTACCGGGGTTTCTACATCTTGTTCTCTACTTAATATTGTTTGCCATACGTGAGGCGTATCTATATACTTGCTCTACATCATTGTTTTACAAGGGATTCAATACCGTCTAGCGTTATATGTGTTAGGATATCCCAAGAGTTGAGGGAGAGAATGAAGAAGTTTAGCAGTGTCAACTGGAGTATGTTGATAAGATGCTTCATCGAGGAGACTGTTTCTCGCTTGGAGGCTGAAGAGTTGCTTAGTAAGATTGAGAGAGACCTTGGAGACGTCCCCGAGCTCCCAGCGGGGACTGTTTCTAATTGGATTAGGTTTGATAGGTGTAGCCACTGAATCCTCATAGTTCTTCTTAGTTATTGGTTTTTGGCTTTAATGAAGTACTCTAGTAGTAGGATAACTGCTGTCACTACTGCTATTATTGTACCGGTCTCCGTTACTAGTGGACCCTCCACTATTTCCCTCCGCGTGAAGTCTGGCTTCATAGTTGCCACTGTGATGCTGGGGGTTACTGTTATGCCTGTGGCTGTTGATGCACCATTCACTTGTATCTTAACCCATATTGAGTCTGCTAATGGGTATAGTATTGGTGTTGGGCCTGTGAATATGTCTAGTAGTAGGTGTAGTGTGTAAATTAATAGTATTGTTAAAGCTAAGCCAAAGTACCTCCTCCTATACCAGTATAATAGTGCTACTAATGGTATAGCAAACAAGGCCACTAGCACTAGGCTATGTGTAATCCACCTGTGAATCCTCAGCAATGCATCCACGTCTGGTATTAAGCCAACTAGCCCAATCAACAATGTAATCCTAGTATCCACCCTTACCCTAGCCACTAGCACACTTGAAGCATAGTGTGCCAGTAGATCTGGCATAGTAGTATACTCCCCTACGACTCTCGAAGAGCCCTCTTCACGGCCTCCCTGTGTAGTGGTGTTTGCCACGCGACGTATCTGCCTACACCCAGTGCGAGATCTCTCTCGGGTGGTGGAGTGTCAATCCACCGGTACTCAAGTCTCCTATGCATATTGTACACAATGAGGTTTCTCTCTACAAGCTCATCTATGAGTTCTCGTGGAGTGTCAGGAGACCAGAGGATATCTGGGTCTTCAACTGCTTTCTCAAGCCAACTTCTCCACTTACTAGTGAAGCTGGGAGTTATGCCTTTATCCTCTATTAACGCGTATACAATAGTGTCAACATTCCAATTAACTTGGCACAGCCGTGAAAATAGTGCTGGATTTCCACCAGTTAATAGCCATGCATCATCAAAACTTGGCATATTACTCAAGACTCTCTTCAACACCTCATAGAGCTCTTCAAAGCCCTCCCTACTCATATTCCACATAGCTCTAAGCTCAGCCCACCTATGTCTACCAATTTTACTCCTCGTTAAACCCTCACTAGTAGATATAATAGCCACAATACTCTCATAGCTTGTAGATGGGTGTTCAATTAACCCCAACACGCTCTTAACATACACCTCAGCTCTATCTAAACCAATAGCTTGGAAGACATCATCGATTAAAATAGCAACCCTCTTCCTCTTCCACTTAGTGATCAGCTCCTTAACGAGGTCCACGCTGAGAGTAGCGAGTTTGAGTTGAGCGACATCCACAGCTTCAGCTACAACTTCACTCAGCTTTCTAACAACCTCACTCACACTAGTATAAGCGATGAACTCCCTACGGAGAGGGTCAATGTAAATTACATCGTAATTAAGCTCTCTAAGAATCTCTGAAGCCTGTCTAAGCCACGAAGTCTTACCACAACCCTCAGGTCCAAAAACAACTAGTGGGAGTCTAACACCTCTCTCAGCCCATTCAAAAACCTGCTTAACACCCCTCTCTCTATCAGTAAATTCCACTTCGAGACTAGGTGTAAAGGGCAGTTTTACTTTCTTCACCATGAACTCACACACTCCTATATTTGGAGTTCAACGTACATATAGGTATGTCATTAGCTCTACTCAACACCCCATGTAGGTGTGCTCGTGAACACCTATTAACTCCTAATTAGACCTTGATATAGAGCTCTCCTCACAGCCTCTCTATGCAGCGGTGTCTGCCAAGCAACATATCTACCTACGCCAATATCTAAGTCTCTCTCTGGAGGATACTCATCGATCCAGAACCGCTGATCCCTTGGGTAAAGGTCATATGTTATCAAGTTTCTCTCAATAAGATCACTTACTAGTTCTCTAGGCGTACTAGGATCCCAAAGTATGTCGGGGTCTTCAACTGCTTTCTCAAGCCAACTCCTCCACTTAGAGATAAAACTAGGAGTTAAC
>Ga0326760_1001392_pt1 | contig 10804 bp, 6 predicted proteins | sample GCREP_S_FD_207668 | JGI IMG/M metagenome (GOLD analysis project Ga0326760, IMG submission 207668) | Hot spring sediment microbial communities from Geyser Creek Basin, Yellowstone National Park, WY, United States - GCR.EP_S | ecosystem: Environmental > Aquatic > Thermal springs > Near-boiling...
AAGAGTGAAACCAGTAATTTTCCACTCGCTCAGAGGTCTTCGACTGGACGAGGTTCTGATGCCATCACACTCCGATAGCTTTACTGATCTATCGTACTTCACCAAATTCTCGAATTCTATGATCCATGAGAACTCTCCAGGCTCGGGAAAAGGAACTTCCATTTCAACGGCTTTGGAAGCGTATTTCTTGAATTCTTCGCCCTCAACTAATCTAACCTCCTTAACCGTGAACTCACCAACGAAGGTCCACTCACTTCTCGGAGCCCTCGGATAGGGCATGGTCAGGATTAGGCAGACACTGCCAGGACTTAGTTTTTTGACATTTGGATTTCGGTTTGGAGGGAAGTGGAAGACAGAGCACTTTCTCCTCAAGCATTCCTCGAACCACTTAAAACTTGTCAAAATTATGCCTGCTGGTTTTTCAGGCATGAAAAATGTATAATTCCTTATTTATAAAGATTTTCAAAGATCCGTTGCCGTTTCCCAGTCACCTATAATTTGAAATGGGTGGCTAAAGTAAAAAATAACAGGAACAAAATTCGATTACGGAAAATTAAAGAGTTTAAAACAGATGATAGAAGCCCTTAGATACTACGGTATTAATGTCTGGCTACATTATGGTGAAAAGAAATTCTATAAACTAACCTGATTTACACTCAGACACTAGGTTGGTTTATAAATGCTTCCCTCCTTGATTTCAGCGTAGCATTTGCAGCTGTAGTGATCGCAGATTTTCTCCGCAAGAAACCTGTGCGTGTCCCAGTCCCATGCTAATGCTGTTCCGACTGTGAGCAGGAGCAGGAGTGGGAGAACGGGCTTCATAGCTTTCATCGGGGGGCTACTGGAGCCTTTTCTATCTGGCCTACCCTTCAGGGCATTCATCAAAGAGCAAGCAGTCTGGAGCATATTTAAAGCTTTAAAAGTGGATGAAAATGATTCTTTTGAGGGTCTGGAAAGGTGTTTTTGGAAGGAAAATTTTATTACTGATGAAGTCCTAAACTTACTCATGGATGAACTCCTGAAAAGGAGTATTGAGGAAGCGAGGAAGAGCCCCAAACTCTCTGTCTGGAGTCCAAAGGCTTCAGCAGTGCTGAAGTTTCTGAAAAAGACTACTCCCGAGTTCTCGATCAGCAGGGAGGCGGCAAAACTTCTTGAAGAGGCTGTGAAGAGCAAGTATCCTGAAATATGGAAGGCAGTTGAAGAGGCGATGAAAGAATGAGGTACTGGCTCTGCGTGACAAACCAGGAGAACTGGGAAGTGATAAGGGAGAAAAACATCTGGGGCGTTGAGGAGAGGCACAGGAACTCCATATTAAAGGTCAAGCCAGGGGACAGGCTCCTGATATACGTGATGGGCACGAAAAAGGAAAACGAAACCCTGCCACCCAGGATTGTTGCAGCCTATGAAGCAGTTTCGGAAGTGTTCACGGATTCCAGCAGGCTATTCAAGGGAAAGCTCTATCCTCTGAGAATAAGGCTCAGACCGATTGCTGTCTTTCCAAAGCCTCTGGACTTTAGAGAGCTCGTTCCTAAGCTATCCTTTATAAAGAACAAAAAGAAATGGTTCGCTCACATTAGAGGGAGATCGATAGAGAATTGTCGGCAGAAGATTTCGAAATTATAATGAGAGCCTCTGGAATAAAATAAAAATTTTAAGAGAGGGCTAATTTAAATAAAAAATCATATTTGTCTTTGGAGAGAAAATTTTTTGTCTAAGAAAAGTAGTTTTGGGTAAGTATGATTCGGGAAGGTGCTATAGTAAAAGGCATTTGTGAAGAGCCTGTTAAAATTGAAAAGATAGAGCAAAAAGGTAACTACTTTCGTATTGTAGGATATACCATTAACTCAAAATCTCTAGTAAATAGAATGCTTAGAGACACAGAATTGAATCAACTTCAGATTTTGGAGGATTACACAAAAATGTCTTCTAAAGCTGAGAACGTTTTTTACGCCATCGAAGCGCTGCGCTTCAAATATGCCTCGCTTTTTGACCCGCTTTTGGCGATGAATGTTTCCAAAATAGATCCTTTGCCTTTCCAGATTGAAGCCGTTTATGGCTATGTCCTCAAACAGCCAAGGATAAGATTTCTGATTGCAGATGATCCCGGGGCAGGGAAAACAATAATGGCAGGACTTATATTTAAGGAACTAAAACTTAGAGGGCTCGTTAGAAGAACGCTCATAGTCGTACCTGGGCATCTGAAGGATCAGTGGAGAAGGGAATTGAAGGATAAGTTCGATGAAACTTTCGTCGTTCTTGATAGGGGAACTTTCGAGGCTCATTACGGTGAAAATCCTTGGTTAAGGAATTCACAGATAATAACCTCTATTGATTTCGCGAAACAAGACGAAATCCTTCCAAGTCTGTCTTCGATTTCTTGGGATTTGGTGATTGTGGATGAAGCGCATAAAATGGCCGCTTATCAGTATGGAAACAAAACTTCAAAAACGAAAAGATACAAACTCGGAGAGATACTCTCAAGGACTTCTGAGCATCTTCTCTTTCTTACAGCAACACCTCATAAAGGGGATCCGGAGAATTTCAGGCTCTTTCTGGATCTCTTACTTCCGGGCTTTTTCTCAACACCAGAAATGATAGAAGAGTCACTTAGAAACAAAGATAATCCACTTTTTATAAGAAGATTGAAAGAAGATTTACGGGATTTCGAAGGGAGGCCAATATTTACGCGCAGATTTCCGCAAACACTAAAATTCTTACTTTCAGATCCCGAAAAGGAGCTCTACAACGAAGTCTCCCGCTATGTGGTTGAACAGTTCAACAAGGCGATGAAATCTGAAAAGAAGAGGAACATTGCGTTTGCATTGCTTATACTACAGCGTAGAATGGCATCTAGCACTTATGCGTTGCTGAGATCTTTAGAGAGAAGAAAGGAAAGGCTCGAGAAAATACTGAGAGAAGAGGAAAAGCAGAAGGAAATATCAATCAATTATGAGGAGCTTGAGGATTATGAAGAGAGCGAAGAGAGCGAGAAATGGAAGAAAGAAGAAGAATGGGAGTCAGTTACTGTTGCCCTTGACAGGGAGGAGCTTTTGGAAGAGATAAGAACCATCGAAAGGTTGATCGAAAGGGCGAAGAAAATAGTAGAAAGCGGGGAAGAGACCAAACTTTCCGAGCTCAAAAAAGCGATTGATGAGGGTCTCAAAAAAGCAAAGGAAGTAGGTGGTAATGAAAAGATTCTAATTTTTACAGAATCGAGAGACACGCTTGAATATCTGGTAGAGAAAATTAGGAGCTGGGGCTATAAAGTCAACTTCATTCACGGAGGCATGAGTATAGAGGAAAGAATCAGGGCTGAGAAGGTTTTTAGAGATGAGACTGATGTGATGGTTGCAACTGAGGCTGCGGGAGAGGGTATAAACCTCCAGTTTTGTCACATAATGATAAACTACGATATTCCGTGGAATCCCACTAGACTTGAGCAGAGAATGGGTCGAATACACAGATATGGCCAAATGAAGGACGTGTATATTTTCAACTTAGTTGCAGAAAACACAAGAGAAGGAGAAGTTCTAATAAAACTCCTCGATAAAATTGAAGAAATAAAAGAAAAACTTGGAAGTGACAAAGTTTTTGACGTAATTGGGGACATTTTTGAAAGTAAAAGGCTGGAACAGTTGATAATCGATGCAATTACCAATGCCAAGACCATGGAAGAAATTTTGGAAGAGCTAGATATTAAAGTAGATGAAAATTACATATCGAAGGTAAAAGAGCTTCTAGGTGAAAGTCTTGCAACAAAGTCCATAGACTATACGAGAATGAAAGAGATGGCAGAAAAAGCAAAGGAGTACAGGCTGATTCCTGAATACGTTGAAGAGTTTTTCAAAAGAGTTCTCCCGATTGCAGGTGGAAAATTCAAGGAGCTAAAAGATGGATTTATAGCTGTCGAATCTATACCTTACGAGCTTAGAGAGATAGCAGACAACTTCAACTTCAAAAATAGATTCGGAATTTTGATGAAACAATACCCAAAGGTGACCTTTGACAAGGATCTTGCAATGAAAAATCCCGACGCGGAATTTGTATCCTTTGGTCACCCATTACTAGAAGCGTTGATTGAGTGGACCATCAGGAAATTTGGAGAAGATGCGAGAAAAGGTGGAGTTTTCAGGGATCCTTACGGTAGATTCAACGGATGGATATGGTTCTACATAGCCGAAATAAGGGATGGAAAGAACGAAGTAGCGGGGAGGAAGATTATAGCAATATACGATGACGGCAAGAAAAGAATTGAAGTAAATCCTTCAGTTCTTTGGGATTTTGTGCCGGCAAACATCGAGTGCGAGTCCAAAGGAAATGAGGATGAAATTATTCCCTTGGTTATTGAATTACTCGAAAAGTATAGAGAAGAGATAAGAACTGAAAGGAAGAGACAGGCAGAAATTAAGAGAAAATATGGATTAAAATCGCTTGATCATCTCATAAGAGAGCTTGATACTGATCTTTCAATACTTTATGAGAGACAAAGCAGAGGAGAAAAGGTAGATCTTCCAATAAGGAACAAAGAAGAGCAAAAAAAGAGGTATGAAGAGGCGATAGAGAAACTTAAAAGAGAAATAGAACTTGAGGAAACTCTCTCGATGTCTACTCCAGAGCTTCTGAGCGTTGTTAAAGTTATTTCCGAAAGTCAAGAAGAGATTGTTGAAGATCCAGAACTCGAGAATCTCGGGATCGAGATAGCGATGGAATACGAGAGAAGAAACAATAGAATTCCCGAAGATGTAAGAAAGGAAAATCTGGGCTTTGACATCCGCTCCAAGGGTCCGGAGGGGGTCAGATACATCGAGGTGAAGACAAGAGCCGGCGAGGGTAGCGTTTTGCTCACGCAAAATGAGTGGTTCAAGGCAAAGAGGTTTAGAGAAAAATACTGGCTCTACATAGTTGCAAACGCCGCCAAAAGTCCAACACTTTACATAATAAACAACCCTGCTGAAAATCTGAGAACAGTGGAAAAGGCTGAGATTAGGTTCGTGATTCCACTTGAAGAGTGGAAAAATAAGGCTGAGGTGGGAGATTGAGGAGGTTCATCGAGGAAACTTTTCCAGTTAAGGAAGTCAGCGAGCATTCCGTTAGGGAGAAGAACATAAGGCACGGACACATTTCAACCCTGCACATCTGGTGGGCTCGTCGACCGCTCGCAGCTTCAAGGGCAACGGCTTACGCAGCTTTAATTCCAAGCTGCAGCACGGATGAGGAGAAGGAAGAAAAAAGGAGGTTCATTGTGGAGCTTTCAAAGTGGGAGAACTCACTCAATAAGGAGCTGATTGAGAGAGCAAGAAGGGATATTCTGGATTTCTACGGAAGACCGCCAAGAGTTCTCGACTGCTTTGCGGGCGGGGGCTCTATTCCATTAGAAGCCTTAAGGCTTGGCTGCGAGACACATGCGGTTGAATACAATCCCGTTGCGGTGTTAATACTGAAGTGCACCTTAGAATATCCGCAGAAATATGGAAAAAAGCTAAAGGAAGACGTTGAAAGGTGGGGAAACTGGGTTTTTGAAAGGGCAAAAGAAGAAATTGGGAGGTTTTATCCCGATGAAGTTGTGGAAACAAACGAAATCGAACTGGAGGGAGGAAAAAGAAGGGAAGAGCTAAAGCCCATTGGCTACATCTGGGCAAGAACGATTCCCTGCCAGAACCCGAGCTGCGGGGCAGAGATACCGCTGATGAGGCAGTTCTGGCTTGCAAAGAAGGAGAAGAGGAAGGTATCCCTTTACCCATACGTGGAAGGGAAAGAGGTAAAGTTCAGGATAGTCGGTAACGGATACGAAGAGATGCCCGAAGGATTTGATCCGTCAAAGGGGACGGTTAAGGGTGCTATTGCCACATGCCCGGTCTGCGGTTTTGTCTGCGATGCCAATACAACGAGAAAGCTTTTCCAGCAGGGTAAGGCCGGACAAAGAATGGTTGCAGTTGTTCTACATGGTAAAAACGGGAAAACGTACAGAATAGCTACAGAAAAAGATGTTGAGGTTTACAGAGAAGCGGAAAAGTATCTCGAAGAAAAAAGGGCAAAGCTGATGGAAGAATGGGGAATCAACCCTATACCTGATGAACCAATGCCACCTAAAGAAACCCTTGGTTTCCGCGTCCAAAGATATGGAATGCTTAAATGGGGCGATCTTTTCAACTCCCGCCAGAAGCTTGCGCTGATCACTTTTGCAGAAAAGGTAAGATCTGCTTATAGAGAGATGGTTGAAGAAGGATATGACAAAGAATATGCAAAAGCTGTAGTTAGTTATTTAGCATTTATGATAAGTAAACTAGCTGATTGGAATTCCGTACTTTCTATATGGCGTCCGGATCAAGAACGCAATGAACATGTATTTAATCGCCAAGCTTTACCAATGGTGTGGGATTATGGGGAGAGAAATCCTTTTCATGGAGAATTAATCTCACCAAATGCCATAGTTGAAGTAATTAGACATTGTATAGGTATTCCTTACAGACGGATTTTAAATGAGCAACAAGTAACATGTTCTTTTGGTTCCGCTACCTTGCTTCAATGCCCAGATAACTCTTTTGACGCTGTTATAACTGACCCACCATACTATGATAATGTGCCTTACTCCTACCTTTCTGACTTCTTCTACGTCTGGCTTAAGAGAAGCATCGGTGATCTTTATCCAGACCTTTTCTCAACCCCGCTAACGCCGAAGTCCAAGATTGTGGCATACTCCCATGTAGGCGGATTGGACAAGGGGAAGAGATACTTTGAGGAGATGCTCAAGAAGGCATTTAAGGAGATAAGCCGGGTTTTGAAGCCGGATGGAATTGCTGTAATCGTTTACACGCATAAATCAACTTCTGGCTGGGAAACGCTAATAAACTCCCTTCTTGATTCAGGCCTTGTTACGACAGCTTCCTGGCCAATTGACACGGAGATGAGAAAAAGGTTGAGGGCGCAAGAGTCCGCAGCTCTCGCATCTTCGATCTACATCGTCTGCCGAAAGATGAATCGAGAGAAGACAGGCTGGTTCAACGAGGTTAAGGAGGAGATAAGGCAGCGCCTTCATGCAAAGCTGGATAAACTCTGGAACGAAGGCATTTCTGGTGCCGACTTCTTCATTGCCGCCATAGGCTCTGCGATCGAGGTCTTCGGGAAATATGAAAAAGTAATGGACTACGAAGGTAACATCATTAGAGCGGAAAAACTTCTCGAGTTCGTGAGGGAAGTTGTCACGGATTACGCTGTCCGTCAGATTCTGCACGACGGTATAGCTGGCGAGCTTTCCCCTCTTACCAGATTCTACCTTCTCTGGAGGTGGACCTACGGAGAGGCAAAGGTTGAGTTCGACGAAGCAAGAAAGCTCGCCCAGAGCGTGGGACTTAATCTTGAAAAGCACTACAACAGAGGATTTATAAAGAAGGAAAAGGAATTCATAATAGTTCTTGGCCCGCATGAAAGAAAACTCGAAGAGATCGGGGATGAGGAGATGATAGATGTCCTTCACAAATCCGCCCTTCTTTGGAAAGCAGGAAGGAGGGAAGAGTTGAAAAAACTGCTTTCGAGAACTTACGGCATCAGTGAGATCTTCTACAGACTTGCCCAAGCAATCTCGGAAACTTTGCCAAACGAAAGTAAGGAGAAAAAGCTGCTGGACGGTTTTCTGAGTGAAAGAAGCAGGATTGTCGATGAGATAAGAAGTTCTGGAGTTCAGAGGAGGTTGTTTGAATGAAACCGTTTGTTCAAATCGCAATTCCTCATGAAGATATATTGAAAGGCAGACTGTCGCTTGAGGTTTTTGCAGCGGATCTCTGGCAGGTTGCAAAGGGAAAGGCCCCAGCAGAGTACCAAGATCCAGATCTGTTTTTCAGGAAAACTTTCATAACAAAGGGTTTGAAAAACCTTTTAGAAGTTGCGGAAAAAAGGCTTCGCGGGGAGAGCGGGGATGCGGTGATCCAGCTCCAGACACCATTCGGTGGTGGAAAGACACATGCAATGATCGCTCTATTCCACAAGGCTAAAGAATGGGGTGCAAAAGTGGCCGTTTTCGATGGCACCGCATTGAATCCAAACGAATCAAGACCATGGGAAGAGATAGAAAAGCAGCTGAGCGGAAAAATTGAAATCACGAAGGGACTAATTGCTCCGGGAAAAGAAAAGCTGATAAAGATTCTTTCAGAGAATTCTCCTGCACTAATTCTGATGGATGAAGTTCTTGAATTCATAACCAAGGCGGCTGGCATCAAGGTTGGGGATTCTAATTTGGCAGCTCAGACGCTTGCATTTATTCAGGAGCTAACAGGCGCTGTTTCTGCAGTCGGAAATGCGATGCTGGTCTTGACTTTACCATCAAGCCTTCTAGAACGCTATGATGAGAATGCTGAAAAGGCATTCCAGCAGCTTCAGAAAATTGCAGGAAGAATGGAAAGAATCTACACTCCTGTAGAGGATGATGAAATCGAACTCGTTGTCAGAAAGAGGCTTTTCAGCAGCATAGATGAGAGAGAGGCGAAAAAAGTTGTCGACGATTTCGTTGAACATGCAAAGGCTGAAGGATTGCTGAAGGAGGATGCTGAAGCTTATCGGCAGAAGTTTATCAAAAGCTATCCGTTCAAACCAGAGGTTGTAGAGGTTCTATACAGAAGATGGGGGTCTTTTCCAACATTTCAGAGGACAAGGGGTGTTCTCAGGCTTCTTGCATTAGTGATTTACACTCTAATGCAAAAAAATCTACCATTCATCAGGATTTGCGACTTCGATCTGAAGGTTGACGAGATAAGAAGAGAGCTCATAAAACACATAGGACAGGAATGGGACAGCATAATAGCTCAGGATATAACCGCAGATAATTCTGGGGCCAAAAAAGTCGACAGAAGCCTTCCAGCATCCTACGCTCCCTACAATCTTGGAACTGCTGTAAGCACAGCTATATTCCTGATGTCATTCTCTGGCAGAGGCGAGCGAGGTTGCTCCATTCGCGAGTTGAAACTCGGAACTCTGCTGCTTGGGATCTCAAGCAGCATAATAGACACAGTTACAGCAGATCTTAGAGAAAATCTGTTCTACCTCGCAGACGAAGAACTTTACTTCACAAACCAGCCAAATCTGAACAGAGTAATCGTTTTAAGAGAAGAAAGCTTAGATGAAAGGAAAATTTACGAAGAAGAGCTGAGCTTAATTAGGAAGAACACTAAAGGGGACAAATTTAAGGTTTACATCCATCCAAAGTCTCCAAAAGACATTCCAGACACAGAAGAGTTGAAGCTAGTAATCATGGATGCTCCTAAACCGAGAAAGGAGTTCCTAACAGAGCATGGCGAGAATCCAAGGATTTACAGAAACGTTTTGATTTTTCTCTGTCCAGAGGAAATTCAAAAATCCCACTTCTATGCTTTTCTCAGAAAAAAGCTCGCTTTAGCTTCGATAAAGGTGGACAAATCTTTAAAACTGACAGAGGCGCAGAAGAACAAATTAAACGAAATGCTAAAAAATCTTGAGAAAAGAGAGTACGAAGAACTGAGAAAGTATTACAGAAAAATTTTCCTGCCGGCAAAAGATGATTTCAAGCTCTTGGATATGGGCATACCCTCATACGGTGAAAAGAAACTCCTTGATAGAGAAGTGTACGATTTTCTGAAAGGAAAGGGAGAAATTCTCGAGTCTCTCCATCCAACGGTAATTCTCGAGAGGTACCTTGTTAGAAAGGACTATATCAAAATCCTCGACATTTATGAATCCCTGATGAAAACTCCCGGAGAACTCAGGCTCGCCTCGGGAGAGGGATTCATAAGGAGTATTGTCGATGGAGTGAAAAGCGGAATCTTCGGCTTCGGGCATCTTGGAGCCGATTTGGAGCCTGAGCCAGAATGTATAAACTGCACTCCGGAAATAAAGCTGGCCGAAGATGAAATAATAATAAAACCTGACCTCTTTAAGAGGGAAGAACAGAAGAAGGAAGAGACTGAAAGGAAGGAAGCCGAGAAAGTCGAAAAAATCAAGAAGGAGATTGTTAAAGAGACAAAAGAGGCCAAAGTTGAGGAGGGACCCGCAAGAAAAAAGTATAGAAGTCTGTACTTAAGACTCCAGATTCCCCTAGGAAAATTTTCAGACGTCGTAAAATTGCAGCAGTACTTGGGGCAAAAGTTCAGCAACATTCAAATCGAACTCTCGATCAAAGCAAGCGAGGGAGAGATAACCGAACAGGAGTACGAAGACAGGGTTATCGAGGCAATAAATCAGGCAAAGGTTAAGTTACTGGAAGAGAGGAAAGATTAAAAAGTTCGAATTCATTTTTAATTCCTGACGTCCGCGAAATGGGAAAAAATCAAGTTGAAACCGAGGTTAGAGTCTGCAAAAGTATAGAAGACCTTCTTATAAATGGTTTTAAAGACCTTGCCACTGACTTTTATTGTTTATTTGTCAAATCTTGTGAATACTGAAAAAAAGACTATCAGAATTTATATATATCGATAAAATCAAAAATAAAAAAGAGTGACTCTAAATGGTATGGTCAAAGAGCTCGATAAGGTTAGAACTATACAAACTATTGACAAGAGAACAAGAGAAGAGGTGAATAAAAAATGCTTGAATTGTTTCTCGAACTGTCTTTACCGTTTATAGGATTTTTTGATCTTATGCTACTACTCCTACCTTTACTGTAGATACTGTTTTGGTTATTTGCTCGGATGTGACCATTACTCCCTCATAGTATTTTTTTTGTCTATATTACTCTTGTTCAGAAATGATTCACCACAACTTTGGAATCTCTTTCTATATTCGCTTCTCGTGGTTTGCTTTTTATCACCCCCTATCATACTCTGGCTATGGTTTTTAGAAC
>Ga0326760_1001395_pt1 | contig 10797 bp, 21 predicted proteins | sample GCREP_S_FD_207668 | JGI IMG/M metagenome (GOLD analysis project Ga0326760, IMG submission 207668) | Hot spring sediment microbial communities from Geyser Creek Basin, Yellowstone National Park, WY, United States - GCR.EP_S | ecosystem: Environmental > Aquatic > Thermal springs > Near-boiling...
ATGACCGACTGGGCTAATAAAACCATTGTCGATTATTTTATAAGATACCATTATTTCACCGGTTGCGGTTTCCATTCTTTCAACTACTATTATCCTGGCAGCCATAATAATTTTTTAAATTTGCAATGTTTAAACTTGTGGAACTCTCTTAAGTTGTTCGGCTAGTAATAAACCAAGCCTTCTGGCTAATTTGCAAACTTCGCAATTGCAATTTAGTGTACTACTCACTAGTGCAATTGAATATAAAGTTTGTCCGATCATGTTGTTTATTTCTTGATTTGATAGTTTGCTTAACTTTTCAAGAGTTAGCTCTTCGCTTTGAGTTTGAGAAGTTTGCACATCTGCCATAATTCATATAATTATTATAATATGAATTATTACAAAAACAATAAAATAAAAAGATAAGTAAAAAATTCTTGTTTGTGTTACTTACTTTATTACTTTACTATGGTAATGGTGGAACTCCAAACTTTTGCAAAATTCTGTTTACTAAATCTTTGTTTAATCCTCTACCGATCCACTTGTTTGCTATTGCATGTGCCTCACTCTTTAATGTTTCTCCTGTGAATGTTCTGCTCTTACTGTAAAGTTCTCTCGCAACATTGAGGTAGAAAGGTATCTGAATGCTTGGAACTCCGGCTGGTTCTAAAATTTCCTTTTTTACTGCATCTTCAATACTTGCAAGTTCCCCGAACCTTGCGCTAGTTTGCTCTGCCATTACTTCCTTTAGTGCATCGAAACGAGCCTTTACTACATCGCCAGTTAGCTTTGCTTCGTATTTTTTCTGCCTGTATACTTGTTCTCTTACCATAATTAAACTATGTATATTTAAGCTTTATGGTTAACATTAAAGTTTAAATTACTTCTTTAACATTTTGCTTAATTCCTTTTTGTGCAAACCTTACAATTCTTGCAAAAATTTCCTCTGCAATTTCTTCCTCTTCTATACTATCAAATATTATATAATAAAGATCATGCGGATCAAAACCATTTATTAAAATTTCAACTAGTTTATCGCAAACCCGATTTAAAAAATCTCTATCCATCTTAAGTAAATCTAATTTAATTTTTTCTTCATACTCTTTTTTATTTGTAAATTGTTCACTCATTACTCAATAACACTAATTGTTTCTTTGTCAGGAAAGTAAATTAAACCGCTATATGCAATTACATCCAGAGCCTTGTTAATTTCTTCCTCACTATATCCCAACTTTTTCATTTCTTCAAGAATTATATTTTTCGGTATTTTGTTATTAAACTCTTCTTTCTTTTTGTTAAGCAAATTCATTAGTGAGAAAGTTAAGAATCTAAAGCGGTGCAAACTTATTTTTTTCTCGCTTTTTTGTGAAGTTTCGGAAAATTTTTTAAAAGTTTCTTCTCTTTTTTGCATTGGTTTCTCCTCAATTTCTTCTTTTATTTCTTTTACTTCTTCTTCACTTAACTCTAGTTTTTTGCTTTCTTCTCTTTCGCGCGAAAACTCTAGTACAAAAGTAATTAAAATTTTATTTTGCTCAACTTTCACATCATGCAATTTGAAAGTATAAAACACATCCATGTTTTACTACCTTTTAGTACATACCCACATACTACTACCTAAATAGTATATAGTACTATTATACACCATATCCTTCTTCTGTCTTTTCCTCTTCTTTAAGTATTATTAACTTTCCCCTTCTTCTAAAAACTTTTATTCCATTACCTAGAATTTTAGGAATTTTCTTTTCTAATATTGCCATTATTGTGTATGCGGTTGTAAATCCTACCTCAAAATTTCCAACTATATCCTTAAAATTTATTACTACCTTATCCTCATTGCTAATTTTTTCTAATACTTCCTCAATTATTTTATTTATTATAAACTCTTTCTCTTCCATACCTTAAAGACCTAAAGCTTTTTTATACTCTTCTATTTTTTCCTTTTCCTTATCCAACTCACTTTTTAAATTTTCATTAGTTTTTATTTTTTGTATTACTAAACCTCCAGTTACATCGATAACCCTTATAGTATTTCCTAAAGTTTGGTAAAGATACCTCTGCAATCTTAACAATATGTTGTATGCGGTTGAAGTGCTTACATCAAACTCTATAACTATATCTCTTATTTTTATTTCTATTTCATTCTTTTCCATTAGTTCATTCTTTATTCTTTCTATTAGTTGGTATATTACCCTCCTGCTTTTTGGTACTTTTTCAAACACCATATTATTATTTTTCATATTTTATATTTAAGCTTTTCGGTTTTTTTGTTATTCTTCTTATTTTTTTTCTATTTTCTTTTTTTTCGGAGAGGGGGGGAAGGCTTAATTTCGTTCTTTTTTATTTTTATTTATTTATTTATATTCGCTATAACACTGTTATAATGAATAAAAATAAATAAATAAAAATAAAAAAGAGCAAAATCAAGCCTCACCCCCCCATCTGAAAAAATAAAAAATAAAAAAAAGAAAAAATAAAGCGCACCATTTTGCTCTTCTTAATATCAATCTTCTTTTTTTGGGGGGGAGGGGTTTTTTATGAAATGTGAGAAAGTCCCCCCCTCCCCATCAAGCCAAGATTTTGAACAAAATTGCTGACAAGATTGTTAATATTGTTATTATAAGTCTTTTCAAAAACTTAACATCACTTTTGATATAATTGAGCTGGCTCTCGATCGAGCTTATTTTAATAAACAATGTATTTATTAGTTGGTAAATATTTATCTCAGGAGGATCATTTTTCTTATTTTTTTCTTCTTCCATAATAGAATTATGGAGGTTGAAATACCGAGAGGATGGAAGGGATATTTAGGAGCTGCGATAACTATACTAGTAGGAATATATTTATTAGCAATTGGTGAGCATGTTAGTGGAGTGCAATTAATTGGTATAGGTTTAGCGCTTTTGGGAATTCGACACAGATTAGACTATATGGAAAATAATAAGAAAAATAAGAGAAAGTCGGAAAATTAATTATTAGAAAATTTTAAACATTTTTTTAATTTTTTATTTGGATAAGCGCACAACAAAAGTTTTTATTAGAGTGCGCGCGCGCCTTAATATGCAAGCAAAATTTTTACCAAATATATTATTTAGCAAATGTTTTATTTCGCGGACAAACAGCTTGTTTAATAAAGTGTGTGCGGTTTGCTTGGGTTTCGCGGCCGGCGCGGTGCTGTGTGTGCGGCAGCGCGGCCGAATTGAGTTATTCAGCGCGAAATAATTAAGTTATGTAAACAGTTTATAAAACAATGAAATAATGCAAAGTTTGTTTGACAATATATTAGAGTGCGCGCGCGCCTTAATAAAATGTTTTGTAGTGCGCTCGCTTTAATTTTTAATTAACAAAAAAGTTAATCACAAAAATCTATAAAGCAAATAAATAAAAAATAAAAAATATGACATGGGTAAAGTTTGAGCAAAAATTAATAAATCTAAAAGAGGTAAAAGAGATAACAATAGATGGAGCCGAGCTGTTTTTTTGGTTTGGTGAAGAAAATGAACTAACTTTATTATTTGAAAGTGAAGAAGAAGCTAATAAATGTTTTGAGTACTTAATTGTGTGTTTACAAAATGGCATAAACTTCATTGATTTTGATAAGATTGTACAACAAAACAAACAAAATAAATAATTTTTGTCTAACAAATAAGACAAATTTATTTTAATTGCCCATCCCTAATTAAATTTTCGATTTGTTGGACTAATTCCGGTTCGGCCCTTAACACTACTTTATATTTATTTTGTTCCGGCACAAAACCGATATAAACAAAAATTACAATTTTCTTAATTGCAAAACTAAGTTTTAGGACTTTATCGCGAAAGTTAACATAATCTTGCACAAAATAAGTTTTTTCAACAAGTGCCATAAAAAAATTATACTATTTGAGCAAGTATTGAATCGATAAATATATTACCCTGATACCTACCTGTTATAATTATCTCAAGTTTTTTGACTAAATCCCAGTTTGGTATGTCTTGTTTCCTTATGTATGTAGAAACCCAAAAGTTGGCGATTTCGCTCGGTACTCCTTTAAAATCTGTATAAAAAACTTCATTGTTGTTTTTATCTAAACCTCTTGCAGATAATATTATTCTAAAGCCAAAATCTGTTGTGAAATGTATCCAAACACTTTTAAACTTATGTAAATCAATATCAAAAATTATTCCAATATAATTATCATATGTTAGAATTAACTCAGCACCTTCTTCAATATAACTACTAATATCAAACTTCAAACTCTTATTGCCATTAAAAACTTTTTCACTAGTTAAATAGTATGTCACATTTTCTGGAACTGTAATATGTACTTTATTTAAATCTTCCGTGGTTTCAAAATCATTAATTATCTTAAATAGTTCAATCGGTGCGGGCAATGGTTTTGGTTCAATTCCAAGCAATTTGCTAATTTGCATTAATGTATCATTGTCCAAACCGCGGTTAACCCACTTTGACCTTATTGCGAGCTCTTCATTCTTCAAGGTTTCACTTGTAAATGAATAAAACATTAAGCTAAATATTTCTCTTGCATATGCGAGGTAAAAAGGTATTTGTGTCACACTTACTCCTTTTGATTCAAGCAATTTTTTAACACTGTCTTCGAAATGTGAAACATTTGCAAAATAGTTTTTAATTTGTTCATGCATCACATCTTTCAAAGCGCTAAATCTCTGTCTTACAATGTCAGCATCAACTTTTTTATCCCATTTCTTACTTCTTAATGTTGATTCTCTAACCATAATTAAAATTTAAGTTGTAAACTCGAGATAATACTCAACACTTAAGTAAAGTCCCGGCTTAACATCTATTTCGGTAGAAAGCACATTCCTAACAATTAACACATTAACATTATTTCCACCAATTTCTTTTAAAGTTTTGTAAATTCCAACCTCATTTATTGTTATTGGCCTATTGAAAGAAAAGTTAAAAGTTATTTTAATCGCATAACCTTGTGTTACTTCATATATTTCTGGCCCGATTGTTTCAAAACTAGTAACATAATTTTCTAAAGTGTAATCTTCAAAACTTTCCGCATTTGAGGAAGTTCCGCAAATTCCGATTAAACCACTCTTGTTAAAATCAACACTAAAATCAACATTGTAAGTATTACCTTGTAGATCTTTAACACTTCTAGGTTGGTTAATAAGCATTCCAACTAAGATGTCAAAAAAATTGCGCACTAGAGTATTAGCTTCCTGGCTGTGAATTAATTGTTTTTCATTTGTTTCGGTATTAATCTTATATATATTAATATGAAATTTATGCTTTAGCTTATTAGTTTGTTCTTCCATAATTTTTATTAGTTAAAATTAAACTCGTTTTCCAACGCGTGTTTTTAAATATGCTCGATATGATGTAAAAATGCTTGGCTTTAACACTTTTTGTTTTGCAAAGTTTTTTATTGCTTTACAAACTAAAAAAGTGCTAAAAGTTTGTTGTTTGCATCTGCACAAACTAAATAAAACTTTGTAGTTTGCTCTTAAGTTTGCTTTAAAAATTTTTTCTCTAGCAAAATTAAAAAATGCATTAAATTGCACAATGCTTTTTAATTTTTCAAAAATTATTAAATAATAATTTGTAATATATTCTACTTCTTTACCAATTTCTTTAATAATTCGCACACTTAGGTTAAATCTTTGCGCAATTGCTTTTAAAACTTCTTCGCTTAAACCTTGCCAGTACCAATATGATGCAATCAAGTTCGCATAATTTTGTAATGTTTGACCCGAGAATTTTTTTAAGATGTTTTGCAATTGTCTTCCAAATATTATATAATATGAATGATACATGCCGGGAACATTAAAATCCTTTAAAACATCTTTCACCAATAAATCAACTTGAGTCTCTTGAGTTAAACCCTTCTCAGTTATTTCTTTTGCAATGTCTTTAATATTTTCCCAAATCTTTTTAATAACATCTGGGTCTAAACTTTTATCCCATTTTTTTATTCTATATCTTTCCTCTCGAACCATTTTTAATTAAGGAATGTGAACCTTTCCCATCCCCAAACCTACAACTTTATCGATTTCGTTTAAAATCTCTGGATTTAATCCTCGGCTTTCCCATTTTCTTCTTATTATTTGATATTCTCTAATGCGATCAACTTCCCATTCAAGTTTTTGCACTTTATATAAAATTTCTTCCGCATATGCGATATAGTAAATGTACATATCAAGCATAACACCATGCTTATTTAAAATTTCTCTTACTTGATCTTGCACAAAATCTAATTTAATATTTTCTTGAATTCCTCGCTCAATTATCTTCTCAAGCTTTTCCGCAAACTTGGTTTTTACTTTGTGCTCATGTATGCCATCCAAATAGTTCCTAATCCACTGTGAAGGATTCCACTTAATTTTTCTCTCATTTATTTGATATTCTTTATCATAGATGGAATTATTCATATTTAATATTTTATATAAATGCGCTTTCCCAAATTGTAAATTTTGTGCCAGCTCCAAACTCTGGCCCGGAGCTCCACAGCTTTATTGTGTGTATTTCCTCGCTTTGTGAAAACCAAACTATTGTTGAGTATATCATTGGGCCATATTCCGGTTGAAAGTAAAAACCCATCACATGAAAATCTACATATACAAATGTGTTATATCTATAGTCATATTGAGTAAAAATTTTGAAAGGAATGAAAAAACTTCTTTGCGCTTGATAATTACAAATATCGCAATCTTTCTCAGTTCTTACTTCGAAATTATTCCATGCATATCTTATATAAGTTTTGCTATAGTAGTCAGTTGTATCATAGTTATTAAAAAATATTCTTATCGCACCAGCACCAGCATCGCCCCACTTTCCATAAAGAAAACAATAATAAAGCTTGCCAGCATTTAGTTTTCCGATTGTTGTGCTTAGATCAACAACTATCGGGTTAGTGTTTGTATCTAATGTAATATCTACAACTTTTTTAAAAATTCCTTCTCCACCAGCTTGTATTAGTTCGTAAAAATACAAGTCATTGTTACTATAAATGTTCAATTTTTCGCTTGTTACTAAATCCCCCGGCCTCCAAGTTGGAGGTTGTTTAAACTCTACCATAATTAAAAAAACCAAACAATCAAGAAATTCCTAAGTGTTGTTTAATTTTTTCAACATCTTCCTTTAATTTATCAATTTCATTTTTTAGATATTCCAAGTCCTTGGCGTAAATGTTAATTAATCGGTACTCAATCAATTGACCTGGGAGAAAATAAGGAGGTTTTTCCCACTCAACAACTTCCTCCTCTTTTTCTTCATTTTCTTCTTCGGGAGGCATAATAAAATTTCACTCCTTCAAATAACAATCATCACAATAACTATAATCACAAATACACCACTTTGTTGTTAATCCTAAGTTTTGATAAATATCTTTCAACCAATCAACTAAATTGATATTCCAAATATCAAAATCACTCAAGTTAAATATTTGCGGAAATTCCTTAAACAAATTTGTAAAATCCACATTAAAATATGCAAAATCCATTTTAGTATAACCATACCGAAAGTCCCAAAAGGTAATCGATGCGGGAATTACAATTTTTAAAACTTCTGGATCAAGTCCGCGCGCTTCATAAATTGCTTCGAGTTCTTCAAACAACTTCTCTAATGTTTCGCTTGTGAATTGCAAAGTTTCCGAAGCGGCAGCTTTTGCCGCGCCGAGATAATACTTATATTGCTCACTTGGCACATTTAGTTTTTCCAAAATTTGTAATGTTTGTAACTCAATGCGCACCATGTCAGTCACTATTTGAGACCATAACACCGCACTTAATTCTTTTAGCTGGGCATAGTGATGCTCGATAACTTGAATTTGCAATTTTTTCCTATATTTTATAAACCTTCTTTTCTTATACCTTTGTGATCTTCTTACCATCTCTTTACAAAAATGTATATATTTTATTAAACATTAGCCAGAAGGAACCCACAAGCGTTTTTTTCTTGCTTCAATCTCGGTTGCCCATGCGACAGCTAACTCTTTATTAACACCGAGTTTTATGCATTTATCCACGAACTCCTCGGGCTTTATTAGATCATAGTAGAGTTGAGTTCTATACACATCGACCCAAGCCTTTACTTGCACTCTTAGTAAAACAATGTCATATAAAATTAAATAGTAAGGAATTAAAAAGTCTTTAACTCCGACTTTTCTGAGAAATTCCTCAAACTTATCTTTACTCGGAATTCCGCTATAAATGCATTTTTCTAACTCAGCATAAATTTCGCTGTGTATTCTTCTCAAACTTGCATTAATGAATGCTCTAATGTAATAAGGTATTTCGCTCTCTGGCACATTTTTCTGTGCTAAACTACTTTTAATAAAATCAAGATCAAAATCTATGAACTCGGCAAATCTTAAAAGTTGGTGAGGTTGTGGAGTGTAATCAATATAATCCGCAATACCTTCAATAAGTTTCTCGGGCACTCCTGTGAGCTTGAACCAATAATTTCTTTCCTCTTTTGTAATGTATTTATTTCTCCACAAGAAATAAATAACATCCCAGCTAAACCTAGGTTGTTGTAATGTTAAAATCGCATCTGTCAAACTCTCAGGAATATTATGCATTGTAATTAACTTTTTTGCATGTGCATCAGTTATTAATCCAATATTTTTTAGTGTGTAAATGTCTTGAAAACTTAATTTATATGTATTGTATTCTAACATTGCGGTAATGTATGCATCTGGCACACCATGCTGACTAAGAAGTTTTTTAGTATCTTCCGCACTAATGTGTTTATTGTAATACATGAAAGTTATTTCATGCATGCTCGGTAAGTAAGGCCTAAATGATGCCCTTACATACCTTTGTATCCATGGCACCAACCCAACCATTGCAAAAGCTCCGAAAATCGCGCCGATTGGAATTATTGCCTTCCATATGTCAGTAAAAAATTTTTTTACTCCACTAAAATTAAAACCTGTGTTAAAAATTTTACCGCTCGCCAAATCCAATAAAAGATATGCTGGCCCTCCGATTAAAAGCACACCGGTGAAAATGTTTGCTATTTTGGTCGGAACTTCTTCAAGAGACATTGGTGAGTGAGAAGAAACTAGTTCGAATAATTTTTTAAAAGGTTCGGTTATTTTTTCAATTAACCATTTAAATGCATTAATAAGTGCATTTATTATATTGCTAATTCCTTGTGCAATAAAATTAATAAGCCCCGCAAAACCCTGCGCAATCATGTTAAATAGCCCCGCTAGAACCGAACCGATCGAGTCCATTATTGTTTTACCAATACCTTGCAAAATGTCCCAGATTGGTTTTAAAAATGTGTTTGTTATTGTGTCTAGCGCGGGTTTAACTATAGTATTTATTATATTGCTTATTTGTGTAACTATCCAATTACCAATTTGCCCAAGAGGATCGCGCCAACCTCCTTTGCTTACATCTTTTATTATTTCACTACTATATGAAATAATAAAAACTCTAATTGATTCGTTCTGAATTCTTATTATTTTTTCTAATGAATACTCTAGTTGATTCATACCAAACCTTTAGCTTTCATTTCAAGGTATTCCCTTAAAACTTTTTCCAATTCGGTTTTTTCTCTTTCTGGGCTATATTGATCTTTCGGTATCCAAATGTGACCGACCGGACTAGTAAAACCATTATCGATTATTTTATATGATATCATTATTTGATTTGTTGGGGTTTCCATTCTTTCAACTACTATTATTTTAGCTCCCATAATAGAAATTAAAACTTGAAAGTGTTAAACTTGCGGAACTCTTTTAAGTTGTTCGGCTAGTAATAAACCAAGCCTTCTGGCTAATTTGCAAGTCTCGCAATTACAATTAATCGAACTACTTACTAGTGCAATACTGTAAAGTGTTTGACCAATTAGATTATTAATTTCTTGATTTGATAATTTACTTAACTTTTCAAGAGTTAACTCTTCTTGAGTTTGTCCATTTGTCATAATACATATTATAATAATAATATGAATTATTACAAAAACAATAAATTAAAAAAATAAGTAAAAAATTCTTTTTCTAAATTGCTAATTTGTTACTTTACTATGGTAGTGGAGGAACTCCGAATTTTTGTAAAATTTTGTTAACTAATTCCTTCTGTAGTCCTCTTCCAACCCACTTGTTTGCTATTGCATGTGCTTCATTCTTTAATGTTTCTCCTGTGAATGTTCTGCTCTTACTGTAAAGCTCTCTTGCGACATTGAGGTAGAAAGGTATCTGAATGCTTGGAACTCCGGCGGGTTCTAGTATTTCCTTTTTTACTGCATCTTCAATACTTGCAAGTTCCCCAAACCTTGCCGAGGTTTGCTCTGCCATTACCTCCTTGAGCGCGTCAAAGCGAGCCTTTACTACATCGCCAGTTAGCTTTGCTTCGTATTTCTTCTGCCTGTATACTTGTTCTCTTACCATAATTAATTTAAAACTATTTAAGCTTTATGGTTAACATTAAAGTTTAAATTACTTCTTTAACATTTTGCTTAACTCCATCTTTTGCGAGTTTTACAATTCTACTAAAAATTTCCTCCGCGATTTCTTCCTCTTCTATACTATCAATTAAAACATAATACAAATCGCGCGGATCAAATGCATTTATTAAAATTTCAACTAGTTTATCGCAAACCCGATTTAAAAAATCTCTATCCATCCTTAATAAATCTTGCTCTACTTTTTTCATATATTCCTCTTTGCTTAAATTTTTCTCCTCTTTCATTCTACTATTGAAATAGTGTTTTTGTCAGGAAAGTAAATTAAACCGCTATATGCAATTACATCCAGAGCCTTGTTAATTTCTTCCTCACTATATCCCAACTTTTTCATTTCTTCAAGAATTATATTTTTCGGTATTTTGTTATTAAAC
>Ga0326760_1001396_pt1 | contig 10789 bp, 13 predicted proteins | sample GCREP_S_FD_207668 | JGI IMG/M metagenome (GOLD analysis project Ga0326760, IMG submission 207668) | Hot spring sediment microbial communities from Geyser Creek Basin, Yellowstone National Park, WY, United States - GCR.EP_S | ecosystem: Environmental > Aquatic > Thermal springs > Near-boiling...
CATTAACAACCCTAGCGATACCACTTTCTTCAACCCACTTAGATGCTATACTACCCCTCGTCATGATCAATTTCCTCCCTCTTGCAAGAACCTCGTTTACTAATAGAGGATAGCTCTCACCAGCATGTCTCGTTGGGAGAACTATGACATCGGAGGCGTCTATAAGTGCTATCTTATCTTCTTCGGAAATGCGACCCACGTATTTTACTCTTTCCTTCACCCCTAATTTTTCAGCAAGCTTCATACACTTTTCTAAGTATTTCTTATCTCCAGAGCCAGCTATGACAAGAACCGTATTCGGCATTTTCATAGCTACCTCAACAAATGCTTTGATTAGTAAGTCTAATCCTTTAGTTGAATGTATTCTACCAATAAAAGCTATAATATTACCTTCAACTCCATATTTTCTCTTAAAGCTATCAGCCATATTAGGTAACTCTAAGTACTCCTCATCAATGCCGTGGGACAACACAATAGCATCTATAGAGTATCTTTCTCTTAATAACCTCCTTTCGTAGTCGTTTGTTACTAAAGCTATATCAGTTAAGTTAACAATTTTTCGTGTAATTAGTCTCTGGTAGAGAGAACCAAGTACTCTTATAAGAGCATTGTAGTGGTGCTCTAAATAATCAACACCTATGAAATAGACCACTAACTTTTTCCTTATTTCCTTGGCGTACTTGCATATCTTATATGTGAAATAGCTATTCTGACTCCAACAAATTATAAGATCAGCGTCTTTTAGTACTCTCTTAGGCAAATCTACAGGTAATGTGAGATCAGGGAAGTGAAGCCTTAAAGCCTTTACCCTATGAACATAAACCCCATTTATAACCTCTTCCCTCGGTTTATTCTTGGTGCCAAGCCTGCTCGCGATCACATGGACTTCGTGACCTGTCTTAGCAAGCTCTTCTGCAAGGCTTTGAACAGCTCTCTCTAATCCTCCTACAACAGGATAATAATTATGAAATACATGAACTATTTTCATTGTCCTATCCTTGCAGCCTTCACTATACCCCTTATTGCTGGTGCATCATTTAGTAAGGCGTAGAGTGTCAGGATCATGTAGCTGAGAATCTTTTTGTGCAGTGAGTAGTGCCACTTATTCATGAAGTACGTGTGGTTCCTCCACTTCCAGTACATTCTGTCCTCTAGATCTAAGTACCTGTTTCCGCCGCTTTCGAGAGCTAAGTGATATGTGTAAAACCTTGGCTCAAAGACTATTTCATACCCAAGTTTCTTTATCTGCTTCTGCAAGTCGCTCTCTTCTCTATACCCGATACCACCATATCTCTCATCATACCTTATACCTTTGCTGAGGATCTCGACTCGTAATGCCATTAATGGTGTGGTGTAGTCAACGTATCTAGGTCCATGCTTTGTGTTCAAGAATATGAACCCTGTTAACCTTGTTAGTACATCGGCTAGATAAGGTATGTTAAGAGCGAAGTCAGGGTCTACCTTTCTCTTCCTCAGATTTATTACTCTTCCCCCTACAACCCCTACCTCTCCATTCTTAAGCCAGTGAAGAGCTGGAATAATTGATTTATCACCAGCATAGATATAGTCATCATCGTAGAGAAGAAGGATATCCCTAGGACCCAGATTCTTCTCAGCCATATCCAAGACTAGGTTACGCGCTTTTACAGATCCTCTCCTACCAACATTAACATCATATATAACCTCAAAACCTCTATCAATCAACTCCTTCAAAGCCTGAACATAGAGCTCCTTCTCAGTATCTGAAGAAGCATCAAGAACAAGAATAAAGCCCTTGATCAGCTCGCTCTTAACGAAAGACTTTATGCAGTAGCGAAATATTTTGCCCCTATTATACGACGGAATACCAACAAAAATCTTTGTAGTCATAGACGAAACCTAGCGTATCCCATGTATCAGCCTTCAGGTATGAGAAGGTATTAATATGAACATCTCTCCATACTGCTTGATAGCTCTATATCCAATGCTTTCTAGTTTTCGTACAGCTAATCTTTCTGCTTTATTGTGCACTTCGAAGAATATTACTGGTTTGCATTTGATAATGGTTTTGGAAGCACCTTTTATTATTTCGGCTCCTGCTCCTTCAACATCAATCTTTACAACATCTATGCATGGCAGACGTGTTTTTTGAACCAGCATATCTATTGTTGTGCATGGGATTTCCCGGCCTGAGATTGTGATTGTGCCTTCGGTTGATGAGAGGGCTATGTTTAATGGTATTACGTTGTATGTGCAGGAGTTTTAATGCGATGTTGCGTAGCATGTATTTATATTCTATGGGTAGGGGCTCTACAGTGATTATTTTGATTGAGGGGTTCAATTTACAGGCTCTGATAGTGTAGTAGGCATCGCTTGCTGCTCCTACGTCGAGGAACTACCTAGCTTTGGCTATGTATTTATCGAAGTAGTCCCTCCATTGAGGCTCGGCAAGGCCGAACATTATTGTTAAGTACCTGCTTTCAGCAAAAGAGCTACCCTTCGGCAGCACAAGCTTTGCACCCCAAAGAGTTGGAATGAAGACATCATTAGCTAGGATAAACATGGTTCTGTACACCTTAGCGAGAACCCTTAGAAACAAGTAGATAATGTGAGAATCCCTATATTGCAGAAATCTACTTCTCAAAACAACTTTAGATATAATCCTTTTCACCATAATAACCTCTCACACCACAACTACACGACTTAATCCCATAAGAATTTCCTGCATAATTTAATACTATACTCTACGCTACCTATGTGTGGGTAGTAAGATGGTGCAATGAACAATATCCTCATTATGTATATCTCTTAGAGCAGGTATGTCTTAGCCTCCTTAAGCTTTCCTGTGACTGGGTCTACTTCGAGACCCATGGTTTCGAGGGTTGTTGCTCCTATGAGTACAACGTCTATGTCGTCTGATACGAGTATGTGTGTATACGCCTTTCTACCCATGACCTCTACGACGCCTATGCACTCATCAAGCTCTGCAACTCCTTTAGCTGTCGCAGCTCTCCTCCTGCCTATCACAGGTAGCTGAAGCTCTTCAGCAACTCTTCTAGGAACTACGCTGTATGTCACACCTGTATCTATAAAGGCTTTAACGGTCGTGGCTTTACCTGTGAAAGGGTTTCTAATAATGGTGTCTACCCGGACAAGGCCCACTTCAGCAGCGCCGATAAGGATTTTGTTTAAGGGTGTAGAAAGCTTTGTTGCCTACCCCTATTCATGTTATGATTGGATGGTGAAGCGTGTGGTATGCACATTGCTTAAAGTGCTTCACGCCTTGAGTGCACTCTTCGCTAGGTTGACTAGCGCCTCTACATCTCTAAGCTTTAGCTTCATATCATTACTTCTCAGTCTCGCCTCGTGGAAGCCATCCACATGTAGCTTGTATGCTGAGTCCCACCAGTGGTAAAGCCCGTCTAATTCGAGTCTCCTCATAATGTTCACCACGGCGCCCTCGAGAAGACCTGTTGTCCACCTATCCTTCTTAGTAGCCTCCTCGGCCTCAGGCAGTTTAAGGGCTGTGGCAATGGCTTTTACAGCCTCTTCAGCAACCTTATAGAGCTTCTCAGAAGTCTGCACAGGATCCTTATCTATTAGCTCCTTACCATCAACTAGAAACATTTCGGTAAGCTCAAAATGTCTTCTAGTCTCATCAAATGATCTGTCGATAGGCTTTCTCGACTCATTAGCTTAACACCAGCATTTACCCAGAGAGCTTGAGCTATCAAGACGAACTCGAGGGTTGAACCCTCTTTATCAGCTTCTCCACGTCCTCTACGAGTTCCTCGACTTTTCTAAGCTCCTCCTCAATCTCATCATGTGTTAGAACGCCGCTGTAGAAGCCATTACTGTGTAGTGTGCTTCTCCTAGCTTCAACCCTATCGTATATCCCCAACTCTGCAATCTCGTGAATCCTCTTCGATAGGTCCCTAAGCTTCCTTCTCCTATCAACATGAGTCCCAGCCTCCCTGAAACCATAGCTGAGAAGCAGAGCATCGATAGCCTTAATTGTCGCTAACCAGCCCTTCTCACACGCATCCCTAACCCTCACCACATCCCCGCTCCTAACACCCTCTCTAAGCTCCTCAAAAGCCTTAGACAATATCCTTCTAGCCTCCTCGAGAACGCTGAAAGCTTCCAAGACCCCTAACACCAAGTCCAAATCTATATACTAGGCGACCACCGTGTCATATACCTGATGCTAGGATTAGAGTAGTAGTAGCTTGGTTTTCTTGAGCTTCCCAGTCACGGGGTCTACTTCTAGACCTAGTTGCTCAAGTACTGTGATGCCTATGAGCACGGTGCTTACCTCGTCTGACACCAGTATTCTTGCGGGTGTCTCTTCACCCATGATCCCAACAACCCCGAAACAAGCCTCAAGCTCTGTAACACCCTTAGCTGTTTGAACAAGGCTCTTACCAATCACAGGCAAGGCAAGCTCATCAGCAACTCTGCGAGGAACAACTGTGAGTGTAGCTCCAGTATCGACAAGTGCTTTGACAGAGACGCTTCTACCACTAAAAGGATTCTTAATGACTGCATCAACCCATACATAGCCCACGAAGAGTCACCAAATCTCCACAATCTAGTAAATGTGTTTTAAGGTAATAAGAAGCGTTGAATCTCTAGCGCTTAGCAACCTACGCTACTTCTTGAGATTCTTCTCCACAACCATCTTAGCCAGACCAACCAAGGCCTCTACATGACCAAGCCTCTTAGCAACATCTACGCTTCTAAGCCTAGCCTCGTGGAAACCATCAACATGTAGCCTGTACGCAGCATCCCACCAATCAATAATCTTCTCAACCCCCAGCTTCTCAGAAATCGCGTAGACAGCGTCGTCTAGTAGAGATAACGTCCACCTACCTCTCTCTAAAGCCTTCCTAGCCTCATCAAGATCGAGAGCAGTTGCAATAGCCTTCACAGCCTCCTCAGCAGCTTCGTAGAGCTTCTCACTAGCTTGAACAGGGTCCTTATCTACTAGCTTCCCACCCTCAGCCAAGAACCTCTCAGCGAGCTCTAGGTGCTGAAGAGCCTTCTTACCAGCTTCAGAGAATGCCACGTCTACTCACCTAGCCGCATCCAATAGATCGCCACTAGCCCTTCTCATACTTCTCCCACACAATCTCCTTTGCCCACAAGTTCCTCACGCTTGCCATGATTAAGTATGCTTGTGTCACTACCCACGTCCTGTAAGGCTTGAGTATGAGTAGCGCTACCCCCGCTACCAGCAATGCTAGTGCTGTCAGAGACCCCATCGACGCCTTGTATAGTAGGATCGTCGCTGCTGCTAGGAGTAGCCATGGGTTGAATAGGTGTAGCCACGTCTCAGCCAGTAGGATCGGCTTGAACTCTCTTGGAGCCTTTGATAGTAAGCCAAGAGCTTTGACGAAGTGTTGTACTAGGTGTTGAGCTCTCCTAATCCTCCACGCGTGGTACCCCCTCCTCGGGACTAGCTCTATGCAGAGAGCGTTGTCGACTGCTATCGCTCTGAAACCGCTGATCGCCACCAACGTGGCTGTGTGGCTATCATCAGCTCCGATATCCACTGGAAACCCACCCAGCTTCACTAAGAGGTCTCTACGAAAAGCTGCAAGCTCTCCGTGAAACACCGGTGTCGAGAACCTCTTACTCTCACCGAGCCTGACGACGTTGTAGTAGTCTCTGTAACCCCTCTCAACACCAGCGAAGCCCCCTCCAACTGGCATCTTGAGACATGTGACCGCGCCAACTAGTGGGTCGTTAAACCACGACAAGGCGTTTGCTAGCGTATCTCTAGATGGCCATGTCGAGTCAACATCTGTAATTACAACTACATCTCCCATAGCGACTTCCAAGGCTCTATTTAGAGCGTAAGCCTTACCCCTCCTAACACCCTCCTCAACAAGGATGACCTTGAAGTCTCTGTGGCTCTCCATCCACTCCTTAACAATGTTAGGTGTTCCATCAGTACTTGCTGAATCAACAACAACCACCTCCATAAGTTCTCTAGGGTAGTCCTGAGAAGCTACGTCGTCAAGCTTCCTCTTAATCAAGTTAGCCTCGTTATATGTTGGAACAATGATTGTCACCTTAGGCCTGTACTCAGGATCCCTCCTCAAGTTCCAAGGCTTGTTAAGCCACTTACTCCTCAAGTACAGGTAGTACAGTAGTGGAAAGCTGAAGTGCAGTAACGTTAATCCAATCACTGCAACTAGCAGTACGTCAGGATTCATTGGATATGAGCTGTAGCAGCTTCTTACTCTAGCTAAAGTCCATAACCTTCAGTCCGAGACCTTCCAACACCTGCCTCTTACTTATCAGCTCTTTTATCAACTTTTTATCTAGAGTGATAAAGGTGTCTACAAGCCCTCTCTTAGCAAGTTCGATCGCGTAGGTGATATGCATTAAATCTAGTGATTTAAGCTTTAACATGGCTACATAGTCAATAGCCTTCTTATATATGTGGAAGACGCTGCTTTTATCAAGTAGCTCTAATTTTGACTCATCATCAACAAGAATGGGTTTCGAGCACTCTAGTATGTCCTTGACAAGTGCATGTATTTTCCCCTTCTCATCTAGAACCATGTAGTGTGGTGGTAACCTATACTTAAATAGATTCCTAGCTATAACGGAGTATAATTCAACTAATGTCAATGGGGAAATGTATATCTTCTTCTGCATAGTCTTCAACATGTTGAAAATCCTTGTAGAGACTTCGTGAAGTTCCTCCTCATCAAAGTAGTAGCTGATCAGCACGTTAGTATCAACGTACGCCATTACTCCTCTCTAACCTCTCTCACAGCCTCGACGCTACTGAAGCCCCGTGGCGCCCTCACCTTGAAGCCCCCTGCCCTCGCAACCCTCAACACGTAGTCTACGAGCTCCCCCTCGGAGAGGTCTGTGTCACCAGTCCACTTGACGACTATGGGGACGCCGGGAAACCTCCTCTGTAGCTCTAAGTTCACCTCTAACGCTTCTCTAGCATTGGCCTCTAAGGTGACAACGTACACTAAACCCCAATCAGCGTCCTCCACGACGCTTATAGAGTACCTAGCACTAGTCAAGCGCGCGAGCTCATGCGCTATAATGCTCTTTATCACCTCCACCACAACCTCTCTAAATGGCGGTTTGGCTGTTGTAGAGAATATGGTGTTAACAATGTCTTGAGACAACTTTGATGACTGAATCGACGCTGGTATTGTAAGAACATGTTCCATACCTAGCAGTAAGTGCTTGATGATAAACTCTTCACTCATTTCGACCAACCTTGAGCTTCTCAGTCATTTTCCTAATGGCTTCTGCGATCTCCATAATCTCTTTTGAAACCCTCTTCTTCTCATCGATAGAGAGAGCTAGCGGATTTTGGATCATAGAGGATATAGAAACAAGTCTCATCAACGCTGCCATAAACTCACCATAAACATCAGCTGGCACCCTCTTATACAGCTCACTCAGCTTCTCCGGTTTAAACAGCTCCTTCAAAAACTCCTCAAACCTCTTACCAGTAACCTCCTCGATTTCAGCAATAACCATAAGCATTCGAGCATAAGCCTCTAACATATCAGCAACGACTTCAAGTGTTTTACCCTCAGGTCTACTCATAGCAAACTCCACTATTTTATCGGTATTAAACCTTTGATAAGCATTTAAAGTGCTCAAGAATCGCAATTGACTCTTTTGCCTGCGAACTCCTCACCATATATCCTCTGCGAGGTCTTGTCCCACCATTGTCAACGTGATGCTGTATTGAAGGGAACTCTCTCAGTGCACGCGTGTAGTCAAATGACCGCGAGTGAAAGCTTCTCAGAAAACCTCGCCACGTATTGCGCTATCACTGTTAAACCATTGTATGCGTCTATTAGGTATGGTTGATTAATAAGTACTACGCCACCTACACGGTGTGGAGAATGTTTAGATCTTCCTGAGACTCGGCTGGGTTAGCGTTTATCTAGTTGAAACGGCGATATGACGCTTCCGTACCTAGACCTAGCCTCCTCTAGCCTCTTCCTCTGCTCTCTCAACACCTCGAAGAGCTCTGGTGGCGTGTCTGGGATCTGAGAGTAGATCTTCAGTACCCTGTCCACCTTCTCCAGGTACCTGTCAACCCTGACAGAGAACTCTTTTACATAGCGCTCCTCTGTGTACTGCTTACCAAGGTGCTTGTCGAAGAGCTTGACGAGGTCTTCGTATATTGGTATGTAGCCTGTAGGGGTCTCGATAGCGTCGACATCGCCATGCACTCTAAGCTCCATCCACTTAAGCCAAACCCTCTTATCGACCTTGTCAGCTATGTACCTCCCACTCTCATCCTTCTGGAAGTAGTTGACCCCGAAGATCTTGGGCTTGACCCTCAACTTCTCACCAAACCTGAGGTGTAGCTCTACGAACCTACCCACAGATATCGAGAGGAAGTCTAAGATGGCGAACGGGTTGAACTCCATCTCACCAACCCTCTCGAGTATGGCAGCCGTCTTCTCAGACTCCAAGGAGGCGCCTTTAGTTATGATCCCATGCACCCAGTCGAAGGCCTCCTCTACTGGGGGTAGCGTGTAGGGGTCTCTACCCCCGAACACCATAGCACCTATCTGAACACCTCTCGGGTCATCTATCGCTGGGTCTAGCTTCTTGAGGTACCTGATAGACGCTGTAAACCGCGCGTTAGGGTGTGAGGGGGGTATCTCGACTCCATGCTCATCTCTCTTGCCCGGCCACCACCTACCAGCATAGTTTATCCCAGGCCTCGGCTCCTCTGGCTTTCCACGCCACCACACAGTGCCATCGTCTGTTAAGAGGACGTTGGAGAAGATCACCTCGGTGTCAGGCGATGTGAGTATCTCGTATATCTCGGGGTCATCGACCGGGTTGACCCCGTCGATTATGCCGAACATGCCCACCTCTGGGTTGACACCTCGCGCAACACCATCTACAGCCTTGATTATGGCTATGTCGTCGCCAACCACGGTGTCAGCTGCAAAGACAGTCGAGGTCTTGCCACAACCAGCTGGGAAGGCTCCAGCGAAGTAGGTGACCCTGTCTCCAGGCCCCTTGACGCCAGCTATGAACATGTGTTCGCAGAGCCAGCCCTCTAGGTAGCCCTGGTACACGCATAGCCTTAACATGAGCTTCTTGAGGCCCACTGCGTTGCCAGCGTACTGGGTGTTGACGCTGTAAACCGTGTTCTCCACTAGGTCTATGTATATCCTCCTCTTATCCACGTTCTTACTCCACCCGTTCTCATCTCTCTCACCAGCTGAGTGGAAGAAGCGTGCATACCTTATACCAGGAGCCCTCTTAACGAACTCCTCGTAGCACGACCTGTACAGTATGTTCTCGCTGTGCACCACGTAGGCTGAGTCGGTCACCTGGACAGCGTACATGGTGAAATCAGAGCCTGGCGGCCCGAAGCAGTAGAAGGCTACAAACATCTCTTTGCCAGCCATGATCCCTCTAGCTATGTCGAGCACCTCTCGGATCCCAGCCTCTCTATCGTAGGTGTTTATTAGAGGTATGCTCTCCCCTCCAGGTATGAGTATCCTAGTGTTCTTCCTATCCCTAGCGAGGTCTCTAGGCCCGTCGAAGTGCACAGTGTGCTTAGGGTGCTTGGTGGGGATCTCCTCACCCCTCTCTAGAGCAGCCCTCCTAACGTACTCTAAATCCTCCTCACTCCCCGTAACCACGTAGATCGAGGATGGCCTAGCTATAGACGCGATCTCGTAGAGCCACCTATGGAGCTCTGGGTCTCTAATTCTAGCTAATCTACTCAACATCTCCTGGCTCATGAAGCTACTCAAAAGCTTGAGGTAGTCTACGGGTTGAACGCTCTGATGCTCCTGTAGCTGGCTCAACGTAACCACCAGGGTAAGCATTCCTACCAGTGATCTATCGTTTTAGGGCCTCTAAAAGGTTGTAGTGGAGGCTGGAAAGCCCTATCTAGCTCTAGGTGTAGCTCTTGAGAGGTAGTCTAGTGCTAGGATCACCACCGCCACTACTGCTAGTACTACGCCTAGTTCTGTTACTATTGGGCCCTCTACCACCTCTCTCTGAGTGAAGCTAGGTCTCGACGTGATCACCGCGATGCTCGGCGTTATTGTTACACCTGTGCTTGATGATGCCCCGTTCACCGACACCCTGATCCACACCGAGTCTACTAGTGGCCATAGTATTGGAGTTTGACCCGTGAACACGTCCATAACTGGGTGTAGTGTCACGATCAGCAGGGCTAGTAGCGCTAAGCCAAATTTACCCCTCCAGCGTAGGCGTATGAGAGCTAGTAGCGGGGTCGCAACTAGCACGATGACCACTAGGCTGTGAGTAAGCCACCTATGGATCCTTAGTAGAGCATCTATGTCTGGTAGCAACCCGAATATCCCAAGTAAGAGAGCCCACCTAGTGTTCACCCTTGTCTTGGCGACTAAGACGCTTAAAACGTAGTGTACTAGTAGGTCTGGCATGCGACCCCGCCTTCTACGACTCTTGAAGAGCTCTCTTCACAGCCTCTCTATATAGTGGTGTTTGCCACGCAACGTATCTGCCTACACCCAGCGCGAGATCTCTCTCAGGTGGAGGAGCGTCGACCCACCGATACTCCAACCTCCTATGCATATTGTACATGATGAGGTTTCTCTCAACGAGCTCATCTATGAGTTCTCGTGGAGCGTCAGGAGCCCAGAGCGCGTCGGGGTCTTCAACCGCCCCCTCAAGCCAAACCCTCCACTTACTGGTGAAGCTGGGGGTTATGCCTTTATCCTCTATCAGCGCGTATATGATGGCGTCGACATTCCAATTAGCTTGATATAGTCGCGAGAGCAGTGCTGGGTTTCCA
>Ga0326760_1001398_pt1 | contig 10778 bp, 12 predicted proteins | sample GCREP_S_FD_207668 | JGI IMG/M metagenome (GOLD analysis project Ga0326760, IMG submission 207668) | Hot spring sediment microbial communities from Geyser Creek Basin, Yellowstone National Park, WY, United States - GCR.EP_S | ecosystem: Environmental > Aquatic > Thermal springs > Near-boiling...
ATTAGTTTCAACTTCTGAACTACTTAAATATCGTTATTAGGTAATGTTTTTATCTTCGTTTTTAGATATCGTTATTAGATAACATGCCTAAAAAGATATATGATGATGAGGTACTTAGGAGTAAGGCGCTCGAACTTAGGGGTAGGGGTCTGAGCTATAGGGAGATTGCTAAGGAGTTAGGCTGTAGTGTCTATAAGGTCCACGAACTACTATCGCCTGTCGAGAGTCCTAAGTCAAGGATTAAACAGGTTATTGAGTTATCTAAGAAGGTTGAGGAGTTAGGTAGGGGTGTGGCTGATTTTGAGTCTAGGTTTAACGAGCTTAAGTCGGTACTATCTGAGGTAAGACCATCACTAGAAATGGTTAAGGAGTTATCGGAGATTAAGAAGAGGTTAAGTAGTCTAGAGGAGGAGTTAAGGATTGTTGAGGAATTCGCGAGAGTTAGGGTTGAGCATGAAGACCTAAGATGTCGTTGGTTTGATGAGGGGAGAGGTGTATGCGTACTCTACTACTGTGATGAAGGTGAGCCAGGTTGTGAGAAAGTTGTAGAGAGGATAGATAGTGAGGAGATGGTATTCTATCTCCAAAGCGTTAGAAAACACCCACTAATATGTACTGTATGCCCGTTCTACAAACCTAGGAAATCACCTGAAGAATTACTATACCCACCTGAGGTAGTAAAGAGTAAACACCGTAGGTAGCTTTAATCAACCATACACATATGATAGCAGTCTAGCTATTACTACAACGTATCTTAAGCCTAACTCAGCCCTTATAACAGAAGATCTTTAAACTCTCAGATGTTACAGCCTTAGGGTTACTCTAGAGAGGTTGAGGAGGTTGTTAAAGAGTTAAAACTATGGTTGTTAGGAGCTCTGGAGAACTCCTGAAATTTGTTAGGGATGGTTATAAACCATACTACCATAGAGGTGTTTGTAGGTGGTATCTTAGGAGAGGTAGTAAGAGGTACTGATTGATAGAAGCCTCAATAGAGTTGCCGAGGAAATTCACGAGGCTTTAGAGCATTTGAAGAAACGTAGAGGAGCTGCTAGAAAAGAGCTTATTAGGAAAGCTATTGAGTTAAGAGTTACTGGAGCAACTATTAAGGAAGTTGTTGAGGCTACAGGTATTCCAAAATCAACGTTGTATAGGTACCTATAGATAAGCATACTGTTAGTCATCATTCTCTACTTCGGAGTTTTAACCTCTCTTATGGTAAGGTAGCAAAGATAAATTTGATCTTTAAGTTACGTTAAAGAACTAGTAATTTAAATAGCTAAGGAACAGATCATTGAGATTAGAGATTAGAAAGATTAGAATAGTTTCTTAAGTACTTCATATAGTGGAAATGCCTCATTAGATCTTACCCAAGCTTCTTCAACGAAGAACTGTATAGCTACTAGAGTAGCTATAGTGTCTAATAGGTATTACATCTAGGTGTGTGTTGAAGTAGTTTATTAGCGATATTGCCGAAGCTAGTTGGAATGTTCATCTCTCAAGCCTCATTGAGAAGGGGACTACACATACATTTAAGTGCTCCAGTATGAAGTCCGACACTAGCTACCCTCCGAGTACTATGAGGTTATGAAGAGGTTTGTTTCGAGGTCAAGGCTTTCGTGATGGAAAGCTCGTGAGTAACCCGAGAGATTCGAGAGAAAAGCGAGGAAATGTAAGCATAAGCACTGTCAACTCTCCACGATTATCAGTGGTGCTATTTTCGCCAGCCTATCTTCACGTCCATGTCCTAGGTAGTACTTGTCAGGAGGGCTGAAGTAGATATCGTAGCCGTGATCCGATATTATGAGGGCCTTTTTAGCTCTCACGAGATCTTCAGCCAACTTCTCCGCCACGCTTTTAAGCCTCAGCTTAGCCAAGCTTAACAAGTTGTCGAGACTCATGGGCTTTCCAAGCTCCTCGTGAACAGCCTTGTCCGTGCTCTTATAGAGGCTTGTCCCTAAAGCCTTCGCTAGCTCAAGCATTGTTGGACTTCCATAGGCTTCCTCGAACTTGAAGGTGAGGGCCAACGTGTTTATGTAGGGCTCGACAGATACTGCCAGAGTCCCGCACTCCTTCGTTATCTTAGCATAGACTTCGTAGACTTCTGGTAAGCCGAAGCAGTCGACTAAGAAGGGCTTATAGCCCCTCTTCACCAAGTCCTCCGCCCTTAGCCTCATCAGGAGCAGGTTATCGGGAGCTTTAGCAACTTCTTCAGAGAATCTCTTGATCATCGCTAAGAGGTCGTAAAAGTTTGCAAAGTTGAGCTCGCTTGGGCGTGAGTAGGTAGCGAGGAGACGTAGGAAGTCCGTGTAAGAGAGCTCTCTTCTCACCGCTTCCTCCAAGAGCCATTCTAGGCGGCTCTTGAGCTCCTTGACCATCATGGTCTCAAGACTGGTAGCCCGCTACACCTTCCTCTTTACTCTCCTTGATGTAGTCCTTGATTAGAGAGAGCATCTTAATGATTCGATCAGCACGCTCCTTGTCCTTAACCTCTATCTTGACACAGACCATCCCACCGCCCTTCTCTGCTATGGAATAGATCAAGCTTTTGAAGGCTTCCCAAGGATCTGGACGTGGAGATGGTATAGGCTGTGAAGGAGGTGGAGGTCCTCCTATAGCAGATGGAGTTTTAGGAATTACCGCGATAATGTATCTCCCTTCCTCCAGTTTCTTCTTTACCTCATACTTGTCCTTGAAGGCCTCCTCTACTTGTTTAACTATGCCTTCAGCTATCTGCTCCATAACCTTTGGCGGGATGTAAATCCACCTGTCCCCCACATCCACGAGCTTCTCTACCCTAGGCTCGTCTACACGGAAAGATGCGGTTTGGCTCATCTTCAGATCCTCCTCAATAGCTCGATAAACAACTTTCATAGCTGTATTAGGGCTCGCGAGAACCATGCGTCCTTGCTTCACCTTCTCGGCCAACAACCTAGAAGCATCTGCAATTATATCGCCTAAACTCTTCCTAAAGGTGTCGATGACCTTTTGTATTTCATAGACTTTAATTTCTCTTTTCTTAAGGTCGATCGTTATGGATTCCGACATGACGCCTTTTGGCGTATAGCAAAGAGCCTCTGCGAAGACCGATTTCATAGAGGAGGTGAAGGTAGCTAAAGCGTCGTTTAGCCTCCTCCCCATCTCCGCTTTCAAGTCGCTGAGCTCTATCTCTAACAACTTTCGCGCTATTTCTTCTTGACCTTCTTTCTTCTCTAGAGGGGCTACATATTCGTTGATCACATGCGACACAGCATCATCAGTGGCAAGGGACTGCGCCTTTCCATCTAACACCTCCTTAGTTATCTTAGGTAGCACGATAACTAGGTTATGAGCTTTTCTCTCTTCCAAGAACTTCTCTGCATCCTTCTTCATGGTGTTGAAGGAATCTTCTTTCGTCTGTCTCTCTTCCGATAATTGAGTGAGAAGGCCTTTGTTTACATAGATGTAGGCGTAAAATTTGTTAGGAGGATGAGGCTTTTTCTCAAGCTCTTGCAAACCTTCAACAGCTTTAAGCTCTAAGAAGTCATCACTATGCTCAAGTCTTAGGAGGTCTTCCTCACATATTCTCTCCGCAAGCTTAATGGGATCTCCCATGAAAGCTTTATACCTATCACTTATCATCTTCCTGAAGATGGCGAGGACGCTTGCGATTGGAACTATGAAGTAGGCGTAATCGTTGCTTGCCAGCAAGACCCTGTGAATATTGGGATGAACAGTGTCTAAAGCATCGACGACCTCGTTAATGATAGAGTCTGAGTGTCCATGAACCTTTAATATTTCGCGTAGTTCCACTTCCTTAATAACTGGTATGTCTTGAGGCGGAGTCCTCGTCTTCGCTACTCTCACCATCTCTACGAGCTTTTCAGGAGCTCCAGTAATAGTCAATGAAAATATCGAATTGACTGCCAACAACACCTCTTCTCGACGAACTGAGCTCTTCAAGAAGTTGGTAATTGCGTCGTAAATAGACTTATATCCAATAGCCAGCTCGCTACCAGGCAATAGCACGTCGATCACGTCCTCGGTAAAGCGTGCTGGAGTCACAATACTATCGCTGGCCCTATACGCTTCTAACGCATAGACCGCCATCGCCTTTATGAGCGACCTCAAGTGGTGGGCTTGCGGAACATCTGTATCGGCCTTTACAACCCTCTCAATGAATTTATCAAACGATTTGTGAAAAGCCTTCTCAAATTCCCTCCTGTTGAGGCCCAGTCTCTTCTCCAAAATCCTCTTGGCCTCATCTAAGCTGAGCCATCTAGTCTGAGCCGTGCTCTCAATCCTCTGCATTTGATCGATGAAGCCCTCTATCGAGGCCCTAAATCCGGCGTCAAGCGAGTCCTTGATCTCAAGCCACCTGTTGAAGTCCCTTCTCGCAGAGGCCACGACAATCGCTATCCCAGAGGAGCCTCCATATAAGGCCCTCCTGTAGTTCACGAGGTCTAAGACGAACTTCACTACCTCCGCTACTATCCTCCTATCCTCTTCATCACCAAGCGTAGCTGCGTAGTGAAGCTCATCCATCAAGATCAAGATGTTGATGCTCTTGTCTATGCTCTCTGCTAGCTCTTTAGCATCTGGTAGCTCGCCCTCTTCGTAGGCCCTCTTAACGAGCTCCGCCGCTCTGTAGTCTTCTAGCTTACCTAGAAGCCTCCCAGTCAACTTTAAGTACCTAGTAGCTAGCCTCGGAGTCCTCAAATCAAAAGCGAAGACTACAGTCTTCTTGGCTAAAGCCTCGTCATAACCAGTTCTAGTCTTGTACTCATCTAAATAGTCCGAGAGTTGCTCAGGTGCTAAGTTGTAGGAGGCGAAGAGGTGTAGCAATAAAGTCAACAAGTGTGTCTTGCCAGAGCCCATGTCGAGGTTCAAGAATATCGAGGCAACACCTTTACTCCTCAAAGCCTCGACAACGTTCTTCAACACACTCATGAAGTTATCCGAGGGGTGCGTGAGCTTGAAGAAAACGCTTGGCTTATGGTAGGGAAGCTCTCCCTCCTCTACTCTGCCCTCACCTATAGATAAGATCACGGCTCCTAACGAAGGTGCTAGCTCGTCAGGCCTTACCCTCACGATCTCGTTAAGCAAGTCTTCCTTGAAGAACTTCCTCACACTCAGGGAGAGCCACCCACAACCAAGACTTTTAATAAAGTGTCTCTCTCATCATTGCTAAGGTCAAACTTGCTCCAAGCAGTAGCCACCAAGAACTTCGCCAGTGAAACTTCATCTCTCTCCGCGTTCATTACAACGTCCTCCGCGGCTCTAAGTCCGTGCCTTGCAAAGACTTCTCTAACATTCATCAACAAGTTGATAGCCCTCCCCACAGCAGTCCTCGGAAAGTTTCTTGAGACCTCCGCAGGACTTAAGAGCCTTATAGAGCCCCTCTCTTGGCTAACCCTCAACAAGTTCAAGACTGAGACTTTAAGGACCTGCTCTATCCTATTGGCAAAGTCGTAGGAGACCCTGAGATCTTCGCTCGACGCTATCAAGAGGAAGGTATAGAGCCTAGAGATTGCGTCGAGGCTCTCTAATTCCAAGAGCCCGACTCTAGCCACATTCTTCGCCAGGTAGTCGAGCACAGAGAAGATGGAGACTTTTAACGCTTTATCAGATAAGTTCCGATAACTTCCTAAGCCGAAGGCTAGGGAGTAGAAAGTCGCCTTCGCAAAGCCGTCGGCCAGCGAGACAACCAACGCCTCCTTTAAGGCATTGAGCCCGTACATCCCCAAGAGATTATCCATTGACGACTCGACAGACTTTCTCACATCCTCTAAGAAGATCTTAGAGAAGGTGGGGTCTTCAAAGCTTATCATCATTGTCCTCTTGACCTTCGGCCTCGCCACTATCACCATGCTAGTGAAGAAGGCAGTCCTCTCTAAGGCAATCCTCCTCTGTCTCATCTCGCTCCAAGCCTGCCACGTCTTAGTCACTCCATACCCTTTATCATAGAGCATATTGAAGAGCTCGTCCCAGCCCTCAAGCTTACCGTAAGCGTACCAGACGACAAGAAGGCCATCGTCCCTCAGGACTTTTGAAGCAGCTTCTAGAAATTCTTTAAAGCCTTTCGCAAATTCTTGCGGGCCCCCCTTCGAGCCCTCTTTCGGAGGCTCACCCCTTATCTCAACGCCCCTCGGAACCTTCGGGTCCTCGGGAACCCAATTGGCGATCTTCACCCTATTGCGGGGGAAGAGCTCTCCGAGGACAGGCCAGAGGACCTGTTGCATCATCACCCAGAAGAACTCCGTTATCCCAGCGTAGTCGTGTTGCTCGTAGTAGGGAGGATCGACGTTTATGACTTCCACAGACTTCTCTGGCAGGTATTCGTGGAGCCGTCTAGCATCCCACATGTAGATTGCGTCTAACCCTTCCTTCCATAGACCTTCGAGCCTATTACACAATAACCTCACGACAGGAAGCAGACCTCCTCTTGTCATCTCGACCTCCTCTTCAACGTCTTCATTCTCCTCAATCTCTAAGACCCATGATGGTGCTAAATACGCTAAGTTCCCCTCACAATAGTCATAACCTAGGTCAACGCTTCTGCTTAAAGCATAGTGAGAGCCTACGAGAGCTGCAACAACTTCGCTACCGGGATTCCACTGTGTAAGGATATTATTATAATTAAATGCCTTAGCTACAGACAATGCCAAGTACAGTGCTGTTGCAACTCCGAGTTCACCGTATTGTTTGCTCAACACCTCAGCCCTAGTTCTAACATACTTAACTAACTTGTAGAGGGCGAGAAGTTGGCGTGGATTGTAGAGCTGGTACCAGTACTTGAGTCCATAGCTCCTGAGTCCTTTGAAGACGTTGTTGTCCTCGGGTATTTCAGCTAGAGGGAGGTAGTCCTCTATGCTCTTGCCTTCTTCTCGTTCTCTCAAAGCGCTTCTAGCAAGCTCTTCGCAGGCTTCGATGAGTAGCCTAGCATCTCTGTCGTTAGACTCCCTGTACTTTCTCCTAGCTAATTGGGCTGTCGCAAGTACATAGACCTTAGGGGCATCCTTCGCCCTCTCAACCTTTCCTTCCAATAGATCTTCTATGAGTTCTATATGTTCCTTGACCCACTTCTCTCTAATGTCGCTTTCGCTAACAGACTTGCCACAGTAGGGACATATGGCGGGCGAGAAGGCCGGGTTCTCTCGGGAGACTTGAAACGACAGCTTTTTGCTCTCCTTGTCGAAGACCGGCTTTGCGTGGAGGCCCTCTCTCTTACTTAGTAAAGTGTGTCTAGCAAGCGGTATTACACCACCACACTCGTGCTCCGCGCTTATGAAGAAGAGGTAGTTCTTTGCTTCCTTATCGTAGAACTTGCCCAAGGCCTCTTTAGCGTACTTCACGAGGTCTCCGGCCTCGCGTTCTAAGAGCTCCAACAACCTCTTACCATACTTTGCTGGAAACTCTATGGTAGCCCTCAAGATAAGATATGCGAGGGGGTTGTAGTCGCCAGCTATTGTCCTGAAGCCCAGCCTGAGGGCCTCTAGAGGTATTGAGCCGCCGCCAGCCATTGGGTCCACGACCGTGATCTCCTTCGGGCTCCTGCCGAGCAACTTCTCGACGAGCTCTCTATCGGGATCGGCCATGTAGAGGGTTACTAGGGCTCCACTCTCACGAGCTAGCTTTCTGGCGTTCTCCAACCCTATTGCCTTGAGGAAGGCCTCTTTTGAGATGTCGGGGCTGTATTCGAGGGCTGAGGCTAGGGTAACAGCTCTTGCGGCAGACGGTGGTCTCCTAGCAGGATAATACATGAGGTTGTGGATTTTGGGGAAGTTCCTACCCTTGAGGTCTTCTTTGCCGAGGAGAGAGCATAGGGCCCTCTTAACATCTCTCGGGATCATTTTCAAGAATGAGGACTCGTACTCTGTGATGACGTTTATCTCATGTAGCGGGAACTCCTTCTCTATGAGCTTCATCCACTTCACCACCTTAACTTGTAGAGCTCTAAAAGAGCTCTGATAATTTTAGAGGCTTTAAGCGCGGTCCTGTGATCTATAAACTGTTTGCCTCCTCTTTTCCTGTCCTCGTAAGAGCTCTGGGAGAGCTCTACCAAGTCCCAAAATAGGTCGGCAATCACCTTCGGCGTTCGACCCAGTAACTCATCGAGAAGCTCTTCAGAGGGTTTGTCAGTGTATGAGGCTAAAAGCCAGACGCTCACTGCTGGGAGGGTTGTCAGAGGTATCAACACCTCCGAGCGACCCTCCTCTTTCATTAAGAACTTCTCGGCCAAGATAGCGTACACCTCCTTAGCCTTCTTACCACCGATTCTCAGGAGAGGCTTCTCCAACTTCTCATCCATTACTAACTCTATAGAACCCCTCCTGAGCCTGACCGCAGGCGTGACCTTGCTTGTCAAGCCACCTAAGAGGGCAGGAGACAAGGCTCACCCCTCCTAACGACCTCCCACACTTTCACGCATTCTTCCTTCCTCTGACGCCCACTCTTATCACGTAGCTCTTCTTTACGCCTGCCGGATCCACCTGCCACCTAAACCTACCGCCACACTTAGGACACTCATACAAATATACATCCCACCAACTATACTTCCAAGTCTTTAGAAGCTTGGACTCACCTTCAAAACCGCAGTAAGGGCATTTAATACTACTTATAATTACCACCTTCATATACTATTTCATCTCAGAAAATATAAAATCTACTCTCCATAATCCATAGTGTTGCTCAAATTTTCAGCTATTTATTTCTTGTTTAGGTACTTACGATTTTACATATTAAAATATTGTTTTGTTAACTGGTTTAGGATGGTGAATCCGTTGGAGGTGGGGATGCTCGTACAGTTGCTGTCAATTGTTGCTCAACTTATTGTGGCGTTGGTTATGTGGTTAAGTGTTAGGGAGATTAGGAAGGATAGGAAGCGTGGGTTTCTAGAGAAGAGGTTGGAGGAGTTCTACATACCTTTGATAAAGTTGTTTGGTCATGGAACCCTATCTAGAGACCCTGAATCTCATAGGATGGTTGAAGAGATAATAGTTTCGAAGAGGTACCTATGCGGTAAGGAGGTAGCTAAAGTATTGCCACAACACTTCACAGCAATGATGGGAGGTTCAGAACCCTACTTCTACTTCAGCAATGAGTATGAGATGAAGAGGTGGGAAGATATAGCTGACACTATATGGGATGAATATGTTAAGGTCTTAAAAGAGTATTATAAGATTATTGGCGTAAAGTACTACATACTACCTGAAAACCTAAATGGATGTTTGGTGTAAAGAGGTTATGAAGTCTTAATGAGCCTTAACTGCTACTCAGGCTTAACATGTATTAAAGGTTTATGAATTATTTTTGCGCTGTTAGTTACGGTGGTATTCATAACCGATACTATCTGGATTACGGATAAGATTAAGAAGGATTTAAAGAAGTTAGCTGATGAGAGGGGTATCCATCTTGAGGGTTTAACATGTGTATTACTGAGGTTAGCTTTGAGCGATGAAGACCTCCTTAAAATAGCTTTAAGACTTATTGAGAGTTGTGACTTAAATCATGGTGCGGTAGAACTAGAAAAGAGGGGTTGGTAAAGTACTTACTATTAATTAATAATAATAATGTTTTTATATTTAAAACCGTTTATCATACGGTAACGGATTTGTCAGTCCCTATACCTTACAAAACTATTAAGGAGCTTATGGATAGGGTTAGGGTTGTATGTAGTGAGGTTGGTGTTGAGGAGGCTTTAAGGGTTAAAGGGATTTTAAATGATCATGAGGTTCTTAGAATATGTAGTGAGGAGAAGCTTAAGAAGTTAGGTTATAGAATTATTAGTAGGGATGATGCTCCCGAATTTATTAGGAGAGTAGGCTCTCCAGACATAATCGCTGAGAAAGACTGTTCCTGGATATTAGTTGAGGTAAAGATGTTAAGCCAATTAGTAAGGTATGAGGAGGCCGGTGTAAAGTTAGTCCTAGTAACAAACGTTAAGAAAGGTAGAGATATTGAGGTTTGGGGTATAGAAGAACTAAAATCACAGTAATTCAATAAATATTAAATTATGACTAACTGATAAATATTTCTAAATAGCTTTTACTAAGTAAAGAACCCCTTCCTATTAGATTTAATTATCCCTTATGAAGATATTTAGGCTATTAAGGTAATTGTTTGTAGGGTATTTAGGTTGAGTTCTTCAACTAATGAAGATAGGCTTAAAGAAGCAGCTTTAGAAGTCCCTCTCGAAGCTTCTAAGCAACTCCGTAAAATTCTAGATGATCTTTCAAGAGACTTAACAGACTTTACTAAAGGTGTCTGTGTAAATGTTAATCTTAATTCGAATATTAGAGTTGTCCCATCACTTATAAAGTTTACCGAACATGAAATTAAGAATTTTACTAAAACAGATTTCGGAGCGGAGATAAAGACTATCGTTAGGGAGCGTATAGAAGAGAAAATTGCTATATGTGGTTATTATGACCCTGAGAGAAAGGTTATAGTACTCTCAATACCATGCATATTGTATGATGGTAACGAAATCGATAAATTCTGTACTACCTTAGCTCATGAATTAATACATCATTGCCAATTCACCTGTCATTCAAGCAGTTGTGAGGGTATTTGTAAATACTGGTTAAACCCTGATGAAGGTAGAGAAATTGATGAAACCATACCTTATAACTTAAGACCTCATGAGATTGAGGCATATACTAAGGATGAAGAGTTTTGTAAGAAGATTAAGGAGATGAAGGGATTTAATGAAATCACAAATAAAATTAAAGATACTGAAGCTAAGGTTAATGAAGTATTAACAGAACTGAAGATGATCTATGCCTAGCTTAGATTATTTT
>Ga0326760_1001399_pt1 | contig 10778 bp, 8 predicted proteins | sample GCREP_S_FD_207668 | JGI IMG/M metagenome (GOLD analysis project Ga0326760, IMG submission 207668) | Hot spring sediment microbial communities from Geyser Creek Basin, Yellowstone National Park, WY, United States - GCR.EP_S | ecosystem: Environmental > Aquatic > Thermal springs > Near-boiling...
AAACGTTACGTAAAGGACTTACCCAAGCTTATCATCACCTTACTCCTCCTGATACTAGCGATTTCCTACACTGAGGTTGTGCTTCTCGGGGCGTGGCTCTACCCCGTCAAAGTGAGAGAGATGAGGAACTTATACGGATACGGTGCTCAATGCACGCTAGAGAAGGCGTGGAGCATTGCAAAACTAGCGAGCACTACCTTCAAAAACACGTACACAGTTAATGTTCCAAAGCCTAGGCAGCTAATGATACCAGGTGACGACAGGTACTTGTGGGTGCCCCGCGAGCTTATAGCTGTTGCTAACACTGGCTCTTGCGAGGACTTCGCGCTCGAGCTGACCACCCTGCTGAGGGACGTGCTAGGCTGCGAGGCGAGAGTGGTTGCGTTTGTAGGCTATGACCATGCTCTGCCGGAGGTTAAAGTGGATGGTACTTGGTACGTGCTGGACATAGGGTACACTACGCGGGCTGGACCGGTTAAGGCCGAAGACTACTGGAAGCACTTAGAGAGGAACTACCCTCGAGTAGCTGCCGAGGCGAAAGGCTTAGTGGACAGAGAGACGGGCAGGGACGTGAGCGCTGAGCACGGCTTCGCACTCAGGGGGTAGTGCCGACGCACACCGGGTTGCGGGAGCACGCTTGAAACCACTAGGGACAACACCCCCCTTATGTGTGTGCGCCTCACTTAAGCACAAGTCCCCTGCTCCCCACCTTGTGGAATAGAGACATGCACGGGGGTCACTCTGTCCGAGGAGGTCGCGCGAGAAATTGGAAAAGAAGGCTTGAGGGAAAAGGGGTGAATAGTTAGGCAGAGCAGGGGGGGTAGAGGATCCTAAGACCTCCACGTGCTGAGAAATGGGGGGGAAGCTCCTAGTACAAGTCAAGAGCGCTAGATCCAGCTTCAGCAGGGAGAAAACCGCGCGCCTAGTTCGCGCAGCCAGCCCTGGGGCTCGCGGCCGCCACATGCAAGTCTTTGCTTTGTAGACTAGGTGGTTTAACACCGCATAGTAGTGTGCAGTATTGCCATCCTCGTGTGCGCGCAGGTATCCAATAGTAAGTTACCAGCTCACCCACTCCAGTTGAGGAGAGTGTTTGGAGCTCGTTCCTGCTGAGAGCTGCGGGGACGCGCTCTAGCTCGCGCGCCTTAGCATTTTTATTAAGCAAATATAGATGAAGATTTGAAGGAGGGTAAGGAGAGAACTCAGCATGTGCAATAGTGCAGAGAAATCAGGAGACATGTTCGCGATAATCCACAGAGAGTACGCAATTTTTTAACAACCGAAAAGGATTCCCGCAATTACGTTCAGGAACATAAGGAGGGCAGCAAGCCAAGGATTCATTGTTCTAAAGGGAATGACGAGCAGGAAATCGATACCTTGAAGCCCCGATACCATAAGCACTGACGCAGTAAACCCACTAACCAGGAAGAATACTAAGACAGCGCGCAGCACCCTCTGACATGCGTTCTCGAGCATTGCGTGCTCCTGCAGGGACACTTTGGCACCTTTATATGCACTCCGCCGTTGAAAAACGCTAAACGGCATTCCGCGATAGAGGTCATCGAGACATCCTTCTTATTTCTGATCGCGCGGAGCAGGAGGGCTTAGCGGGGCTGAGCACGTGCTACGAGTGCTTAGCTGGGATGCTTTGTGAACGCCAAGCTTTTCAGCAGAGAAAGGTGTTTTTCACGATGCCCAGCTACTGGGCGCTGAGCGGGACGCTGGAGAACTGGAGGGTTGCGCTGGAGAAGGGCGTCTGGGGCGTGGGTGAGAGGGCGAAGGGGCTGTGGGCTAGGGTGCAGCCCGGCGACATCGTCGTCTTCTACGCGACGAGGACGGGGGTCCTGGGCTACGGCGTCGTCGAGGGCAAGTTCGAGGGCAGCGAGCCCCTGTGGCGCGCGCGGCTTAAGCTCGCCAGCTATTAAACTGAGGTCTCAGCGGAAAAGCTATCTCACAGCCTATGTTGCTCGCTAATACGCATTTGTTTCATGTACCTTTTCTTAACAGCTTAGATAAGATTCGTGCAGCGCGCGTTCCCATTCTCTGCTCTTCTTTCAACCTCATTCTAGCTATTTTATCGTATTGTTATTTCATTAGAGAAAAGAGAATTTCTCAAAAAGGCTTCATTTAGACTTGAGGATTACGTTACTCTTCTAGGTTTGTGTCCTATTGTTATAGAGTGCCTCTATTATTTGTTCTCTAACTGCATCGACTTTTTCTGGGGGAATGAATTTGTAGAGTAATCTGTAGAATTCATTGTTATGATAACGGTTTCCTTGTTTTATATGAATGAGTTCGTGTAGCAGCAGGTATCTTATGACTTCTTCGCCGAGGTCGATGAGAATGCTGTTTAGGTATATTGTCCTTGTTTTGAAGTTACAGAATGCTGACCTAACCTTGTAGTTCTTCAATTTTACTTTTACTTCTTTGCCGATCCCTAGCTGGGACATGTATTCTGCAAGAATTTTCTCAACTAGTTCTTTGTGATCGCTGCGAGATTTCTCTTTTGATGTATTCTGTGAGTTCATATCCAACACTCCTAACGGTTTCTTTATCTGCAATCCTACCTAATATTTTGAACAAGTCTTTTAAGATGGCTAAGCGAAGCTTTCTCTCATCTTCCTCATAAAAAGTAGTTTTTCCTAAGTTTTTGTACTTCACTACAAGGCTGCGAATCTCTGTCTCAGTGTTCTCAAGGTTTACGGCTTCTAAGGAAAATTTACTAGTAAGATAGCTCTTAATGTCATAGATTAGTCTCTGTGCAAGGTCCATAGATGCACTAGCCTTCTTATAGCTAGAAACCCTCTCGTACAGGGCTATTATTTCATTAATCATCGTTTCACTTACTTCTCTGCGGCTGCTCCATTCTTCCTCAAGCTTCTTCAATCGCTCGAGTATCTCTCTGTATATAGGGTTCAAGGGTTCCCGTTCTAGAAAACTATGAAGCGTGAGAAGAGCTTCAGCCGATGCGTACACGAGCCCTGTACTATAAGCCGCAGCTGCTTTAAGCTCGCTGAGAACCTTTTCAAGCTCGTTAGCATCGATTGTTATCTCCTCTATCGGAGCTATTTCAGGGATAAGCGTTTTCTCATGAATTAGCTTGTATAGGTCATCCCAAAAGCCGTCAGGTAACTTAGGTCTCTTAACACTGTGCATTACTCCATTGTAGATTTTCAGCATTACCACTACATCTTCTCGGAATTTCAGTTTTCCCTCATAAGCGCCCAGTGCCTTATACAGCTTGTGTATAGCCCTTATTTTCCTGAGAAGATCAAGAACCTGAATGCTTCCGATTTGGTATCCAATAGCCAGCACTTTTACCGCTTCGCTAAGTTCTTTATATATGTCTCCTCCCTTCCTACTTAGCTCCTTTATTTTATCAATATCTAATTTTATCTCATAGGCGCCAATCTTTATACCATTGCGAAGTGTTTGTTTAATGTCATCAATAATATGTGACAATTCTTCAAGGGAATTTTCTAGTCTGCTAACACTTTCTTCGAAAAGCTCAGTGTATGTATCTTTGTCCAACATCTCATATCTACTAATGGTTTCCTTAACATTTTCGAGGAGACCAACATAATCTACAATCAATCCGAACTTTTTCTCTAATTCTTTTGTCCTATACGGTCGATTAACTCTAGCGATAGCCTGTAGAAGCCTATGCTCGTAGAGCGGTTTATCTAAGTACATGACTTTTAGCCTCGGACAGTCGAAACCCGTGATAAGCATGTCAGTGACTATCAAGATCCGGGGATATTCCTCATCCTTGAAACTATCCTGGATAATCCTGTTAGCCTCTTCCCAGTCCTTAATTCCTCTTCCCTCGCCTCCACGCAAAGTTTCCAGCATTTTTCTCCTGTAACTATCTATTTCCTCTGGATCCCTGTTCTCATTGTATGTCATTACGACTTCGCTCCACCTTCTAGCTTCTTCACCATACCTAGCTGCGAGTGCCTCGTCTAGGAACTTCTTCATCCTTACACAGGCAAGCCTACTAGCGACGACAACCATGGCTTTGAATCTGAAATCCTCGGTGTCATCTTTGATTCTTCTCGCAATATCATTGGCTATAAGCTTTAACCTTTCAGAATTCTCTAAGAAAACCTTAATCTTATTGAGTCTCCTCCTAATTTCTTGCCTCGTAGCGCTTATATGGAGAAATTCTTCCTCCTCCGCGAGATCATCAAGGCTTCCAATTTCCTCAGCTTTCTCACCCCACTCCTCTAGTAAACTCTTAATTTCATCTTCAGACACATTGATCCTAACTCCATCGATTTCCTGGACCACTTGGTACTTTATTGGCAGGGTGTATCCATCCCTTATCGAGTCCCTAATGAAGTACTTGTCGAGATAGAACTCTTCTGGTGGATAGGCGAACAGCTCAAAGGTATTCCTTTCATACTTCATTACAGGCGTCCCAGTGAAAGCGAGCTTTACCGCGTTCGGAAGCAGCCTGTTAAGCGTAGCTCCCAGCTCGCCGTAGAGACTCCTGTGGGCTTCATCTAGAAGAACAAGAATTTCTTTTTTCCTTATAGGCTCCAATTCTTCAAGATCTTTTGGCCTAAACTTCTCTATTAACACAACGTAGACCCCCCTTTGAATACTTTGACAGCTGGCTTCGCTCTCATGTATCTCGACGAGAATGCTCTTCAATTCTCCGATGGAGTTCACAATTTTGATAACGTCCTGAAAATATGGAGCATAAATATCCTTTATGAACTCGTCATAAAGCTGACGTTGCAGCTCTCTCCTATCAACTATAAAGAAAACCAGCGGATCTCTCTCATAAAACCTCTTATAGAACTGATACACGATATAAAACATAGTGTATGTTTTCCCACTCCCCTGCCAATGCCAGACAAGCCCCCTATTTCTCTCTCCAGAATTATTCAGGTATTCAGTTATTCTATTAAGGGCTTTTTTCGTTGCCCAATACTGATTGTACCTTGGAATAATCTTGCTACTGTACGTCTTACCCTTGTAAAACACAAACCACTGCAAGATATCTAGAAGCCTAGACCTATCGAGCAAGTCGTAGATATCATATTCGTTTCTGTCGTTCCGCCACCTGCCCTGCCACCTTTCCCTCCCCCTGAGCGTGCTAGACATCGGCAAGTAGACAGAATTCTCCTTGTCAGTATAGGCTATACCGATTTGGACGTATTTAAAAAGCTCTGGTAGCTCTCTCTCGTACCGCATGAGCTGAGAAACTCCTTCCTCGATTGCCCTCTCACTAAGCCTAAACGGATCCTTGGCCTCAATGACAACTAGGGGGATACCATTTATGTACAAGGTTACGTCAGGGCGGTCTTTCCTTTCACCTAGGAATGAAGCTTCCCTACAGAAAACAAAAACATTGTTATCAATATTTTGAAAATCAATCAACTCGATCTTAGCTTTTTTTCTTCCGACCTCGACATAAATGCCGTCCCTCAGATAATCGAGAAACTCATGCGGCTCCGCTCTAACCAAAGCTTCCTTAACCTTGCTCAAAACAGTATCGACATCTTTATCCAGCCCCTTAGAAGCCAGCTCCTTCCCGTTCAGCTCCTCAAGGGCGTCCCAAAATATCTCATCAATAATTATGCCTTCTCTCCTACCGGAACAATTGACATATTTTTTCCAACCAAGCTCCTTGAGCTTTTCTTCCAGCACATCTACAATATTTTTCTCACTCATCTACTCGCCCCGCTGCTCTCATGATCCCTAAGCATGATAGTTCCATCCTCAAGCATCTTGGTCAAATGCTTCAGCAAATCTACGGTCATAGAGAAAACCATCTCAGTGCTAGTCCGAGGCGCAGGGCCGGGATGAGGTCCACCATACTCAACAAATTTCCTAAGCCTCTTGATTAGATCGGTCAGATATTCCCGGAATTCTTTTGACTCTTCTTTGCTCTCTATCCTTGACACAATGTTCTTCAACAAAAGATCAAGCGCATTCCTAAGGGACGTTCTCGCACCCTCGACATCACCCTCGAACAACCTTACATTTGCATCCCACAACACACTCAGAACATCTCTGAGCAACTGCTGGTTCAAACTTAGAAGAAAGAAATCAACCTCAACATTTGAAATATACTCGAATGCCCTTCGAGAATCCATATCCAAGAATTTTATTTCCATTGGCAACAGCGGTTTCGTCTTATACGTATTGGGACTAATGTACACGCGCGTTATATTGGGATAGATTTCTCTTTCTACTATACGATATTCTGTAGCAATTAAGGTGATTGTATAACCATTCCCCAAGTTTAGTTCATCTGCAATATCTGGATCGATTCGTAAAATTTCTGCAGAACGAAATGAGTCTTTCTTTAGTATTTGTTCTTTAAATGGTTTAAATCTTTTTACTAGTTTTCCTTCGTCATTCCTGATTTCCACGATAAATGTCTTAAAAGCTTCAGCATTTCTTAGATGAGGAAATAGCTTAATGAGATCGCTTATATCAATGTAATAATAGTCACCATACTGTGAATAATATTGTATTTTTGCTGTTAAAATTACAGGCATTTAATCATCCCTCACCCTAACTTTTCCGGTCAAAAGAACACTCATTAGACCATTTTTCACCTTCTCAAGCTTGCCTCTTTCATTAATGTAAAGCTCAATTGTTCTGTCGACTGCTGAAAGAATCTCAGCAATTTTTCGCTGCTCTTGAAGAGGAGGCACACCTATTTTAAATCTAGCTATCGATTCCCAGGAAGTTCTAGGATGATTAGTTCCTCTCATTGTAGAAATAGCATGTTTAATAAACTTTTTTGAATGTAAAACATATATGAGAAATTCTGGAATAATATCTTTTTTAGTTTTAATTACAATAATATCTGTAGAGCAAACTCCATCTATATTAGCAAGAACAGCTTTATCAAGATAGGGTCTTAACTTTCCATAGAGAATGTCCCCCTTATAAAATTTCATTTTTGCACTCCTTACGTCACTAATATTGCCAAATCTCCTAAGTCGTATTTCGCCGCTCATTATATGTTCAAGTCCGACATAAGGCGTAGAACTTTCTTCTTGCTGGGGATAGACAATTTCTTTTCTTGACTCTGCTATTTCTCCTAGCTTTGCTATTCTCCAGTCTGTTGGTATTTTTCCTATTTCTGTCTCCTGGAACTCTGTCTCCCTATAGAATGTGAGTTTGCCGTCTACATCTTTTACCCTGATTCTCCCGGCGAGCAGCTCGCCCATTAAAGCCTTCTTCAGCCTCTCGAGCCGAGCTATAGCGTTATCAATATTTTCAATCGCTCTGTCGACTGTTGAAAGAATTTCTGCAATTTTTTGCTGTTCATTGCGAGGAGGAATGGGCACAGTGAGCATTTCTAACGCGTCGCGTGGTACCCTCCTCCTACCAGTTGTTCCTCGCATTAATGATTTCAATTTATTACGATTTGGAGAAAACTTCAGTAGATAGAAGAGATAGAAAGTATCTATGTCTTTGCATTTTATAGGATAAACTTCCGTTGTTGCTAAAGCGAAGTTTCCTGGAATGTCAAGAGGAACTATTCCTTGTTTTCCATTTTCGAAAGAAGGAGTTATTTTTGCTAGCAAAATATCTCCAGGCTCACAATATACAAAGCTTTTCGCTTCACGTATATCGCGTATCTCATATTGTGTATAGATTTTATTGTCTGGAATCGCTTCCATAGGTATAAAGGTGACATTCCTAATATTTCTAGTCAGTTTTTTATTACCACGAATCTCGGCTACATCCTTTAGTTTTGCTATTCTCCAGTCTCTTGGTATTTTTCCTATTTCTGTCTCCTGGAACTCTGTCTCCCTATAGAACTTCACGGTATCTCACCTATCACTTTTGCCAGCTCTGTCATTATGTGGTCTATTTTCTGGAGTAGCTGGTTTTTCTCCTCTTCGATTTGTTTTAGTTCTCGGTATTCTTTGAGGATAGCTATTTGCTCTTCCTCCTCAATTGGAGTCACATAGAGTGTTACGTTTAGGTTGTAGTCGTTTTTCCTAACTTCCTCTATTGGGACTATTCTTGAAAAGCCAGGCTGCTCCCTGTATTCTCTGTAAGTTTTCACTATTTTTTCGATGTTTTCGTCCGCTAGGATGTTTAGTTTCCTTATTTCTGGGTGTTGCTTGAACTCGTTGCTCGCGTTTATGAAGAGTATTTTTCCTTTTCTTTCCTGGGGCTTGTTCCTGTTGAAGACAATGATGGCTCCAGGGGCATTAGTGTTGTAGAAGAGCTTTTCCGGTAACAGGATCACGGCTTCTATGAGGTCGGCCAGGATTACTTTGCTTCGTATTTCTTTTTCTCTTCCTCCTCTGAAGAGGGCTCCCTGGTCTATGACTACTACTGTTTTCTTTTTGGATGTGTGTAGCATTAGCTGGATCCACGCCCAGTCGGCTGTGTTGTCTGGCGGGTAGCCGTAGATGTAGATTTTTCTTAGTTCTGGCTTGTTGAGTTTTTCTTCTCCGTAGCCATCCTGGTTCCAGGGCGGGTTTGCTATAACGTAGTCGGCTTGGGGCTCTCCTAGCTGTTGTAGGAATTCTGGGTTGATCAGGCTGTCTCCGAAGAAGATTTTCGCATCTGTCTTTATCCCGTGCAGTAGTAGGTTCATTTTCGCAATTGCCACCATAGTGTCGTTGCGGTCTTGCCCGTAGAGGCGGAGAGAAGGGTTGGCTTCCCTAAGCTTGCTCTTTACATAGTTATATGATTCTATGAGCATTGCCGCCGAGCCGCATGCCGGGTCCACGATTGTTGTGTTGTTTTCAGGGTCCATTAGCTGAACCATTAGCTTTATGACTTCCCTCGGGGTGTATGTTTCTCCCTCTTTTGCCTTTGTTGGCGCGAAATATGAGAGTACCCATTGGTATGCGTCGCCTATCACGTCGTAGTCTATTTGGCTAAAGTCGTACTTGTTGAATAGTTCTACAAGATTTACAAGGATTGGTCTTAGGTCATCTTTTCTGGCAAGCGTTGAGAGCCCCACTTTGTCTATGAGTCTTTTTAGTTCGTCTAGTCCTATTCCTCCATCGGAAACATTAAGTTCAGCTATCCTGAGCAATGCTTTCTCTATTTCTGGAATTGTATCCGAGGGCGTTCTCACCACGCTTTGCCACGTAAGCAGCTGATCAGACCCCTCATCATAGAGCTTTAGGTACTCCTCGTTTGCTAGTATGTATGCTTGCTCTTTTGAGAAACCTTCATTTATATACTTGAGGACTATGGCGTTCCACTTGTCGCTTATTACCTTGTAGAACAAGAGGATCAGTATCGACTCATACGAAACCGCGGTTCTAATTATGTCTGCGGCGCTTTTAAGCAATCTGAGAACCTCGTCCTTACTCGGAGCTCTAACTTCGTTAACCCCTCTCTTAGCAAACCTATATAGCGTCCTGCCATCCTTCGACACACCTACCCGTTGAAGCAAGCCCTCATTCATGAGTGGCGATAGCACCTTGTACACGTTTTCCAGGCGTCTGCCTGCCTTGTTCAGGCAAGCCTCAGCCTCTTCAGCGGTGAAAGGTCTATCCTTAAACTCGTTAAAAAGTATGAAGAAGTAGTCCCTGAGCCATGGTGTCTCGAGATTCGAGATCCTTATCCAATACTCTAAATCCATTTTCTCACCCACTACCCTATTCAAGTTTTGGGTAGTGGACCATAAAAAGGTAACGTTTCACACTAGCCGTGAGCTGACAACCTCCGCCGTATACCCATAACTAAGAACGCGCACTTTTCAGGTGGGTGGTGAGGGGAGCGGAGGGACTCTAGAGGGACGACTTGGTTAACGAGGGTCCCCCCTCTTTCAAGCCATCGACGCTGACGATTTCCTGCGCGCGCCTACCTGAACTCGTCCTTTGCACAGCTACAGGCTGAGGTCATGGGGAGGAGCACTGGAGGAGGCATGATAGAGCTTGACGTGAAGCCGTTGAGCGACTTCTTGATCTTGGACGTGAAGAAGTTGCCAAGAGAGGACGTCGAGAAGCTGGCGAAGCTCTTTGACGAGCTAGAGGCGGAGGCTCGAAGACTGGGTGGGGCCGACGAGACCGAGAATGTGTTCGGCTCAGAGCTCGCTAGGGAGCTCACTAGCAGAGCGGTGAAGAGCGGTATCGCAGGACTCTTCAACACGGCCATAGAGAGGATAGACCATGAGGTAGCGAGGGTTTTGGGATTAGAGGACATCGTGGAGGGGCTGAGGGCCACGGTCTTGGAGATGGAGGGGAGGAGGCTAGGCTCGAGGCTGAGAGGGCGCTAGCCCTCGTGGACCCGGGGAGCCTGGCGACTACGAGGTGGATGGGAGCTTCAACCCTCTACTCCGGCGAGGGGCTCCTCGAGCTAGCCAGGCTGGAGGGGGCTCGTCGTCCTCGCAGCAGCGTGGGCGTGCGGGGGCCTAGTCGAGGAGTACATCGCCGGAGAAGTGGAGGAGTAGCGCAGCACTATGGCGCTCAGTTAACGCGCTAAAACTGTGAGGAGACTGGGCGGGCGGGGGTGTTCTGGAAGGCGGTGGCGCGCAGAGCCTCGAGGGCGAGCGCGCCGCGACTGTCTTAGCCTTTGAGCAAGCACGCGTGGTTGCGTTACGCTATCAGCTCCTCTGGCGCCCCGTGGTTATCACCACCTCTCCTTCCTCACCGTGTACTACGACCTCCACAGCCTCCAGCCAGATGATAGTCCCCTCGCCCACAGTCTCCTTTAGTCTTTTGCCATTGACCACCACCTAGCTGGGCTCATATCTCTCATGCGTGCCGACAATCTCCACGTCGAAGCCCAGCCTTCCCCTCTTAATCATCACGAGTACACCGGCCACCCAGCTCGCT
>Ga0326760_1001401_pt1 | contig 10775 bp, 12 predicted proteins | sample GCREP_S_FD_207668 | JGI IMG/M metagenome (GOLD analysis project Ga0326760, IMG submission 207668) | Hot spring sediment microbial communities from Geyser Creek Basin, Yellowstone National Park, WY, United States - GCR.EP_S | ecosystem: Environmental > Aquatic > Thermal springs > Near-boiling...
GGACCTCGTCCAGCACGTCGAAGGTGGTGTTCTTGGCGTCGTAAATCACGTCGGGGGTCGGATACCTCGGCATGTTGAAGAGAATGAGGACAACTTTGAGAATTATCCATATCAAACCGCCGGCCCTAGCCGCGGGAGACGCCGCAGCGTCCACAAAACCTGCATATGAATAGCACATGTCAAAACCTCCAGAGACGTCCCTCGAAATCCCTCTGGCGAGGTGCGCCGCGAGACGTCTTGAAACCCCTCGACAACGCCTCCACAGGAGGTCTGACTCCTCTTGACGCGTCTCCATTTGCTGGCTACCCCAGACCTCGCCCACGACGTCGAGACCCCAGTAGGCGCATCGCATACCAGAGGGGCCTACTCCACGGCTAAGACTACTTGCCGCACCGGGCCGGCACACAAGGGCTTATAAACGGCGTCTTAAAAAGTGGGGGGCGTCACGAGAGGGGGACTGCCTCGCTGACGTGGCGTAGCTTGGGCGTCTTGAGGCTGTGGTCCGGTCCGACGTGGAGCTTCGTTTTCTGAATGGTCGTTGTGTCTCTCTGGCTGATGTGTCACCACTTGGCGACGGCTAGCCGCGTCATTGTGCGGGCCGCCACTGTTACGAAGGCGACCGGAGGCAGGGTGCTGAGGAAGGAGGCGGCGGCTAAGACGCCCCACTCGTAGCGGAACTCTGAGGTGGCTAGGTGGCCCAGCTTTACCGAGGCCGTGAGGAGGTCTTGTGAGTTGAGCAACACCGCTGCGTATAGGTACTCGCCCCACACCTCTATCCCGGCGAGTACGGCGGTGGCGGCTATGCCCGGCGCCATCATGGGCAAAGCCACGTGGAGGAACCGCCTCACGGGCCCAGCTCCGTCGATCTGCGCAGCGTGCTCCACCTCCTGGCTGTAGTCGAAGGCGAAGGCTGTGACCAGCCAGAGGCCGAGGGGCAGGGTGTAGACTTGGTAGGCAACCGCAAGGCCCAGCAGGTTGTTGAGAAGGTTTAGGTGCCAGAAGGCGTCGTATATGGCGACTAGGAGGGAGCTGGGCGGGAGGGCCCTCGTAAGCGCCACCAACGCCACCGAGACGAGGAGCGTCTGCCTCGAAAAGCCCAGCCTAGCCAAGGCGTAGCCCGTCGGCGCAGACAGCGCCACCGTTATGGCCACGGTGAGCAAGGCCACCACTGCGCTGTTGAGCAGGCTTTGGCCGAAGCCGAGCTTTAAAGCCTCTTGGTAGCCCTCCGTGGAGGGGCTGGTCGGCGGGAACTGGGGGACGCCCGGCGGCATCAGCGAGGCGAGGAAGATGACCGCCAGCGGGAACAGAGCCGTGGCCGCCGCGAGGGCCACCGCGAGGTCCGCTAGGCGCGCCATGTCCTCAGCACTAGGTAGACGTAGGGGATGGCCACCACCGACACCAAGGCCGCGATCAAGACGGAAACCGCCGCGCCCGTGCCTATGTCCAGCGGGTAGATGCCCCTCGTGTAGAGGAACACCTCCAGCGTGGTGGTGGCGTCGCCGGGGCCGCCCTTGGTGAGGAGCCACACCTTGGCGAATATCCTAAAGGCGTCTATCAGCCTGAGCATCAAGGCCGCCAAGATGGCCGTCTTAGCCATGGGCAACACCACCTTGAAGGCCATGGGCAGACGCCTGGCGCCGTCTATCCTCGCCGCCCACAGAACCTCCCCCGGGATCCCCAGCATACCCGCCAAGACGATCAACACCACGAACGGGGTCAACTGGAGGACGTCCAACGCGACAATGGCCCACAGCGCAGTCCCGGGATCGCCCAGTAGGTTGGGCATGGAGAGCCCAAGCAAGTTTGCGGCCTGGGCGAACACTCCTCTTCTGAAATCCACTGCGAAGTACCAAAAGACGACGTAAGACACCACAGGTATAAGAAGAGGCACGGTAAGCAGAGGGACGGCCCACCGCCGGCCGGACATGTATATCCAGTACGCAAACAACACCCCCAAAGCCACCTCGAGAGCAACTGCAGACGCTACGAAGGTCGCGGTGACTAAGACCGACTTTTGGAAGGTGGGGTCGCCCAAGACGGCCAGGTAGTTGTCGAGACCTACGAACCTAGGCGCCTCGGCCCTGAACAAGCTGTAGTAATGCATGGAGAGGTAGAGGGTGTAGAGAAGCCCAGCCACGTAGGCGGCGAGGCCAAGGAGGCCGGGGGCAACCAGGAGATACCTACTCAGCTGCATACTCCAGAAGGCGCCTGACGCCGAAGCGGATTTTTCCATTTGTGCTCGGCCTGTCTGCGGTGTACAGCTTCACCAGAGACCCGCCTACCCTCGCCACCACGGCCCACCACCGGCCTCTGAACTCCACGTCGATCAGCTCGCCCACGAAGTCGCCGGCGCCCAGCTCCGCATCCTCCGGCCTAAAGGCCAGGAGCCGGTTATCCAGCGGCACCAAGTTGTAGCCCATAAACACGGCGACGTCTGGACAACAAGGCTTTTGCAGAACCTCCTGCGGCGTTCCCACCTGCAGTAGCCTCCCCCGCCGCAAGACGCCGAGGCGGTCGGCAAGCGCCATGGCCTCCTCCCGGTCGTGGGTAACCATCACCGTGGCTATCCCCAGGTCTTTTATTATGCGCCGAATCTCAGCCCTCACAGACTCCCGCAGAAGTGGGTCGATGTTGCTGTAGGGCTCGTCCATCAACAACACCTGGGGCCTCTTCACGAGGGCACGCGCCACCGCCACCCTCTGCCTCTGGCCGCCGGAGAGCTGGGCGGGCTTTTTATTCAGCACCTCCCTTATCCCCAGTAGCTGTGCCACCTCCAGCACTGCCCGGTTGATCTCCTCCCTCGGCCGCTTCGCCATCTTAAGGGGGAAGGCGATGTTGTCAAAGGCGGTCATGTGCGGGTAGAGGGCGTAGCTCTGAAACACATACCCCACGTTGCGCCTCTCCGGCGGGATGTATACGTCCCCCGAGTCGTCCACAAGCGCCCCGCCTAGATACACCTCGCCTCTGTCCGGCCTCAAAATGCCGGCAATTATGTTAAGCGACGTGCTTTTCCCCTCTCCGCTGGGGCCCAACACCACGAAATACTCCCCCTTGCCCACCTCCAGCTCAAGCCCATTCAGAACCCTCAGCCTTCCAAAAGACTTCTCCACGTTCCTCAAAACCACCGCCATGCCCCGTGGCACATGTAGCCATATAACCATTATCCATATGAAAGGCCACAGACGCCGCATACACCCGCCCTGAAGGTGTGGAGATGAGGCTGTGAAAAAGTGACAGGCCCCAGCGGGCGGGTTCGCTAGACGCCCGCGGCCTGCATATGAACAAGGCTTTACTCCCCGCAACCTCCGCCCCCCATGGCTCAAAAAATAACAAGAAGACAAATGCTGTATCTAGCGGCGGGCGGCGTGGCGGCGCTCGCCGCCGGAGGAATCATATACGCGTGGCAACAGATGTCCTCCACGGCCACGCATGCCGCCCAGACGGCGAATCAGCCCCGGAGGCTCACCATCTTGGCGCGGTCTGCCTACCACCAGGAGATAAACAAAGCCTTGATGGAATACTACAACAGTAAGAGGCCGCCGGTGGAGTTCAACTACATAGGCAAGGGCTATTCCGACACCTACCAAGTGGCGGTGTTGGCCATGAGGAACAGATCCACAGACTACGACGTCATGTACCTCGACGAGCCTTGGCTATACGAGTTCTACGTAAACGGCTGGCTGGAGCCCCTGGGCGACGTGGACATGTCAGGCGTCCTCCAAGGCACTGCGGATCTGGGCAGATACAAGGGGGTCACTTATGCGATGCCTATCACCGGCAATTTCAACTTCATGTTCTACAACAAGGAGATTCTGGACAAAGTCGGCGAGTCGCCTCCTAAGAGCTGGGACGACGTCCTCAGAATAGCGGAGGAGGTGAACCAGAAGCTGGCGCCGAAGAGCTACGGCTGGTCCGGCAACTACCCAGACGGAGTCGTGTCGGACGTATACGCCACGGTCCTCCTGTCGCTGGGCGGCCACTTATTCGACCCTAAGGACCGGGTGACGCCGATGTTAGACACGCCTGAGGCGGTGGAGGCGCTAAAAATCGTGCGGGATCTCGCCTCGCCCAAACGCGCCCACCCCAAAACCACCAGCTGGTCGTCCCTCACAGAGTACAGCGACGCCATCCTCAACGGCGAGGTGGCCATGGGCGCCGTCTGGAACGGCTGGGTCAAAGACGTGGACAACCCCAACCGCAGCAAGGTGGTGGGGCAGATATACTTCATGCCCATGCCCGGCAAGAGGCGGGTGAGCCAGACCGGCGTGTGGTACTACACGGTGCCGGTTTACAGCAGGAACAAGGAGCTGGCGAAGGACTACATAAAGGTGGCCACCTCCTACGAGGCTCAGAAATACGCCCACCTCAAGGCCGGCCTCCCCCCGACGCGGATAAACGTGTATGAAGACCCAGAGGTGCAACAGAAGAGCAGACTAGCCAAGATGTTTGCAGAACTCGCCAAGGTGGGCGTGCCCGCGAGGACAAGCCCCATATACATGAAGCTTGAGTCAGACCTCAACTCCATAGTTAACAAGGTCGTGCTGGGCCAGCTGACGCCGGAGGCAGCCGCGGCCCAGATGCAGAAGTTATTGACGGAGGAGAGTAAAAAAGCCGGGTTGCTGTAACTGCATCTACCAAACCGGCGACATTTCCTTCTTTTTGCTAACGTCTTGACGGGGGTTAGGCTGTGTAGGCTAAGACATGAGGCAGTGGCAATGGACATGCATAAAGGATCCGCTCAGCGTCTTTCACGCCGTCTCTAGACGCGACTGTTGGCGGCGTGCGGTGGGGCTTTACGTCTTTCGACGGCTACGTCTCAGCGTGGGGGAGGTGTGGGAGTTTTGTAGGGGGGATTTGTTTTGAGTTCCGTATATCGCCAAGTCTAGGTAGACTTCGGCGGCGTTTTCTAAATAGTCCAGCGTCCTCACGGCGTGTATGGTCTGGTGTTCTTGGCTTGTCTGTTGCATGACGGCGAACCGCCTGGAGGCCATGGTGGAGAGGTACTGGGCAATGGCGGCTGTCTGCCTGTTTTGATGTATCGTGTGTAGCTCCTTGGCGGCTTCCCACAGAAGGGCCCAGAGGTCCTGCGGCGGCCTCTCGGCGTAGAGCTCCCTCACGTGGTCCACGGCCCTCTCGTAGTAGCGGGCCAGCTGTATGTAGAAGGTGCATTTGGGAGTGGGGGTCTTGGTGCAGAGACGGTTTACGGTGAGCCTGAGGGCGTCTGTCTCGTCGTCTGCGGCTTGGACGGTGGCGCGGGTGGCGGTGCCCTTGGCGAGGCCCTCCAGCAGGTACACAAGCGCCGACAGCATCCGCCCCACTACCTCCTCCTTGTCCATAAACCTGTCCACGTAACGAATTCTGTAGACGCCGTCCGCCTTCTCCACCACGGCGCCCACCTTCCCGGCCGCCTCAACCACCGCCTCACCGGCCGCCGCCAGCTCAAGCTCGTCCAGCCCAACAGCGTACCCAGCCACGACGACCTGCGGAAGCCCCACGTCCGCCGTTGCCCTGCGGAGAGCCACAGGAGTCACGCCTACGAAGTCGCCCTCCCAAAAGACCACAACCTCCTCAGAGACAAAGGAAGAGGCGACGCGCTTCGGCAAATAGACGAGGTAAGACCCCCTAAGCCTCACAACTTTCCTAACCTCCATAAGGAATACGGCACCTATAAATTAGTTAATGCCAAATCACACATACAGGCCTGCTCGCAGAATTGAAAGCCCAACATGGTCACTTCGAGAGTCCCGCCGTCGAGGACCTAGCCTTTGATGTATATAACCACTTTTCAACTCCTCCTGGTAGAGGCGGCTTGGTGCCGGACGCCGAGTCGTTTGTGGAGATGCGGCATGTCAAACAGCTCAAATACGTCCCCATCTTCGCCGCCTTGGGCCGCCCAAGGATCCCACATAGACGGTCTTAACGCCGCGTCTCGCCAACGCGGCGTCTAGATGGAGTCGTGGCTATCCACGAAGTAGAGCCCCGCCGTTTATACCACTCAGATAAGCACACCTCTCCCTCGATCACGAACCCTACGCCTCGACCATCACGATGGGGTTGTCAGCCCTCGCCTAGACGGAGATGGCGCCGGACTCCGCGTAGAGCCGATACTCCCTGCAGACTCCGCCTCGCTTTATGAGAACCACGGGGCTGAGGGCGCGACTCTACCTGAATCCCAGGCGCCGAAGGCAGGCCATACCTGCAGACCGCCAGCGGACGCATGGCACTGAAGCTGGGCAGATAGGTCTCGCCGCGGTGCGGAATACCATAAGGGCTGAGTGGTGGCAACCCGAGAGTCCCATCACTATATCGTTGCCCACTACGGCGGCTGGGATAGGACTCCCCGGCCTCACCTTAACGCTGTGAGAGAGCATTTGGACAGCATCCCCAGCAACCCGTGGCTCAACGACGCCACCCGGCAAGCCGCTCGACGCCGCATCACGTCGGCATCACCTCGGCGCTTGGCCACCCGCCGGCCTCCACCTCAAATCTGTAGCCGCACCACCGCGGGAGAGCGAGTTACAACAGATGCCGAGGAGAAGGTCGGGGCTGACGGCAAGCTTTTATACGAAAATTTTTTATGTTTCATGGAGAAGAGAGATGCGGTAGCTATGGTTTTTTATCTTGCTGGCGGCGTTGTGAGGGGCTTGGCAAGGCTTCAGTACGTGGTTTATCTATTGCAGAAGGAGGTAGGTCTCGGCGGCTTCTGGTTTGAACCGCGGAGATTTGGGCCTTGGAGCATAGAGCTCGAAGGAGCTTTGGCTACACTGGAACAGGAGGGCCTCCTATCGGTTAGGTTAGAGGAGCCGGGACCTGCAGATGCCCTCGGCGAAAGGCCGCTGAGGGTATACGTCGCCTCTCAAGCGCTTGTCGAGAGGGGTAGAGAGGAGTTCAAAAAACTTGTTAAGAGAGATCAGTTCAAGGCCTATTTGGCAAGGCACTTAGTCGCCATAGGTGTCGCGATTCCGCTGTCTCGTTTACTCGCTTATATTTACTTAAAATATCCCAAGGCTGTGCCGCACGCCGAAAAAGAGAAGGTATACTTATGGAGACGGCAGTATGGGATTGTCGCCTAGCGTTAAGCAGATTCTTGGCGAAATAGACAACGTTGCAGAGGCTCTCGAAAATAAGCTTAACTGTAATGTTTTGTTATTAGCATTTCATAACTATGCTTACATCCAAAGTGATGTAATGGACGACTTGGAAAACTTTCTGGTAAGTACAAACAAAAAGTACGAGGATAGAGATTTATGTTTAATTCTACACACGCTTGGCGGTGACCCTGACGTAGCCTACCACATAGGCGCAAGGCTTCAGAATTTGGCGGGCGAGAAGAGGTTGCTCGTAGTAATACCACGTATGGCCAAATCTGCTGGCACGTTGCTGGCATGCGCCGGGGATGTGATATATATGACTCCAATGGCAGAGCTAGGTCCCGTAGATCCACAAGTCCCTGTATCTGGTACCCTATGGGTTTCTGCTAAGTCCATTGGCGACTCTCTTAGGATGGTTCTTGAAATCATTATTGAAGTTCTTCAAAGCAAAAAACCAGCCGGTGAGATACCGGAGATGTTGATAAGAGTTGCGCTCTCGCAAAGAACGCTGTGAGTCACTACGACAGCCTCTTAGCTCATGTTGAAGAGCTTCTAGAAGATTTGCTCAGCAGAAGAATGATAAAAGATAAGGAGATTGTGTCCTCAGTTGCGCAGAAACTTACGAGAGGCTATAAATTCCATGGGAGGGTTGTTCATCTTGACGAGGCAAGGAAAATAGGTCTTAGAGTAGAAAGTCTTGCTGGTGAGCATCTATCCGCAGTATATGCTGTGTACAACAGGTTGAGAGATCTCTTCACTTTTATAGACAAATCACTTACACCCATACCGGATATATTAAGGATAATATCAGTAACATCATATAATTTAAACCATGGACTGGTATATGTACCAGAAATACCACCTATGGCAGACTATTTGACAGGCCCCATCAGTGCCACTTCCCCCCGTCGCCTTCGTCATAACCCTCCCGTACTTTATAATTATTCTTGCCTTCTTCCCGCCGTGTGTATACGCGCCGTGGAGAGTCAGCTCGGCCCACCGCCACAGGCTCAGCAAGATCATGTCTATCGGCTACACCTGGTTGTATGTGGGGGGGGGGGACCTCCCCACGTTTCTCACGACTAAGGCGTCGTCCTCCACGGCGATTTCCAGCTGTGTGCTACTAGTGCATCTGTGTCGCTCCCGGCGCAACCCTAGCTGTCGTATCCACCCTTCAAGACGTGGAGTACTTCTCCGGTTGGGGTCTTCACGGCGAGGGCATCTTGGCTTCCGGCGCTCCGCGTCCTGCACCCCAGGTGGGGTTGTGTGGTAGCGCTGTCTGCCTCTATCTCCAGGGGGATCGGAGTCTCCTCTCTTCTTCTGCTGGTTAAAGAGTTTTATACCCGCGTGTAGGTGTTTTTGTGAGCGACCAGCGTGGGGGGAGCATGGCTGTTGCCGTATTTCTGGGCTTCGTTATAAACGTGATTTTGGGCTTCTTCATACCGTACAACGAGCTGATCGGCGGCGCCGTGGCTGGCTATATAGCGGGCGGCTCGCTGGGTAGGGCGGTGCTTGCCGGGTTCCTCGCAGGCATAATCGGCGGGCTTATGCTATCAGTCTTGATACTGGCTCTCCTCCCCTTCTTGATGCCGTACTTGGCGCCTCTGCTGGGCCCATTAACCGGCCTCCTGCCCCTAGTCGCCTTAATTCCCATAGCCCTTTCTCTCAAGGGCGCCCTGCTGTCGGCGATAGGCGGAGCCATTGGAGGCGCGGTGGCGCTGTACAGGAGATGATTGTTGAGCTCGGGGGTTGCGTATCCTCTTTTTTGTCGGCGGCCCGGCCGCCGCTGGTCTTCTACGGCTCGTCGAATCTGTTGGCTGGGCGATTCCTCCACCTCCACGCAGGCGAGGGCTTGTCGGAGTTCGGCGCCCCCACGCCGGAGGCTGTGGAGTACTGCATAGGCGCGGGGCGGTACGCAGAGAAGCTGGATCCGCCGTATACGCTGAAGGAGCTTCTCGCCGTCCTTCCCGAGGGGCTTAGAGAAAAGGCGGAAAACAGCGTCTGCCTCCGCAGGGCCTTCTACCTCAGCCGCGTTGACCCGCGCCCCTTGAGGAGGGCTAAGATCTACGTGGACGACCCCCTCCTCCTCTTCGCCTTGGAGCCATACATGCCGGCGTATGCAGTAGGCATCTCAGGCGGCAAAAGGAGAAACGTGAAATGCGGAGCCGACCCGCCTCCCCCTCCTCAGCTGGCTGAGGCAGAGGCCAGGGTCATGACGCCTGAGGAGTTTGTGGACTTCCTCTACACCAAAGACATATTTAAGCAGCTTCTCAACCCCCTGCTGGTACTTAAGTTGCTATGGCGGTTAAGAAGAGTGTTGTAGAGCTCCTGAAGTTCGCCATGGCGCTGGAGGTCGCCTTCGGCGTAGTAAGCCTCTTCTGGGCCCTGGCGCTCTCAGCCGCGGCGGTGTATCTCCTCACCTACCTGTTCGGGCCTATCGGAGGCGCCGTCTTCGCCCCCCTCTCCGCCGCCTACATAGCTATCGGGTACTCCACAGTCTTCTTCGCGTATAGGGCAATAAAGAGGCCGGAGCTGGTGAAGCCCTCCACGGCCATACTCTGGTCAAAGGCGGCGCTTATAGCCGCCGCGGTGTCTGCCCTCTCGGCAAATCTGTTATATGCCCTCTCTAGCGCCCTCCTCGCCCTCGCCCTGTACCTATACGCAAAAGAGCTGGCAAAATCCTCCGCCTAGCCCACCGGACCCGCATCAGCCCCAAACGCCACCAATAGGCCTCCAACACGCGGCGGGCTCCCCGCCTAGAACCGCCCATAACGCGCGACGTTGCCACCGCGAACTCCTCCTCGGGCGCCCTGCCGTCTTGACACGGGTTGTAGGAAAAGATACCCCGTTCAGCGCACCTCTCCTTAAAATGTCAGTAATTTTTTAATATGAAGTGAAGAAATATGGCAGTGGCGGCTTTGCGGGCGTCAGGCACTCTAACTTTGTTGGCAGGCGGTCTGGATGCTAAAGTTACTACTGTGGCACAGCCAAAAGCGTTATTCTGTGCATGTTTAGCTTCCGCATATGTTGCGGCGCAATCAATAAGCGGATCCGCTGTATCTACTTGTGGTGTGTTGAGCGCCGACCTGGGATCTGATGTCGTCTTGAAGGATGTGTGGCAAAGGCAACTTGGAGGACAGCGGTTGAGCATGTGGCTGGGAAGGCGGGGGCTTAATGCGTTGAGGCTTGCCAGATATGCCGGTTTCTGGGCTGAGCCGGTTGGATCTGCTATAGAATACCAAAAATTTCAATCCCCCAGCCCGAGGGGTTGTTATGTGCAATGTTTTTATAGTTGACTGGATGTGGTTTTGTGGCTGATGCTTCCAGCGTTGCTTACGATGCGTTGAAGATGGCGGTGGAGCATGTCTTGAGCAAAATCCGGGAGGGTAAGAAGCTATCCACCGAAGACGTCCTTGTCCTCTACCTCGGCACCATAGTAGGCGACTTGAAAGAAATAAGAACCGACATAGCAAGACTAGACCACAGAATAGACGAGACGAACAAAAGGATAGACCAAACAAACCAACGCATAGACGAAATCGTCAAAACACTCTCGACGCGGATAGACGAGACAAACAGGCGAATAGATGAGATAAGCAGAAGCCTATCTGTGCGGATAGACGAAACCAACAAGAGGATTGACGAGTTGGCGAGGAGTCTCTCTGCCAGAATTGATGAAACAAA
>Ga0326760_1001402_pt1 | contig 10775 bp, 10 predicted proteins | sample GCREP_S_FD_207668 | JGI IMG/M metagenome (GOLD analysis project Ga0326760, IMG submission 207668) | Hot spring sediment microbial communities from Geyser Creek Basin, Yellowstone National Park, WY, United States - GCR.EP_S | ecosystem: Environmental > Aquatic > Thermal springs > Near-boiling...
TAATGTAATCCTCCTCAAATTCCTTAAGTTTCTTAACTATAATACCGTAATTCCCGGGTAAGGCTTTAACATTCTGTATACACTTATCGTTTGAAACGATGTATATATCTTCACCAGCTACATTCCTACGCTTTTAAAAGCCAAATTCACAAGACCTGCATCAAATTTGCTAGCACTGAGCTTCTCAAGCTCCTTCTCTACTCGTTTAGGTATCTCTACATCTTCTGCTCTGAACGCACCAAACTTTCCTCTCTCCCCAAGAGCTTTAAAAATGCTGTAGAAGAGGTTTAGTAAGCTGTAGAACCAACCCCTAGGCTCTTTATCAATGCTTTGAGAAACCGATATGCAATTACAATTCTTAATAACTGTCTCTATGGATCTTGCTACGCGCCTCTCTATCAACAGATATTCTGAAGGCATTAGCGTCCAAGATTATCATAAAGAGTTCACTCTATGTATAGAAGTTCCTCAAGCATCTTCCTCTCAACCTCAATAAACAATGGCATACAACTCTTTAGCCCTCTCTCATTAACTTTGAGTCTCTCAGCCCCTGCATCACCCTCTCCATCCCTAAACACGTAATACACAACAACATCGCCAGGCTCTAACTTTACCCTAATACTCATCTCCTTAACCCGCTCGCCTAGCTATCCCAAGGCAAGCCCTTATCGCATACCATTTATCAGATATGATCAGGCCTAGTGATAGCGGGAAGTAGTTGCTATGGGTAGCTACTAGAACCTGCTCTCCCTCTAGAACGGCCAACCCAAAGAGCACAGGTAATGACCTCTGATACTCTAGGTGAAGACTTGTCTCAGGCTCTTCAACAAGGATTACGCTTTCAGGATTACTATAAGCAAGCTGAATTACTACTAGAAGTAACTGCCTTAATCCATAGCCAAGCATTGGAAACCCATGCACGCCGCCAAGGTATTTATCCTCGTACTAAAGTGTAATGACATTCTCTAACCTAGCCCAAGCCTTCACAATTCCGAAATCCTCACATAGTTTCTCGTAGAAGATCTTCCTATCTTCATACCTAGGCTTCCTCAACTCAGCAAGAATACCACGAAGTCTTCTCTTCAGGTACTGGGTAAGTCCATGGAATACTACCTATTGCAGCAGATAAGAAGTAAACTTTTGTTTTGAAAGTCTTCTTCTCAACACATCTGCAAGGTATCGGGAAAACTCACCTGAACCTGCAACCATAAATGGCTGGAGAAAAGCTTCGCAATCAGAACTTGAGAAACGTATCTCAATGTCTTTTGGAATGCTGATGTGTTCATTCCTCTCCCTATTATAACCAAAGACTATCCTAAACCTGTCTATCCTATAAGTGTGAAGCACGTGAGAATCACTTATACTATAGATGTATGTAACCTCAACTACTTCCTTCCTATCAAAGACCTCTTCTTTCAACTTATTCAGAAAGTGCAGGTACTGGAATGTTCGGAAGGTGATCACGTGTTGAATTGTTTTGCAATAAAGTTTTAAATCAGGGATTTCGTAATCTGTGGTAGGGGATATTCTTGGATCTTTCTAGTATTACAGATATCTGGATGAAGAGGTTCACTAAAACAAGTCAGCTACTCAATTATCTCTATATAGAGTTTGTGAAAGAGGATAAGGAGAAAGTCGTATTTGATCTACTAAAGTTTGTGACACTTGCTGAGAAATCTCAAAATTATTTATGGACTTACATTGACTATGGTATTCGCGTACCTATATATAGGACTCTCCAATGGGTTTCAATATCCATTCCCGATAATATTAAAAATAAGTTATCTAAAACGTCAAGGAGCCTCCTTGATGAGTTAAGTACTCACGTATTGAAGGAGTACACACTCATATGGAGTATGATACTAGATTCTCTATACAACTACTGTGAGAACAATAAGAATGAGTTAACCAAGTATTTCAGAGATGAGCTTGGTTTAGACATTGTACGGGACATGGACTCAAAGAGTGAAAAGTTCCCAGCTATTGAAGATTTAAAAGGTGTTAGTGCAGAGCTTAAGGCGATATACGTACTAATAGATCATAAGAAACCTTTACTACCATTCTCAATAATGCAGTCACCTATAATACCATCACATATAAGGCCTGGGAGAGCTTCAGGAGACCTCTACCTGTTCGAGGAAAATCTAGTAGTTGATGTAAAGACTTCAAATGCTATTGAAGATGGATTTCCAACATACTATATTGGAAGAAGGAATCTTCGCACAGACCTAGATGGAATAGGTAGATTGCAGCATCTCTACGGTATTAGGAAGGGTATTGGTGTTGTTGCTGATGATGGGGTATTCATTAGGCTTGCAGTATATGTTCCATGGAGAGATATTAGGAGTCCACTGCTTGACTTAAGTAGTCCCAGACTACCACTAGTAATATACATGAATAACATTGGTGAGATGGGTGTAAACTTGCATAAACTTGAGGTCAGAGGAGATGAGGTAGAAATCATAATTACTGGATATGAGCTAGGAAGAGACTTAACTAATAGAGATGTAGTATTTGAGGAGATAACTAGCGATGATGTACTACTAGAATTCCCCAAGAACGGATTATTACTCCACGGTGAGGTAGAGAGAAACCCTGAGGATAGGAGGACACTAACAATTAAGTTTAAGAGTAAACAAAGTAAGCTAAGAGACGCCATTGAGCAAGCCGGAGAGATAAAAACAGTTCAAGCAAGGCTAGTAGTCACATACAAATATAAGAAGCAGAATAAGGAAAATAAAAACAGAGTAGAATACCCGGTAATAGCTTTAGCATCAAAATAACTCCTATATTTTGTGATGCTTTCAGATCTTATACATAGCTTAGCAGATCAAAAAGCTAGAGGTTCTGCAAACCAGTACCTGCACTTTGCTATTTATGATATTTTTACTGTAAATAACTTCCTCTTTTAGATTATTTGAATTCAATTCAATTAATGGTTTAACCATAGAACCATTAAATAAGTTTAAGAGTTTTTGATGCACATATAGCTAATTACACTTCTATGCCATACCTAAACTCATTAATGATTTAAGCTTCGAAAAAGCAAGGAATTAGTTCTCAGAGCCATAGAGATATCCAAGACTAGATGCGAAGATCTGTTAAGCAATGATGTTCTAATTGCTATGTGATGAAAAGTAAACGCGGGGTCTTCAACAACTTTGCAAATATTTAGTGATTCACACCATTGAGTTCATGTGATATCATGTCTCAGGCTGTGAGTTTTTGTGAGAAGTGGAGGGGGGTTTCCATGGTGAAACGTATTACTATGTCTTAGACAATGGCTATTGCATTTACATAGCTATTTCTGTTAATCTTCTCGATATAATTGTGAGGAGCTGAAGAAGCTTCCTAGCAAAATCAATACTATAACTATTCGGCAATGTCTCCACCCAGCAATCTTAATCTCTCTGCCTAAGGGTATATGAGGGTTCTTGATTCACTGCTTTGGCTTTCTTACGGTAATAAGGGTTTTTTAGCGTATGGATGTGTATAGGTTTGTGGGTGCAGATACTTTGTCTGGTGCTTCAAGCTCTTCTCAGGTTTGTTACTCTCTTACTGAGGTTTCTAAGAGGCTTAGGGATCTTGTTGAAAGTGCTGTGCAGAGTGTTTGGATTGCTACAGCATTTATTGATAGATGTGGTGTTGATTTGCTGAAGAAGGCTGGTAGTAGGGGTGCCCAGGTAAGGGTGTTGACATCTGCTGAGGTTGATGAGGATATTCTCAGGGAGTTGGCTAGGCTTGCTGAGGTCAGGGTTGTTAAGGATAAGTTCATGCATGCGAAGATGTACATAGTCGATGGAAAAGCATTGATAGGATCGGCAAACCTAACATGCCCAGTTCTAGAAGGCAAAAACATAGAGATACTGTGTGAAGTGTCACTAGAGGAAGCTGTGAAGAGATTTAACGAGCTGTGGACTAGTGCCGGAGGCGTAGAGGCTCTACTACAATCAAAAGAGCTTTGGATAAGGATTAGAGACACCCCGCAGAGGGTTGTTATAGAGTCTAGAATTGGTCCTAGGCTTCATATAGAGATTGACAGGTTGTTGAAGAGACTGATGTTCAGAGTTAATGAAAAGAAGTATATATGCTCACCTATGGTTGAGGGGGTTTGCATAAAGATTGATAGCCTAGCGAAGTATGAAGAACTTGTTAGTAGTGCCATTCAATTCATAAATAGCCTTAGTATTCATCCATGTGTGTGGAGAGCTAAAGTAGAGCTTGGAGAGGTCGAGATTACGACACACTGTGATTTTGTTTCAGAGTTTAGGGAGCTTTGTAGAAGTAGGGAAGTTGTTAGTCCAGTAGCATTTATCGTCATTGGATTGAAACCAGTGGTAGAAGCTCTCTATAGCGAGAAACTATTGGATATGGCTGCACAGATGCTAAGTAATTGGTTAAGGGGTTTAGATACAGAACTTGAAGCAAGATGCTATGCAAAGGTTGAGAGAAGCATGTATATGTGTGTAAACTTCTTTGACAAGGTAAGCACTAACGTCATCTACTTATTTACATATAGCTATAGTACCTACCCCAAGGAGTGTGAAGCTCTAGGTATGGAAGCTGATAAGAAGTTTGAGGGGCTAGAAGGTAGATTCATTAACGAAGTCTTAAACAATATTAAGACGGTATTCGAGTCTGAGGTGAGGAAGCGTTATGAGGACTATAAGGCAATGCTTCAAAGGTATGGATCGAAACCTATTGAAATTGATGGAGAGCTCAAGGCAAAGCTAAGCATCAGGCTCTTCAGCAAGAACTATACGCATGAAGTTGTGTTGGGGTATTTATGAATCTTTATTGTTGCGTATTTCTGCTTTGGAATCTTGTATCTAGCCTCCTTATGAACTGGTCTAAGTCGTCAAATAGTATCTTAAGTGCTTTCTCTAGTACTTGTGGATTCCACGCTTTTTCGTAGAGGTATAGAACTTTGTTTCCTTGTCTATCTTCACCAAGTATTATTAGTCTCCATGGATGCTCCCTTCTATTGTTGGTTATTAGCCATCCCATCATTGAGGATATGAAGGTCTCTGGTTTGCGGAAGTGAGCAATGCTGTAAGAACCTCTGCACAGCTCCACAGCTTCGGAGAATCTTTCATATTCATCCTCTAGCTCACCTCTTTTCTCCATCTCTGCTAACTGATATGCTAAGCATCCTGGCTCAACATCAAGACGAGCAATAGCTTTCATCGCTCTATTCCTGACATACTCCATAAGCTCATCTAATGTGTAAACCCTCATAGCCATGCCTTTGGCACCAAAGCTCTTAATCATAGTCTTAAATTCGGAAGTGTCGTGGAAAATAATCCTCGTCTGCATATGGCGCTGGAACAACTACGTAGTATTCTTTTATAGAGAAAAAGTAGATGTAGGAGTAGTATGGCAATACAATTCCAAGTTGTCGAAGCTCATTATAGCTCATGTTTAGTTCAAGATCTTTAGCTACGCAGGTATCAAGAGATTCTGTTGAGCACTTCACCACAAAGCTTCCTTTCCTAGTCTTCTCCTTAGTCCTCAGCTTTCGATAGAATAGCGTTTTGAATATCTTCTTGAGGATATGCTTGTTGGCACTGTCTTTAATGAAGAAGTAGAGGGCCTCTACAAACTCATAGTAATAACGACTCTCAAGTTCTTCAATAGCGGTATCGATATCAAGATCCGTTGATGAAAGGGCTTTGATAAGGGCCTTTAAAGCATCTGTAACCTCCTTCAATTTAGCCGGCTCTATATCTAACAACTTAATCATTTGCGAACCAGCACTCTCTATATCGCATTCGTGGCAGAAGTGCTTAACGAGCATGGTTAAGTACACAACAGCCTTAGCCCTGGAACCCCTTAGATAGGGATCTAGAATCGAAACCATGGAATCTACAGACATGTGAATCACTAATTGCTATTATATCAAGGTGTGGCTTTTTATGTTTTTAAACCAAGTCAAATTAGTATGATAAGTTGAGAAGGATTTGATGAGGCTATGCTATGCCTGGGTGTAGTGAGAAAAATCAAGTTCATCAACAAATTACTATGATCACCCTGGAGAAGTTATGCAACGAGTTTGAGGATTTTCCTGATCTATGTGAATTGATTAATGATGAAAACAAAAAGATTCTTATAGCTCACGTTTGTGATCCAGACAATCGTAGACTTGCTGATCATGTTATTGTGATTTCTAAATACTGTATTTGTGATGGTGAGGAAGTTAATATTGATAAATGTAACGAGTTGATGTCTAGGAGAAGAGAGCTTGAGCAAAGGCTTTCATCTGCTTCTAGCCTTGATGAGAGAAGGTCTATAGAAGAGGAACTTAGAAAGATACCTAGATGTAAAGAACAAAAACCTAAACCTAGGCAAAAACTTGTAAAGCATCATTATCCTAATGGTGTAAATATTAGGTTGTGGTGGTATTACGTATATACGGCTGCAAAGGATTGTTTAGAGGCTAGTAAGGGTGTTAGTGAGAAGGTTAGGGAGTGTATGATGAGGTTGGCAAGAGCTTTGCACTATGCTCAGGATGGTGCTGTAACTAAACATATAAAGATTGAGGATGTGCATGGTATCTACATGTTTCGTGTTGGTAAGCTTCATGAAGTCTTTGAAGATGGGGTATCAGAGATTATTATGCGTGAGCTTAGCAATTTTGATATTTTTACACCTATTAGGGAAGGTGTTAACATGGCTCTAAATGAAAGAAAAGAAGATATGTTCAACATAACTACTATGTCTAAAAAGTTACGTTTAGCTAAAGAAGTCAGTATTGCTGATGCAATGAAGGCTATGTTTAGGAATACTGCATACACACTGACAAAGTTTATACAGATTATTAGGTTTGTTAGGAGGGAGGGGAAGAAGATACAACAGCTATACATGTTATATAGGGTTCTTCAAGTAGCCGGCTATGCGGCAATATCCTCATTAATACTCTTAGTATTTGTCTTGCCACAAATATCAGTATGCGTATGGTTAGCTGTGATTGGATCATTATTAATTGCTTTATCCAAACTATTCTACAGCAGAATAAAGCCGATGATATGCCTATACATGAACGTGGATTGCAAAAACCATATAAAGAAAGATATTCTCACAAAAAGAAGCATGAAGAAGACAAGGAAGGGTATCAGAACAGTTATAAGAGAGTATCGTGTAGCTCTTTAACATAGCTGTCACTCTTCTGTACATAGTACATAAAACATGAATTTGTTCTTTCAAACTCCTTAGCCTTAGTGTCCCAAATTAGTTTAGCCCTATTAGCACAGGTGTGCTATAATTAAGTGATTGAAAGTTTATTGACCTGCGTGTTACATATGAGTGTGGAAATGGGTGTGGATGTGAGGAAACAGCTTAAGGCATTAGTGTTGTTGATGGTTCTAACACTTCTATTATGCTTGTTTGTATTCTTCATTGTAACGGCTCATCTAGGCTTGACAAACTATCTCTTTGTTGCAATATTTCTAGTGCTTACATCGATACCCAAGACTTTGTCAAGATATAGATATGGCAGGATTCTCAGAGTTGTTACCACAGCAGGTCTTGTTGTATCGTGCGCTTCTCTAGTCATTATGGTGGTGTGGCCAGAGGTAGTATTTCTCTTCTTTTCATGGGTAAGAGTATCCACCCTCATTGCTTTGACGCTCCTAGCTATGCCTATACCAGTTGTTTTTGCCGTTCTTAGGAATAGATTTAAGGAGCCTCAAGTTCTGGCAAGCTCAACTTTAATCATAATTTCAGTTATATACCTCCTCATGCTAGTATTGTCTGCACAGTTCCTCTACCCAATGCATATCACAGATCTGAAGACTCGTTACGGATCTTACTGCTCATTAGGAAATGCGTGGCTTATTGCTAAGGAGTTTAGCAAAACATATTTCAACGTGTATGGCATAAATGAGCGTGTTGGCTTCAAGCTATTTCCAAAGATTGGAGAGTTTGATCTCATACCTATGGAACTACGAGAAGTACTCAGTACTGTTGCGAGGGTAGGGACATGTGGCGAGTTTGCAATGGGCTTGGCAAGGCTATTGAGGGACTCACTTGGTTGCAAAATTAGGGTAGTAACATTCAAGACATTAGATCACGAGTTTCCTGAGGTCAAGGTCAATGGAACTTGGTATGTGTTTGACCTTACATACACAACTCTTGATAAGCCTGTTGAAGCCAGTAAATACGCTGAATACCTACATAACAAATGTATGGTTGAGCATAGATTCTGCGAGGGTTTTCGTGCAGGATTTGAAGGTTTAGTGGATGCGGTTGCAGGGGAGGATCTAAGAAGAGAGCACGGCTTTAGCACCTCACCTCCATCTTAAGCAACTAACTATGTCACCTTCGATTATACATAGTAAGCACAAAAGGTTAATGAGGTATGGGTGGCGATCAGACCCTGGAATTCACTGCTACACTTAGGAGACTCGTTATGGTACGAAGCTATACTAAGAAACGAGATGAAGGACAAGGGAATAAAAATAAAGCTCTACACAATTAACATCTCAAAAATGAGACTAGAACCCCTAGACAACATACTACGCGCAATAACCTAAACAATATTTTTAGTATCAATCATCTACCACTTCCAGCCACTTTTTCTAGTTCTTCGCTTAGTTTCTTAATTTCCTCGGCTATTGCTTTGGCTTTTTCTGCTAGTTCCTGCATTCATTTCGGTGCTACGCCTATGAATAGCTTGTTTAGCTTATCATATACTCTCTGATACATCTTCTCTAAGTTCTCCTCAGTGGCTTTCTCCCCGATTTCAATAGCTATGAAGCCGTCTGCGTAAGCCTCTTTCTTGGCGGATTCTGTAAATGATGGCGCTACGATTACTCTTACGTGTGGTATGAATGGTAGTTGAAGTATTCTTCCGAACTCCTCTCTAATGACACCGACCTCCACGGGTCTGTCCCAGTTCTTGCAGGAGGCGTACACAGCGAACCTCATGTCGCCAACGACTTTCTCGGCCCATACATCGACCTCGACCTCAGTACCAGCCCTACTAACAATTCTGTGATCAACCTTTACGGTGAAGCCCAGAGCTTCTAAGATACTTGCAATAACATCTTCTAGAGGATCTCTAGCACAAAATCTCTTAACAGCTTGACTAGGTTTTGGAGCAACTTTGGGAATCTCCATAGCGGTGGGCTTAGTGAGGGTTAGTAAGGGTTCAAGCTCCTTTGAGATAGGTTCTAGAACCTCTAATGCGAAGCAATCCCTCAGTATCTTTAGAAGCTCATAGTGATCCTCATGTCTATACGTATTTGATGCAACGACAATCTTATTCTTATCCTTATCTAGAAACAGTCAGAGGCATCCCTTTGAGCTTGTGTTCTGCACAACCTCCGAGTTAATAAATTGCTCTACGGGTACACCTCGCATAACAACAGCCTTTATCGTGCCAGGGGCTGCAGCAAGTTTGTTAAAGCTCTCTATAGAATATTAACATGGGGGTTTCTACCTAGTTGTAGAACCTTGTGCGCCTTTGCTATAAGCATCATAGTGCAAAACGCCTATGCCACAGAGCTTTAAGGTTTTAAGCAAGTATTAAGCAAGTGAAAAAGCTTTGCACGAGGCTATTCATACTCACTTCAAAGGCTTTTAAGCATTAGAGCATGGGCTTAAGAAATTCACGTCTTGTGCAGATATCTGCGCTAAGCCTCTTAGCTGCTTCCAGGCCCTCTTCATCTATAAATGAGGCTACGAGAATGTTTCAGTTTGCCAACTAAATGATATAATGATTGATGATAGGGGGTTTATATAGGGAGCTTTAAAAACGAAGAGTTCAATTAATTATAAATACAGATTAATCAATTAATAGTCAATTGCTGTTGAAGTGTGTTAAGCAGTAAGTGGTTATAAATAAGGCAAACTTTATTGTATTGAAAGCCCTGCATTTCGTTGAAGGGGTGTCTAGGATTATGAGAGAGGGTAAGTATCTTAGGTTGTTTCTAAGTCCGGATGGCTCTAACTTTGACTCCTTTGTAGAGGTGTTGAGGAATTGCATGGCTCATCTTAAGGTGTGGTGGGCTGTGCCTAGCCCAATTCCAGAGGATGTTGATCTGCTTAGGGAGGGCTCTCGGTTGCCGGAGGCTGGTGAGCCTCCTGAGCAGGTTCTTGCTGATCTGGTTGTGCGGTTGAAGAGGTGTAGGAGGTTAAATGATCGTAACTTGTCGTTTATGCGCCCCTCTCCCAATGTGTACTCAGTGATAGCGCTGTGCATGGCTAGTTTGCAGAATCCGAATAATGCTGGTAGGGTGAGGTGGGTAGGTGGAAAGCATGCAGCAGCCTTTCAATATGAAGTGACTCCGAATATTGAGGAGGAGTCCATAAAGATGTTAGCAGATATAGTTGGTTATGATAGGAGTAGGGCTGGTGGTAGCATTGTGAGTGGTGGTACTGTGGCAATATTGACGGCTCTGCTTGTTGCTAGAGACAAGAGCTTGAAGGGTGTGGCCAGGGAGGGGCTGTTTGGTAGGAAAAGCGCAAAGGTTCTCACTTCAAAGGCTTCGCACTTTGCTATAAGGAAGGCTATGAGGATTCTGGGGCTTGGTGAAAACAACTTGATTGAGGTGCCTGTTGTAACTGATGAGCAGTTAAAAGAGTTTGTAAAGAGCCACACACCGCTTCCCCTAAAGCCTTCTGAGAGTGAGTATGAGGAGAGGCTGGAGGAGCTTGGAAAGAGGGGTGAAACTGTAATAGCTGTTATACCAACTGTTGGCACTACAGCGGCGAGAACAATAGAGCCTGTTGAGCCGCTGGTAAAGCTCAGAAATAGATACGGATTTCAGCTAGTA
>Ga0326760_1001403_pt1 | contig 10768 bp, 15 predicted proteins | sample GCREP_S_FD_207668 | JGI IMG/M metagenome (GOLD analysis project Ga0326760, IMG submission 207668) | Hot spring sediment microbial communities from Geyser Creek Basin, Yellowstone National Park, WY, United States - GCR.EP_S | ecosystem: Environmental > Aquatic > Thermal springs > Near-boiling...
CCAAAACCTCAACTTCATCCTCTCCCACCTCCCACGGGAGGGACTGTTTAAAAGAGGGGGGCTCGGTCTAAAACGTGCAAGGATCAAGAAATGAAAAAAGAGGGGAGGAGTTATAGGAGGTAGGCAATGAACTCTTTGCGCGTCAAGGGGCTCTTTAGCAAAACTTTCCGGTCACTGAGCTTCTTAACATTAGTTTTCGGTATTCTAAGCACAAATGTGGGCATGTAAACCTTGACGTATTTCCCGCACTCCTCTACTAGCGGCGTCTCCATCCTCCCCCACCTCCACCGCGTAGGAGACCGCTTAAAAGGAGGGGCGAAGGCCGAGGAGGAAGCGAAGGAGCAAGAGATGATGTCCTTCTCTCGAACCTTCGGGAGAAGGTCGAGCTCAAAGACCGTCACCGTCGCGCGCGCGACGGTGAAGGCAAAGAGAAGAAGGAAAAAAGAAGAAAAAGGGAAGAGGTTTGGGAATCGTCAGCATAGTGGGACTTGGTGGTAGTAGACGGGGACTTTCAGCAAGCCCTTCTCTCCATCGACGATCCAGACGGTGTACAGTTGCGGACCCTCCCCATCGTCACAGAAGTCCTCCGTAATATTCAACATTAAAGTGTACTCCCTTCCGTTATCGTCTGAGAGGAGGACTATGTACTCCCAGAGATCCACGTCGTCTCTGAGGTGATGAACCTCAGCGCTCAGCCCCGCCTCCTTGCATATCGCAGTTACTTCCTCGGGAACGTCATTGTGCAGAAGCTTTTCGTAATCGTCCCAGCTGTTCACTTCAGCTTCGATGTCGAACCAGACCCAAGGATCGCAGTTGAACCAGCCCTTCTCCTCTATCCTTTTGATAGCGTTAATTAGAGTCCTAACCTCATCCATCCTCCCTCACCTCCCGCGTCGAGGAGAGGCTTAAAAGGAGGAGCGATGGCCGTGGCCCATGCTCGTCAAGGCCTTGTCCCGAACCTTCGGGAGAAGGTCGTGAAAGCGTTGTGGAGGCGTTGTGGAGGCGTCCGGCGGTTGCCGGATGCTTTCATGGTCGTGTTTGATGGTCGTCTCCCTCATCGTCGTCCCTCTCTTCGTCGTCCTCCTCATCGTCTTCCCTCGTCCTCGGCTTGTTCAGGGGGTGTTCGGCTTGTTCGGAGCTTGTTTGAGGGGAGGCGAAACAAAAACAAACGACAAAAAAGAAGAAAAGTAAAACATTCTCAAAAACGAACATTCCCGAAGGAAGACCATAAACTGCCGGGAGAGGCGAGCTGATGATACAGCATCAGAAATATAACATTCCGAAAAAAGTACACAAAACAAGCTAAAGAAAAAGTTTTATTACCCCCTTCCGAAAAACGCTTCCCAAGGTGGTGGAGGTGGAAGATGAGGTCGAGAAGGAGCCCGCCCCCATAATCATGGAAGAGCTCGGCGGGGTTGTGAGGGAGGTGGCGGAGGGAGTGGGAGTTCCGAAGGACGTGTTGGAAGAAGAGGGTTTCAAGCCGATGATCGAGGACTACGCGAAGAGCGCGGTTGCGCGGGAGCGCGAGGCGAAGGAGGTGGAGGGAGGGGAGGGGGAGATCAGGGTCTACCTTTGTGGGAAGACGAGCTTTGACATCGACTTGGACGAGATCGCCGAGGTTCGGTGCTCTTCGAGGTTTCTCAACCTCCTAAGAGACCTCGGGTACTCCTGCGGCGTTGTGAAGCCGAGGGTGGAGGTGAAGTACGCCCTCTCCAGCCTCTTAGAGGTGGAGGCGTGCACTCCGAGCGTCGTAATCGATTGTCGTTATAGAGGCTTCACAGCCGTCACCTACAGCGTCTTCAAGGTGGAGTCGAGGAAGAGGAGGGTCTACGTAGTGAGGAGGGTCTACGAGGACGAGAGGCCCTTCGACGAGCTTCACGACTCGATCTCTTTCATAGAGGGGAAGAAGCTCGTAGGGGTCGTAAGGCGTGCCACCAATATGATAACCTTCGAGCTCATGGACGTCTGCCACCTCATGAAGATGAGCGCGGAGGAGTTTAGAGATGCTTGGAGGAGGGCTGTGGAAGCCGTCTCGTACGTCCTGGTCGAGGACTTGATTTCGAGGGGGGTCTCAGGAGCGTTGCTGAAATGACGAGTAGGGAAATGCGAGTCGCGGGTTGTGGAGGTGGTCTAGATGAGCGGTGGGGATAGCGTTAGGGAGCCTGAGGATGAGGACGAGGTTGAGGACGAGGTTGAGGACGCCTTCGTAGGGCTCGTGAGGGAGCTGACGAAGGAGGAGCTTGAGGTAAGGAAGAGCTCCGAGGCGTTCTTTGAGGTCTCGTTCGAAGGCTTGGCCCGCACGCGCTCGGAGAGGAGGCTCTGCGCCCTCCTCCGCGATCTGAGCATCTGCGATAAGTCAAGCTACCCCCGCGTCCACTGCCTTCCAGAGATAGGATTGGGCTATGGAACGATAAGGGTGAGCCTGAAAGTTTCGAGCATTATAATCGACTACAGCCCTCGCGGCGCTACCGCCGTGAAGTGGATCGTCTTCAGAATCCCGTCAAGGGAGGAAGTGAAGGCCTGCGTCGTGAGGAAGGTCTACAGGGACGCAGAGCCGTCCTACGAAGGAAAGCTCCACGACGCGATCTTCATCGTGAAGGCCTCAAGGAGGAAGGACGAGAAGGTTGAAGAGGTTGAGAAGGCCGTTAAGGAGCTGATCTTAAAGACGGGCCTCCTCCTGACCCAGGAGCTGGCGAAGGCGAAGAAGCTCGTCAATAAAGAGCTGAGGAAAGAAGAAAACGACAGAGTGTGGTCCTCGCTCGGCTCTGTACTGCGGTGAGGAAAGTGAAGCTCGTCGCCTACGTGAGGGTGAGCGAGAAGAGCGAGAACCCGGAGAACCAGAAGCTGGCGATCTTCGAGTGGACTTCGAGGAACGGCCACCAAGTGGTCGAGGTGTGCGAGGACATAGGAGTCTCGGGGGCCCTGCCGCCGAAGGACCGGCCCGGCTTTCAGAGGGCGTTGAAGGCCCTTGAGAGGGCCGACGGCCTGATAGTCTACGCCCTGGACAGGATAGCGAGGTCCCTCACCGAGCTCGTGGAGGTCGTGAGGGAGATGGAGGGGAGGGGCAAGCTCGTCATAAGCGTGAGGGAGTCGTGGCTCCAGAACCTCGACCCGAAGATGCGCTCCCTCGTAATCGCCATCCTCGGCTGGGCCGGCGAGATGGAGAGGGAGTTCATAAGGGAGAGGACTAGGCTCGCCCTCATGAGGCTTAAAGCTCAGGGGAAGAGGATCGGGAGGCCTCCGAAGATGAGCGAGGAGAAGGCCGTGGCCGCGATAAGGCTCGTGGGGGAGGGCTACACTCTGAAGGAGGCTGCTAGGGTCATCGGCGTCGGCTACACGACCCTCGCAAAGTTCATAATGGAGAGGGATCACCTGAGGACCCTCTACTACGAGGTGAAGGCGAGGAGGACTAGAAAGAAGAAGGAAGAGAAGGAAGAGGGCGAGCTCACGAAGACGTGACGCTCTACAAAAAATGGGGAAATAGGTTAGCTCAGCTCAGGATTTGGTGGGCTAACTCTAAGAGCTTCCTAACCTCTGGATCTCCGAACCCCTTTTCAATCCCCTTCCCTAAGATCTTTAGGAGCTCTGTCTTCTTGAGCAACTCCGCCACGTTCTTACCCCATGAGACTACGACTACCTCTTCACCAAGCTCCTCGGGCTTCATTTCATACCTCAGAACATCCATGTTAGGAAGTTCAAAAGGTACGTGAAACATCAGCAAGAGACTGGTCATAAGCGCTAAGCTAATTCTCGTGACGAGCTCATTAAAGGCCTTTTCAGATTCTGAAGGATTTGAGAGGTTTGAGGAGCCTAGGCACATCGCTTGCATGTCTTCAGGGAAGAAGAGAGGAGGAATCATAAAATAAGAGGCCTTCTCGATGTGCCGGCGTAGCAACTCCCTTTCTTTCCTAGTAGCACGAGAAAACGCCCTTTTCCCCACCTCACGATACGCTACTTTGAAGACCTCTGCCTCCATCTTCAAGAACGCTTCATAGTGTGAGACCGCTTCCGCGAGTGTCTCTAAGACCTCTTCCTGTTCCTGCTCTTTAGACTCGCACCTCTTGAGGATCTCTGCGAGAAAGGCCACAGGCTGCTCCAGAACAACGCTCGCCAGCAGATGCAAAATCCTCTTCGTGGCAACGCGCCCCATCCCCTCCTTAAGCTCTTCCTCGGACCCTATTATGCCGAGCCTGAGAAGCGAGGCCTTGATGGCTTTCTCCAGCGACTGCTGGAGCATGTATATGGCTTGAGAGTACAGCCCCCGCTCGAAGAGAACGCAGGTAGCTTCGAGGTCCTTCTGAGCTATCTCAATTAGGACTAGAGGATCGGGCCTCCTCATCCTCCCCCCGACCCTTCAAGCCCTTTATACATCACACTCGTTTTAAAAGGGGCGCAAGTCGCCCTTCTACGACCATCTCCCGAAGGTTCGGGAGATGATCGTGGAGCTCGCGTGAAGGTCGGCGAAGCCGCGAAGTGCTTAAAGTGCTCATCAACCCGTCCGGCAACTGCCGGACTGTTTGAAGGCCATCACCTTCACCGGGTGAAGGTGAAGGTCGAGAGGCCAAGCTGATAAGCTACGCTCGCGCGAAGCAGAGCTCGTAGGAAGCTTCTAAGCGGAGCTCAGGGCCCTCGCAACGTCCTCGATGGAGCCCTTCGCCACCAAGACGGCCCTCCCGCCCACCACGCTCCACAGCTCCAAGTACTTTACCCCGCCCTCGGAGGACCAGTGCTCCGAGTAGTTCTCAAGCTCGTCGAGGGCTGGCCTAGCAGTCGCCCTCACGCCATCGCTCGTGAGGTAGTGGCCCGCCGGGTCCACGATGCAGATCCTCCCGTCGCCAGCGTTGAGGATTGCGCAGGCGTGGGCGCTACCGCTCTTGAAGACGAGGAGGGCTTGGTAGATGGTCAGGTCCTTGCCGAAGAACTTCCTAGCGTAGGCTTGGAGGAGGGCGTGGGCCAGAACCGATTGATCCTCGCAGTCCCCCCTCTTCAGCTTGAGGGTGAGGGTCGGCGCTTGGACGCACTCCTGAACCTCGTCGCAATCGACCTCGTAGATGTACGTCTTGTCCCCCACCTTCATCGTCATCACTATCTGGAAGCGGGGGAGCGCAACGTCGTCGGCGTACCTTATCGTCGCGGTCACGTAGTCGTAGATCCTCTTCACGGAAGACCACAGGTCTGCGGAGAGGCCCAGAGCGTTGATCGTCGGGTAGAGGGCTTCAATTTCTTTATCGCTCAGGACCCTTGGCAGGGAGGTCGTGAAGGTGCTGTAGGAGTTGGCCTCCCCCAAGACTTTCGTGAGGGTCTCGTTGAGCTTGGAGCACGTCTTCGTGAGGAGCTCGTTCTCGGCCTTGAGGAGGGCGTTCTCGCGCGCTAGCGACGAGGACCTGCTCGCTAGGTAGTCGCGCTCCTTCTCCAAGACCTCGTACTTGAGCCTCAGCTCCGTGTAGTTCCTCTCCAAGAGCTCGTGGTTTTGGGCGAGCTCGGCGTACCTTTCGCTCAGGGTCGCGTAGCTCCCGTTCAAGGCCTTGTACTGCTCGCTCAGGAGGGCGTGGTCGGACTTTAGTGTCGTGTAGCTTTCGTTGAGGGCTTTGTACTGTTCTCGCAGGAAGGTGTAGTTCTCGCTCAGGGCGAGGAGGGTTCTGTTGAGGTTTTCGAGGGCTTCCGCCAGCCTCAGCTTCTCGCTCGTGAGGAGCGCGCAGCGCTCGCTCAGCTTTTCGTTCTCTTCCTTGAGGGCGACGTAGTTCAAATGGAGCTGGTACGCGTGGGCTGTGAGAAAGGTGGCGAAGATCATCGAGGCTATGGCTATCATGAGGGCTAGGATGCTCTTACCGCTTTTCGGAGAATGAAGAGGAGACACGATCAGCCCACCCCGTGTCTAGTTGTTTAAAAAGAGGAGGTTACTTCAAGAAAAAGAGGGAAAAAGGAATGAGAGGAGGTTACGAGAGGATCTCGGTCTTTTCTGTTGTATTGTAGAGGTTATACCGGTTCGTAGAGTTTGGGTATCTTAGTCCACCCTTTGTTCCCGTCCACGATCAACAGTGAGTAGATGTTGACCTCATCTCCACCGCAATTTATGACGTCGAGCATTAGAGTGTATTGCTCGTCTTCCCCGTCTCCTTTTACTCGGGCGATGTAAAATGGTAGCCCGTGCTCTCTTTTAAAATCCCTTGTGTGGTACATGCTCCACAAGTGTAACCCAGCCTTTTCAACCACCTCTTCGATCTTGTTTGGAAGGGTGTCGTGGATGAAGCGCATGAAATCCCACCAATCCCATTCGATGTCGTCTACCTCTAAGTCGAACCAAGTCCACGTCTCGTTGAGAGATCCTCGTTTCTTTATTATGTTTAGAACCTCTTGCAATATCCTCTCTTCCTTCAAGTACTCTACAAGCGCTTCGCCCGACATCTCTTCAAGGCCCCTACTCATCCTCCTCTCACCTCCCGCGTTTTTAAAAGCTTAAAAAGGGGTCTCTTGGTCATGTCCCGGAGGTTCGGGAGATGACCGTGCTGTTAGCGTGAACTTGTGGCCGCAGGACTTGCACTGGTACCTCTGCTTCCTCCCCTCCCTCGTCACCCTGAAGCCGTCCTTGAAGGCCTCGCCGCCGCACCAAGGACACCTCGGCCTCACTTTCACTCCCCCCTCCGACCGCCTCTCCAGCTCCACCTCCACGCCCTTCCCCACCCCCTCAACTCTCTCCACCTTCTCCGCCCTCTTCATTATCACCACCTCTCACGAGTGGGGAAGAGGCTGGCTATCCTCCCCCTCACGAAGTCCGTGGGCCTCTCGCCGAGAACTCTCGGGTCCTTCACGGCCGTCATGAGGGGCTTTATGACGGTCTCGGCGAGCGCTTTGAGGCCGAGGTCCTCCGCGAGCTTCCTTATCTCTTCGAGGCGCTCTTCGAGGTCCCTCAGCTTGAGCTCCCCCTCCATCGCCTTCAGGACGGGTTCGAGCCTCCTGCTTATGCTCTCGACGGCCTTCCTCACGAGCTCCTCCTGCCTCTCGACCAGCAGTTGCCTGACCCTCGGGCTCCTCTCCCCCCACTCCTCTATAGCGTAGGTCAGGTCGATTGGGAGGAGGTCGATGCGGATGTTCGGGATCGAGAAGTCGCGCTTGGGGAGCTCTAGGCCGTACCGGGAGAGGAGCAGCTCGACGTCCGCGAGGTCGAACTCCTTAACCATGCGCCGAGCTCCGTCCAGCTCTCCGTCCAGCTCCTCGACTGCCTTCACGAACTCCTCAGCCATGTCCTTCGGGAGGACGTAGATGTTGTCCCTGTGGTACTGGCTCTCCACGGATGAGATCACGAGGCAGTGGTCGTGGAGGACCTCGTAGGCCTTGGTCCTCACGTACTTCACCTTGTTGATGATGCACGAGGGGAACGGAGAGAACTTCAGGATGCGCTGGCGCTGATCCGCGCTGACCCTCCTGTACCGAGCTCTGAGGCTACGGCCCTTCACTTCCCTCACGGCATACCTCTCGTCTATTTCCGTGAGGAGGTCTTGGAGGTCTGCTATGAGCTGTATGTACCTGCTCGGCGGGAGCGAGGAGCAGTCGAGGGTTATCGTCAGGAGCTCTTCGCTCGGACAGTGTATCGAGACGATGAAGCCCTTCAAAGCCATAGCCTTTCCTGCCTTCGTCCCTCCTACCTTCGTCCTCTCGGCCTTCGTCTCATCCCCTCTCGTCTCCTTCATCGCGGTCGTCGCCGTGGTCGTGCTCGTCGCGGTGTTCGCGATCATCGCCTCACACGCCCTCGTCTCCCTCGCCCTCTCCTCGCTCGTCATCCTCCCGCACCTCCTGCCTCATCCTCGGCCTCATCCTCGGCCTCATCCTCAGCTTCGTCTTCGGTCTTCTCCACCTCCTCCAACCCTCCCACGATCTTCTCTAGGAGGCTCGCCTTCACCTTCTCAATCCTCTCCAGCATCTTCATCTTGCTCATTATCTTCTCGATCTTCCTCAAGGTGATCCCCCTGCGCTCAAGCTCTTCGAGCTCTTCTAGGACTTTTTCGACGAGCTTGACGGTTTCTTGGTCATCTGGCAGGTCGGGGTGCTCCTCGTCGTAGAGCTCCGTCAAGGAGGGATCTTCATGGACGTAGACGCTCCTGCCCAGCAGCTGCTGGAGCTTCTGAACTGTTGCGCCTTGGCGGCCTATGACGTACCCCTTGATCTGCTTGGGCACGTAGACCTCAACGCGGTCGTCGAAGACGAGGACGGTGATGTACTTGGCCGGAACCTTCGAGTAGAACCTGTAGACCTTCTTGCGGACCTCCTCGATCCTCGATTCCTCCGCGATGTACTCAATGTACTTCACAGACTCCCAGCACGAGTCGTTGATGGACTTCAACAGCTCGGCGTACTCGTCTTTTAGCTGTTCAAAGCGCTCGAAGTAGTTGAAGGAGGTCGCGTAGAAGATGCGGAGGCGGTTGATGAAGGTGTCGGCCTCGACGATGTAGGCGTAGCGGTGGCCTACCCGGCACGTGTTGAGCAACAGCTCAAGTGATTCGAGGAACTCTTCGTGCGGTCCGTGGACGAACCACGCCTCCTTTAAGAGGTCGTCGGGGAGGTCTAGGAGGCGGAGCTCGGCGAGCTTATCATGGTCGTTTGGGAGGCGCTCCCAAGCCTTCCAGTCGTAGAGCTCGTACCTCTTCGGATTCTCCCTTATGAACTTGGCGTCCTTGGCCAGCGGGTTGATCTCGTCCTCGATGAGGTTTAGGGAGCGCAGCACGCCCGCGATCCTCACGTTGACCACTCAGGCCACCTCCTCGGCCTCGGGCCTCTCCATCTCCTCGATGAGCTTTTCGAGCTGCCTTAGCGTTACGCCCTTGCGCTCAAGCTCTTTGAGGAGCGGCAGGACTTGGGAGACGAGCTTGGCGGTCTCCGGGTCCTTCGGTAGCTCGGGGTGCTCTTCTGCGTAGAGCTCCGTTAGTGATGGAGAGTCAACGACTTTGACGCGCTTGCCCAGCAGTTGCTGGAGGCGGTTGACGGTCGCGCCTTGCCTGCCTATCACGAGGCCTTTGAGTTGCCTCGGCACGTAAACGTGGACCTCCTCGTCGCTCCAAGGGACGACATCGATGTACTTGGCTGGTATGCGGTTGTAGAACTCAAAGACCTTCTTGCGGAGCTGCTCGACCTCGTATTCTTTTACCGCGTACTCGATGTACTTTATCGTCTCCCAGCACATGTGGTTGATGGAGTCTATCAACTTGGAGTAGCGCTCCTTCAATTGCTCGAAGGCGTTGAATTCGTCGAAGGAGGTGGCGTAGGCGAGGCGAAGGCGGTTCTCGTACGAAACTACTAGGGTGGTGTAGGCGTATCGTGGGGCAACGCGCCGCACTTCGAGGAGGCGCGAGAGCTCTTCGAAGAAGCTCCTGCACTGGGGGAGCTGAGAGCCTCTTCTCGCTACCTCGTCGGGCAGGTCTAAAAGCACGAGCTCAACGCGCTCATCGGCCTCGCCATGGGCTAGCCTCTCCCACGCTCTCCAATCATAGAGCTGTCGCTTTATTGGGTCTAGTGTTAGAGGATCGACTTCGCCCTCGACGGCTATAGAGGATATGAGAGAGGCTATCCTCGCGCTAACCACAATAAACCACCTCCTCCTCGAAGTCCAGGCCGAGCTCTCTGAGGAGTGTGAGGAGCTTTCGAGGCGGGATCATAGTGAAGAAGACCCTCTCGGGCGAGATCACAACCTCGACCTCACTCAATCCTCAACACCTCCCTCTGCTTGGCTTGTTGAAGTTGGGCTTGTTGGTAGTACTCCTGCGTTGGGACTACCTGCTCAATAGTGACTTCGAGGCCTTGGGCTTTCAGCAGGGCGTAGAGCCTCTGGGCCTCCTCGAAGCACGCTCCTCCCCCAAAGCCTTGGTAGAGTATCTTGACCTTCCCGTTCTCGTCGATTTCTACGCGGATCTCCTTCACAGAGCGACACCCCTAATGTAGACCTTCTCTTGAACTTTTTGGGCTTGGACTTGGTAGCCGAGCTGCGCGAGGGCTTGTTGCATGGCTAGGGAGGCGTAGTACTGCACGAGCAGTTGTTGGAAGCGCTTGACGGCGGTGTGGGGGACGTTGTAGAAGTCGCCTATTATCGTGACCTCGCCGTTGGGGCTTAGATCCACGCCGATTCCTCGGTGGAAAGTTGTGTTCGCAATTCCTGTGATTACGCTTATTTTGTGCCCGTAGTAGTCGCGGACCTCTGAAACTACCTCAGCGTTCATCTCTTTCGCTATGAGCTCCACGGCCTTCTTGAGCAGGGCTGTGTTGGGGTTCTTTATCTTGATTTTTATGAGGGAGAAGTGGGACATCAGCCTATCACCCCCTTAATGCGACTGCCCTCGGCTTGAGCGAACGACTCTAGAGCGTACTTCAAGAACGAGCGGTTGACGTTCTCTAGTCGCTTCAGCTCTTGGATCATGAGCTTCAGCTTCTTCTCGCGCTCGCTAGCGTTGACCTCGATGGCTGACATCGCTTCTTCGAAGTGGTGCTGGGTTACGCGCTCCGAGCCCTCGACCATTGCCAGAGATGCTGCCTCTATCACCAGCTTCTCAAGCTCAGCACCTGTCCACAGAAGCGTCTTCTCTGCTATTGCGTGGAGGTCCACGTCCTTGAGGGGCACTCTCCTTATCACGCTCGTGTGGACTTTGAGTATCTCCTCCCTTGCCTTTGCGTCGGGGTAGAAGACGGGTATCACTTCGTCTAGGCGTCCTGGGCGGAGGAAGGCGGGGTCAACGTCTGAGACGTAGTTCGTCGCGCCCACGATGAAGCTCTTTCTATTCTCGTC
>Ga0326760_1001404_pt1 | contig 10768 bp, 12 predicted proteins | sample GCREP_S_FD_207668 | JGI IMG/M metagenome (GOLD analysis project Ga0326760, IMG submission 207668) | Hot spring sediment microbial communities from Geyser Creek Basin, Yellowstone National Park, WY, United States - GCR.EP_S | ecosystem: Environmental > Aquatic > Thermal springs > Near-boiling...
CCCAGGGGAAGTCTGGCTGATTGTGGGGTATGGCTCAGGCAGATTCGATACAGCGGCCTATAGGGTCGGGGATGACGGCTATTCACTGTTCTCGTTGCCCGTGAAAATAAGCAAGGGCTGAAAACGCCGCAGTCTAGAGGCAAAGGTTTTTAAGATTGCCCACAAAAAGTATTAAGTATTAATTATGTTTAATGCTCCCCTGCTGGGTAGGAGGGAGGAGGTTTCGTCAAAGCTTGAGGAATCAGTGCTTTACTGGCGTAAGAAGTACTTTGAGGAGGTGCAGCTCCCCCAACCTCCCAGACCACCACATAAGCAGATAAGGGTCGAGGATTTCTTCGTTGCGAAGAGACCCTTCTTCTCATTACTCGACGAGTCAGACGCTTTCTACGTGAATATCTTCCGCTCTATCGAGTACAGCTCTTTAAGCAATAATTTTTCATCTAAAGTGGTCATCATGCGTAGAGCCGGCTACGACCTGGGACGCAAGATGGTGGAGAGCGGGGTGGTGAAGAGCCTAGACGAGGCCCCCCTGGCACTAGCTCTGTACCGAGTTGGACTCTTGGACATAATAAAGGAAAAACTAAACTATATGAAGCTCAACATTTATGAGTGCATCAGCTGCTACGGCGCCCCCAACATCAACAGAACCCTTTGCGACTTTGAAGCAGGCGTTCTCCAGGGCATTCTGGCAAAGCTCTACGGTCCTTGCAACGTACGTGAGAAGTACTGCTTCGGCACAGGGTACTCCTTCTGCGGGTTTGAAGTATTCTTCGAGTAGATAGGCAATGCTCAAAACGCTAATAGTATCCGTAGCGTCCGAATGCCAATACTCCTGCCCCCTCTGCCCATTCAAGCACAGCACCGAAGCATCACTGAGTCCTCAGTCCCTGCAGAGCCTAATGGAGAAAATAGAATCTGTCGATAACCTAGTCGTCTCGTGCAGCAGCTGGCTTAAGAGGAGGGACACAGACCTCATTCTGGAAAAGCTCAGAGACAAGGCGAGGAGGATTTCCTTGATGCTCCCCATGGGTGAAGTAGGAAGCATGTGCGAGCCCGGGAAAATACTCTCCCAGGACCTAGCCTCTGACATCCTGCTGATCGCGTCACAGGACTCAGCGGTTCCAGTGGAAGATCTGCGCAAAACCCTATCCCGCACAGACGCAGCATTGGGGGTCTGGTTTATCTCACAGCTTAGTTACTCAAGCTACAGGGCCTTCAAGGAGATTTTCCCCAAAGTGAAAGACCTGGGGCTTAGACTGCTGATAGGTGAAACCCCCTACAGCTACAGCAGCTCGCTCGACCCCATTGTTTTCGTGTTAAGGGTCGGCGGGGAAAGCGTGGGGCTCCCGTTCGGGACTAGGTACGGCTACAAACTCGCCCGCGCATACATTGAGGGCTACCCAGCAACTCTGCTCATCAGACCCTTACAGCTATCTGGGACGTTGTACGTCTCCCCGGGCGGTGAGGTGGCAAAGCATCCCAGGAGCGAGGCAAAGGTGAGGATCGAAGAAATCAGCATGGATTCTCTGAGGAGAATCATCTACATGCCTGAGAAAATGCCGGGAGAGGACTTCTTCTTCGAGCCTGAGGTGCAGGTCGTCCTGCGGGAGCGGGTTAAAGGCGTGGAAATCGACCAGAAAACAATCCAGCTGCTTGAGGCCATTCAAGCGTTCAACTCCCTGAAGGCGGCGTGCAGGAGCACGGGGTTACCATACTCATCCTGTGTTGAGAGAATAGCCACCGTCGAGAAAAAGTTAGGGAGGAAGCTCGTAGTAACATCTAGAGGGGGAAGGCTTAAGGGAAGAAGCTTCCTATCCGAACTGGGCTTACAGATCCTTGAAAACTACAGAAAAATAATTTTTAAAATCAGTGAGGAAGTCGCAAAATAAGGATAAAGACGAGTTACGACCAACATATCATCAGCTAAAGATACGAGTTTCAGACGGGGAAATCTCGTAACCCATAAATCTTCTCCCACGATATACTAGACGACTTAAATGCAAGTCGAGAAGAGAATAATACTGATCCTACCAGAGCTTTGCACCGGCTGCAAATCGTGCGAATACGCCTGCGCCGTTGAACACTCCAAGTCGAAGGACGCGTATCTGGCACCGCTGGAGATTCCCGCCCCAATACCCCGCATAAGGGTTCTACTCGCTGACGGCTACACAGTGCCGATGCGCTGCCAGCACTGCTCCGACGCCCCGTGCATGGCTGTCTGCCCGACAAAGGCGATATCCCAATCACCTGAGGGGTTCATACTCATAGACGATAAGCGCTGCATAGGGTGCTTCATGTGCGCGGAAGCCTGCCCCTTCGGCGCCATCAGGATACACCCAGAGCTGAAGATAGCGGTTAAGTGCGATTTCTGCGTGGACAGAGTGCGTCAAGGACTACTTCCCGCGTGCGTAGAAGCCTGCCCAACCACCGCGCTACGGTTTGGAACACTCGAGGAGCTTATGTCCACAGTCGCCTCGGAGAAGGCTCGGGAAATGTTGAAGAGACTAGCCGCCGAGGGGGTAACCTCGGTTTTCGCCAGAGCCCCCCGTGAGGAAGCTAAAGAGTTAGTTAGCCCGGCCACCTTGAGGGGGATGTACCAATCTGTGGGGTGGGTTTAAGATGGCTGGGGAAAAAATCGTGTTAAGGATTCCCCCCGAGAAAGCCTCGCTAAACCCTGCAGCCCAGGAACTAATTGAGAAGGCGGAGAGGGAAAAGATTGAGACTGCCTGGCACAGGTACTTAGCGCAGCAGCCGCAGTGCGGCTTCGGTCTACTGGGAATATGCTGCCGCAACTGCGCTCAAGGACCCTGCCGTATCGATCCCTTCGGGATTGGACCCAAGAGGGGCGTGTGTGGCGCAGATGCGGACACGATCGTTGCGCGGAACCTCCTGCGCATGATCGCTGCTGGTGCCGCTGCACACAGTGACCACGCCCGCGACATCTGGTACGTCTTCGACCTCGTAGCCAACGAGAAGACCAAGGCATACTCAATAAAGGACTCTGAAAAGCTTCGAAGCGTGGCTAAGGCGCTGGGCGTCCCGGTGGAGGGCAGGACCGATCTGGAAATAGCTAAGGACGTTTCCCACATACTATCCCACGAGTTCGGCAAGCCCGACGAGGAGCCATTGCGTGTACTACTCGGCTACGCGCCGAAGCGGAGGATAGAGCTATGGAGGAAGTTGGGCGTCCTGCCTAGGGCGATTGACCGAGAAGTCAACGAGTGCATGCACAGGACCCACATGGGCGTGGACGCTGATCCAGTGAACCTCCTGCTTCACGGTGTTCGTACAAGCTTAGCAGATGGGTGGAGCGGCTCAATGATGGCTACACTACTAAGCGATATCCTCTTCGGCACACCTAAGCCAATAGAGTACACAATTAACCTCGGCGTCCTAAAGGAGGACTACGTTAACATCGTGGTGCATGGGCACAACCCTATTCTGTCCATGAAGATAGCTGAGGTAGCAATGAGCCCGGAAATGACTGAGCTTGCAAGGAAGTACGGTGCAAAGGGAGTAAATGTAGCCGGGATGTGCTGTACAGGAAACGAAGTCCTCATGAGACTAGGCATACCCACAATTGGCAATATGCTACTACAGGAGCTAGCGATAATCACAGGCGTCGTTGAAGCAATGGTGGTTGACTACCAGTGTGTAATGCCTGCCCTCGTCTCCGTCGCTGAGTGCTACCATACAAAGCTGATAACCACAGAGCCGAAAATGAAGATCCCAGGAGCAATCCACATAGAGTTTGATCCCGTCAAAGCGGATGAGATTGCCAGGAAGATAGTAACTGTGGCAATCGAGAATTATCCCAACAGGAAGAAGGACCGCATGCACATTCCCAAGCATGCTACCAAGGCTATAGCTGGATTCAGCGTCGAGGCGATACTTAAGGCGCTTGGCGGCACCCTAGACCCGCTCATAAACGCTCTAAAGGACGGAACCATAAAGGGCATAGTGGGTGTAGTTGGCTGCAATAACGTCAAGGTGAAACAGAATTATAGCCACGTCACGCTAACTGAGAAACTGATCGCGAACGACATCCTAGTGGTAGGCACGGGCTGCTGGGCTCACGCGGCGGCAACGCACGGGCTCCTTAGCATGGACGCGGTTGAGAAGGCTGGTCCAGGATTAAAGAAGGTATGCAAAGCTCTAGGAATCCCGCCCTGCCTACACATGGGTAGCTGTGTGGACTGCAGCCGCATTCTCATAGCACTTGCAGCACTCGCAGACGCCCTCGGCGTAGATATCTCTGACCTGCCAATAGCAGGCTCGGCTCCCGAGTGGATGAGCGAGAAGGCTGTCTCCATAGGAACGTACTTCATCGCCAGCGGAGTCTTCGTTCACCTCGGAGTTGTGCCGCCTGTTTTGGGCAGCAAGAAGGTTACAAAGATACTGACGGAGGACGTAGAAGGAATCCTTGGCGGGAAGTTCTACGTTGAGCCGGATCCCGTAAAAGCCGCGGAGACAATAATCAGCGTGATCAGGGAGAAAAGGAGAAAACTAGGCTGGCCTTTGTAGAAGTAGCTGGTTGCAAAAAATAAAAATTATTTTTTATATTTTTAAAGTGTGGTGTAGCGGAATGCGCATAATAGTGACTGGGAAGGGTGGGACTGGAAAGACGACACTTGCGGCTTCCCTCGGCTTCCAGCTCTCAGACCTTGGCTATCGTGTTACGCTTTTGGATGCCGACTCGTACCCAAACCTAGCCCAGAGCTTGGGGCTCCCGAGGGAGGTTTCAGAGAAGCTCGTACCCTTAACGAGGAACGATGAGCTTATTCGGGAGAGAACAGGCGCTGCCCCCGGGGATGGGTGGGGATTATTCTTCTCACTGACGCCAAAGGTTGACGACCTCGTCGAAAAGCTGGGCGTCAAGGTTAATGAGAATATGCAACTCGTTGTTGTAGGCGGGATCGAGGAGCCAAAGGAGGGCTGCATGTGCCCCGCTATTGCGCTAGCGAAGGTGTTTCTGAGGCACGTGCTCTTAACTCAGAGGGACATCGTCATCGTTGACTCTGAGGCTGGCCTAGAGGCCTTCGGTCGGGGTCTAGCTGAGTACTTCGACACGGGCATCTGCGTGGCTGAGCCGACCATTAAATCCCTTGACGCTTGCCGAAAGATCTTCTCGATGAGTGAGGAGCTGGACGTGAAGGAGAACATTCTCGTCGTGAACAAAGTTAAGGAGTACTCTCTGGTCGAGAAGCTGCTGGGCAGAGTTTTTGCGGATATTCCTCCCTTCTTCGTCGCCCACTATGATCCTCTAGTTGAGAGGAACGAGGAAAGCGGCTTGGGGGTTGAGAATATCCGCAACTCGGCTTTTTGGCGCGACGTCGAGAGTATATCAAAATACCTGATCCGGGGGAGGTGAGGCTTATGTGTGAGAGCGAAGTAACGGTTGCCTACAACAATGCGCAAGAGAAGTTTGAGGAAGTCGTGCAGCTCGTCCTCTCAGGAAACAGCCTCACTATCGTCTGCCTAGGCGGCAGGAAGAAGACATTCACGGGCTTCAAGGAGGTTCCCAGGATAAACGCCAACTTCCTCTCGCACAAAATCTCTATAGATTTAGCGGGTGAGGTCAATGTGGTTTGAGCTATATATAGCTAGCATTTTGCTTCAACCCATGATCGGCTTAGCCGTCCTCTTTTTGCCTGCAAAGCTTAGCAAAATTATCAGGGTGCTGCCCATTCTCTCCTCGAGCATCCCCCTCCTCGTACTTTTGCCGTTTTCTCAAAGCTATAATATTCGTAGTGGCGTGACCATTTTTGGCAACATGCTGAGCTTAGACTGCTTGTCTCTCATATTCTCGATCGTGATTTCCCTCATAGGTTTTCTGAGCATACTGTACTCGTATAACTACATGGAGAGAGACCCCTCCCCGGGGAGGTACTACTTCTGGATGCTCACCTTCCTCGCCTCAATGCTCCTCCTAGTAGTAGCAAACTCGACCCTGCTATTCCTGCTTGCATGGGAACTAACAAGTCTCTGCTCTTTCAGCCTCATCGCCCACTGGTACTTTAGACCCGAGAGCCTCAGAGGAGCATTAAAAGCCATCCTGATCACGGAGCTCGGGAGCAGCCTGGTATTGCTAGGTCTCGCCTTATCTGGCGCGACAACGCTTTCGGAGCTAAAGCCGATAACGAGCATCCCCCTTATGGGCATCCTCCTCGTGATCGGCGCCTTAACAAAGTCTGCTCAATACCCCTTCCTGATCTGGCTACCTGACGCCATGGAAGCGCCCACACCCGTGAGCGCATACCTGCACGCGGCAGCGATGGTGAAGGCGGGTGTCTACCTGATTGCGAGGATGCAGCTCCTAGGTCTGCTGGACCCCATCTCACTTGGCTTGGCATTCTCGCTAGGAGTTGTAAGCATGCTGGCAGGGGGCCTCTTGATGCTCTTCCAGAGAGACGTTAAGAGGGTGCTAGCCTACAGTACCATCTCGCACCTGGGACTGATGTTTTCATCAATCACGCTGGGAGTACTCGGACTGGTGGCAGGTCTCCTTCACCTCCTAAACCACGCCGTGGCGAAGGCAGCCTTATTCCTTTGCAGCGGGGCGGTGGAGCACGAGACCGGGGAGAGGGACTTGAGGATGCTGGGAGGTTTATTCAAAAGCATGCCTCTGACAGCACTCGCCTTTATTGCCGCAGCGCTCTCTCTATCCGGGGTTCCTCCTCTAGGAGGCTTCATCAGCAAGCTTTTTATTTTCATCGCCTCCCTTCAGCCTATTACAGGCATCCCGGGTGTGTTGGGGAAAATCTTGGCGGTTGCGCTCCTTGTATCTTCTCTCCTAACCTTCATGGGGCTGCTTAGGGTGATTGGTGGGGTTTTCTTCGGAACCCCTGCGAAAGAATTTAAGGCTAAAGACCCTCCCTTACCCATGCTCATCACCCTCCTTTCGTTGATGTGCATAGTCATCGTCCTTGGGCTAATCCCCATACAATTGCTGGACTGGGTAAGTCTCGGTCTTGCCGAGGCAGCAATATTGAAGGACACCACCAATACTCTCGCCACTCTTGCTCTTGTGTTTGTGCTCATCCCACTCCTCCTCGGCGGGGCGGTCTATGTGTCGAGAGCTCCTAGGAGGATTAGGGATTTGTACGTGTGCGGCGAGGATCCTGGCACCTCCTACTCGTCCTCCGTGGCAATCTACGACCTGCTGAGGGGGAGGATCGAGAAACCCCTTAGAGTGATCGATGTTGACCAGCTCTTCACAGCCTTGGGCATTAAGATTCACGCCTTGCTCTCAAGGTGCCTTACACCCGGGGTGGTCAAGAGGGGAGCACTTTTGCTCCTGCTATTGCTGTTCCTCCTCAATATTTACATGTGGGTGGTGGGGATATGAGGAGCCCCCTGGCAGACGTCCTCCAAGAATTGGTGAGCAAAAACCTCGTTCAGAGGTACGAGAAGCTCCGCGAGAGGCGCTGGATGCTCTACACTGAAGGCTCGATGCTCCGGGGGCTGGCCAGCTACCTGAGGTTAAAGGGAGCGCGCCTGTCAGCGATCACTTGCGAGGAAACGTTCAACGCCTTCACCCTGATATACCATTTCGACTACGGGGGAGAGGTTCTGAACGCAGTGCTCTCCATCACTAAGGCGCCCGGCTGCGTGGATACAATTACGGATATCTACCCAGTCGCAGACTTCTACGAGCGGGAGGTCTCAGAGATGTTCGGCGTCAAGTTCATAAATGCCCCTAGAACCGAAAGGCTCTTCCTCCCGGATGACTGGCCGGTAAGAACCGCCTCTGAAAGGGGTGGTAGCGGATGAGCCAGAGAGTTAGGGTGCCCTTCGGCCCCTACCACCTAGCCCTCGAGGAGCCCTTCAGGGTGAGCATCGAGGTCGAGGGGGAGAGGGTGACCGCCGCCACTGTCAGGCTCGGCTATGCTCACAAGGGGATAGAGAGAATTATGCAGAGGAGGAGGTGGTTTGAGTGCCTACGGATAGCTGAGAGGAACTGCTCAATATGCACGCAGGCGCACAGCCAGTGCTTCTCGCAGGGGGTTGAGGAGCTAGCCAGGGTGAAGGTGCCTGAGCGGGCGGAGTGGATACGCACGCTCGTAGCCGAGCTGAATAGGATAGAGAGCCACCTCCTGCTACTCGGCGTCCTGGCGCACAAGGCTGGGTTCTCAACACTGTTCATGTACGCCTGGTATGCGCGTGAAAGGATAATGGACGCCCTGGAGATCTTAACCGGGAACAGGGTGCAGTACGCGATGAACGTGCTGGGAGGGGTCAGGAGGGATGTCAGGGAGGATGTGGCGAGGGCCGTTGAAGCCAAGCTCGATGAGGCAATGAGGGAGGTGAGGAGGTACGAGAGAGTCTTCCTAGAGGATTCTTCGCTGAAGTCAAGGCTCAAGGAGGCGGGGGTGCTGAGCAAGGACGAGGCTTTAAAGCTGAACGTTGTGGGCCCGGTTGCCAGGGCCTCAGGGGTGGACTGGGACCTGAGGCGGGACGACCCGTACCTCGTCTACGGCAGTGTCGAATTCAGGGTTGTTGTGAGGGATGAGGGCGACGCATACGCACGAACAGCGGTAAGACTCTACGAGGTATTCGAGTCTGAGAGGATCATCAGGCAGGCTTTGAGGAACCTGCCGCAGGGCCCCATATCTACTCCCGTGGAGTCTGTTGGTGCAGGACTCGTCGTCAGCCGCGTTGAGGCGCCCAGAGGGGAACTCTTGTACTGCATCGCGAGCGATGGGGGGCTGACGCCGAGGAGGGTCAAGATCAGGACTCCCACTATTCCTAATGTTAGGTCCTTGGAGTACATTCTGCTGGGCGCTCAGGTTGCAGATGTCCCTGTGATAATTGGAAGCCTAGATCCGTGCATCTCTTGCGCGGATAGGTGATCGGCATGGATGCCCTCCTCTTGTTAATGTCTCTTACCGCCTCACTACTCGCCCTGGCGCAGACCAGGATCACCGACTTCTGCGTCTTCCACTCATTGTCATATCTAGGCTTGCTGGCAGTATCTCTTTGGCACTCCCTCAAAGGCCCGGGGGCTCGAGGCGAGCTGCTCCCACTAGCCCTCCTCTCCATGTGCTACCTTGCGGTGGAGATCGCACTGCTCGCCAGGATCTCTAGGAGGTGTGGAGGCGAGGTACAGGGTTTAAGGGGCTTCGTGAACACCTCTCCTGAGGAGTCGTGGCTGCTGATAGTCATGCTAATCGCCTGCTCCTCGCTACCCCCCTTCGCGCCTTTCTTCTGGCTTGAGAGAGTCGGGCTGGCATTAGCGGAGTCCCTGGAGGGAACAATCTTGGCGGCAACCAGGTACATGTGGCTAGTGGTAAACGCGAGGATAATGATCATCGTTTTAGACACGGGAGGGAAGATAAGAGTGGCAAGGCTTAGCAGATTCGCCGCCCTAAGCACCATACTCGTAGCCGCGTTGCTCCTTGCAACGCTTCTTGTCGCTTTTGGAGGTGTGGGTGTATGATTCGGGAGAAGGTGTTGAGGAGAAGCGTTTGGGTCTTCCACCTAAACACGGGGGCATGTAATGGATGCGATATAGAGGTTATCGCCGCTCTAACCCCGAGGTATGACGCTGAGAGATTTGGGGTTAAACTCGTCGGCTCTCCCAGGCACGCGGACATCCTTCTCGTAACTGGGCCGGTCACGCAGCAGACCCTTCCAAGGGTGAAGAGGATCTACGAGATGGTGCCAGAGCCGAAGGCGGTCGTGGCCATAGGCACGTGCGCGTGTGACGGCGGAGTCTTCAAGGATGGAGCCACATTCAAAGGACCACTGAGCAAAGTTGTACCCGTCGACGTGTTTGTTTATGGCTGCCCACCACGCCCAAACAACATACTGAAGGGAGTCCTTGAAGCTGCTCAAATATATTCAACTAAGCGTCGAGGGGTGGGATAGTGGCTCAACCCGGTCCACTCGGACTTGTGCTCACAATCGGGTACTCCCTCCTAATGGCTTTCCTAATCGCGGGAACCAGGAGGAAGGCGAAGGCAAGGATGCACGGGAGAATAGGCCCGCCCCTGTGGCAGCCGCTCCTGGACTTCTTAAAGCTCCTGTACAAAGACCTTAGCCTTCCCTCAACGTTCTCGACGATCTTCTTCCTCGCACCGGTAGTCGGCGCAATAGTAGGGATTGTTGCGTCTCTCATTGTCCCCTTGCCGGGCATCCAAACGCTGTCGTTCAGCGGAGACATCGCTGCGCTGGTCATACTGGTTAGTGCAATCGACTTCATGCTGCTGACCGGCGGGGTCTCCTCTGGAAACCCCTACTCCTGGGTCAGCTTCTCACGCGCAGCGATGCTTGCGATCATTCGCGAGGTATTCGTTGCAGCTAGCTTCGCAGCGCTCGTAGTTAAAGCCCAGGAAACCTCACTGATCAAGGCGATAGCAGCCGTCCCCCTGCACTTCAAAGCCTCCTTGGGCATCTTCTTCCTGGTATGCTCCCTCGGGGTCTCGCTCACCACGGTCTTCTCCGCGCCCCTAGCGGAGACTGAGATACTAGAGGGTTTCCTGATCGAGTACAGCGGCCCCCTCTTAGCGCTCGCCGAGCTCACCCACATGCTGCAAACGTACATAGTGCTCTCTCTTTCAAGTACGCTGATTGCCTCAGCCCTCAGCACGGGGGCTACGGGCATCATAGTACACATCTTGCTCTTGCTGGCATTTTCCCTCCTCACCTCGTTCCTTGACTCGGCGTTCGCCAGGCTGAGGATCGGAGCCGCGGTGAAGATCTACGCACTACTCTTGGCAATCTGCACCCTATGCGTATACGCCTCACTCATGCTGGGGTGACGGGG
>Ga0326760_1001405_pt1 | contig 10763 bp, 13 predicted proteins | sample GCREP_S_FD_207668 | JGI IMG/M metagenome (GOLD analysis project Ga0326760, IMG submission 207668) | Hot spring sediment microbial communities from Geyser Creek Basin, Yellowstone National Park, WY, United States - GCR.EP_S | ecosystem: Environmental > Aquatic > Thermal springs > Near-boiling...
CCAAGCGGATTCACGTGCCTCTGAGACACCAGACGCCTAGATTCCAAGAGAGTCCTAGAAACAGGCGTCTCCACAGAACACAACACCAACCAAGCTATAAGCATAAGCCCCGGCCGGGATTCGAACCCGGGACCTCCCGCTGTCTCGCGGGATCGCTACAAGGCCCACGCAGGGCTTCGCCCCTAAATGTTTTATCCGGAGCCGGTGTAGTGGTTCGCGGGCCGTATCTTTGTTTTTGTGTGTTTTTAAGTTTTTTCGTTTAGTTTGGTGGTGTTGGGGTTTTGGGTGAGTCTTTTGAGCAGTTGTTGTGTTATTACTAGGCGTCTTCCCTCCTCGGTTGTTTTTATGTGGTCTCTCCACTGTTCATACTCGTCTCCCAGCATTTCTCTTAGCTTTCTCTCCAGCGCCGTCTTTATCTCCGTAATTAGCTGTGGGTCGCCGTATTTCTCGGCTTTTGGAGGTCTGTCTGCCTTAAAGACAAGCCCAAGTCTGACTCCGCCTATGTTGACTGCCTTGGTGCCGAAGTCGAAACGGCGCAACACCTCCTCTGCCGCCTTCCTCCTCTCCTCGTCTCCGGTCTGCGTCAGGTGTTCTAGGTACTGCTTTATGGCTTCTTTTTCCTCGGGCGAAAGTTTCTCCAGCTTGTCTTTAGGCACCGCCACCTCGAAGCTGGAGACGCCTCTGCTTATTACTGAGGCGTTTATGCCGGAGAGCCTAAGCCAGCGGCTAAACTCCTCAGCCTCCTCCAACGTTGAAAACCGCGCCACGGCATTTACGGTAGGAATCTTCTTACCGCCTTTCATTACATACGTCAGTCTCATCGCCGCAGGTCCATCTACGAGCTGGAACGCGATCTTGTCCACGGCTTTTGGCGCCGTGGTTTTCGGCCTAGGCACCTCTTCGCGTTTTGTCTCAATTTTCGGCTTGACCAGTCTCTCCAGCCTCTCCCCCTTCCGCGCCGCATCTATGGGTTCGGCGGCTAAGCGCGGCGTAGAGAGAACTTCCAGCCTCTCGACAGCCAGACAGAGACTTGTGACCAACCCCACCCCTACGTGGTGGAGGTACATGTAGGGACGGGTCAGAGGCTTGCCTCTCCCTAAACCCGCCGAAGGCCTTCTGCGCCCAAAACGGAGCGGTGAATGAGGTCAAGCTGGAGCTGACCTTCAGCAGAGTTGATGTATACGAAGACAAGATGAGAGAGGTATACCACCTCATGGGCCTGCTGGCCTACGCCGCGGCGGCGAGGGAGTACGTGAGGATGCTCTAGCCCTTTTTGGGGGTGTGCGTCTTGTGTGGGTTTGGTTTTTTAAGAGTTATAAAATTCTTTTCTGCTTAAGCCTTATCCGGCGTTTTACATAAGTTGTAACTAAAGCTGATGGTCGGTTCGTGTAGAGGAGAAGTGGGAGTAGACTAAAACAACAACTGTGAACCAGCCACTATGTAAAAATATATGCAGAGAAGGTGAGATGTTGAGCATAATAAAAAACAGAGCCCGCGCAACCACTACACCGGCTCCCATACGGGGCTTCGCCCCTGGGCGCTCCGACCGGGCTGAGCTACCGGGGCTTGTCTTCCTATTACGGCTGGTATTTAAAAATTAAAGCCGGGGAACCGCCTATCACGGGGCCGCCGACAGGCGGCACTCCGACGGCACTCAAGTAATAAGGCAAGTCACTTAATAAAGTTACTGCGCCGTTGCTTTTGCCAATTTCTTTTCGTAGTACTCCACAATCTTCTTCTTCACCTCCTCAAAATGCTTCGGCAACTCCTCAGGCGCTAAGCCACGTTGTAAATAACGAGAAAACCTCGTCTTATAAAGCTCGGGGTTCTCCTCCTTTAATTTCTTCGCATACTCAGCCACATGCATGCCTTTAATTCTGTCTTCATCTGGCAGAATCTCTTCGCCGTGGGGGATCTCTAAACCGGCGTCCAGCGCGCCTTTAAGAACTGCAAACACTCTAGCGCCAGCTGTCGGTCTATGGAGCCCTATGTCTAGTATGGCCTCCCTCACGCCGCGAGACCTGGCCTTGTAGCCCACAACCAGCCCCAACAGATACGCCGCCGCAGTGTTGTTCTCATCGCCCTTCCACCCGAACTTAGCCAACACACGCGTGTCCGCCCCCACCACTGTCACATCTCCATGCGGTTTGGCCACCACGACTTGGGCAATGACGTGTTTGTTTGTCTTACGCACCACAAGCCTCGGCTTCCGGGATATGATCAACTTACGTCTCTTCCGGTAGTTAGTGAGACCCTCCCGCCTACGCCTAAACGGAACCTTATACCTAGGTCCCCGCGCCATATCACCTCACAGGCTCCTTTGTTAGCTTATGCTCATTTATGTAGGTCTTCAAGTGGCCGAGGTCACGGAAGTAATTGCCCTTCACCATTCTATAGAGCTGGCGCCACACGGCAGGCTCCAACTTGCCTTGCCGCTTCAACGTGTTGAGAAACCTCCGCATCGCCCTAACCTTGTTTTTCCACACCTCCTCCTCATCCACTCTCTTACCTTCACGGCTGCCAGGCCCCCTCCTCCGCCCCAGTTTCCTCTTTAGGTGTCTAACACGCCAACGCCCCCTAGAGACGCCCTTCTCCGGCTCAGCCCAGATGAGACCCTCCTCTATCAACGCCCTCACGTCGTCTTTCGTAACAACTTCCTCAAGCCTCTCAACGGCCTCTGGAGAGATCTTGACCCTACTCACCCCCACTCCTAGTATATCTGCTGCAAGTCTCTTCACGTCTACCATACCTACTGCCCAGATGATGCTGTATTTAATTCTTTTCTCAACAACTCTTCGACCTTCTTGCCGGGGTTCAACACGTAGAAGCCCAATTCTCTAGCCTTCTTCACTATCTCCAGCCTCTTCTTAAGGCCAACTGTACGCCCAATTCTTACCGCATGCACCTTCGGGTCGAGTTTTGAAAGCTCCTCTACGTTGTTCACTAAGACCTCCACAAAGCCGCTTGGATGCAGACCCCGCACTGCGGCGGGCTTCCTGTAGCCTACCTCCACAGGCCTTGGATAGCCCTTCCGCTTCCTCCTGATTTTGTTGTCGAGAGTCCTCTGGTTCCTCCACCCGCTGTCCTCAATCCTCTTATACCGCCACTGGTCTATACGTACGAATTCCGGCTTTTTCCTCTTGAGCAAAAGCCTCAGCCTCAACAGCCTCCGCAGAGGCGGGGGAAGCTCTCTCCTTGGTCTAGAGGCTGTGGACACGAAAACCACAGGACAGCTGGGCTATTTAAATTTAGTAGACGTAGGCCAGGAGGACGCCGCCTATTTTCCGCTCCTTAGCCTCGATATGAGACATGACACCTTGGCTTGTTGAGATGACTAAAATGCCTATCTGTCTAGCCGGCAAGAACTTCTGCTCCCACTGCACAATTTCGCGATACTTCACGGGGTACCTAGGCCTAATGGGGCCTATGTCATTTATCTTGCCCAACAGCTGGACTATGTACTTCCCGCCTCTGCCGTCGTCGACGTACTCCACCTCACCTACGTAGCCGTAGCGCTGAAGCGTCCTTAATGTGTAATATATCAATCGGTTCACCGGCCAGATAACCACCTGTCTCTTCCCCATCGCCTCAGCATTCTTAATCGCTATCAAGGCGTTGGAGAGTAGATCCAACATCACCATAGCCCCCCGCTAATCACACATCTTAAAAACATTTCTTCAATAATACTTCTTAAACCCAAGTTGCGGCGCCACCTCTCTAAAACAGCGGCGACAGAGATTAAGTCCGTATTTCCTTATGACGGCCTCCCGCGTCCCGCAACGAATACACCGTATCTTGCTTTTCCCATAGGGCCTCTCTTTTGGCGGCTTCGTAGAAGGCACGGAAAAGGAAAAAAGAAGGCCGTATTTAAAGTTTTAGGACTGTAGAAACAGCTCGAAGTTACGTTGAAAGAACTCGTCTAGCTTCCCCGTCTGCATCAAGTTTTCAATCACCCGGTCAACCTCCAGCTTCAGATCCTGGGCGCATTTAGGCATCGCCACGGAGATGTACCCGGCGGAGCCCGGGAGCTCAAACGCTATTTTGAGGTCGGGGAACTTCTTGGTCAACGCCGCGGCTATCGATCTGTCGAGAATTATGGCGTCGACGTCGCCCCTCCTCAAGACCTCAACCATGTAGGGATACACCTTGTCGTAACGTCTCACAGAGGCCTTGCCTGGCTTCTCCAAGTTCGCGGTAGCCCACTCCTCGTGGGTGGTGCCTATCTGGACGCCTACGGTCTTGCCGTAGAGGTCCTCCACCTTGTTTATGTCGGTGCGGGCGGCCTTAGTCACCACCACTATGGACTCGAGGTAGTAAGGCATAGAGAACTCCAGAGCCTCCTCCCTCTCGCTTGTCCACGTAATGGCGCTTATGGCTAAGTCCACGTCGCCTTTTCTGACGGCCTCGAGGAGGCCGGCGAACCTCATGTCGCGTATCTCCAGCTGGACGCCGAGCGCCTTTGCTATCTCTCTGGCGATGTCTATGTCCCAGCCCACTATCTTGTCGCCCATCACCCACTCCCACGGCGGCCATGTGGCGTCTGTGCCTACGATGAGCTTGCCGCGTTTCTTAATCACGTCGACAGACACTGGACATTGAACAGAGGCTTGGGAAGTCTGTATAGGCGCTTGTTGCGGCGTGGTGTACATGCCTAATAGATAACCCACGGCGAGTCCTATAATCAATGCGACAACCGGTAGTATCGCCGATTTCATGGGGAATAGATATAATGGTATGTATAAAATTTTGCCTCATGAAAATAGTGGTCGTCGGCGGCGGCGTCATAGGTCTCTTCACCGCTTTTTATCTAAAACGCGAAGGCGTTGACGTAGTCGTGGTGGAACAAGGCGAAGTGGGCGGCTGGTCTCGCGCCGCGGCTGGGATATTGGAATTCACCCGGTTCGTCATTAACAGGATCAACGTGCGGTCCTACCCTGGGAAATACCTATCGATGGTGTTGCGGGGCGACGCGCGGATAAAGACGTGGGACTGGAGGTGGATCTCTACATATTTAAAGGTGTGGGGGAAGGAGCCGCCTCAGGAGATGTGGGAGGCTATAAAGGCCCTGGGCGACTTCTCTCAGCGGCAGTACCGGGCCTTGGCCGAGGAGAAAAACGACTTCGAGTACTCAGAGGAACCTCTCTACGAGGTGGGCATAGACGTGGAGAAGGCTTTGGAGGAAGCGAGGAGAGATCCCTTATCTCCAAGGGTTGAGTCCGCCACGTGTTGCGGCAGAGAGGCGTTGGCGTATCTAGACGCGGCTAAGTTGGCCGCAGAGCTGTTTATAGAGAGAATGATGCGGGAGCTAGAGGGGGTGCAGTTCGTAAATAAAAAAGCGCAGGAGATCGCCGGGAGAGAGGTGTGGCTCGAGGGAGGCGACGTGATTCAGGGGGACGCTGTAGTGGCGGCGGCGGGGTACTGGGCTCGGAAGCTCGGCATACCAGTGGCGCCGTTTAAAGGATACGGCTTCCGAACCAACGCCAAGGCGGAGAAGATGTTTATTGAGATGTCTAAGGGCGTTGCCGTAGTTCCTCTCTCCAGGTGGACAAAAGTCACGGGCAGATTCGACTTAGACGGCACAGAGGACCACGGCCCGGCGCAGAAAGTACTGGAGAGAGCACGTAAGACGCTCGGCGACTTCGAGGTCGTCGACATGGTCGTGGGGTACAGGCCTTGTACGCCTGACGGCTTCCCTGTGGTGGACAGAATTGGGAACGTGACGGTGGTCACAGGGGCCTGCCGTCTTGGCTGGACCTACGGACCTGCCTTGGGCAAATTAGCCGCAGACTTGGCCTTGGGCAAGGGAGGACTGGAGGTCCTCTCCATGGCGCGGTTCCGTCGTTAGATACACACTCTGGCAGTGGGAAGCACAAACGGCCCGAACCTTTTGTATAGTCCCTCTACATATGCAACTGCCGTCAACGCCGCCGCGAAGGCGTCAATCAAGTCCTCGTGCCTCACGCCGAGGCTCCGGCGAAGCTCCTCCCTGGTCAAGCCCATGGCCTTCATGCTTGTCAGCGGGTGAACCTCAATCACGTTGCTCGTCAACTTCTTACTCAGCGCGATGCCTCTCTCGGTCAACTTCTTCATGGGGCCCATGAGAGGGGGGAGGAGGCGAAAACCCAGCCGGCGGAGCTCCCGTTCCACATCTCGCAGACCTCTGCCCTCCGGCGGGTATGAGAGCGGGGCGTCCACAGCCACGACGAGGGGTCTCATGAGCGACGCCGCGGCTGTTATATCGTCGTCGCTTTCGGCCAGTGCAAGATACAGAACTTCGCATTTATTCATCGCAACAACCGCCGAGGGTCTCTGTATAGATAGGTCAACACCTACGACGATCACATATATTTAGGATAGACATAAATACATGCCCACCGCAGTTGTGACGGGGGGCTCCACGGGGATCGGCGCCGCCGTAGTGAAGGCCCTGGCGAGGAGGGGATATGACGTGGCTTTTAACTACCTTAGGAGCGTAGAAGAGGCGGAGGAGGTGGCGCGCGAGGCGGCTTCATACGGCGTAAAGGTGATAAGCCGCAGGGCCGACGCCGCCTCTTGGCAAGACATGGAGAAGTTTGCGGAGGAGGTGAAGAGAGACTTCAATAAGGTGGACGCCTTGGTGGTCAACGCCGGCGGACTCCCCGAGAGGCGGAGTCTCGTAGAGTCCGATCTCGACTACTGGAGACGTATAATTGACTTGAACCTCACCAGCGCCTACATAGCCACGAGGCTTTTCGTCCCCCTCATGGAGAGAGGCGCTGTTGTGTACATAAGCTCGGTGGCCGCCTACACGGGAGGTGGCCGGGGGGCTTTTGCATACGCCGCAGCCAAGGCCGGCCTTTTGGGTTTAACGAGGGCGCTCGCCAAGGAGTTGGGGCCGAGGGGGATAAGAGTAAACGCCGTGCTCCCTGGACTTATCGACACGCCTTTTCACCAAAAGGCGCAGACCGGCGACATAGAGGCTTGGGCAAAGAACGTGGTGTATCTGAGGCGGGTGGGTAGGCCGGAGGAGGTGGCCGAGGTAGTCGCCTTCCTCGTCGGCGAAGGCGCCTCGTACATAAACGGCGCGTTTATAGACGTAAACGGGGGGTGGTACGGCTAAAATAGTACTAACGGGAAAGGACGTGGAGGCGCGTTCTTATGTAGACGTGGTAGGCACCGCAAAGATCAAAATCGGAGACCACGTAGTCTTCAAGGTCTTCAACAAGGTCTACTACGGCGGCATGTGGAGGGGTCGTCCTTCTCTCGTCATCTCCATAGGGGCCAGGGAGCTTGGCGAGGTTTTGCGGAGCTCAACGCTCTGGCAGAACCAGTGGTTTAACGACGTGGTGAAGCTCTCGCTTGAGGAACGCGCCGCTAGGTTCCTCGCGGCATTCGCCCTCTTCGACCGCTTCGTCTACCGCTTCAACATAGATTTGGGGATGGCGGTGGAAAAGCTCTACGTCCCCAAGATCCCAGGCGGCTGCATCTACGCAGACGCGGGTTTGCCCATAAAGATGTGGAGAGCCGCATACGCCGCCTACAAAGACTTTCAAGAACTTGAAAAGTGGGCGCCTAAGAGGTTTAAGAAGAGGATTAGATACGTCGAGACTGTCTGGAAAGAACTCACAGACTGGTTTTAACTACGCTTTAGAGCTTGTATGCTCTCGTCTAAACTCTGGCACGGATCTTCTCAGATCTTCGGGCTGTCTTATCGGCATCAAGCAGGCCATACCTGCGCATATATAAGCCGCCGGCTTGGGGCCTTGGAGCATGCCTTTATAGCTCGTTCGGGATATGGCCGCTCCTCGGCGGCGATCAGCACGGGCAGATGCCAGGGTCTGTAGGTGGAGAGAGACGCCACGAGGAGGACCTGCGAAACGCCCACCGCTTCACGGGACTCTTCAACCCCTCAAGCACAAAAGGGAACTTTGTCGCAGTTATACCAGCGATCCTCACCTCATCCACATAACTTACTGAATACAGCAAAACTAGACCTAAGGCACACACCGACGAAGGAAGATGCATCCAGACAGAGATTACGTGGCAGAATTGGACGCATACAACCGAAAAGCCCTTGCCCCAGACGTCGCTGGGCCCAAAGCCGTCGTAGCCGCTTGCATCCTTAGACATCTTCTAACAGTGACGCCTATAGAGATTACCAGCCAGATGTGGAGTTGTGCTCTAGACTTGGTAGGGTCATCAGATGTGGAACGCTGCAAATCCATCAACAAGACTCACAACCTGACGCAACGACAAGGTATAAACCAAGCTGAAGAACTGAAGATTAAACAAATATAACGAAGTGGAAAAATTTGGGCTTGTGTTGCCGCTGTCTATTGCGTAACTACTAACTCGTATTTCTTTGTGCAGAACCACCAGTATTTGCATTCAATGCCTGGCTCCTTTAGTCTCTTTTCGGCGGCTTCTACTGTGGCCGGCGGCGGCACGATTACGGGGTCCCCTGGCTTCCAGTCTGCTGGCGTGGCGTAGCCGTACTTGTAGCTGAACTGTATGGCGTCGATTATGCGCAGTATCTCGTCAATGTTGCGGCCGTTGGTGTAGGGATACGCGGCGAACCAGGCAAGCCTCAGGTCTGGGTCGATCAACGCGACTGTTCTAACCGTCAAGTTCTGTCCAGGCGGCACGGCGTTGAAGATCGACGCCACTTTCATGTCCACATCTGCAATTATGGGGAACGGAACCTTGACGCCGAAGGCCTGCTCGATCTGCCTCTTCCACTCTATGTGGCTGTAGTTGGTGTCTACGCTGAGACCCAGAAGCTCCACGCCCCTCTTCTTAAACTCCTCGTACTTCCTAGAGAACGCCACGAACTCGGTGGTACACACCGGCGTGAAGTCGGCGGGGTGGCTGAACAACAACAACCACTTGCCCTTATAGTCGCGGAAGCACTTGTCGCCAACGTCCGTTTTGAAGCACAGGTCTTCTGGTATTTTCATCCCCAGGTATGGGCCTTTTATTTCTGTTGCCATATCCGTCTATAGTTTCATCTTTTTAAGCATTTCTACCCCGAAACAACTTCGGAAGAATAGACGGGAAACGACGAATCGCTCTTGTTGACCGTCTTAGCATACAAAATCTGTTTCTCTACCTGAGGTCTGTTCCGTTATATCGCCCGGAGAAGTATGTAAACTGAAGAAATGCTACGCGCTAGCCCTAGACTGCTTGCAAAGTATATTGAAGCCTCCTAGCGAATGAAGAGACGTAATGAAGACACGTCCGAGGCCGTAGCTCTTTAGAGATAAGAAGAAAAATTTTTTAAACCTCCTAGTAGTTAGAGGCGCCCCGGCTCCCCGAGGGGCCATAGCCACGATGGCTACTCCAGCCGGTAGTATAGCCCGGACTAGTATGCGGGCCTGTCGAGCCCGTGACCCGGGTTCGGGGGAGAACCCGCCTAAAAATCCCGGCCGGGGCGCCAACTTCTTGTTACTCCCCCTCCTCTAGCATCACAGTTCTCTAGACAAGACGTCCTACGTAATCCATACACCGGTCCTCCCCAAATAAACCCCTTTGTCAGGGCCTTAGAGAGTTTTGTAAAGGCCGCAGACTGTCGGTTTCTATAAAGGCGTCTATACAACTTTAGCGTTCCGTGAAAATCTCAGCCGAGGAAGCAACAGGATAAATACTGCCGCGGTAAGTTTCTATGTGGAGGTCTATGTGGGGACTTCGGGGTGGATGTATTCCTGGAACTTGGGGGGGTCTCTTGAGTGGTACGTCAATCACAGCGGGCTAAACGCGGTGGAGCTTAACGCCAGCTTCTACCGCGTCCCCGCCGCGGAGCAGGTGGAGAGGTGGGCTGAGGTGGGGAGGGCGCTGAGGTGGGCCGTCAAGGTGTACAGAGGCGTTACGCACTTCGGCAAGTTGTCTGAAAAGGCGCTGGAGAGGCTTAGGGATTTTCTTGACGTATTTCGTCCGCTGGATCATCTGGTCGATTTCTATCTCTTCCAGATGCCGCCGACTTTCCGCAGAACTGCAGAAACCATGGCGCGGGTGGAGCAAATCGCCCGGCTTCTGGGGGCGAGGGCGGCGTTTGAATTTCGGCACCTGGACTGGTTACGCGACGAGGTTGTGAGGTGGGCTGAAGGGGTCGGCTGCACGCTTGTGTCTGTGGACTCGCCTGACGTCACTTGGATAGTCTCTACAGGCGGCATAGTTTACCTGAGGATGCACGGCAGAACTTTCTGGTACTCGCACCACTACGAGGAGGATGAGTTGAGGGCCGTGGCTGAGGAGGTGGCTAAGCTAAGGCCTGACAAGGTCTATGTCTTCTTCAATAACAATCACTCAATGCTTGAGAACGCGAAGACAATGTTGAGCATCTTAAAGGGCATTTCCAACCAGCTCAACTCCAAAGTATAGGAGCATGACGGCGAGGGCCGCCAGGAAGATGGCGTAGAGCTTCGCAGTCAGTAGCCGCGCCGCGGCGCCTCCCAGCGTAGCCATTAGGCCGAGCCAGAAGTAGTCGAACGCGACGTGGACGACGTAGACCGCAACGAAGACGTAGAGCGGCTGAGTCGCCAGTTCTGCTAGAATTGGGCCGGCCACGCCGAGCCACCACAGGAGGAAGTAGGGGTTCAACGCAGTCAGCAGAAAGCCGGCGGCGAGAGGGCTGGCGAAGGTGGATTTGGGAAGCGTCGGGGGCGCCCCCCTGGCTATCCTCCAGGCGTCTCTCAGCAGGAGGTAGGCGAAGTAAATTATGAAGGCCGTGGCGGCGAGGGCCATGTAGGTCTTGTAGGGCCCCACGTCTACGCGGCTGAAGAGGTAGG
>Ga0326760_1001408_pt1 | contig 10745 bp, 6 predicted proteins | sample GCREP_S_FD_207668 | JGI IMG/M metagenome (GOLD analysis project Ga0326760, IMG submission 207668) | Hot spring sediment microbial communities from Geyser Creek Basin, Yellowstone National Park, WY, United States - GCR.EP_S | ecosystem: Environmental > Aquatic > Thermal springs > Near-boiling...
CCGGTTTAGGGAGGCTGTTGAGTATGTCCAGAAGGCGGCTAAGACGCTGTACGAGGCGGCGAAGGAGGCGTTTGAGCACGTAAAGGTCACAGCTCAACGCCTAGTTAAGCTATTTGTTGAAGCCATTCCACGGGTGCTGGCTTGGATCGACGAGCACAAGGCATACCTCTTCTTGATGGCCGCCGCGGCGGCTGGGGCAGTTGCGCTGTCTACCGCGTTAAACATGTGGGGTCTTGTGGAGCTGGAGAAGCTGGCGTATGCGGCGTCTCTGACGCCGTATATACCCGCCGGCGTCGAGAAGTACTCTAGAGAGGAGGCGTTTAACGTTTTGTGGAGCGCCCCCGACCCCTACGAGAAGTTTAGGGAAATTGCCAAGGCGGCTAACGCTGGTAGGATAAAGCTGGCTGAGCCTTGGGAGTCGTTGAGGATGTTGATACTGCCGAAGAAGTCTGAGGAGAAGAGGCTTATGTGGGGCTGGGGTGCCGAGCTGCATTCTCATTACCTTAAAGACGAGAACTACAAACGCGCCCTCTTCTACGCCGTCCTTGCGCTTGAGGAGGCCTTCGGCGTCTACAGATCTGCGTTGAGGAAGTACGCGGTTAGGCTTAAGGAGGCGGTTCAGAAGAAGGAGGTGGGCGAGGAGCCGTTCAAGCGGGTTGCATATATGCCCGACCTCGGGCAACTGAAACAACTGGCCGAGGAGGAGAGCAAGGCCTTCGAAAACGCTTTGAGAATCCTCAGGGAGCGGCTGAACGAATACGCTGTAAAGTACGGTCTTGGAGACCTCCTAAACGTCGAGGAGGGCGTGGCGAGGGGGCTGGCGGAGGCAATGGCGCCGGAGCTCTCCGAGTTCAAGGACGTCAGTTTCGGCGTTAAGGCTTTGGCGACTTTAATTGCCTATAGGGAGCGCGCGCTGGGCGGGAGAGTCGCCTTCGGCACAGCGGCTAAGCACTGGCTTGAGGTGGGCGGGTCGGCCTGGCTCCTCTACTACGCGCCGAAAACGGCGCACAACAAGGCCATAAAGGCGAGGGCGGAGAAGCCCACGGCGGTGGAGGAGATGGTGGCGGAGGCCTTCCGCAGGCTGTTCCTTAACCCCGGCGCCGACCACTACAGCCACCTCGTCGAGGAGCTCACAAAGGGCGGCAAGCTGGCGCTGATGCTTGAGGAGGCCGAGTCGTCTTATGTGTTTAGGCTTGAGGAGGGCGGCGGGCTCAAGGAGCTGGGCTTAAAGCTGAGGATTGCAAAGGTGGGAGAGGAGGGGGCGAGCATAGTCCACTTCTTGGAGCTAGACGCGAGATGGCGGGAGTTCTTCAAGCAAGAGCTTGAGGCGGCGATAAAGGCGGCGGAGGAGGTTGGGATGCGTCTGCCCGTAGAAGATAGTCTCCCCTACATGCTGGGCTGGGTTGACTCCGACGTGGCGATAAGCAGAAGGGGAAACGAGAGGGGGCTACAGATGACTACCTCTCATCTGTGGCAGCTGGCTGAAACTAAGGTCTTGTTTGGCTGGTCCTACTTCACAGTGCTCGGCGTGGGCTTGACTCTTGAGGGGCCGAAGCCGCAGTTCTACGCATATGCCCCCCTTGACAGCCTCGACGAGGCGATCAGAAGAAGCGCGGAAAGCGGGTGGCTTAAGATGCTGGGCATTAAGGCGGAGAGCTGGGACGGCCTCAAGCAGCGGGTTGCTGGCCACTGGGACGAAGTAATAGACGCGGTGAAGAGGTGGCTCAAAGATGTTAAGGTCGGCTCCGGCTTCGACTTGGGTAATGCGTTGGAGGAGTTAGAGGGTCTGAGGAGCAAGCTCGCCGACGACAAAACCGCAAGAGAGGTCATAGCGCCAGCCCTTCTGCTTATCCAGGCGAAGAGGTTGGGCGGCGGCAGGGAGGCGTATAGAGATGCGTTGAGGTACTTCGCCGCAGTTGTCTCCGGGGCCGTAGGCGGAGACGGATATGTGTCTTCAGCGATGAAGAGAGTCGGCCTGGCCAGCGGCAAACACGCCTTTGCCTTGCTCTGGAAGGCCGCCCTCGCGGCCTACGGCGTTGAGGCAGAGGTGAGGGAGGTCGGAGGTGCGTTTTTTGTAGCCGCGTTGGGCGGCGACGCGGTCAAGCTGGCCCGCCTATATTTCCTCTTCGGACCTCCTCTGCTGGAGGGAGACGATAGGTTTAAGAACCATAAGCTGGCTGAAGCCGTGAAGCTGGGGGCCGAGGGGCTTGACATCCGCTGGGAGGGGCTAAGGAAGACTAAAAGTGGCCGCGTAGCCGCAGACTTAACCATATCGGAGGCCGGCGTCGCCGTCAAATACAACGTCTATCTGCGTAGAGACGGTATTCTGCTCCAATTCGCCTCGACGGACCGTAGCCACGCCGAGCTTGCGGCGCGCCTCCTCAGGCTTACGGGCGTCGGCGCGGAGGTGAAGAAAGAGAGCGGCAGAGACCAGTGGTACGTCTACGCCACCACCGACATGCTTGCAGCTGGGCGTAAGGAGCTTAGGGACGCCCTCGCCGAGATCGTCAGGACGACCGTCAAGAATGGCTTGGATGAGAAGAAGGCTGAGGGCTGGCTAGAGAAGCTGGAGAAGGGCCGCGTGTTGAGAGAGGGCTGGCCCAGGTACAGCGTGCGGCTTACGAGCGACAGCGCGCTTGAGGTCAAATTCGGCTCTACTAGCCCCGACAGCATAGAGCACCAAACACAGCGGCTTAGAGAGGTGGGGCTTGAGGAGGGCAGGCACTTCACAGTCAAGATGCCGGAGGAGGGCCGCGACGTCTATGTGTACATCCGTAGGGAGGGGTTGGTATATGCAGCATGGCTCTCCGTATACGGCTCTGAGAGGCAGCGGGAGCTGGCGACGGAGTTCGTAAGCTACATACTCCAGAGGGCGGAGGAGGAGGGCAAGGAGGTCTCCGAAAAGGCTCAAAAGATCATAGAGGAGGGGAGGTCGAGAGGTTCTCTAAAGCTGGAGGGCTTTGAGAAGGAGGTCGAAGTGAGTGGCAGGGAGCATGTGGTGAAGGTACTGGGCGGAGGCGCCGAGTTCGATGAAGGCAGGGGCAGCAAACCCCTCCTGAGGATTAGGATAACGGCGGAGGTCGACGGCGTAAGGAGCGAATACATGATTACCTTCGGCAGGTTTGGAAAGCTCAACGTAGCCATGGGACGCACATATGCCAGGTCCGACGCGCCGGGCGGCAAGGAGGCAGACGCCGAGAGGCTCGCCGCCCTCATAAGGGCCCTCACGGGGAGGGAGCCAAAGGTGTACCGCATGAAGGACGGCACCATAATGATAAAATGTCACGAGGGGCATCTGGAGGGCTTTATGCGCTACGCCGAGCTCGCGAACCACATCATGAAGTGGTTGGAGGAGACGGGCCATTAGCCACATTGACCGGGGTTGTGATCTCTCTGCTGTCGCCGTATGCCGGCGTATCCATTGGCGACTGGTGCCTCTTCTTGATGGCGGCCGCCGCGGCCCAGAAACAGATAAATATGCGTTATGTAAAATAGCTTATGCGGTGGCTTCTGGTGCTTCTGGCGGCGGCGTTCGCCGCCGCTGGGATGTTGGCAGATCACTTCACCTCGCCGCCGGTGGAGGTCTTGGTCATAAGGACGGACCAGTGGCTCTTCTGCCAAGACTACGGCGTAACTATACAAATCAAGGCCCTCGACCCGGTTACAATAAGAGAGGTGAAAGTTACGGCCAAGTTCTTCCCCGAGGGCACGTGGAATCCACAGGTCCAGACCAGGACTTTCGGCGGCTTCTCCCTACGGAAAGGCGAAGTTAAGCAACTGGTTGCCTCTTTCAACTACTGTCCCCAGAGGCAGGTAGACCCCCCTATCCTGCTTGAGATTCAGATATACCTCCCCAACTACACGCTTTCGTACAACTACTTCATAGGCCGGGTGTTGCCTACGACCTACGAAGATTTGGCCCGCCGCGCCGCCTCGCTGGAGCAGAGGGTCAAGGAGCTTACGGCGTTGGTGGACCAGCTGAAGAAGCAGGTGGCCGACCTGCAGGCGCGGGTGGCCAACCTAACCGCCCTCCTAGCCGCGGCGAGGACAGACAACGAGAGGCTCTCCGCAGTCCTTGCGCAGGTGAGGGCCGAGCGAGACGCCCTGAGGGCACAGCTGGAACAGCTTCAAGCTCAGCTTTCGGCGGTGAGCCAAGCCAAGGCAGCGGTGGAGGCCCAGCTGGCCGACGCCAGGAGGCAACTGGAGGAGCTGAAGACCTCCTACGACAAGCTCTCGGGCCAGTACACAGATGCCCAGAGGACCATCGCCGACCTGCAGGCCAGGCTTTCTGAACTACAGAGGCGCTACGACGAGCTTCAGAAGGCCGAGCAACAGCTCAGGGAGAGCTACTTCAGCCTGTCTGCGAAATACAGCGAGCTCAGCGGCCGCTACGAGGAGCTGAGCAAGTCTTATCAACAGGCCCAGCAGGAGAAGGCGCTGCTCCAGAGCCGCTACTCCGAGCTCAACACAGGCTTCACCTGGGCCGTCAACATGGCTACGGCACTCGGCGTGGCGCTCCTCTTCGTAATTGCGTTGTTCCTCACCAGGAAGAGATACGCGGCGCCGCCGTCCCCCGCCACCCAGACGCCCCCAGCCTCGGTGAAGACGGCAGTAATCCTCCAGCAACAGGAGCCCAGAGAGGCGTTAGTTAGGTGGCCCGCCACATCCGAGTAATCACCCCCCGTTTTTCCCAAAGACCCCGCTTTTTCCAAAGATGTCCTCTACGGTGAGCACGTGGGGGTTTTTAGGCCCCTTCCTGACCGCCACGTAGTAATCTCCCCCCTCGCGGCCGAGCTTCCTCCTCACGTCGCGGATAACCGCCTCCGCCTCTTCCTCGTCTAGGTCGCTCCACTTCACCTCCACCGCCGTGACGTGTCCCTCCTCTACACACACGATGTCCACCTCCACATCTCTCTCCCAATAACGGCCGCAGCGGCCCAGTCTCTTCACCTTGCCTGCTTTATGTAGGTGCGGTAGGGCGCGGCGCACCACCTCTTCGTAGGCTGAGGCCATGTAGCTGTTTAGATCCACCCGCGGGGTGTTGCCGAGCTCGATCCAGTCTCTCTGCGGGTGCACGAAACGCGCCCAGAACTTTATGTAGAGGTCAGATACCACGTAGATAGGCCTTGCCTTCCCCAGCACCGGGACCTCTCGCCTCACCACCTCTAGCTTCTCCAAGACGTGGAGGTACTTGGCCAAGGTCTGCGGGCTGATCCGGGCCTTGTCGGCTATCTCGGAATACGTGGCGGCGCCCTCCTCCATGGCCCTCACGATGTTGAGATAGACGTGGGGCTCCCGCACCTCGTGGCGGAGGAGGTTCTCGGCCTCTTCGTAGAGGGGGCCCCACCGCGAGAAGAGAAACGCCAAGTTCTCCTCAAGCCCCCTACCCCCGTTGAACAAGGCAAGGTAGTGAGGCACGCCGTTGGAGACGGCGTAGGCCACCGCCAGCTCGGAGGCTCTGTAGCTCGGCAAGAAGTCGGCGGCGTAGCGCGGCGCCAGGGGGCCAAGCCGAATCTGCGCCGTCCTCCTGCCGAAGAGACCTCCGCCGTAGGCCACGGCCCTCTCAGCCACGGCGTGGGCCGAGGTGAGGAGTATTAGAAACACCTGGCTGTCCGCCAAATACTCGTCCCAGCCTCTCTGAAGAATTGAAAGGACGCCGGGGTCTACGTCGAGCCAGTGGCCGAACTCGTCTACGGCGAGCACGAAGCGGCCGGCGCCTCTCAAAGCGGCGAAGACGGAGTCCCACTGCGGCTTTACGTAGCGGCCCAGCGCCTCGCTGAGGGTCTCCGCAAGGCGGGCAAGCTCGTCGGCCAGAGGACGCCTCTGGGCGTAGAAGTACAGCCCCCTCCTCCCCTCTAGAAACTTCTTCACCAGCCACGTCTTGCCCACCCTCCTGCGGCCGTATATCAAGACTAGCTGAGGTCTACCTGAGGCATACAGCTTCTGGAGGAGGAAAAGCTCCTCCTCCCTATCTACAAACACAGAAGATCACAATCTGCAGTATTTTAATCTTGCAGATCAAAATCTTCAGAACAACGCTTTTAAGGCTTGACGAATTAAATGACAGATGAGGCGGCCTGAGCCGCCGAGGGGTGAGGAGACGGGGGATTGCCGACGGACTTTTTAAAAGAGGAATCGGATGCTCAGTGCTCTGGTTTCTGCTGACCACGGGGGCTTGCAACTTGACGTGTAGCTACTGCGGTGGCTCTTTTAGCCCAGTCCACTCCCCCTGGAAGCCTGTCGTCAAGGCGGAAGACGTGGCCAAGTTCATCGCCGTGAGAGACCCCGCGCCGATCGTCTTCTTTTACGGCGGCGAGCCGCTTCTAAACCCGCAGTACATTGAGGAGGTGATGAAGGCGGTGCCGCACGCCCGCTTCGGCATCCAGACCAACAGCACCCTAGCCAGGTGGCTGCCGCCCGAGACGTGGCGACGGTTCTCCACAGTCTTGCTGTCTATAGACGGGCCCCCCGAGGTGACTGACAGCTACAGAGGCCCAGGCGTCTACAAAAAGGTGGTGGAGACGTTGCGGTGGCTCAAGGAGGAGGTAAAATGCGGCTGTAAGATCATCGCCAGGATGACTGTGTCACAACGCTCCAACATATACAGAGACGTCACCCACCTCCTCTCCCTCGGCTTCGACGCAGTGCACTGGCAACTCAATGTGATCTGGACAGACGAGTGGGGCCCCCGTGAGTTCCTGCGCTGGGCCGAGGAGAACTACCTCCCTGGCATCGCAAAGCTGAGGGATTTATTCCTGGCGGAGACCGAGAGGGGGAGGGTGCTGGGCATAGTGCCCATACTTGGCATATACAGGGCGCTTCTCGTGAAGCCATACGACTGGGTGCCCTGCGGCGCAGGCAAGTACAGCTTTGCCATAAACACCGACGGAAGGGTGCTCCGCTGCCCCATAGCAGTCTCCGAGAAGTGGGCCACGGCGGGACACATAAAGATCGGCCTCAACGGCGGCACCCCCAGGCTAAGGGAAAAGTGCCTCCGATGCGAGTACAGACACGTCTGCGGCGGCCGTTGCCTCTATACGCACTACGAGGACTACTGGGGCGAGGAGGGCTTCGACGCGGTGTGCGCAGTGACCAAGAAGACGATAAGGCTTCTAGAGGAGGAGGTGCCGAGACTAAAAGAACTCATAGAGACCGGCAGACTCGCCAGAGATGCGCTGAACTACGACCCCCTGCTGGACTCCACCGAGGTAATTCCATAACATTCACATATAAGCCCATCGTCAAAGACACAGCTATAAAAAGAGAGACCGAGGTATACATGCCCTGTAAAAAGAAGAAAAGCACAAAGGAGGAAAAAGCGTAAGCACGCCAGCGGTCCTAGCATTTTTTGTTGCGTAAATTCCTAGGCTTTTGTTAACTATAAGATTTATTTAAGCCAGGAGCTGGATCTCGGTCGCAAGGCGACCCTCCTCCTCGATGGGTGTTCCTAAAGATGAGAGACGACGTAGCACTGGTGATCGGGAATACATAAACACTACAGGTACCGCCGTGCTAGTCGCCGAGTCAAATCCAGAATATGTAAAATTCGCCACATATGTATACAAAATACATAGAGGGGTGGCGGCCCCCCTTGAAAAAACTAAGGCTTAAACCGCCACCTTTTTTGCCTGCTCCCGGGCCCACATCATTGGGCAGTAGCCTCCGCACATAGTGCAGGCGTTGGTCTTGGGGACGCCGTACTGGGTGTAGACCCGCCAAGCCGCCTCGGGGTCGATGAGGCGGCTTATCATCTCCTTCCACTGAAGCTTGCCGCGGTATATGCTGACTTCTCTATCCCACTCGGCGGCTCTCCTGCCCAGCTTCACTATGTCGCCGATATGGGCGGCGATGCGGTAGGCCTTGGCCCCCTCCTCCACCTGCTCCACAGTGGGCAGGGCTAGGTGTTCGGCGGGCGTGATGTAGCACAGCAGGTCGGCACCCGCCGCGGCGGCCAGCGCGGCGCCTACGGCTGAGGCTATGTGGTCGTAGGGCGCGGCGACGTCCGTCGGCAGAGGGCCGAGGACGTAGTACGGAATGCCGCCGGTCAGTCGTTTCTCCAGCTTGATGCTCCACACGATGTCGTTAAGCGGCACGTGGCCGGGCCCCTCGATCATGACCTGGACACCCTTCTTCACCGCCCTCTTCGCCAGCCGAGCCGCCTCCACTAGCTCCGCCACGTGGAACTCGTCGTGGGCGTCTGCAATTGCGCCAGGCCTGAGGGCGTCGCCGATGGATATCATGGCGTCGTACTCGGCGAAGAGCTCCAGGAGGTAGTCCCAGTTCTTCAGGTAGGGGTTCTCCGCCTCGTTGTGGATCATCCACCCTATCAACATGTCGCCGCCCCGCGACACCACCGGTATCACTCTGTCGCTACGCAAGACCTTCACCGCCAAGTCATACGTCGCCGCGGCGTGGATCGTCATAAACGCCACGCCGTCTTTCTGATGCTTCTCCACAGTCTTGAAGAGGTCATCCTCGGTGAAGTACGCCCCGCCTCCCCGCCTGGCGAAAGACTCGATGAAGGCTTGGTAAACCGGCACGGTGCCCACCGGAATCTCGCTGGCGTCCAACACGGCGCGTCTGATGGCGTCCAGGTCGCCGCCCACGCTGAGGTCCATAAGCGTGTCGCCCCACCTATTCGCCACAGCCACCTTCTTAAGCTCTGCATCCAAATCAACAACCTCGCCTGAGGTGCCCAAATTCACGTTAATCTTCGTCGACACCCCCTCCCGATGACGGTCACCCGCCTGGGAAGCCTCTCCACGTTCCTAATAACGACGATCTGCCCCCTCGCCACCCTATCCCTAAACTTCTCCGGCGAAACGCCCTCCAGCTTGGCCAACTCCCTAAACTCCTCCGTCGAGCCGGCTCTCGCCAGTTCAATAACCGTTTTCATAAACCCATTATAGATTCCATATAAAAATATTATCAACTAGTCCCCCGCCTTATCGCGCCGTGCACAGAACGCTGTTAAGCCCCCGTACGAGGCGGAGCGTCGTGCACAACATTTAAAAATAGATAACATCATACGCCCATGCACAAAAGAGGGGTCTGGACCGCTACCATGTTGCTACTGGCCGTCTTCGCCTCGGCGCAGAAAATCGTCGTCACCTTCCCAGCGTACGACATAGTGCTCAAAGAGGCGTTCCCCAACGCCGACGTTATACTCCTGACGAAAGGCGTCTCAGACCCCCACATGTACCAGCTAACCCCCCAAGACCTCCAGATGATTAAGGCGCTGACTGAGAGAGACGTGATTATATCCTCTATGCATGCTCCCTTTGAGCTGAAGATCGCCGAGATGGCCAAAAACGGAGAAATAAAAGCCAAGTTGATAGACCTAACCAAGATACAGTGGTACCTCACGTGGGACGGCAAGCTGGTCAAAGAAGCCGAACACGACCACGGGAAGCACGATCACGGCGCACATAAGCACGACCACGGCGGCTTGAATTTACACGATCACGGCATCTTCCCGCCGAACGTGTTTATATTAATTGAAGAGGTTTCCAAAGCCACAGGTCTAAAACCAGATCAAAACTTCATACAGAAGCTAAAACAACTCAACGCCACATATGCAAATAAGTTCTCAGGCAAGGCAATAGCCATAACGCCGATGGCCCAGTACATATTGTACTGGCTCGGCTTCAGAGACATCGCGCTCTTCATCAAAGAGCCCGGCGTGCCGCCTTCGCCGGCAGATCTACAAAAAGCGCTTCAATACGCCAAGGAAGGCGCGCCGGCACTCGCAGCCGTGGCCAGAGGCGAGGCCCTCAGAATAGTCCACAGCTTCAGAGACAAGATGAACGAACACGGCGCCCAACCCAAGATAATTACAGCAGACTTCTCAAAAAGCTACCTCTCCACGCTCGAAAATTTAGCGAAAGAGATAGCCGCGGCGACAGCCGCAAAGCCGACGGAGACCGCCCAGCAGACGGCCGCCCAACAACCCTCCACAGTTCAGCAGAGCCAGCCCGCTACCCAAACTCCAAACGCCTTTGGCGGCGTAGACGCCGCGGTTTGGGCAACGTTGGTTGTAGTGGTGGTGATCGCGGCGGCGATAGTCGCCATAGCCCTGAGAAAAAGAGCGAAACGGTAACCCCCTTTTTCCCGATTCTCAGACATGCCTCCTTAAAGCTCCACCTAACGGCCTACATGTGAATCGGCATCTGACCGCGCCACGTCCACGCCCAGCTCTAAGCCGCTCCTGTGCGGGCTACCTAAACCTCGACCTTCTGCCGACAAGCCGTAGACGGCCAAGTCCTTCTACTCCACCGCCTTCTCCCTAGACGCTTCGAGGCTTTGGGGGAAGTCTGGTCCTCTGCAGCTACTGACGTCGAAGTTTTTCATAACTGAGGTTCGGGCCTAAGCGGATCCACGCCCTGCTGAGACTCTAGGCGGCGCCGAGGAGAGACTAATTCACCAATCCAGTCCCTTTACCCCGGTTGCCTTTGGGTAGTAGTGCTTTACGGCGCGTATCTCTGAGATCAAGTCGGCGGCTTCCGCCAGCTCCGGCCAGAGGTGGTTCCCGGTCACCACCACATGCGGCTTGACGCCTCTCAGCCGGAGGACTTCGCCAGGTGCGATGAAGCCTTGTCTCACGGCGTAGTTGAACTCGTCTAGGAGGACCAAGTCGTAGCTGTCTAGCACCTCCAAGACGCTTTCCCACATGGCCTGGGGGTTGCCGAACTCCTCGAGGGTCACCACGTCGATGCCGAGACGCCTCAGCGCCTTGTACTCCCCCA
>Ga0326760_1001409_pt1 | contig 10729 bp, 10 predicted proteins | sample GCREP_S_FD_207668 | JGI IMG/M metagenome (GOLD analysis project Ga0326760, IMG submission 207668) | Hot spring sediment microbial communities from Geyser Creek Basin, Yellowstone National Park, WY, United States - GCR.EP_S | ecosystem: Environmental > Aquatic > Thermal springs > Near-boiling...
CAATCGCACTTGCAACACTGCTACGCGACGTCCTAGGCTGTAGAACCCGTGTAGTTGTCTTTCAAGGATGGGATCATGCCGTACCCGAGGTAATGGTCAATGCTACATGGTACGTGTTTGACATCACCTATACAACCCCTCAATCACCAGTCCCCGTCAATAAATACTACGAGTACCTGGCCACGCACTACCCCAATATAGCTTCAAGCATCAAGGGCTTCATAGAGTACGAGACAGGGGAAGACGTTAGCCTCGAACACGGATTCCCTGGATAATGAGAATCAGTAGTAAAAACCACTAGTAATTAAACACGGGAGGAGTAAGCAAGGGAACTAAACAACATTGTTTATGAGATTAGACATGGAGACAGAGTATGCACTACAAGCCCATGGCTCCTTTACCTCGGTCCATAGAGACCTTTCTCACCATATGCCATGAAATGCATGTTTTTAAAACAAGCGAGAGGGGTTAGCGTTTTTTGCCTCGTGGCTCTAGGGTAAATTATTAGATGAGGGGCAATGACTTGCACGCAGGCTTCGAAAACGCTTTTTGCTATTTCTGGGGCTTCAAGGCTTCTTTTACGAAGTAGTGTCAAGCCGGAGTCTCCGTCTCTGGATTCCTCTGTATTAGAAATTTCTCTGTTATATATTCTTGTGGGTGTAGCTTAGTCTCTTGATTCACCATATATAAGACTCAATGTTTTTCACGCTTCTCACGAGGATGTGTAGACATTTTATTTTATTATCTTCACATGTTTTTCTCATGAAGTTTATCCAGTGTTCCTCCCATTCGTCTAATGTGTAGAGTCTCGCGTCTTCCCATGATGGATGTTTTATAGTGACTTGTAGTAGAATGATAAACTCGGGCTTGATTTCTTTGGCTAGATGCTCTATTTTATGGCTTGGAGCTATCCATTGTAATTTAGGCTTTTTCGGTGTTGGTACTCCATGAATCTCGTCTGGAGTTACTACTTCCCCGAATCCGACTACCTTAGAATCTTTTAGATAAGCGACATCAACTCTTATAGTACTTTGATATCTAGTTTTCCCCTTATAGTTTTCTATGATGGCGTGTTTATCAATAGGTTTACCAGGTTTTATTTTAAACTCGGGAATACCTAAGAGACCTAGCTCATCAACTTTTAATAGACAATACTGAAGAATGCTATGAACATTAGTCTTATCGTATTTTCTAAGCTTGTCGTCATTTAACAAGTTTTTCTCGGCAACAAAATTTATATTTCGCAATACAATTTCACGAAGAGCATCAATATTCATAGATGAACTCCCATCTTATATATTGTAATTTTAAGCATATATATATTATATCTAGAAAAATTATCTAGAAATCATATATGTGGATGTGTAATATCATAAATTCATTCTCTAATCGCCTACCTTATTTCTCTCTCACTGAAGCTTCTTTAGAGGACTTATCTCATCTCTCACTAGGCTCCTCTTCAACCACGTATACAATATACTTACCCCTCGACTGTAGATAAGCTTGTAGAGCTATTATTAATCCGCCACCAACAATCAATATGATCATTGCAGTAAACCCATTTGCAAACGGATTACTAATGAATAGTGCAAACGTAGTAGCCGCTAACACAATCCAGAGGGCAAGCACAATATAAAACCCAACTCTATACTCCCTCCTCACAACGCGCCTCATAAAAACCCCTAATTTACTTGATATATTTAAATAAATAAAATAAAAATAATTGCTTAAAAAATCTACTGTGTTATCAACCACTATTGCGACAATAAAGCTTAAGGGCGTATTAGATACAATAAAAGTTATATTAAGACTTTACTACTAGATTGAATTCACAAAGCTCGATCATTTAAAAACATCTCAGATAAGATAGTAGTTATAAAATAAATTCTAGCTCATAGTCTTATTATAATGTAAGAGAAGTTCAAGCAATAGTCGGCTGGTGTGAATCGACTTAATAATATAGTAGTGTACAGAACCAGATATTTTTGGCTCCTCACACCGCGTGTTATTTCTCTAGGCATTTATTCATATAGTAACCCAGCTCATTCTTCCAATGGTTGACGTATAGTCTGCTTGTTTCCTCATCACTTGATCTTCCCTCATGTTCAGCCACAAGATTGTCTGCTATAATCAGTAAACCTGTTAGAGTTGAAACTAATTTATAAGCGTCACGAAGGACACTAACATCTAGACTGGCTCCTAATCCAGAAATACTAAAGCTTTGAATGCTCCGTTTGTATATAGTCTGGACGTCGTCCACATGGATCTCACCATTTATAGTGCGCCTTATTAGTGTTATTATGTCTTTTAAGGTATGACTACATAATTCATTGTCGCGAGTCTTGCAGATCGGGAATAGATCTTTTTCGATAAAAGATATTAAACTCTCATCACAAAATCCTAAGACGATCTCAGAGGTTTTGAGAGAAGGTGAGCGTTGAATAAATCGCAATGGGTGTCTATCTTCCATCGCACTATGATGTCTTGAAATAACTTTAGCCATTAAATCACATTCAGCCTTGAAAATTTCGTCTTCCTCCTCACGATAGGCAATCATCTCGAGAATAGCTGAAACCACATGCTCATGGTATGGAAATGTGAGCTCTTCTACAAAGCCATAGTTCTTCCATCTCTTAATGAAAGTTTCGTAGTAGTACATCGAGGCTTTTCCAAGGTCATGTAGAAACCCGATAGTATATATAAAGTCCTCAAGGTCTATGTTCTTTACAAATTTACCGAGTTCTCCCCTAAGGTTACTTGTAGATGTTTTAAATCGAGTCTTATATAAACACGTTGAAAGCGATGCCGTTAACATCAAGTGATCTCTTAGCGACACGTCTTTCAATAACTTTCCATCGCACTTCGCGTAAGCTAAAGGCCATTTGTTTTTAATATCTTCAAGGCAATTCACAGGGCTCACCAGATCTCAAGTCCCATGCCTCGGTGATAGCAATCACTTTTCGCAATTAAGAAGGAGCCCATTACACCCTTCAACTTTTCCACTTGTTCCTTCACCTCGCTTAGAGACTTAATTATTATTGTAAACTTCCCCCTATGGATCACTCTATTAATAGTTTCTAAGTCCAGCTTGGTCCTCGACACAACGGGATCTACTCCTCTATCCGTGAGCCCGAGGAGAAGGATTTTTGGATAAAACCTATTGTCTTCAACGATGTATTCCAAGCACTTATTGTTTGTTGATTTTTCTCTCCTCATTATTCTCTCAAAATCCACTGTAGCGAACTCCCAGTCATCGGGGTTTATCCCGATATAGGGTGGAATTAATACGTTGACTAGTATGCTGGACCTCACTATACCTCTTCCGAGATCATCGAGAATTTTTATTAATGCATCTGGTTGTCCATCACTATTTAGGTATGCATTTGCGAGTGTGTAATTAGGAGTATAGAAGACCTCACGTGGGGATTTAATGGGTACTTTCTCGAGAATGTCGGTAAAACTCCTGGTGTTAGCTGTGTTAGTACTTAATAATCTCCAGTCAATTGCGTAATAATTATCCTTCACGGTCTCTTCTAGCAGCTCCATAGTTGAACTTACTCTCTCCTTATTGTATACTTCTGCGGTCTCCCTAGGGTCGTCTTTAATAATGTAAATTTCTGCACCTTCTTCCCTGCAAGCCTTAAATATGTTTTTAAACTTTTCTCTGCAGAGTCTTCCAGATCTTTGTGCAATGTTTTCGATGGGTGCGGGTTCAGATACGAGTATTCTTACGCCTATATCTACACCAGCTTCTACGACTTGTGTTGATACTATGACTCCTTTTCTTCCACTTATTTCATCTTTGATTTTTCTGAGAGCTTCTTCTCTATCTTTATTGCTTATGAGGCTGTGTAGTAAAACAATATTACCGCATTTCTTGCTTATTTCCATGTATGCTTCAATAGCCCGTTTAATGGAGTTATGTATTACGAGAATAGGCTCTGACTCACAAATTTCTTTTATCATTTTAATAGCAGATTCACGGATTATAAGCTGGGTTCTCCATTTGAATCCATGTTCTTCCTCAAATTCTTTATCCCTAATTGACAATACATTAACACCTTTTTCACGTAGTTTTTTAATTTGTAGATTCTCTCCGCCAACATATATTGTGATCGCGTCTTTCGAGCTATGTTTTATGATTTCTGTGATCTCCGCTATGATATCACTATGCATTGTTGCTGTTTCAACTACCAGCGGTATATTCATCTGTGCTAGAAAATCTAAGGCAGCCATTAGAAATGCAAGTGTTTCAACTTCGTCTTCGCTTCCGCTAGCTAGTTCTGCTCCTAAATATATATGGGCTTCGTCGAATACTACAGTAGAAGTAAAGATAGATGCAAGAACGGGATAATAGTGGCCATGTGTTCTAACACCCCTAAGTATTTTATGCATCTCTGAGACGGGGAGTTTGTACAAGTTGTAGATAAAGCTATCGAGTGTTGAGACAACGAGTTCTCTGAGGTAGTACGGCGACTTATCCCATGGCTCTATTTCATCCATTGACTGATATCCAGTGTTTTGATAATTGCCTTTAAACTTCTCAACGTATATTTCTCTCACTAGGGCTCTATATGGTACTACATGTATTAAGCCATCTGAGATTCCATGGTTCCTAGCCTTATTGACTAACCCTAGTGAGAGTATTGTTTTTCCATATCCTGTAGGTGCTATGAGTACAATGTTTCTACCTCTACTAAACTCCTCTAGGGCTTTTTGAAGAGCAACTCTAGACTCTACGAGCTTAGTTAAAGGTGTAAAGTAGTTCAATAAAACACCTATTAATTACGCTATAATAGCCGAGATAGGTACTTAGTTAGATCAGCAAAATCCTTCTCCGCTCTACATACTTCATTAGCGTCCTTCCTACCTTTTCTAATGCTCTCTCTACACAACTCTCTGAACTGATCTGATATTCTCACAGCACTGCCCCCGCATGAATATAGCATGTCGAGAGATCTGGTTTCAAAATAAGAGAATAATGCTGTAATACATTGTGAAACAATATCGCCAGCTTGCATAACATCCGCTGAGTGCTTGGATGCGTGGATTGCGCAGTAGTAGAGTTTGTTTAGTAAATCAGGGCTTTTTCTTCTCTCCAAGCCCTCGAAAATGTGGGTTAAAGTTAGTGGCCTCTCCCATATAACTAGAGGCCTATCCCCTGGTTTAACACATATTAATCTAAATTTCTCAAAAGCATTGTAAAGGCCTATAAGTGGAGGCATACCTGCAATCTGTGTTATAGTATTATATATGTTGAGCCCCATCGAGAGCATAACAGCTAGCTCAAAGCTTAAACTCTCAATACTTAGTAGTCCTCTAATGTAGTTTCCAAAGTTTTCAACTCCAGCGGCATGAAGTATTGAGTATATCCTATACGAATTTAGTAGTGACTCGCGTGTTCCATCTGGAACTAAGTAGAGCTCGTATCTAGAGTCCCCGCGTTGGAGTCCACTGGCAAGAACGGACATTAATGCTCCTGCAATTGCTACGTATAGTGATATTATGTTAAGTTTTTCTTCTTTGACTTCACCTATATCTCTATATTTAGAGAATACGTATGATCTAAGGAACATTGGTATGTCGATGGACATATCGGCTTTTTGCAATATACTCCCACTAATTTTGATCAACCATTCACCAATCAAAGCTGATTTCTCGAGTGGAATTTGCGGAGAGATCATAGAAAGCAACTTAACATCAGACGTCTTCCCGGCTTGATAGAGTGTAGGGGTAGCTTTCTTAACGCTACTTATAATTTTTAGAATCGACACAAGGCTATTGAGTAGTTGAGAGGCCTCGTTATAGTTTAAAACAATTAATCCGTCTCTAAATCCTTCGATTAGTTTATGTTGTAGAGCTCCTTGAAGTGTTCCAAGTGCGTAGCCTAGTGCAGTTGCCTGGAAGTATCTCCCGATGGATTTATCGCCTAGAATTTCAATTTTTATGCTCAAAAGCGGGCCACCCCTACAGCTTTTTCCAATTCAGGTATTGATATTACCTTGCAGGGGTCAAGTACTCTGAATGTAGGTGGTTGTACGTCTTCACTTAGTGGTATAATGAGGTTGCTGGAACCTATATAGCACGGTACGTAAAAAGATTCCAAATTATATCTTAGATCTGGGAGAATTATTTCTGCTGTAAAAGCAGGGTCTAAGGGCTCTACACAGGAGTGCTCTATGTACAATCTTGTTCTGACTTTTTCTCCTGCGTCTCGTGTAACGGGGTTTTCAACGTACATGGCTTCTTCGAGTGCTACAAGACTCTCTTTACTGCCAATTCTTACGATACCATAAATAGCTTTCCTAGCAGCATCTCTTAACTTATCAACACTAATATCAAGCTCTTTTGACAATTTCTCAGCGTCAAACGCCCATATCAACTCTAATTTAAGAGATGGGGCATAGGTAGCACCTACTGCTTGAACAGGTAGAACTACTGGTATAGCTTTTGTAAAGAACTCGGGTTCCATGAATTTCGCTCTAATAGCTTGCTGAAAGCTACCACCGCTCTTATATGGAGAAGCTATTATTCTACCCATCTCCTGATATACCGCTAGTCCAATGCTTAACTTTCTTCTTGACGGATGTGTGCGGAGTTTATCCGCAAAATTTGGTGAGATGAGGCCAGCAGACGCTACTATGGTGGCCTCTAGCAGAGGCTTCATGTATTCTGAGATCAGCTTTCCATTTCCCCAGTTAATGCTACTTTTACTATGTGGAGTTAATCCGAGTAGTCTTAGGAGTGGGTATGCGAAGGAGCCTACAATGGTTGTTGGTGGGGGGATTGGATATGAAGGTTGTGCTGCACTTGTGCCTCTATGTCTAATAGTGAAACCCCATGAGAGGATGGTTTTTGCGTAAAAAACATGTATGGTATTCAAGGAAACCGCCTTTTTAATGCTAGTGGATTAGTTGTAGAGCCTCTATTATTTTCACTAGTTTATCCCTGGCTTTTATTAATGCATCTGTGTGTGTTGTTGCTCTCTCATATGTAACATTCTTCGCATCGGTAATTAGTGTTGGTTCATCGAGGTTTTCGCCATTATAGCAATAAATGTTTATTGTTTCCTCCTGGATTGCCTTAGTGAGTGCAATTGCTCTCTCATATGTTTTCTTAATATAGTCTCTAGTAAAACCGGGATTAACGATGAATTCAACGGGGCCCTTGCTGAGCGATACTACAAGGCTCCTAATGTTCCAGATTGGCTGGTATCTAGATCTCTTGGCTCCAAGGATCATTCCATCAACTAGGGCCGTTAATGCGTCTACTGCGGCCTTGACGCGCTCTAGTCTCTGATTCTTTAGAACTTCATCTTCTTCTCTACTATAGTAAAGTCTTGAAATATCGCTGGCTACAAGCTCTGCTGTGAATGTGTAGAGAGCTGAACCGCTCTCAATATAGAATAGTGCCTGTGCAGCTTTTGCCAATTCTGGTGGTGCATACCTTGTATGTAGTTGTGGTATTATCGCGGCTCCACCCTTTTCAATCGCATCTAGCGTTGGTAACATGTAGCTGAATCGAATGGCTGAATTCCTCTTTACTTGTTTTGTAGTGTATAGAAATCCCCCTACATCAGCGACCGTGCTTGTTTTTAGAATAGCCTTCTCTATTTCGGCGACATCGGCTTTCTTGAAGTCCTCTATAGTGTATCCTATGTTCTTCAAGTCCTCTTCAAACCACTTTAAGACGTTGTCGTCGGAGAACTTTAGGAAGTAGCCTGCTTCATCCATTCTCGTTATTGGAAGTTTCCGGTCTTTTGCTATTTGAGCTAGTAGTAATTGGTAGCCATGTGCTAGAGACTCGCCACTAACAGCTGGAACATAAACTACTGAATATCCATCCTCAGTAGCGACTACTATTGGAGCTTTTCTATGCCTTGTGTAATTCCCCACAGCCTCGGCCATATTTAGTGCTTCGGAGTTAACTACGACTCTAAGCGAGAGTGATAATGTAACTATCATGTATTCATCACCCCGTTGTACACTTTAGTTTTTCACGAATTTCGGGTATTTTGGCATATGCTTTCAAGGCTAATTCTCTACTTAATTTAATAATTTCAACTCTACTAGCTTTACCAAGCTTCGCGGTTATCTGTGAAACCACTTGTTCAAGATCCTCTGGTTTTAACTCGGGGCATAGTACCCCTATTCTGCTCTCTCTATCATATTCTATACAGGCTCGTTTATCAAGGCAGTTGGTGTAGTATGCTCTAATAGCGTCTCTTAGTGCTTCGAGTATGCTTATTTCATCTATAGCGTTACCCAATCGATCGAGGTAGCTGTAGTCTCCGGTGGAGCCTAGGAAGGATAGAACTTCAATTATTTGTTCATACATACTCCCACAATGTAGATTTAGAGTGTGGAACGGCTTATATGTCTTCAAAAGATCAATCCCATAATTTAAAACAAGCTCTTTATATATCTTGTTTCATAGTGTGATATATTAATTTTCATTCAGTGCAGTTAATCTCGGCCAATTGCCGAGCCTTATACGCCTCTGTATTAGTTTTCAACACTACACCCTTTGTAATTAGTTCTCCGAGTCTCCTATATAGAGTTGCCTTGGGTAACCCCGTCTTCCTGGAGACTTCAGCGAGTGTTTGCTCTTCACTCTCGAGGGTTTTTACAATTGATTTATCTCTTTCATCTAGTCTAAGTATCTCTAGGAGTATTGATAGCTCAAGGGTTAATGTACATTCAAACCCCTCGCCTTCAACAATAACTCGTGTTTTCCTGGCCTCTGTTACTGGTAGCATTGTTGAGGAGATCAATACTGCGACCACAAGCATCCTAGGTCCACCGGTTAAGTACACTTCTACTTCATCATTACTTTTAGTTTCATGGAGTAGTATTGTATACACTGATTTCAATAAGAGGCTTGGGGATATTGGCTCTAGGGTACACTCTATTTTCAGTGAATTACAGATAATTGATAGTGTTGAGTATGCTTTCTTAACTCTCTCGAATCCATTGGGGGTTTTAAGTGATAACAGTACAACTCTATCATATCTACTACTAGCTAATCTCCTCAATACGAAGTCTACATCAAAGCCAAAACTAGCAATCATAGCTCTTTTCAAACTCATAACCCGCTTTACATCCATGAAATAATTTATAAGGAGGTTCTTATTAATTGAAAGAGCTGAAATGCCTTTCTAACGAGGTAAGTTTTAAGTCAATATAAAAATAATGTGAACAAGGTGTATTCGTTGAGGAAGCACATTATTGAATACATTAACCGAGAAGACATAGATTTTCTAAAGGAGCTAATTAAGCGTTACCACCCGATGGGTCTTCCCTCTGAAAGTGGATGGGCTCTTAAACATAGGTGGTTTGCATATATTATAGATGGATATATATGTGGAGTTGCATGGCTTCACGATAGTACTCCATTTGAGAAGGTTGCACGCTTATTCAATATAGATCCTCATAAATCCTACTTTCTAAGGAGAATTTGTGAAACATGTCCAGGCATCGATATAGTGGAATTTCTAGAGATGATAGCATCTAAACTGAAGGAAGAAGATATAGAATACATATGGACTTTCAAGCCCAAATATGAAAAAGGCATATCGGTATTTAAAGGATCCGGATTCGTAGAAATCGGGAAAACAAAGACTAAACGCGAGGTTATAATTAAAAAACTAAAATAAAAATAAATTAGATAATTCATCATATCAAATTCCTCACAAGTCCGTGACGACTTACACACGACAGTATTCATTAAAACTTTTAATTCTTTGTATTGGATTCTAGAGACGCACCCAGAGCAAGTAGCACACAACTGGGTCACTTTCAATTCTTTGTATTGGATTCAAAGAGGAAGGTGAAGCACTACTATTAGCTAGTGTAAGCTCACTCTTTCAATTCTTTGTATTGGATTCTGAGGAGTGGAGGTAATGAGTAATGGCTCCTTCTGTTGTCGAGCTTTCAATTCTTTGTATTGGATTCGAACGTTTGGAGTGTGTATTGATATAACTGACTACTACTCAGGCTATGTTAATTCTTTCAATTCTTTGTATTGGATTCGTCACTTCTGTTAAAGTCGGCATATGGCTCGACAATTACACGCTTTCAATTCTTTGTATTGGATTCAGTAGTGGTATTGCAATCGGTTTTACAATAAAAAATAGTGTCTTTCAATTCTTTGTATTGGATTCTATGCTTGTTCCTTGACGTGAGTTTCTTAATATTGGATTCATGTCTCTATTAGTGTGGAGGGGTTTATAAGCTTTAATCATGGCGATCATGAGGGTCTGATCAAAAGAGATCATGGGAGGCGATCATGAGGAATCCCTGGTTTTCAGGGATGATCTTATTCATAATGGTTTCTTTGTTATTTTGTTTTTAAAGTTTTTAATGAGTTTGTACGCTCTTTTTGTGCGTTTGTGTTTCTATGGCTGCCTCGATCTTCTCTTTTTATGAGGGATTTTTGTCTAATGTTCTCTACGCGTGATTTGTGGGGTATTGGGGGTTTACGTGTATTTTCCATATAGAATGTGTGTTTCATCTCGGCGGAGTTTAATTATGGAGTCTTAGAAATTAGTGTATTTGAGTGGGGTATGATTGTCTCTTTTCGCTTTTTCTGAGTTTTCCCATCGGCTCCCACTTGAATCTCCACAATCCCTCTGCAAAGTCCTCTACTGCTATTTCTAGTTTTCCAGCGAGTATGTCGCTTATTAGTGGTTCATCTATGTGGGTTGATAATACTAAGTCTACGTTGACTC
>Ga0326760_1001410_pt1 | contig 10721 bp, 7 predicted proteins | sample GCREP_S_FD_207668 | JGI IMG/M metagenome (GOLD analysis project Ga0326760, IMG submission 207668) | Hot spring sediment microbial communities from Geyser Creek Basin, Yellowstone National Park, WY, United States - GCR.EP_S | ecosystem: Environmental > Aquatic > Thermal springs > Near-boiling...
GGTGAAAGGGTTTCTCACGCTTCTTCTTGGCTTGTCTCAGTGCATCACACAATGGGAGGAATAAGGATAAACACAAGAGCACAGGTGCTAGATGTTAATGGAAACCCAATACCGAAGCTCTACGCTGTTGGAGAAGCAACGGAAGGAGTACATGGAGGAACAAGGCTCGGAAGCGTTGCAGTAACAGACTGCATAGTCTTCGGCAGAATGGCAGGAAGAGAAGTAGCCAAGGAGCCCCTAGACTAAAACTAAACTTTTTTAAACTAACCATAACTATTTAACGAAAACAAACAGTTTTTTCAGGCCTATAAAAACACACATAGCTTTTACCTTACTCTGAAAGCCTCGCCCTTCAGGGCGGGGAGGAGGTCAGTAATTATTTTGCCATATAAGAATGGTTCTTTTATGTTCGCGTAGCCTTTTTATTTAGAATTAATTAAGTAGCTAATTATGAATTAGTCTTAGCTTATGATAAACGCGGGGTTTTTGAACTAATGATTTTGACTTTTTACTTCACGAAGGATGAATCAACGTTTAATCCACGTAGCTTAAAAAGCGTTGTGGACCAGGGAGGCGTGACGCAGAAAATTTATGTTGTCTCAGCCTCTCCAATAAATTTGAAGAAATATGGGTTTGGTCTCCAAAACATTGTTGTCCCGACAAGGCAGTCCTGGCCTGTGCCCGTCAGGGTTGGTTTTTCCTTTAACGTTGCTCTTAAATTATCGAAAGAGAACTTGGTATACTATGACTACTTGTTTAAGGTTGATGGCGATGCTGTTCTTCCAAGCGATTACTTATCTAGCCTTCTATCTCTAAAGCCTCTTGTCGCTGGCTATGGGCCAGCAATGCTCATATCATCGAAATTCTTTAGAGCCGTGCTGGGAGGGGTTTACCCAATAAACTACTGTGACGACGGGTTCATCATAGCTGCTGCCATAGCTAGAGGCATATGGCCTGTTTTACATCACAAAGACATAGATATGCCTGACGCTCCCACTCTGCCTCAGAGAGAGTACATCTACGGTGAGGAGTACTACAAGTGGGGGATGCCCCTCCTACTGATATTGATTCACTCACTCACAAGAATATACCTCCGGGCAAGCAGCAAGATGAAGAAAACACAGAGGAAGGAGCTGAAGGCTTATCTTTGGAACATGGCTGGCTACATACATGCCTTTCTCAACAGAGAAAAAAGATATCGGTTCCACAGAGATTACGGTAGAATGAGGATTTTACACTTATATCACTCCTTTATAAAACAAATGAGCTAAGGATAGAGGCAGTGACGAAGGTAGCCGTGATTACCAGCAATTAAGACTTAAAGCAATATTAACAAATAAAGAAACTAAGCTCTAGTAAGAAATATTAAATATTTAATAATTTAGATCTTCGAGTAATCGTTCTTTGTTGTTTCTGAACCAATCAAGCATATACTTTGATTGAGGACGGTATGATAAGTGTCCCGCGAAGGAATCCAATACTAGGAATCTCCCATGCATAGTGGTGTCGGCGAAAAAATTTATGGATTCTTCGTCGCCGTAAGGAAGAAGTAGCTTTGTAATCTGAGAAGAATCAAAGGCTTTACTGGTATCTAGTTTAAATCTTGGTCGAGGCGTCAAATATCCATAAAATCTCATAAGAAAACTTTTCTCAAACAAAATGCATCCTATAGAAAATCTCGTAGGTATGATTTCTATCGAGTCTTTATTTTTATCCTCAAAAATCTGTGCAACGTGGTTTAGTGGAAGTGATTTTTCCCATATATATTTAGCTACATCCGGGTTTTGCCAAATATTACGCTTGGCATGCCCCTCAAAAATTAGGGGTTTTCCAAAGATTTTTTCATACTCTTCCAATAGCCCAAGCGTCTTTAAAAAGTGATAGTACGAATAATTATTCACGTTTAGAACGGGGGCAATAAATCCGATATCTAAACCTTCGCTTTTAAGTCTGTGATACGCTCGTAGTAAGTTCTTAAAAGTGTTTTTTGTTACGAAAACATCATCATCCATTTTTATAATTACTTCTGAGCCTAGGTATTTTGCTATAAAATAGTTCTGGGATGCAACAATGTTGTTTGGGTAGCTTTCGAAATAACTAAATCCATAATCTCTTGATAGTTTTATTGATAACTCTCTATTAAAGCCTCCAGCATTGATTAGGACAACATCTAGTTTGCCCGAGTATTCATATATCCTCTTCAAAGAGACTTCCCATACACCGGCGTATTTGCCTATAAGAACCATTATTGTTGCTTCACTTTTTTTCATGTTGTTAATAAAATATTCCTTTTTTATGTAGAAATTATACTTGCTTTGTGCTTTAACAAACATGTACCTGGTAACTATCATGAGAAAATCCCGAAGAGTAGCCTCTCCAGTCGTAATTGCTTTCAACCAATCCTTTAAACTCATTCTTCTTCACACAGATACGTTTGTTTAGATTATTGATTTAAAACACCAGCATCTTTTCCATGGCTTTCTCATATATTTTATCCGTATTCCAATATTGCCACTCGCCCCATCTACCAAACGTAACTATGCCTTTCTGTATAAGTTCCCTTATTATTACTTCGGTGTCTTCTTGATGTGTTAGTGTATATATTGGATAACCATATTTATGGAACCATATCTCCACAACGTCTATTTCGGTTTCTTTTATAACGTCTATTCTGACAAAATCATGTATGACTCTCTCCTTTAATTCCTCTGTATCTATCTCTTTCCCATTGGGGATTGTTATCTCGGCAATTAACGCCGATTTGCCTGGGTTCGAATCCTCGCCGTAGTTAGATATCCATGCATACCTATGGAAAACTATTTTCTTGTCTGGAACGTATATCCAGTGTTGCTTCGGGGCAGGCTTCTTGAGACCTATGCCGACAACGGCTACGGAGTTGTAATCAAGTCTTTCCGATGCCTTGTGTGACTCCTCAGATAAATCAAAAATTGATGGTGATTCTTTCAGAGGCAGTGTACTAACTATTTTATTTACTTTCATCATACCATTGATTATGTAACCGTCAGAGGATACTTTAACATCTTTGACGACTGTTTTTAGAAACCTAACCCCCAGCTCCTTGGATCGCTTGAAGGCTATTTCCCATTGCTTGATAATCCCTCCTTTTCTAGGATAATAAAACAGTGCGTTTTCCTTGTACCCAACCGTTGGTATGCCAGCAACAGCTTTCACAATATCCTCTAATGACGGAATCGGCAATCTACCGGGAATGTAGACCCAGTCTGCAGTCATTTGATCCAAGGGCCTTTTCCATATCTTTTCATTATAAGGAAACAGGTAATCCTCAGCTACTTCACGGCCGAACGTGGCAAGAATCCACTCCTTAAAGTTCGGAGGTTTAACATCGCGGTAGTCCTTCAAAGCCCTGATGAGAGATAAGCCGTACCTTGCTCTTTTGTCTGGCGGGAGGGCATATATCCCATTTTCGAAGGGATAAGGCACATATACTCTATCAAGGAATATATACGACATCCTCTCGCGGAAAACCCACTCTCCCCCCATGGCTATGATGCTATTTATAATTTCTTGTTTTTTACTGAACAGTACGTGGCTGCCGCCTGTATCAAACACGTATTCTTTAATACTCTCGCTACGGAGAAGCCCTCCATCAAACTTCTTGTCGATACATATGACCTCGCTTGCTGGATAAAGAGTTTTCAACTTAATAGACATTAGTAGCCCTGACCAGCCGCAGCCAAGCACCGCAATAGACGGCATAGCTTCATCATCTTGTGTATCTTTTACATATATTATTTCTATATATGTTACCAGTCTTGGTTCTCCCCATCAAGGGAGCTATTGCTGCTAGTCCTAGTTTCAATGGAATATTTCGGCGTGAAAATAGATACCGCAGGTAACCGAGAACATAATTTACGCCCGTAAGCATAACGTGGAAATAACTTCGCTCATATTTGTATTGGCAATCTGTAATGCTGTTTAGCAGATAAACATTCAGCAAGTGATGCATATATGTAGGTAAAACGTATTTTTTGATGTGCTTATCTTCGATGTGCCTAAGCAAGTAATAGTCATCATAAGCGTACTTGTTCCATGTACAGACTAGTTTGGGTAGCTTTTCACAGGAAGTCAACTGAGAATGGCCGCTCCCGATTCTATAATAGGTTAGTTTCTCCGGGGTATACAGGACGCTTCCTTCGAGTAGAGCAAGCGTAAATAAAGCGAAGTCAGCATGTAGTTTAAGCTCATATAGGATATCCTTGTATTTCCTAAGGAATGATGTTTTTAGAGCAAAAGTGAATGGCCATACATGGCATGCATGAAACATACATATTTTCCACGCGTTTTTCCTCGTTATTACAAGAGCTGTGTCCGAATGGTCTCTTGCCGGGCCTATTACATTTGATTTTTCATCAATCAGCTCAGTGCTATGCTTGATAAGAGGATGCTCCCCGCAATATTTCTCGATGACCTCCAGCTTATTAGGCTTAAATATATCATCGTCTTCCAGCGGTAGCACGTAATCGGTTCTTGATACCTCTCCTATCCTAGCATAAGTAGCTGGTAAAGGGAGACCAGGCTCTTCATAAACATCGGCTCTAATTTTATATTTATTTAAGATGTTCTCAATAACTGCTTTGTTATCTGTGAAAACAACCACTTCATCGGGCAATCTTGTTTGAGTGGCGATCGAACGTACTGCTTCGTCAAAATAGTTATATCTTCCGTAAACTATCAAGGCCACGCCTAATGAGACCAATGAAATTACACCTAAAACACACTAGGTTTTAAATAAGAGTTACGTTTTCAAAATGGGTTATACAAAGAATGTTTATATTTCTTTCAAAAAACTAATGATGAACGAGTAGCAAGTTATATCGAAACACAGATTAATGCTCTTTAGTGCGTGGACACAGGGATGCAGGGCCTGATACCACATTAATACAAAATTGAGTAAGGGATCTCTAGTCACCCCGACTGCTCCCTTGAGCAATACAGCAATAGATATGTATCTAAAATAAATGGAAGAAACCTGTGGACTCCCCCAAAGGAGATCCTTGCCCTACATGGCTGAAAGAATGTTAAATAATTGAAAACAGCACGCTTCTAAAGGTTAATTTAGACGTGAGAAGGCTCTTCTCCTCCAACCCAAAGTTATATTTTAGAAAAATATTACACACTACTCGAGGTATACCTCGACGTGATTTTATGCTCAGCCAACATGTCTCTGGTCAAATGTCACCTAAATACAGAGAGTGAGAGGCGAGTTGAGGATAAAGGATGAAGATATTAAAACGTATGGCTTGACTATGACGTGTTACAGGCTTGGGACGCGCTTCATAAAAATGGTGGTTGTATTTAGCAACATGATGGCACATTCTCCTTAATGCTCGGGCTCGATGGCTGTGAAACATAAAAATGTGTTAAAGTTGCTGGATAAAACGAGGAGCTGAACAGTTGGCCTTTCCATCACGATAAGCAAAGTTTTCCTCATTATCAAATTTTTTAATGGTTTCTTGAATCTAACTTCTTGTTATTTGTCGCTAATGCCTCGCTGCTGGCTAGCTGTTTTTTCATCCTTGTTACACAGAAGGGTATTGCTAGGGCCATTATTAGTGATTGTAGCTTGAAGGAGCTTCTCAGTGCCTCTGTGAGCTGCTGTACCTCTAAGCTTAGCTGCTGTGTGCCCGCTGCCTCTCCGAGCATCACTAGCCTTGTAGCTATTTCTCTTGGGACGTGGTGTGTGAGGGTGAGCATCGCTATGTTTAGGCTGAGCATGAATCCTATGTTGAAGCTCAGTGCCCTGAGCGATGATGCCACGCCTCTCCTGTGTGGCGGGACGCTCGTCATGATTGAGCTTGTGTTGGGGGAAACAAAGAGCCCGGCGCCCACGCCGAACACGACCTCCCCCACTAAGAGCTTGCTTATCGATGGAATCCCAGTCATGATGATAGCGCCCATAGAAGCTAATGATAGCCCAGCGACGGTTACCGGGGCGAAGCCAACGATGTCTGACAGCCACCCCCCAGCGACGCCGAGCACCAGGAACGAGAGCTCGAATGGAACTAGCAGTAGGCCCGTAGCGCTGGCGCTGAAGCCCTCGGCCACCTGGAGGTAGATGGATATGAGTATTAGGGTGGCCCCGAAGCCGATTGCGTAGAGAAGCTGCGCTATTATGCCGCCAGTGAACTGCCAGACCCTGAACAAGCCTAAGTCGAGCGCGGGGCTGCTGGCCCTAAGCTCCCACGCAACGAAGAACGCGAGGAGAGCAATCGATGTTGCTAGCAGGATGGTTGATGCTTGCCTGTAGCCATAGCCGGTAAGTGTTAATGATATGAGGAGAGTGGTTATGAATGACGTGAAGAGAGCGAAGCCCAGCAGGTCTACTCGCTGCTTCTCAGCTGGCCTGTAGGACTCCCCCAGCGTCCTAGCGCTCCAGTATAGAGCTAGTAATCCTATGGGGACCTGAGATAGGAATATCCACCTCCACCCAAGAGCATCGATTATGAGCCCGCTCAGCGTTAGGCCTATTATTCCGCCCGCTCTCCAAGCGACCTGCGTGAGCCCGAGCCACCTGCCAAGAGTTCCTCTGGGAGCGTTATCCGTGAGTATCGTTACTGAGAGGCTCATTAGGAAGGCCCCGCCAACACCCTGAGCAAACCTGCTGAGAGCAAGAATGTATGGGCCCCTGCTCATCCCGGATGCAAATGCGCTGAGAATGAAGACCAGTAGCCCAATGTTGAAGAGCCTGACCCTTCCATAGATATCTGCTAGCCTGCCAACGACTAGCTGAACAAAGGTTGAGCTAATCATGAAGCCCTGAATAATCCACACAAGGCCCCACACATCAGCGTTTAAGTCCCTAGCAATGTTGGGCATACCGACAACAGCCAGCCTAGCGTTGTAGCCACTAATGAAGTTCGCAAGAACAGCTATGGAGACAACCGTGATGATGCCCCCCGAGAGGGAGGATCCTCCCACCGAGGTAGAGCCAGCCTTCTCGTCACGGATTCCAGCCATCTCCTTAGCGCCCCCCAGACACAAATCATCCAGTAATGAATCAACATGTCACTATGAATGAATTCTATTTATTACTAATAAGCAATAATTAAAGCAAAGGCAACGAGAACCTAATAAGCAAAACCCAGTGAAACAACAAGCTAATCAAGAGAAAAAAGTATGTGCAACGATTAAGCCATAACGAGGGCTACAAACAAGTACTAGCTGGATTCCCCCCACATCATCAACTAGTAGTCTGCAAGCCAAGCAATCACAAGTTCCACACGCGAGACCAGGTCTCTTAGACCATGGAAAATTAACTCAAAGCTAATGTAACTAAAAGCTTCGGCGACAATGACATTATGCTTTACCTTACTCTGAAAGCCTCGCTCTTCAGGGCGGAGGAGAAGGTCAGTTTTTGCAATTGGCCTCGAGACAGCTACTTTGATTTATAATTTAGTGGAGTCTTTATATTTGTAATCCTTATATTAGTTTACTTTATAAGTATATAATTAAATACATATTTATATGGGTATTAAAATGGGCTATGTCACTGTTTCAGCTAAGATTCCTAGGAGGCTGAAGGAGCTGCTTGATAAGTATGGAATCAAGCCTGGGTTCGTCATTAGGAGAGCCCTTGAGGAGGAGGTTAAGAGGCGCGTGTTGTCAGAGCTCGAGGAGGAGGCCAGAGCCCTCTCCGAGAAGCTTTCCCACATAAGCGATGAGGAGGTAGCCTCCATAATACGTGAGGACCGGGAAGAGAGGTAGTGATGCGATGTATCTCTTCGATGCTAGTGCCATCGTCAACCTAGTTAAAAAGGGGTGCTTAAAGCCACTCGCTGAGGGGGCGACGCTGGACTTAGCGGTTTACGAGGCTCTTAACGCAGTCTGGAAAGAGCACTATTTGTTAAGACGCCTCGATGAAGAGACAGCGAAAAAGCTGCTCGGCGTTATGGAGAGGGTCTTTGATGTTATCGCAATAGCTAGTATAAGGAGTGGGGAGAAAGACGTCTTCGAGCTAGCAGTCAAGAAGGGCTTAACAATATATGATGCCGCGTACCTTTACTACGCGATCAGAAACAAGCTCCTGCTAGTAACGGATGACATAAAGCTAAGAGGAAAAGCAAAGCAATACCTAGAAACAGCGTCAACAAGGGAGTTAATGCAAAAATAGAAGCATCCCATGCATCCCCAGGGATTTCAGGCGCATCTACTTGTGGGTTTGAGAGAGCTATGGGCTGTGCAGACTCCGTGGAAGGCAGCTTCTGGTCTAGATGGTATAGAGTTGTTTTAAAGCTGTATTTTTAAATAATTACAATAGTTTACCTGATAATTCTTGGCGTATCCTTATGAGCATCTCGGCGTTTATTAAGGCTAACAAGGATATCGCTGAGTTAGCTGACAAAACGTAAATATGGGCTCGCAAAGAGCAGGAACACGCGTTCAATATATTGGTCGAGAAAAGTATTTCCGAGGTCAAGAAGGAGGTTGAATACTCCCTAGTTGCGCGAGATGCGATGAAGCCCTCTTTTCATCAGAAATCGCTTTTCTCTATTTAATAGAAACGAGGGATCCTTCCCCTCATTAACCCATTTCGCCCCCTTAAACAAGTGCAACGCTATCTGTCGTCGACCACGCGGGAATATGGATATATATAAGCGAGTAATGGAGGATCCTCCCCCGCTTTGTTGTGGCTACACCTCAACCTGCATGGTTAAATCAAGCAATTTAGTGGGCGCAACCTCGATATTTTTATGAGCAAATAGCTCTGTGCATTTTCAGTAGCTCATAGTTACGCATTGTTGATTGCAACCACGCGCACCGGTGCTCACTGAACATACGCCTTATCAGATGCTCCATGATTAATTATGAGAGGAAGAAGCCTCTTTCTAAGTCTTTTTTCCAATCACACGCAACTCCTCTATGTGCAAACATGCGCAACTTTGCTTATGATTCGAAAAGCAGGGACTTGGCATTAGCCACAGTAAAATTCCATGTGCAAATACATAATAGCAAATTCAGGTGCACATAGAAACTCTGAGTCTCATCCCCCGGCATACATAATTTATTTACAATGCTAGCAATCCCAACCCACCGTCCCGCTCTATAAGCTGTTCTAGCCCGTGGAACGGTACCTCATATATGAGCGTCCCTGCCCGCCAGCTTTTCCACCACTCGTTCCTCCTTCCCTGTCTTTTTACTCTATTGCTAGTGTTCCAAGGCCATTCACTACCTTTGCCTTCCCCTCCTTTATGAGTTGTATCGACTGCCTCAGAGCAGTTTCCCGTTGCAACAAGTAAATATTCGGAACCCTAGCCAACCAGCATAATACTTCATCATCATACCAGTCACAATCACAAATGAATCATAGCTTCAAGCATGTGTAGGCGTGATCATGAGAACACATACGCGTAGCAACGCCTCGACTAATACACACGGCAGTACTGTGCTGATAACCCTAAATCTCTAGAAGTGCCATGTGAAAAAGCAAGTTTAGAAAGTTTTTGGAGAGGAAAAGATCTATGAGTTCCTTGTGCAGGGTTAAGCTATGTGTAAAGGAGGTAAAGGGGAACTGCACTATGAACTATGATCCAGGAACTGCTTCACCGTAGAGAAGCTCTACATATCTGATGCTGGGAAGGACGCATGCCTACATGCGCTAAGCTCGATACTGACACTATCATCGCCATTCTTTAAAGGAGTATTTGCAATAGCTCTCAACTTAGGGAGAATGATATAAATTATATTTAATGCTTCCACCCGGAAATACTCTGCATGTTTGGAGGATTGAGAATAGAAAGAACTAGCTTAAACTTCTAGCCTTTTTATATTGTTTTGAGCTTGTTGCTTGTGTAGAATCTATGAGCTTTCTCATATGTTATCTCGCCTGTCATATCGATTACTAATGCATTATCGTATACGTCTGGCAGGATTAGCCTATATTCATTGTAGCCCAGCGTTACTATTACTGCATCGACTTCTTTCAGCTTCTCCGTGGTCTCAAGGACTATGACTCCGCTTAGAATGGCTTTGGCTTTTTCAACGGCTTCCCTGTTCACATCGTGTATATACACTATCGCGTTCTTGGACAGCAACTTCTCGCTTAGTTTTATAGAAGGGGAGTCCTTGATATCTGGTGAGCCAGGCTTATATGACACGCCGAGCACCACTATTTTCCTCCCCTGCAATCCACTTAGCTCGCTGTCCAAGTACTCAATAACCTTTTCTATTACCAGCTCGTTATAGTCATGTATGTGCTTAACGAAGTCTAAGCCTGTTTTCTCCAGCATGAATCTTCCGAAGGCGAGGATGTCTTTTACTAAGCAGGGACCTCCATACGGCATCCCGGGCAGTATGTGGCTTCTACCTATCCTAGGGTCTAATCCAACAATACTCATCACCCTCCACGCGTCACAGTTATCTATTTGCCTGCAGAGTAGTCCAATCAGGTTGCCATAGACCGTCTTCAGTGCTAGGAAGACGTTGGACGCGTACTTTATTAGCTCAGCCTCTTCGGAAGACACACTATATATCGGTGGCTCATAGCCAATCCTTCGGTAAAACTCCTTGAACAAATCAACTATGTAAATGGAAGACCTCTCATCAACGCCTCCCACGACGACTCTGGATGGTCTAAGCACGTCCTCTAGAGCTCTGTCAGCCCTAAGGAACTCCGGGCTATGGGCGAATCCGACTCGGTCGGGTATTGGTATGCCTAGTTCACGTCTAGCATACTTAGCCAG
>Ga0326760_1001411_pt1 | contig 10705 bp, 13 predicted proteins | sample GCREP_S_FD_207668 | JGI IMG/M metagenome (GOLD analysis project Ga0326760, IMG submission 207668) | Hot spring sediment microbial communities from Geyser Creek Basin, Yellowstone National Park, WY, United States - GCR.EP_S | ecosystem: Environmental > Aquatic > Thermal springs > Near-boiling...
CGACCTTCTCTATGGAGCCGAAGACCTTCTTGAAGGCCTCCCTGACCCAGTGCATTATTATGTGTCTGTTTGTCCAGGCGAAGTTGGCGGCGGAGGCCATGGCCTTTATGTAGTCCTCAGCCACCTTTTCCTTCAGCGGCGCCGCCGCGAGCTCCCTGTCGGGGAGGTTGAGGCCCCACCTCCTCATGTTCCTCTCCATGATCAGTAGGTAGTCTGTGGCGACCTGGTGCCCGAAGCCCCGGCTGCCTGTATGTATCATGACCACCACCTGGCCCTCCCGCTCTATGCCGAAGGTCTTGGCGGCCTTCTCGTCGAATATCTTGTCCACCACCTGGATCTCTAGGAAGTGGTTGCCTGAGCCCAGCGTGCCGAGCTGATCCCTCCCGCGCGCCTTGGCCTTCTCGCTGACCTTTGAGGGGTCCGCCAGCTTCCAGGAGCCCCGCTCCTCTATATACTCCATGTCCTCGGCCCAGCCGAAGCCCTTCTGCACAGCCCACTCCACGCCCTCAGCCAGCACCCTCTCGAACTCCCCCGGCGACAGCCTCAGATGACCCGTGCCGCCTACGCCTGGGGGCACTAGGCGGAAGATGGTGTCCACAAGCTCCTTGAGCTTAGGCCTCACCTCCTCCTCTGTGAGGTTCGTCCTGAGGACGCGGACGCCGCAGTTGATGTCGTAGCCGATGCCGCCCGGCGAGATGACGCCTTCCTCTGCGTCTATGGCGGCGACGCCGCCGATGGGGAACCCGTAGCCCTGGTGGCCGTCGGGCAGGATGATGCTGTATTTGTATATGCCAGGGAGACAGGCTACGTTTATGCCTTGCTCGATGGTCATGTCGGACTTCATCTTCTCCAGCAGAGCGCTGTCTGCGTAGATGCGCACCGGCACCTTCTGACAAGGCTTTACGCCGGGCGGAATCTCCCAGACGTAGTCATTAACCTTGTTAATAGGAATATTCTTCATAGGCGGTACGTGCATATTGCTTAATAAAGTTTTGGGCGCGTAAGAGTTATAAATAGAGTCTCAATAGGCGCCAGCCGGGACTACGCCGAGTGAGGGCGGCGTACGCCGCGCGGTGAGCCCGGCGGGGCACCGCCCCGTTTTAAGTTTTAAATATGTGGCAAGGTCGATAATGTGAGGGGGGCTGTGGTAAGTATCCAGGTGGCTATTCTCCTGGCTGTCGTTTTGGCAATTGCCATTGCCGTGGCTAATTATCTCTACACCACCTTTTATGCCTCTCTGCAGTATACCTATATTGCGGTGACGCAAGCCTATGCCTACCCGCGGGACGGGGGCACAGAGGTGAAGCTGTGTTTCGCAGTGGGCGGCTCTGGGGGTCTGAAGATCGTCGGTGTTGAGTTAAACGGGCGTGAGGCGTCAGAGGTGAAAGTGGTGGTGAGGGGGCGTGAGGCGCCGGAGATTAAGGCTGGCGACGTCGGCTACGTTAAGGCATTTTTCCCAGGGATTACATTATCGCCTGGCCAGATGGCGGTGGGTCGCGTAGTTACGTTGCAAGGCTTTAGTTTCTTCTTCACGCCGCAGATCTCCAACGCCGAAGGCGGCTGTCCAGGAGAGTAGTTTAATTCCTTTCTCCGTTTTCCGCCATGGGACTGGGTCCAGAAGATTTAGCTAAGGTAGTGTTGGTGTCAAGTCCCGATGTGAGCGGCGGCCGAGTCCTCTTCACCGTCACCAAGGTCAGTCTTGAGCAGAATAGGTACGAATCCTCCGTGTGGGTCTACGAGGGGGCTCCGCGAGGGCCCCCTTGCCAGGGCTTTTCGACATTGCGGCTAAGGCGTCTAGTATAGGGGTTGTCTTCCTCTCGAGGAGGAGTTCGGGGAGGGGTGTCGGTCTGTGGGTTAGTACGGGACTACAGGCTTTGGCGGTACCTCGTAGAGGACCAGACAGGTTGCACCTCTTGGAGGGGAAGGGAACGGTGTCTAAAGAAAAGCCCTATATACCTCGCCGAGAAGGTACTAAGCCCGGAGAAGACGAGCTCACCCTGAAGGGAAACTTCGACGTCGGTGTAGAACTTTAATAGAGATCCTTAACTGGCTGGATAGGTATGTACCGCAGAGTTAAGTTGGTACTGGACAACAGAGACGTCTTCGAGGGCGTGTTGATCCCACCGACGCAGTTCAGCGACCCCGACGTCGTCGTGGTTAAGCTGAAGAACGGCTACAACGTGGGGTTCAAGAGGAGTAGGGTGAAGGAGATCATAGACCTTGGCGAGGTTAAGCCGCCGGAGGCCGCCGCCCCCTCCGCCGCGCCGAGGGTGGAGGGGGAGAAGGTGTGGCTCCTGGCGACTGGGGGCACCATCTTGTCCCGGGTTGACTACGTGACTGGCGGCGTCTACCCCACCCTAGGCGTGGAGTACCTCTTTGAGGTGCTGGGCGGCTTGGAGGCGCCTATAGAGGCTGAGCAGGTCGCGGCGAAGTTCAGCGAAGACATGACCCCCTCCGTGTGGTCCCAGATAGCGGCTAGGGTGGGGGAGGCCCTCCAGAGAGGGGCGCGGGGCGTGGTGGTTCTCCACGGCACAGACACCATGCACTACACCGCGGCAGCCCTGGCCTTCGCCTTCAGAAGCGCGCCGGGCTCCATAGTGCTTGTGGGGGCGCAGAGGTCGAGTGACAGGCCCTCCACAGACGCCGTCCTCAACCTAAAGGCCGCAATCGCGGTGGCGGCTAGGGCCCCCTTCGCTGAGTCGGTCGTCGTTATGCACAAAACCAGCGGCGACGCCGTAGTAGCCGTGCACAGAGGCACTAGGGTCAGGAAGATGCATACCTCCCGCCGCGACGCCTTTCAGTCGATAAACGCGAGCCCCCTCGCCGAGTACTACCCAGAGAAGGACTTGCTTCAGATAAACGCCGAGGAGTATAAGGCGAGGGGCTCTCTGGAGTACACCACGAAGTTTGAAGAGGCTGTGGCGCTCGTGAAGTTCTTCCCGGGCATGCACCCCCGTCTGCTGGAGGTCCTCCTCGAGGTGGGGGTGAAGGGCGTGGTCATCGAGGGCACGGGCTTCGGCCACGTGGGGGAGTACCTCCTCCCCGCCGTCAAGAAGCTGATAGACGCCGGCGTCGTGGTGGCCATGGCCAGCCAGACCATCTACGGCAGGACTAACCTCTACGTGTACAGGAGGGGACGCGAGTTGCTTTCTATGGGCGTCGTGCCGCTGGAGGACATGCTCCCCGAAACTGCATATGTAAAGATGTCGTGGGCTTTGGCAAACTTCAAGAGAGAGGAGGTGCCCGCAGTTTTGCGGACGCCGTTTGCCTACGAGATAAGCAAGAGGTCAGACCCGCTCGTCTTCGGGGCGTTATGAGCGACGACCTAATCGCAGTAGTGGATACGTTGTGTAAAACTCCGAGGGTTGGCTGGCTTCAGCGTGGCGTGGGAGATGCCGAGACGGTCTGCGCCCACTCTCTCCTCGTCACCTTGTTGGCCGGCGAAGTGGCGGCGAGACTCAACGCAGAGGGGGTCGAGGTGGATTTGGCGAAAGTGTTGGCCGTGGCCGCGGTGCACGACTTGGCCGAGGCGGTGCTGGGGCACCCGGCCAGAGAGGTGCGGGATAGGCTGAAGTGGGAAGAGGTGGAGGAGGAGGTGTTCAAGCGAGACTTCCCCCATTTCGCCGAGCTCTTCCGTTGGTATCGCTACGAGACTAACCTAGAGGGGCGGGTGGTTGCTTTCGCCGACAAGCTCGCCACGTTGATTAGGGCTTGTAGATACAGGCAACTAGGCTACGCCACAGAAGACTTGATTAAAGGCTTGTATAAAAAGCTCACCGCCTACGACGAATTTACGCATATTCTCGAATACTTTGTGAGGAGGTATTGCCCGGAGTCGCTTCTCAGTTAGTCTAGGTGTTCGATTTTTACGGTCTCTTGTCGGTAGGGAACTATGAAGGACTTGCCCAGGGGGTCCTCTACGACGAGGGTGAAGCCGCCTTCCTCAATTTTCCTGTATATGGTTGAGATGAATTTATCCACCTTCTCGGCGGCTTCTGGCTCGAGGAGTTTCAGTCTCTCGGCGTACTCAATTACCTTATACATAAAGCCCTCCACTGTGGTGATAAAAGCTTCGCCGTGAGTTCCCGGCTCTAACGAGAAGCCGAGGTCGGGGGAGTATATGACGCCGGTTTTACTCCTAACGAGAAAAGACTTGGCCACGTCTAGGCCGTCTTTTGCTGTGAATACGACACGCATGGGCCGTCCCACCTCTGCATATTCTACATCAAAGAGCCTGTAGCCGCAGGCGGAGCAGTGGCCGCTTTGTATCAACACGTTGCCGAAGAAGGGAGTTTCGTAGAGGAGCTCTACGTATCTGAAGGTTTTGGAGCCACAGACGGGGCACGCGACCTCGCCACTAAAGATAACGGACACGACGAGGCGGGAGGCAATAATTTAAAAACATGTCGATATGGTCGCCCATGGACAAGTTCGACGTGGCTGCGGGCCTCGCCGTGCTCGTGTTTGTATCGCTAGTGTTCAGCGGGCTCTGGTCTATCTTTGACCCCGCCAGGCCCTTCTGCAACACGCTTCTCGGCTTCGTCATACTCGGCGTGTTGGCCGGCGGCTCTCTGTTGCTGAGCAGATGGTACAGAGGTCTCGAAACCGTAGGCGTCGCGCTGACGCTCCTCTACCTCGTCGTTATGTGGATAGTCTACGTCAACCCGGGCATGTTGCAGTACTGCTAGCGAGCTCAAGCCAACCCCAGGTAGCCGGGGCGGTGAGCCACCAAGCGGCGGCAGAAAGGAGGTACTGACAGTACATTAACTTTATAAATTTCAGAGACGGCGCACCTATGCCCACAAGAAGCGAAAAGAAGAAGAGACGCGGAAAAATTTTCATAATAGCGCTGGCCGCACTCATATTCGCCGAGACGGGCTACATTCTGGGAACTACAGGCATTGGCCCCTTCATCTTCGGACGTGGAGGCGCCGCAACTGTAGACTTCTCCGCTGTTCTGTCTGCCTCTGAGGCGTATGTGTTTTTCAACGGTACGGTGACTAGAGGCAGGCCTGAGTATTACCGCGACGCCTATGTATACTTAGTGGCTTACACCCCCGGCGCCTCTCTCCCAAACGCCGTGGTTAGGAGACTGGTCTTCGACGCCGCTGAGAGACCTGTCTACGTGTTGCCAATACCCCGGACAAGTGGTGCCATCGCCCCACAGGACTTTGCAGACGTCTTGCCTGACAATGCAAAAAACCCCGTGGTGTTATTGATATATCCCATAGATAAAATAAGCCTCGTAGAAGGATGGGTCCAGGGCATAAAAGATCTGCCACAAGGCTTCTACATAAGGATTCACCTTGTAGAAGGTAAGTCTGTGAGTGCTGTATCTATCGCCTAGGGCTCCACAGAGGTGCAGTTCTCTGGGGCTCCGCCTCTTGCGATTATCTCGAGAGATTCTGTATCAGTGATCGCACAGTAAAACACGGGGGTTCCCAAAGCCGCTATGGCCAATCCGGCCTCCACCTTCTTTTTTATACCTCCCGTGACGTCTACACCGGCGGTCCCCTCTAAATCTACGTTACTTTTTAGCCTTCTTATTTTTTCGGCGTTGGGGCTTCCGGGGGGCGCCGTGTAGATGCCGTCTACGTTCATGAGGAACACTACGGCCCTCGGCCTATACACCCTCGCCAACTCAACTGCCATGTCGTCGCCGCTGACAACTACATAGCCCTCGTCGGAGGGGACTATGTCGCCGTGGAGGAGGGGGTACAGCCCATGCCTCAGCGCGTGGGTAATCACCTCCTGTCTCGCCAGGGATCTTCCCCAGAAGACGTCGCTGGGCTCTACCGGCATGGCGGGCAGGTCTGCCTCTAACATCTCCTCGACAATCATGGCTGTGAGACGCCGCAGTGTGGCTTTAGTGAGGGCTATGCCCCGGGGGGTCAGGCCGAAGGTCTTGACGTGGGGGTGGGCGAAGGAGCCGGCGCCGTGGATGAAGACGGTCTGCGTCTCTCTAAACGCCGAGGCGGCCCGCGCTACCCGCCCCCGGATGTAGGTGTAAGGCCGCGTCTTGTCCGTGATGGCGGAGCCGCCGAACTTTACGACGAGCATCAATACTGTCTCTCTAGTATAAATACAAGCAACTCTCTCAACGTCTCGTTGTTGGGTATTTTCGCGAGGTGACGCTCCGCCTCGCCTCTATACCTCTCGGCGAGCCTCAGAGCCTCCTCTCTGGCGGAGACGGAGTCAAGAAGCGCCACGGCCCTCTTCACGTCGTCTTCTCCAGCCCTCTCCTTCGCCAATATGGAGAGGAGCTCCTCTCTGCCGCTCTGCGGGAGCTTGGCCAACGCCGCGGCAACCACAGCGTTGCCCCGCTTGTGTTCTTTGACGTCTTTTCCAATCTCTTTGCCGAACTTCTTGGGGTCGCCATAGATGTCGAGGACGTCGTCAATCATCTGAAAGGCCACGCCGGCGTTTAGACCGAAGCCCCAGGCCGCCTCGAGGAGGGCCGGGTCGTCGCTTACGGAGAGGACGCCCCACTTAGCAGCCGCCGCTATCAAGACGCCGGTCTTCAGCGTCACCATCTTGACGTAGTCGTCCAGCGTCACATCTCTTCTCCTGGCCTTGACGAAATAGGGGTCGTCGCGCCCGGCGCTTTCGAACAAAATGTCGAGCCTCTCGCCTTCGTCTATGGCCTTGATGACCTTAGCCACCTCTTTGGCGAAGACCAGCGGCTTGGAGGTCTCCAACACCGCCTCTTCTATGGCCTCTCTGTACCAGATGCCTATCAAAATAGCGGCGTTGTCTCCAAAGGCTTTCCTCACAGTGGGGAGGCCCCTCCTGACGTCTCCTCTGTCGATTATGTCGTCGTAGATCAGCGAGTAGTTGTGGATAAGCTCCACTATGGCGGCGGCGGGGAGCGCCAGCTCCCACTGGCCTGCCACCGCCTCGGCGGCGGCAAGGGTGAGAAGAGGTCTAAGCCTCTTCCCGCCGGTCTTAACCTGGTAGAGAACCTCGTCCCGGAAGTCGGGAGCTACGTCAATAGTTAGATAACGCTCTATGGCTCTTTCTACGGCCTCGCCGTATTTTTGGTGGAGCTTAGTTACAACATCCATGGCGTTGGAAATCAATAAATATATATGTAGTGAAGGCGGCGATGGATCTATACGTGATTACGGTGCCGTCCATCGTGGCCTTAGCCCTCCTGGCGCTGAAGCGGGGTTTTCTCACCGTGAGAGGCACAGTCTCGGCCATCGCCGTGGGGGCCGTCGTGGCTGTGGCCCACACCGGGCTTTTCCTCTTAATGGCCCTCTTCTTCTTGTCGTCTTCTCTCTTGACTAGGGTGCGTGCCGAGTGGAAGAGGGCTATGGGGCTGAAAGACGTCGCTGGGAGATCGCTCAAGCAAGTCATCGGCGTGGGAACTCCCATAGCCATATACGCCGCACTCTACACACTTACGGGCGACTCCAGGTTTCTAGGCGCCGCCACAGTCGCCGTTGCTGTAGCCACCGCAGATACTTGGGCCAGCGAAGTGGGGGTCGCCTACGGGGGCCGTCCTCGTCACGTCTTGGCGCCGTGGAGAAGACTGGATCCGGGCGTCTCTGGCGGCGTCACGCCGGTGGGGACCGCCGCCTCTCTGGCCGGCGCTCTTCTAATAGCGTTGCTGGCCTCTCTGTTGGGTATCGGCGGGCCTGTGTGGAAGGTGGCGGCGCTGGGCTACCTGGGGGAGGTCCTCGACAGCGTCTTGGGGGCCACCCTCCAGGTTAAGTACGTCTGTGACGGCAGGTTGGCGGAGACGCCGGCGGCTGGCTGTAGACGCCGCGGTTTCTTAAGCAACGAGGCGGTAAATCTGGTAAGCGGCTTGTCGGTCGGCGCGGTTTACGTAATGTTTTAAATAGTGGGTTGAGGGCTTGTCCGTGAAGGTCTACGTTGAGGAGTTCTACGTGTCGACTAAATCGCGGGAAGAGATCGTCGTTGTGACAGACGAAGTGGAATCTATAGTGAGGAGAAGCGGAGTGAAAAACGGCATAGCGTTGATATATGTCCCGCACGCCACGGCCTTGCTTACGGCCAACGAGAACGAGCCGCGGCTTAAAGAAGACATTCTGAACAAACTCCGCTCCTTCTTCCCAAGGGGCGCCGGGTATCGCCACGACGAAATCGACGACAACGCCAACGCGCATCTTGCCAATCTCTTCGTAGGCTTCCACCTGGTGATGCCCGTGGTAGACGGAAGATTGAGAAGAGGGACTTGGCAGGAGATCATGCTTATAGAGATGGACGGCCCCCGCAGTCGACGTAGCGTGGTAGTGGTGGTCCTCGGCGAGTAATACGCCTGTTTAATTCATACAGGTATAATGCAGGTAGAAAGATATCATCTAGGGGGGTGATTGTTTGGTGGCATTAAATTTTGGGCGTTGATATCTTCATGCATCATCGCTTTAACTTGTCAGACTTCCGGTCAGTGCTCAGAACGGTGTACGTCGGTATGCAGAAAATCGTAGGCGATGCGCGGGGCTCGTGCGTATCGTTTACGCCTAGGAAGGTGTTGGAGTTTGGAGGAGTAGATACCACAGCCCCCGTGGCCCTAACCCTTGTAAAACACATCTTAGAGAAGCTCGTAGAGGCGGGACTTATGCAGAGAGACGACTCAAGAGCCAGAACCCGCTACATTCTCTGTAAAAACTCGCCGCTGTGGACTAAGCTGAGGGGCGGCGACTCCGACACGTTGAAGATACTGGAGGACATCACAGCCGAGTAGCGACATACGACACCTGCCACCCCGGGGCCGGACCGGCGGCAAGAAGGCAGGCATTGTGGCGGCCGAGAAAGAGTCTGGCCGCGGCTTCTGCGAAGTCTGGAAGAAGTCTTTTAACCGCGGCAAGGAAGACGAGCCGAGACAGAGACAAAAGAGACGTTAAATGTGCTACACCTCTTGGCCGAGCTCCGCTCGTAATATGCTCCGCCGCGGCCAACGGCGCCGAGGCCACCGGCCAGAACGCTGTCTTTTAAAGATGAAGGCGAAGAAGAGTTATGTCAGTTAAGCCGGCCGAGAAAGACTCAACGCCGTCTTTGAAATCCTCAGGAAAGTCGGCGCGACGTCAAGTACATAAGTAGGCAACCAGCTAGGGTAGCCGAATAGGCCATACGACGCAAAGCCGCCTGTGGTAAAAGGCGCCATGTACATAAATCCAGCTTAAGGCTCTATTTGATGCTCGGCAGGCTACTAAACCGGAAGAGTAACCGATGAGAGCGGTAGTCACGCCGCCGAAGGCCAAGCCCAAGACTGCAAAAGTGCGGAGCTGAAAGAGAGACGCCCAGAACCTGGGACTGCCCATTTAACCACTGAGAAGAACCCCGTTACGGCCGACAGCTGGAAAAACTCCGCCTATAAGTTAAGCTCGCCAAGTGCCACGTGTAACTCCGCCTCCACGAGTTTCAATACAACGGCGTCTTTACGGCTTCTTTTGCCATCTCCTCCGCCGCGGTGCAGTTGCGTGTCAGCTGGGACTTAGAGGCGCGCGAATACCGAGAGGCGGCTGGGCGCGCGGGGGAGTTGCTGAAGGAGAAATAAAGAAAATAGAAGGGAAAAAGGGGGTGGTTTTTAGAGGATTCTTATGTACTTCTTGGCCGCGGCGGTGAAGGCTAGCAGGCCCTTGGGGCGGTATACTTCTCTAATCTTGTCTTCGTATACCTCATACCGCTTAAACTCCAGCTCCAGCTTTACCTCCTTCACGGCTCCGTCCCGCGCGCAGAACGTCTTCAGCTGGTTCAACATGAGGCAGACCTCCGACCCGTCCGCCGCCACGTATGCCTCAACCATGTAGGGGTGGGGGTTAGACACGGGTCTCTGCCTCACCACCTCCACCATCCACGGGTACCTACGCATAATCTTGGCTATCTCCACCAGCTCCTCTTTGGCGTGGGGAGCCCACGCCCTAACCCACTCCAAGCCGAATGCCTCCAGCTCCGGCCACTCCCTAAGGAGCTCCTCCACGGGGTCGATCTTGACAACTAAAGCCGGCTGAGGCGGCTCATACATCTTCTCCACTTCGCGTTTGTAGTCTCTCAGTATCTCCTCAACACAGTCCTCCGCGGAGCGGCAATGTGGCTGGTAAAGCTTCACTCCGTTTATTGTGGGGCCGCAAAAGACGTCGTACTGGTTAATCCACTTCCCCGCCCTCACGTACTCGTACCACACCCCGACGTCGTACTGCCCGCTCAGCTCCCACAATGCATCCGCCACCTGTTGCCTAATACAGCCACCAGCCTCTTCATCCCTCCTTCTCCTCCACCTCTCCTTCACTTCCCACCGCCTTCTATCTCTCGAATGAACCCACACCCTATACCGTACGCATACGCCTCTGCGGCAACCCTCCGCGGTCAGCACCCCCTTGTAGAGACAGCCGTCGGTACACCACTCCCTCGGCGGAGGCTCATACTCCACATACTGGAGAATTCCGAGTTTTTGAGGCAGTTCAAAAACAGAGGCCGTGGTTTTGACTTTCTTGGCCGTTGCCGTCATATCCACTCCTTCAAGGCTGTCAACACCTCCTCCACCGCCCTCCTCTCGATTAGGTAGGTACCCTTCTTGTACCGCCTCGCTAGGCCTTTCTCAGCCAAATTCATCATGAGGCTGTGCACAGCCCTCCCGCACCGCCTATCCACGCCGCATACATCCCGCGTCCTTACGGAAAACAAGAAGCCCCTCCCACCCTCCAGCCGCCTCTGTATGTACAAAAGCAGAGCGGGGAGG